>OBZS01000204.1_pt1 | contig 26506 bp, 36 predicted proteins | sample 1476981 | NCBI WGS metagenome assembly OBZS01 (sample SAMEA2580254, study PRJEB22360) | human gut metagenome | biome: human gut; feature: human-associated habitat; material: faeces | place: Denmark | collected 2008/2010 | reverse complement strand
TCACGCTACCTCTAACCCAGCGATGTATTTCTGTATCTCATCATACATTTCTTGGTATTCACGGTATGTGATCGCATTCGTCAGACGCAATCCATTTAAGTACCCTAACCACATCATTGCTATGTAATCCCGGTCCTTCTGATCCGCAGCTTCATTGATCAGGCATTTTTGCTTTTGGATCCATGCCCTTAACTGCTTGTCCTTTCTTGTCACCGTTTTTCATCTCCTTCTATAACAATTTCCATCCTCATTCCACTTACCTCCTGGGCTTATCCACCAGGACCGCCTTTAGGCGGTGTCCTCTTGTTCAATACTGGAAAAATATGCTGAATATATTTTCCCGACTCGGTCAAGGATTTTTTCTCTCTCCTCGGCAGTCTGTACGATATTGTCATCGTAGATTTCCACCGTTCCATTTCCTATTTTGTATTCTTCTCACTTTTCTTTTTCCTCCCCCTGTCCTATACTGTACTTACAGGCGTTGCAGCGCCAAACAAAAACAAAAGGAGAATGTTTATGACTAAAAAGCAATTAACTGATGTACTACTTGAACTTTCACAAGCTAGTAAAAAAATTTCCAGTGATGAGGAATTGCATTCTGTTATGGTTAAATATAATATGCTATTTATTGGTAGCAAATTTAATACCATCTATACATTAGAACTGTATCATACTTTGATTTCATGTTTTGGAATCGAAACCAGTAGGGAAGAACTTAGCTCACTAATCCCAGATGTATGCACATCACTCAATATGAAATACACACCTATGGCAAAGATGAATGATTTGAACAATCCTGTTCCTTATTGTTATCAAGTGGTATTGTGGTAATAAGTTCATTTCCATCTTCGTTTTTGGAAAGGCCATGTCTTAGTCTAATTTCATTGATAGTGGCCTTTCCTGATTCAACACTACTCTTAATCTGTTCCATCTGCTGGCGGAGAATCTCTTTTTCTGTCATTTCGTTAATTTTCTTTCCTTTCATCTTGCTCACCTCTCTTTTATTTTCGCGCATTTTATGGTATAATCCTTTCTAACAATTCAAAGGAGATTACCATGGAACCATTGTTTGAAGGTCTCACCTCTTCCGAAATCGAATATCTCGGATACCTGAAAAAACGGGGCTATTTTGACGGTATCGAAATGTTTATGAATCTTAACACATCCTCTGATTGTCGAGTTAAAAAGCTTGAGGCTGGAGGGTACATAACTCTTAGTAATGATGGCTCATGCAAAGTTACCGTAACCGGAAAAGGCATTGCCGCTCTTGTTGATTATGATAAATATCAGAATCAAATACAGCCTTTAAAAGATGAAATCCGTGTTTTGAACATCATTGCTGAATCTTTAAGAAAACAGGTAGTAATAGCTGAGGATTCCGCCAAGGAATCAGAAAAGGATTCTAAATTTTCAAAAAAATTAGCTATTGTCTCTTTGATTGTTTCCATTATCCCTCTGTTGCCTGTGATGTTTGATTTTATTTCCTTTGTTTCAAAAATTCTTTTACAACTTCATTTGACTTTTTAAACATAAGTTCCTCATACTCTGTTATAAATGTCCGAATTTCTGCCCCGCTGGTTGCGTCTCTTAATTTCTTAATGCATTTGTCAATTTCTTCATCAAGTACACTTAACATCCTCTCTCACCTCTCTTCCTATTCGGCTTACTTGGCATAATTGACTTTTTGACTAAATTTATTTAGTCCACGACTTCCATCATGAGTATACAAATAACGTTAGCCATGAATATTCCAGTTAAAATCCCTTTATAATACACCTTCGAGGCCATTTTTTTTAAAGGGATTTCCTCTTCTTCGATAAGAATTGCTAATCCTAAAAAGCTATCTGTTAGCGCGTGTCTTATCTTTTTTCCTTCAATTTCAGTTGCGATAATTGCAGCATTTTCTCTTAATTCTTTTGCAATTTCCTTTTTCATTCTCTCACCTCTCTTCCTATTCACTTTCCAGTGTGCTTCTACTGGCTATCCTGCCTTTTTGTATATTTGATGATATCAATAATATTGTTCATGATTGCTTTAACGTTGTTAAATCTTTAGATTCTGATGAACCTATGTAATTCTTTATTGGCATTGACATTGCCCTGGCGGTTACTAATGTGGCCAGGGCATTTATCGTTTCTGGCACAGGAAATTCTGTTATTTCATATTCCATTTCTTTTTGTATCCGGCTGCATATAGCATCTATTGTCTTATCTACATTCTCCATTTTCCTCACCTCTTCTATTCCTCTTGCCAATTTTTGAAACTGATATCAGTATAACTCCTTCCAACCACAATGTCAATCCTTTGTTTTCAATTTTTAAACTTTTTCTTTTATTGATTTTTAGTTTCGTTTTTGATATTATATATCTAAAGAAAGGGGTATTGTAATGAGAACACCTACAGATAATTTTAAAACAAGATTCAATAAAGTGATTTCTATGCGAAATATAAAACCAACAGAATTAGCCCAAAAAACCGGTTTATCCAAATCCACAATCAGTCATTATATGTCTGGATACACAAAACCCAAATCCGATAAGCTTTTTGTTTTGGCTAAGGCGTTAAATGTAAGAGAGCAGTGGCTTATGGGACTAGACGTCCCCATGGAAAGGGTTTCTGATAAGAATGCAGATATAGACTTAACTTGCACTGATGCATCTTCCCAGATACTCTTTGCCCTTGGGCAGCTTCTTAAAGAAGGAGCGATCACCATAGAAAATGCACAAACTGGTGAGCGAAAAAAAATATCAATTGATAATGGCGAGTGGGCCTTGTTAAAAGATTATAATTCCTTAAATAAGGAAGGACAGATAAGGGCTAACGAACAGGTATCATTACTGACTAAAATCCCTGATTATCAAGCCCCTGACATTCCACAGTCTGATACGCTCTCAAATATCATAGAATTTGAGTCTATCCAGGAAACACGCCGTTCCACGTATACCTATTACCAACGCCTTGCATCTGCCGGAACCGGTGAGTATATCTTTGCTGATGTTCCTACAGATACCATTGAAGCCCCTTATATGGAATACGCTGACTTCATCATTGGCGTGAACGGTGATTCCATGGAACCTACTTATTGTGACGGTGACAAGGTATACGTAGAGAAACGCCAGGTTGTGGAAGTTGGCGATATTGGCATATTCATGGTAAACAATGAATGCTTCATCAAAGAGGCTGGACGCGATGGGCTGATTTCCCATAATAAGAAATACCGTATGATTCCAGGGTCTGAGCATATCATCTGTGTGGGGAAGGTGCTGGGAAGAGTTGATGAGTAAAATGTCCGAGCGGCTTTAATGTTACGTAATATTACGTGTTTTTATTGACATACGTAATATTACGTGTTATAATATATGTATGATAAGGAAAGGAGATACAGGATTATGCCAATGACCCCAAGAGAAATGTTGCGGCTCCTGCAAAAACATGGTTTTGAAATCATAAGCCAGAATGGTTCCCACATAAAATTGAGAAACTTACAAACAGGAGTTACCATTATTCTTCCTTATCACTCCAAAGAACTCAAAAAAGGGTTGGAGCAGGCAATTTTAAAACAGGCAGGGCTTAAATAGCCTTGCCTCCCCTGAAAGCGGAGGTAGTTATATGAACAAATTATTTTATCCAGCGGTTTTTCACCAAGCAGAAGAAGGAGGCTTTTGGATTTCTTTCCCTGATTTCCCGGAATGTTTGACTGAAGGGGATGATATGGCGCAAGCGTATGAAATGGCAGTAGATGCATTAGGGCTTGCAATCACCAGTAGAGAAGCCGAAAAAGAAGCTATTCCACAGGCAACAGAGCCATCTACTATCTGCTTGGAGCCAAATTCTTTTCTTATGGTAGTGGAATTTGATTTATTGGCCTATAAGAAACGCACCAATTCAAAGGCTGTAAAAAAGACATTGAGTATTCCTGAATGGCTCAATGAAGAGGCCGTTGCTCTTGGAGTCAACTTTTCTCAAGTACTTCAAGAAGCTCTCATTTCAAAGATTCAAGCCAGATAAATAAAACCGGCTCCTGCGCCAACAGGAACCGGCCACACATCACTCTTATCTGGAGATGTGTACAGTATAACTCGCAACTATATTGTATCATCTTCGGACAGTCAGCACAAGAGGGACTGTTATTTTTGTCCCCAAATTTTCAAAAGGAGGATTATTATGGCTAAACCGAAGAAGAATCAACTCCCATCCGGTAAATTTCGGGTGCAGGTATACGATTATACGGATAATAATGGAAAGAAACACTATAAGAGTTTCACGGCTGAATCTCGCAAATTGGCTCAGTTGGCCGCAGCTGAATGGAGGGCAAATAAAGATAAGCCCACACCGGTAGTGAATGACTTAACCGTCAACGAAGCTGTCAATCGCTATATGAACGTCAAGAAGGGGGTCTTAAGCCCTTCAACCATAAGAGGGTATCAAGGTATCGTCAATAACTATTTAAGCGGCAAATTGGGGGCCTTACGGCTCCCAGAGCTGGACAACACGGCCATCCAGATATGGATATCAGACCTGGCCGAGAAAGTAAGCCCCAAAACAGTACGAAATGCTTATGGGTTACTGTCTGTCACGCTTGAAATGTTTGCTCCGGATTTCAGAGTCAAGGTCACACTTCCTGCAAAAAAGAAGGCTGAATTGTACTGTCCCAGTGATGATGATGTGAGAAAGCTATTGAACCATATCAAGGGAACAGAATTGGAGATCGCGGTTCTACTAGCGGCATTCGGCCCCCTCAGACGTGGTGAGATATGTGCATTGACTAATGCTGACGTTCACGGAAATACAATCGAAGTCAATAAGAGTATGGTTAAGGGTGTCGACCATGAATGGTACATAAAACAGCCCAAAACATATGGGAGTTATCGTAGCGTGGAATTTCCCGACTTCGTGATTGGTAAAATAAAAAACATCAATGGGCCATTGGTAAAAAGTAACCCAGATTACATAACCCATCGTTTCGGAAGAGTCCTTAAGACAATTGATATTCCACACTTCCGTTTCCACGATCTCAGGCATTACTCAGCAAGTATCATGCATGCAATTGGGATACCTGACCAATATATTCTCCAGCGTGGTGGATGGACGAGTGACAATGTAATGAAGACTGTGTACCGAAATGTTATTGATCTGGAGTCTGTCAAACAGAACCGAAAAATCAATGAGCATTTCAAGCAGCTGAAGTCCGTGTGATACCGTGTGACTTTCGTGTGATACATAGCCTGAAAATGTGGTGTAGTTACATACTTTTTAATTTCATGTTTTCAACGTATTAACAAAGAAAAACCCTTGTAAATACTAAAAAATCTAGTAAATACAAGGGCTTTCAACTCAGCTGCTGACGGGGAATCGGACCCGCAAAAATCAACGTTTTTACAAGGAAAAAACTGTACCGTGTGATACTTCGTGTGATATTTCCAAAGATGATACAATTAGAGAAAACGGCGGAACCTTCCATCCGGCTCCGCCCATTACATATAATCATACGGAGACTTTCTCCGCGCCTCTGCCCGCCTCGGTATCGCTGCTTCTGCTTCCTCCAGAGTTCTGTACAGCCTCTTCTCCGTCAGTCGGATTCCCTTTCCACTCCCATACCTGACAATGTATTTTCCGCCTACGCAGGATCTGATTGTTCCTTCGATCACATGTATGTTGCTCTCCAGAAAGAAGCAGGTATCTCCTATCTTAAACATGATCATCCCTCCCGCTTGTATTATAATGTAAAATAATACAAAACAAAAGATGTTTGTTCACACTTTTATCACAATTATCTCTTATCATAAATTACGTGCAAAGCATTTTCATGCTTTTCATATACTTTTTCAAAAGGGCTGGCAGGAAACTGTCGGTCCTCCTCTTTTCTGGAACAGGCACCACATCTCTAGTGCCTCCTTTCCTTACGCTTCGCCTTCCACCTCCTCTATCTTAAGAGCCAGCTCCAAAACAGCAGCGGCAGTTTCATCACTAATGAAATGGACATTCCTCATTGTAATCTCATTTATGAGTAATCTCATTTCGCTAAACATGTCCTCCGCTGCCCTGACAGACTGATATTGTACATAAGCTCCCTCAATCATGACTTTATGCCTCCCCACCATTTTTATATATAAACGCTTTTTTCGGGATTTTTCCCCATTCATTTTTTCTTATTTCAATTTCTATTCAGTTCACGCATATACTTGAGTAACCAAATTAACGTTTAAGCGGAATGTAATGTCGTCAGCTGTAGGGTGGGGCGCCAAGAGGCGTTTTTCGTTACCAAAGATATTTTTATGGACATTTCAAAAGGCAGACTCTGTTCATCTGGACCGACTTTCCCTGTTCATACTTTGTCCATATTTAGTCGATATAATGTTTTTGCAGATGTACATCATCTACATCCCCTCAAATATTTTATATATGGATGGGTCTGGTCCTATGGGCTAGGCCCATCTCCTCTGTTACCCCCTACATCCGGGCGCCCGCCTATCTCTTAGCTCTATAGCGCTTCAATGAACCTCTTCACGCCCTGGTACACTTCCTTATACGGTAGCCCCTCCGTCATCAGCGTGGTCAGGTGCAGCTCTACCACCGTTTCCAGAGACTTTAGATGCATCAGCGTTCTTTGGTCTGCCTCATCCCGGCCACCGCTCTCTATGCCCAGCCTATTGTTAATAAGCTTCGTCAGTAGCACATAGTATCGATCCGCGTGCTGGCTTCCCTGCTTTCGGGCATACTCCACAAACAGTTTTATCTGATCTGTCTCAGCCTTTCGCACTTCCTTTGTCTCCTGTCGGATGCCCAGCCACTTCTCGTCTTTTTCGGATGCTATGTAATAGCCGTTCTCCTTGATAGAGAGAATAACATCATACACCCAATCGTTGAAATCATCGGCCACCTTCTGATTGGACCAACGGCATACCTCATATATTCCGCGCTCTTTATACATCCAAACGGAGGCTGATTTGTCCTTGTTAAAATAAGGGGTATCAAACTGTGACCCCTTTACTTCGATAGAAAATTTATCCAGCCTATCTTTATGTCTTTGATGTACCATCAGGATTGCATGCTGAGGTTGCCTATACTGTAAAGCATATCCCACCTGTGTCCTACTCATAAAAATGTTTCCGCTTTCATCTGTATAAAAATCACACTTCGTTCCCAAGAAATCTCCCTGTTTAACAAGTCTCAGTTTCATAAAAAAACATTCCTTTCTGCGCATTGTGCGCACAATAAAAGCCCTGAGAATCATCCCAAGGCTTACGTCTTATATTTATTCAATTTTTACCACTCAAATACATACCGTCTGTTAACCATGTCATACTCTTCCGCAATCCGCAGTACTCCCCTGGCGTCCGTAATCATACATTTACCCTCGTCACTTCCCTTCACCGGGCAAAGCAAGAACGCCTCCCCTGCCGGATCCACCTGGTATCCGGTCAGCATGTAGCCCTCGCTGTCAAACAAATACCACCCACAAGTACCGTCCGTGGCCTCCCGGAGCCAGTACCAGCCATTGACCGCATAACTGCCATCCGAATACTGATACCACCATCTCTGCCCATCTACTGCCGGCTGGAAGCCCTGGGTATACGTCACCTGTACCGGGGAATAATCGATGTCACAGATCTTAAGCACCTTCTGCCATGATGTGGCTGACACCTTGGATTGAATGGTACCATAGTTAATGCCCTTGGCTTCAATGCACCAGCCATCCCCGATGTATACACCGATATGTCCCGGCTTCCAGAGTGCCCATCCCACCATGGTCTCGTCCAGATGATCAATGCTCACCCGCTGTGTGGCCGTGTCATGGTAGTTGTAGCTGCCCCGCAGGATACCCGTGTACCAGCTGATCAGACCGGAACAGTCAGTGCAACGCTGGCCTATGTACTTGGCCGCCTTGGCCTTGTATGTAGATGTAAATGTCCCAGGATTTTCCCTGGCAAGCCTATCCAAGATTGCCTTGGTAAGCACTTCGCCCTTGGCTCCATAGACATATGGAGTTCCAACCTTGCTCTTACAATGTTCTATTAATCCTGCCGCTGTTTTGCTCATATCGTTTCTCCCATTAAAGAATAAGTCCCCAGGACAAGCCCAGGGCCTATATAGCTTTTATTCCACTCCCGGTCCGTGATCAGTATCTTCCGTTAATCCGTCCGGCCCGCTCTCATTTCCCGGTGCCGGTATGCCTGTTGCTGGACCATACTTGGAATCTTCATCCTGCTGGTATCCAGGCCCGCTTGCAACATAGTGCCCGCAGTCTGTTTCTGGATGGTTGTGTGGTGCCTCATTGATTTTGCATTCTTCCGCGCTGTGTAACTCCTGTGCCTCGTGTACTCCTGTGTTTGTCTTAATCATATTAGTATCTCCTTTTCTTTTTTAGGGTTGATAAGCTATGCCGCCATTACCCTGACGGCTGGGCGATGTCGGATCACCTCCGGCTATTTAGGTGCCACCTCGTCTTGGTTATCTGGTAACTCATTGGTATACTGCTTAATCCTATTCCGTATAAACTGCCACAGGCGCTTAACTGGCAATCCACACAATGTCATATTTTTTAAAATGCTTACTGTCTCATATGCTATGTATAACAGTGCAAAAAATTCTGCGGATCCTATGTGCTTCGCTGGGAGATAAGATCTCACAGCCTCTGGGATAAAGCCTATCAGGTTTAATCCTACAATCCTATCCAAAACCAGGAGAAAGGCAATGGAAACCAGCATAGATATTTTCCTGATGGCTCCATCAATACCAAAGCAGCTATTAAACTGCTTTTCTTTTACTGCCCGGATGCATCCAAACACTGTATCCATTACCACCGCTACAATCACTACCTTAATAATCTGGCTTGCCCAGGCCATCGCGATTAACTGCTCAATTTTTTCCACTTTCATTTACCTCACCTTATCCTTGTTCTACGACATATACTTCTCCAGTAATCTCCTGATAATCTGCTTCGGACAACTTTCCAGCAGCCACCAGGGCCTTAAGCCGGTTAATATCCCATAATCTTGGGTAATACTTTACCGCTAATCCTTTTACATCCATAGTCTCACCTCCTCCTATAAATCAATACCGGCCATGATTGCCACATAATCAATGTCAGCCGTATTCTTTTCCACTCTGGCGTTTATCCCCGGCTGCGAGAGTACCAGAATCGCGACACGGCCATATTCGGCCTCTGCTGTGACAGTTCCTTCCTCCCCGTACTGCTCCGGCATAATAAGATAATGATCATCAATGCTCTTGGGATTTTCCAGCACAGTATAGCCATCATACACGGCCAGGGTGCTGCCATCCTCATTGATGGTTTTAATCTGTTCCGTGGCAGCTGTGTCCTCAAACACAGCTGCGATATCCTCTACCGGTTCCGCTGTCTGGAAGATAATCTTCAGAGTGCTTGGAGTGGATGAGGTGCCGCCGATGACCAGCGGATACTCCTTCCCGTTTTTTAATACAATTCTTTCATTCATGGTTCATCCTTTCTCCCGGCAGGCCGCCGGGCAATAAAATAAGCCCCTGATTTAGGGACCTGGTTTGCGTGTTACATTCATATACAAAATAGCAAGTTCTGTTTATTCGCCTTGCATTTTCTCCCCCCTCTTTCTATACTATGAGTACAGGCTCTGGCAAGCCAAGTACAAAAGAAAGGAGAGATTCTAAATGCAACATAATTATGAAGATATCGTTGCCCTTGCTAAATCTGTAACCGAAATAGCACTGCAACGAAATATGATTAAAATGAGCAGTGATTGCGAGAAAACAGCTAAATACATAGCTGAATTCTATAATACTTTTGTAGATGCGATCACACAGCCAGAATCTAAGTAGTTGGCAAAGAGGCTCTGACCGATACTAGTTCTGCCAGAGCCCTCGATAACATAAGAATCTCTTTTTCATTTCCTACACGGCTACTGCATTCATTGTTTATTCTTTCTGATATACTTTTGATAGTGTAATCTAATTTATTCTGATCCATTTTTCCTCTCTTTCTGCTGTTTTTTGGACAGCTCCATTTCTTTTCAAAATAGCAATTTAGAAAAGAATCCGTATGAGGTCGTAGCCCCTTTCACCAGCTCCTACATAGCTGCCGGAGGAACATTGACCTTTGACACTTCACCCTATCCGGACTATTCTTTGTTTATCCTATTCGCTTTAACAGGATTTGTAGTATTTGCCAGATATGCTGCATCGGTAAGCTTTACACCACATAACGTATCTGGTGTGACTGCTGAAACCAACGGGTTGAAAATCACCTTTACTTTTGCCAATGATAAAAATTATTCAATCATACGTATAGAGTAATATATGATCATTAAACATAATATTCCATCATGTTTATTGCTGTTCCAGAAGCAATGGCTGTCTTGGGTGTGATCTTAACGTTACCATTGTTATCTATGTTAAGGTATACTGTCAGTTCCGATCCTTTCCCGCTGACGAATACATTATGATACCAGTCAACCCTAGATTTTAAAGATACATTGCTGGCAATTATATATTCGGTACCGGCGGTTAAAGCTTTATTTATATACCCAGATAGTCTTATAGCTTTTAAATTGTCATTACCAAATTTGATCAAATGCAGCTTCAAACCATATTGATTGGTAAAAGATTGTACATTATAATCCGCATTTGTGAGAGATTCCGTCCATTCCAACCACCCATTGCTTCCTCCTCCCAGTGGCCGCCAAGATGACTTCCCGGGAACACCATATCGCGTGACACGCTGGAATTTTTCTCCGGTTGCGCTGGAGGATCCAATAACCTCAACGACTGAAGCATTTTGGTACGGTGCGTTTTGTGGCACACTCTCTGTCGGGTACCAATAGATACCATTATCCGTTATATTGTCAAGATTATCGCTAGATGTAAGCTGACGCATGCGGCCATACTTTTTCGTCAAATTGCTATTTATCGTATCTTTCACAGTTTTTAAATACGCACTGGAAGGTACCTTATTTGTTGCCGTGGATTCCGTCTGTACGATATCCGTTTTGGCCACGTAGCTGGCCAGCTGTTGAGCAAGTTCCTCATTACTCACAAGCTCCTGCGCTACTTTCAGGGCAAGGGCATTAAATAATGCCTGGGCGTTCGTATTTTCCCCTGTCTCCACAACCATTCCCTGCGTATCAACCGCTGTCACACTCGCTGCACTGCCGTTAAATCCTCCCAGGCCTTCCGCAACCTGTTCCGCTTCCGCTGCACTCGCTGCTGCCGCTGCCGCACTCTGTGCTGTTGCGGTTTTACTTGCCTCTGCCGCGCTGGCGCTTGCTGCTGCCGCCTCTGCACTTGACTGGGCGTCTGCCTTTGCCGTGTTTGCTGCCTGTAACGTAGTTTCTGCCTCATTGATTGCTTCCTGCGCTGTTTCCAGGGTCTGGTTTGCCTTGCCGCTGGCCGTATTGGCCGTACTCACTGCGGCATTCACATTCGTTGTGTTGGTCTCCACTTCTGTGTTCACCTTCTCAGCCAATGTGATCATGCTACCGCGTACCTCTTCGCCATAGATCGCATTTTTAAAATCATTGATCTCCTTACTTATGTCTGCCATATCCTATCACCTTCCTCAATTCTCCGATCTCTTTATCCTGGGCCTGAACAGCTCCTGCCAAAAGCGATACATATACCGCATATGGAATTGATAGATATCCACCAAATCTCCCCACCAGGGGCAGGTTTATCCCCTCTTCCTCCAAAATCTCCTGCACATCCTGGGCAATAAATCCAATGGATTCCGTCCCATCTTCCCGGAACTTGAACCGTACCGGCTTCAGTCTGCATACAATCCTTTGGCATATCTTGGCCGGAATTGATACGATATCCTCCTTTAACCGCCTGTCTGACCACCACTCTCCGGCCCGGCTGCTGTATATCCGTGTACAGGCAATCTCATCACATTGGATATCCATGGCCGTCATCAATCCTAAGAACTGGGAATCACTGTTTACCTCCAGGGCTCCTATGTTGGCGCTGTTAGCACTAAAAACATTACAGCCAATCGTGCTGCTGTTGTTCGTCCCTGCCAGATCCATCCTTCCCCCCTCCGTAACCTTGAATGCACCGTTTCCCAGGTCAATGCTTCCCTTCAGGATTTTGATCCCATTTTTATCGATCTGGACAATTGTATTCCCGGCATTGTCCTTTACGAGGATTACTCCGTTTTTTGCCGTCCCAGTCCCTCCAACTTCAAGCGTTCCTCCCCTGATCCTGTCGCATAACATCGTACCAGCTGTGATAAAATCCGCCAGCAAGTTCCCGTCAATCGTCCATGCATTGGTATAAGGTCCATTCATTCCGCTGGTGGAAAATCCAATCCCATTTCGGTTGATACGGATCACATGGACAGCCTGGGCTGTGTTGGGTGCATCCATCCAGAACGTTTCATTCGGCTGCCCTGCATCATTCAGCCCGATCACGAAATATCCGCCTGTGCCTCCAGTGATCAGCTTCGTTGCATTCTGGATTTTCTCTTCCATTGTCTTGTTGATGGATTCTTTTGCCTGTTCGATGCTTTGTGTCACCACTTGGGCTGTATCAGCCGTGGCTCCTGAAAGGGTTTCCTGTACGATTCCAAACACCACCGTATCATTCTGTGGTGCCGTGATATGTCTTGTCAGTTTCTGTAAAAGGTATGTAGCTGTCAGATCATGAGGTTTAGATACAAAGTTCGTCCAGTATCCGAGCTTCAGATCCTCCACATCCGGGTCCATAAGTGACAGGTCAATCGCTGTTACATTAATCGTGCGTGGGAATGTCGTTTTTTCCTGTAGGTAATCCCGGGCTGCCTCCAGCAGTTCCTGCGGATCCGTGATCTCTCCAAACAGGGCATGTCCCCAGATCCTTCCCCACCGACCTATTGCCGCATCGTCTTCTATGTAGTCTTTTCCATTATTTACACTGGAGATCCCCACACGTCCTCCATCTGTCTCTGCCCCTTGCGGGATCAGAACCGTGATGATCTCTGATGCGTCCACCTCAGTTGTCAGATCCAGGATATTCTCCCCAAACCGGATAGTCTGTGTATTGGTCCCGCCGTAATTGGTCAGATAATCCAGATAGCGTATTCCGCCCTGCTGTCTTACCCTCAGGTATCCCCCGTATACATTGACCAACAGGCTGGTGAGCACGGTCAGGGTATCCGTATAGCTTTCCAGAACCCGTTCTGTTTCCCGAATCGCCACATCCACATTTCCCAGATACAGTTTCTTCCGTTCCTCCACTTGGCTGTTATGTGCTTCCAGTAATCGCTCCAGGAATGCCGTCCCTGTCCCTGTGATATCAAATGGGGTCTGGATACTGTCAGCCAGATAGGAGAGACCTCCCACACAGGTAACCGTCTGTGTGTTATAGATATCCGCTGATGGGTTCACAGCTCTCCCCCAGAAAACAGGCTCTCCATCCTTATAGACCCGTATCTCCGTTGACAATGGTTTAATCTGTCTTAAATTTGGATGATCTCTGGGAACTGTGAATCGGAAAGTAGCGGTCTTTCCCATTTCCTCCGACAGTTCATCACCATAGATCTGCTCCTCCTGGGAATAGACATCATGTAGCATATATTCGGTTCCGTTGTTTTCTGCCACTACTCTGTACATCTAAAGCCTCCCTGAATGGTATTCAATCGATACGGTACCCGTCCCGGTAAATGTCAGCAGATATACTTCATTCATCAGGACAATATCATAAATCTTGTTCGTTCCGGCTTTAAGCGCATAGGTATTCCCCTTAAATTCTACCTGCATAGGAGTACTAGCTGTGATGATCGGGATTGTTGGCATATGGCTTCCAATCACATTTACCTCACTGCTTCCTTCCACCTCGATCTGGGAATACTGCCGGATCACCCCGTCCACAAAACTGAAGCTGTTCCACAGCCATGGATCCGTGGTGGACAGGATATCATACTTATACGGTTCTGCATCGACTGTCATGGTAAACCGCGCCACTTCATTTCCCCGTTCATAGTCAGCTTCCACTGTGGCCCTGCCGGCATAGTAATACTGCGGGTCATCATCAAAAATAACTTCTACGCGCTTCCCATGAAGTTCATTTAAAAACCGGCTTAAAAACCCCGGCCATTCTTCTGCCCGTTTCTTTCCTCCAAACTCAAAGTTCAGTGTACGGTTCCCATATACCGTATAACCGGTAAGCCCTTCCGTCAGGTCCCAGTTCCCATTTTTCCCTGGGACCTCTATGCTTTGCACTTTCACCTGAGGCGGTGACACCGGATTGTTATTGGTAACATACAGACCGTAATCTGCATATGTATGTTTTCCGTTGATGGTCGCTGAACTGTTTTTGAACATTATGTATGATACCTCCTTTTTAGCTTCCCATATCCGCCCAGTGTCGTGTCGATCCGTGGCCCCAGTTTTCCCACCAGTGTCCCGTCATCTAATACAACCTGTATCCCACTCATGGCGGCTGCCAGCCGGTCATAAGCGGCTGCATTCCCATTTGCTGTGGTAGGTATACGGCCTTCAAACATATCCATTACATCCCCGCTCACCCGGGACGCCGCCTCCATCGCCATGGTCCCATACTGGTCTAGGCCCTCTGCCAATCCTGCGATCATATTTTTTCCGATCAGGTCACGCATGACACGTGACGGTGAATGGATCTGGGCTGTCTGCTGTGCGGCTGCGATCGTCTCACGGATCACTGCCTGGATCGTTGCATACAGGTCAGAGGATTTCTGGTTAATCCCTTCTATGATTCCATCCATGGTGTTGATCCCGATCTTTTCAAACTCATCCGGCAGCCCGGATGCAGATTCTATGATCTGTTCCGCTACCTGTCCATACTTCTCCTTGTTGGCCTCGCTCCCTGACTGGGTATTGACTGTATCCGCCAGGGTCCCTACCAGATCTGCGAAACTGGTCACCAGGGCATTCTTCACTTCTTCAAGCGGCTTCGACAATTGCACACCGATCTGCCCCATGGCCTCTATATACTCTTCCTGATAGGCTTCCAGTTCTTCCCTGGCCTCCCTGCGCATCTGTTCAATCTGCTTCCTTGTGCTTTCCTTCAGCGGTTCCAGCTGTTCCTCTGCCGCCTCCCTTGCCAGGGTGTTTTTCTCTCCCCAGAGACTGGCGTATTGCTCCAATTCCTGGTCTGTCATCTTGGTCAGCTGTTTCACTTCACCTGCCGCAGATGTCCCCATTTCTTCCAGTTCCTTAACGAGTTCATCTGACACCCCTCGTTCCTTTAAGATATCCAGTGATTCTCTCCACTCGGTAAGCCCTTCCACCTGGCTTTGCAGGTTATCCAAAAGGTCACCGGTAGACAGTTCCGTACTTGCCTCAAACCGTTCAAACAGGTTCATCTGGGACTTGATGGAATCCGTCAACGAATCCACCTCATCTCGGTATGACTGCCAGGCATCCCGGACGTTCTCACTCAGTTCCTGGTATACCTTTGATACGGAATCCTTATACTGCTTTTCCTGGGATATAATGCTGTCATCCAGAGACTTCTTCGCCGCAAAATACTTCTTATCAGCGTCAACGCGGGCCTGTGTCCCTTCTTTTACCTGTTGGCGCATCTCATCCCAGAAAGCTGCTTCATCTGCCAGGCTCAGCTGGTTATACACCTGGGTGTTTTCCAGTTTCTTTTCCGCTGCACTTACAATAGCGCTTGCCACTTCTTCCGCGCTCTTCTTGGCATACTTTTTATCTGCCAGGATCCCTTCGGCAATGCCTGCCGTGATCTGTCTTCCCACTTCATCCTTCATCAGTCTCGAAGGTGAATTGATATCAAAGAAGTCCTTGAACGCATCTGCGATCTTACCTGATGCCTCTTTAGCTGCGTCAATAACCGTACCCGCATATCCAAGGATCCCGTTAGCCAGTCCTGCCAGGATGTCCTGGCCCAGTGCCAGCCAGTCATATTCCAGAATGGTATCCCGGATGCCTGCAATCACACCCGGAATTGCCGCGATCACATCCGGGATTGCCTTGATGATCCCCGCAATCAGTTCCCCTATCAGCTTAAATCCACTCTCTAATATCTCGGGCAGATGGGATGCAATCTCTGCCAAAAGGTCAATGATCAGCTGTGCCCCTGTTGTCAGCAGTTCCGGCCCTGAGGATGCCACCCCATCTACCATGCTAATGATCAGGTCCACACCGGCCTGTATCATGTCCGGCACATGCTCCAGGATGTTCCCTATCATGTCCACCATGGCTTCCCCCACGGTCTCTAATATATCCGGCGCAGCTTCCCACAGCCCCTTCCGCAGGGATGCAAACATTTCTATGCCGGATACTAACATCTCAGGCAGATGGTCCCCAATCTCTTTTATGAGTGATGCCAGCATCTGTGCTGCCCCCTCCAGGATCATACGGAATCCTTCATCCGCAGTCAGACTTCCATCGGCAATCCCCTGGAAGATATCCTGTACCGCTCCAAATGTATCGGTCAAGATACCTGCAAACCCTTCCAGATCCAGGTCCTGTGTTAGCATCACAAGCCCGTCTATGATTTCTCCCATGATCCCGTTCATGGATTCTCCAATGGGTTCCATCTGTTCCTGTATCGTGCGCATACCGGATACCATTTTCTGTTCACTGGTGGTTGTAGCCGCAAACAATTCCTGGGCTTTTCCTTCCACTTTCCCATAGGTATCCCCTACGCTGCTTAAGGATGTGATAAACTTCAGGTTTCCATCCTCTGCCATGGTCCCAAATGCCGTGGCTGCAAGGTTTAAAGCTTTCTGCTGGTTCTCCGTGGAACGGATATCGGAAACAATGGAATCAATGACCTGTTTCTGGCTTGCCCCTCCTTTTTTCCATTCCTTAAACAGTTTCTGTGTTTCTTTACTGTAGGATTGAATGGAATCACCAAGCGTACCATCTGCAAGCCGTGTTGTCACCTCATTGATGGCATCATTCACTTTGTCCAGATTGTAGGCCCCGCCCTCCAGGCCGTTATCCAGCAACTGGAAATATTCCTGGGCGGAATATCCTGCCTGTGAGAATTTCCCGGCATATTCTGCCAGGTTATCCCCTAACTCGTTGGTCTTATCCAGTCCATTCTGTGTCCCTGCCACAACGTAATCCATGGCAGTTTGGGCATCCATCCCGAACTGTTCCATTAAACTGTTGACGCCTCTCAGCGTCTCGTTCATATCGATCCCATACAGGGAATCCAGCGTCATGGCCTGGTTCGTTAGGTTGGCCATGTCCGTTTCCGATAGCCCGTCCAGATTCTCCTTCACTACGCGTACAGCATCTCCCACTTCACTGATGCTGTCTCCTACACCTCCGGTAAATACCTCGGTAATGACCCGTTCCGTCTGGGCTGCGGCTTCCCCGGTCTCTCCGAAGTAAGCGGTGGTTTTCTTAAATGCAGCTTCCTGCTCTTGGCTGTACTCCATCAGGGCCTGGCCCACATCCCGGATGGAATCTGCTATCGTTGACAAAGCAGATGTGATCAGGTCGGCGGCCAGGCTCCCTTTTAATATATCCCCGAATCCGGAGGCCTGTTTCCCGGCCTCCTCCATCTCTTCTCCGCTTTCCTGAAGCTGTTTTTTCATCCGGTTCAGCTGGGCCGTTGCCTGGTTGGTCTCCTGACGCCATTTCTGGGTCCTTGCATCGTTCTCACCATATTCTTGTGTGGCTGCTGCCAGTCCCTTCTTAAGGGCTTCCAGCTTTTTCTCCTGGGTTTCAGCTGCCTTGCTCAGCACCTTATTCTTTGCCGCCAGTTCTTGGGCGCTCTTCCCATTATCCTTGAATTCGCTGGTCACCGCCTCCATCTCGGTGTCCAATGTCCTGGCTTCCTGTGTAAGCTGATCAATCTCTTTCTTTAAGTCTGCAAACCCGGCCTCTCCAGCCATCTGTGCCATGCTGGCGTTATTCTTCTCCACCTGGTTTTGCATCCTGTTTAAGTCTGCCGTTGCCTGGTTGACCGCTTGGGCCCATTTCAGGGTTTTTGTATCGTTCTCACCAAACTCTTTCGATGCAGCTTCAAGCCCTTTTTTCAGTTCTTCCAGTTTCTTAGATTGCGCATCAATCGTCTTGTTCAGCACTTCGTTTTTAGCCGTCAGCGCTTCCATTCCCGTCTCGTTCTCCGCAAACTCAGACGTGACTGCACTCAGTTCTGTACCAAATGTCTTGATCTGCTGCGTGATTTGGCTGATCTGCTTGCGAAACTCAGCCTCGCCGTCAATCCCTATCCGTGGCCCTATATCCACCGCCATCTTCTCACCTCAAATCCGGGATGTACCGTTCTTCTTCCCTCTGCTCTGCAATTCCCTGGGATATCTGATAACAGCTGATCAGGTCTCCCAGTTCACCCGTAGTCAATAGCAGGAACTCCCTCAGTTCCATATGCAGGATCCCTTTCCAAAGATAAAACCACGTAAAGGGATCCCCCCCTACGTGGTTTCTGCGTTTTTTTGGTCCTTGCCGCCTTTTTCCTTTGTTTGTATCTCCTGCCTTCTTCCTGCTCCTAATGCCTCAAAGATTGTCCCCTTGATATCCTTCAGTTCCGACAGTTCCATGCCAATCTCCAGTTCCTCTGCTGTCAGCGGGATATATTTTCCATCCTTTACCGGGGCATTCTCCGGCTTCGGTATATCCGCCTCAAATGTGTTCTTATATGCACATCCCTGTGCAATCAGCAGCTGTAGGATCCATATCACGATCCCGATCGCATCTTTATTTCCCTCTGAAACCATTTCTTTCGTCATCCCTTCAAGGGATCCAAACTTTTCCGTAATCGCCTTGGACGCCCCCAGGCTGAACCGGACAGGATATTCCTTCCCTGCTATCTCAATGTATGCCATCCGCTTTTGCATTCCTTATCCCTCCTGGTTTACCGTACTTTCTTCTGTTACTCCTAACATGGCTTTCAGGAATTCAAGGGCTTCTGATTCCGTATCAAACCATGCTTCCTCCTTCCATGGAAACTTCCCGTTTGCTCCATTTTCGTCACTCCTGGAAATAGTCCCCTCAATCGTCTTTGTCTGCCATTCGATACTCTCCCCTCTGGTTGTTGCTGAATCCTCCGGTATATTGAATGTCACCTTTTTCAGTATGACCGCCTTATACCGATCCTGGTTATCATTCTGGTGTTCTTCTATGATCCCAAATCCCAATTCAGGCGCTTTCTGCTCATCATCGTAGATGAGGGATGTTACGGTCTTACTTTCCCCATAACTGCGTTCCAATTCTTTTACTCCAAGGATCATCTTACTTACTTCTTGTAACAGGTCATCCGTTTCCAGTGTAAGCGTCCCCGAACTGAATCTCCCAATATCGTTTTCAACAATCCGGTTATCCCCATGCAGCGGATTGTTTTCACTGGATTCCACTGCCACGGTATAACTGACTGCATGGGGATTGATCATCCCTCCTGTATAGGTAACCGTTCCATTATTGTTGTTGTATTTCCCAAACACCGGGATACTGAGCCCTTTTACTGCCATCTCATTTTCTCCTTCCATGAAAATAGGGTAGGTTTTTCCTACCCCATGATACGTTTACTTTCTTCGTCAATGATCTTCTGCATTTCCTCCTGGGCTGCCCTTCTCTTCTGGCTGACGGCTGGACGGACAAACGGGATCTTATCCATATAGGACGACCCGCTTTCCATCACCCGTGCGATCAGCTGGTTTGGCTGCCCTTTCGGATATTTCCGGGTTTTCACGTGATTGTATCCGTCAAAACCCAATTTCACGTTATAAAATCCTCCGTCATCCTGTATCTTAGTGATTCCGAATGATTGGATCAGTCCCTCTTTTTGACGCTTGCTGATCCCTGACTTTCCTCCTGTCCGGTATGCCTTTACGTTTTCTGCCTCCGTGACAGTCGGCGCGGCATTCAGATTACTCTTGATCTGGTCCGCAACCATCCCGGCCCCTCCATATATGGCCTTTTCCGCAACCTCCCTGCCGGCTTTCCCCAGTTTAGACAGTTTTAATGCATATTCCTCTGTCCCTTTGATCGTCATTCTCGCCATCACGATACCTCAAATACCCATTCATAATGAATCAGTTTCGTATTATCCTCATATTGGACCGAATTGAGATAAAAGGAAATCCGCTCCCGCTTTAATGCTTCCTGGATCTTCTCCACGAACTCGTCCCCTTCCGTCTTCGTATACAGGTCGATTGTCCCCTGGATAACCTGAGCCTCCATGTAGTTATCCACATTCAGGACATCTCCGCCCCCATCCTCTGCCCATACCACGTACCGGTCATCTTTCTTCAAGGCTTCATAATGGCCTACATTATCTGTTACCGTCAGCAGGGCATCCCTTATTTTATCAAGGCACTTCATAATCCTGCCCCACCCTCTCTAATGACAGACGCATGATCCGCAGTCCATCTTCATTTTTTGTCGGCTGCACCATAGCTACCTGATACTGGTCCCCTCCGTCCAACCGACACAAATCCGTTGTGCGTATATCATGCCAATCTGGTATGGATACCACACACTCGATTTGCTGGTTTGCACTCTTTGCCTGGTAATACCGGGTAACCCCCAATTCATCATACCCGTAATAGTGCTTTGACTTCTCTTTTAGCACTATAACCGGTTTTCTTCCCGGTTCAGCCCCATTTTCTGCTTCATAGATTGTCAGGATCCCGTCATCAAACGTCATACTTTCCTGCCTTTCTGGCTGAATAACATGTTATTCAGCTGGTAACGCAGAAATCTGGGCATGGATGCATCCCCCATCCCTGCGCGTTTACGGAACAGATAGGCGGCATACTGAACCACCGCCATATCCGATTCCACGTCCCCCTCTGTCAGCACAATCCCTTCCCGTTCAATGGCTGCCTGTCCTTGTTCCATAAGGACCTTGAGGTATTCATCATGAACATCTGTGAGTAGTTGCAGGTCCTTTTTGAGGATCACAAGCCTCTGCTGTGCGTTCATCCTATCGCTCCTTAAGATGTCTTATTGATCTCTACTGTATAAGTCATCTTTGCTGCCCCATTCGCAATGGTCACTACCAGGTTCTTTTTCCCACTCGTAAGGGTTACCTGGCTTCCATTCGCTACCTTCTTTCCATTGTAGGTTACCTCTACCCTGGCATCCTCTTGGGAAGCTTCCACCGTCACCTGGACGCTGGCGGATGTGGTAGATGTGGTATAAGCAAATGTACCTGCATTAAAAACAGGAGACAGTACAGCGTCCCCGACCTCCAGGGATTTTAAGGTGGCATCATTGGCTGTATCTCCCATAAAGGTTGCTGATGTCTGCGGTTCTGCACTTGCAATGTTCATCACAGCAAATGCTTCTGCGATCACCGGGACACCGTCATATCTTGCAGTCCCTTTAAATACAGTCTGGTCATCAATAAACCGTACGTGCTCAGACTGTCCCAGGCTTGTTCCGGCCCGCTCTGCCATAAGGTACATATCCATATATCCAAAAATGATATCGTCATCCGGGATAAACGGCAGTTCGATCACTTCTCCCCCAGCCACCGGCATGGTGTTCTCAAATCCGGACACAATGGCTGCATTCATGTTAGTCCCCATAGCTTGCACCTTCAGTTTGGTATGGGTCTTCTTATTCATGATCCATACCAATCCCTGATCCGAATAGTCATTCTCAATTACTCCGGTATTGGTAACGATCTCTTTAAACAGATCCAGTCCAGTCTTCCCGGATCCCTCCAGCACATGGCTTTCGTGCAGGTCTTCCCACTTCCGGTATGTATCCTGGTAATCAGAAGGTGCTGACGTCTGAGCCAGCCTGGTCACGATCCCCATCGGCATCTTCACTCCGATTCCGTACAGGATTGCCTTGTCTACCGCCTTACCAATTGCTTTTCCAAGTGCATTCAGGATCTCAGCCGTCAGGTTTACGTCATTGTCTTCCAACATGGCATTACACACAGCGAAGAATCCGCCTACCTTGTAGCCATCCACTTCGATGTCATTAAATCCCAGGGACATTTCGTTCAGTCTGGCACACATCTCGGTCCATACTGCCTCCGGTATATTCCCCTGGATCCTCTGCCTGCCCTTCCCTGCTACACTGCGCAGGTTTACCCTTCCCAACAGCTTGGAGGTCTCCTCTACCTTTGTCTTTAACAGTTCCAACATTACCTCTGGGATCACAAGCCCTGCATTCCCAATGGCACGCTTCTCACGGATGCAGGTCCTCACCTGTCCCAGGAAGTTTTTTACATCCTCCCTCGCAAAAAATGCCTCCCTCTGCTGGATGTCCATCCCGAAAAACCTTGTCCTTACCTCTGCCATTGTCTTCTCCTTTCTCTCTTCCTGCTTTCCTTCTGTCTGGCCCGCCGTCTTCTGGGCCTCTTCTTCCTTTCGGATCTCTTCCTCCACCCGCTCGATTTCTGCTTCCAGTACCCCTTTTTCCTTGTCGTGGGCCTCCTTTTCTTCCTGGAATCCTTCCACCTGGCCTTCCACCAGTTCGCGTTCTTCCTTTGTGGTCTGCTCCGTCATTTCTGTGATCGCGGCTTCCAGCTCCGCCTCACGCGCAACAAAACCTGCGTCCTTCTCCCGCAGCCCCTCCAAATCCTTTTTTGCTTTCTCCAGCCTGCTCCTTAAGATCAATACCTTCAATGCCATCTCATGCCTCTCCTTTCAATTTCTTCCTTATTTCCTGCTTCCAGGTATCCAGTTCCCGCTCCTTCGCTTCCTTGCTCCTCTGCCTGGCTTCCTCAAATTTCTGCCCGCTCCGGGCTGAAATGCTTGTTGCCTCATAGGCAGGGAATGTACATGGGCTTACCTCATACAGGGGATCCACCTCTGTGATCCGCGTATGGTATATCCCTGCCTCATCCCACCACTCTTCCTGTCTTGCAATGTCAAAGCCGAAGGAGCATCCATCCACATCACCGCGGTCCACTCTTGCATGGGCGTTGACCGCATCCTGGTCCTTTTCATTGATCTCCACAGTACCGAACAGCCCGGTTTCATCCTCCCGCAAGGATGCTGTCCCATTCCCTGTACTTCCAAGGACTATGTTGCTGTCATGGTTCCACAGTACCTTTGTATCCTTCCCCTCTGCCAGGTATCTGGCAAAGGCTCCCGGCGCAATGGTCTCACTCCATCCATCCCATACTTTATATTCTTCATTGAATACTGCAAAGTACCCCTCAAGATACCGTTTTCCTCCATCCTCCCGGGTCCTCGCATCCTTCATTTTTAGCATACGGTGTTCCATTTATGGATCGCCTCCTTCCAGTTTCTTCTGATCCCCGATCATTCCCTGGGGAATGTAATTCTCCAGGATGATTAGTTCATCCAGCCCCTCCTTCGGGCTTAGTCCCAACCAGTCCCTGGCCTCATTTCCCGACATGATCCCCCTGGTGTAGTTATCGTCTGCCACGCGGCTCAATTTCTCAATATCATAAGCATATAGGGACCGGATGTTGAACCGGAAATACCAATCCGGGCTGATAAGCAGTTTCCGGGTCAGTTCCTGTTCAATGGCATTGCATAAGGGTCTCAGCCGGGTGTTGACAAAGTTGTTCCACTCCGCTTCCTTGTATTCCCCTTCCCCTACTACAAAAGGCGGGATATCCAACACCGCTGCCACCGTCCGTTTATCCATATGTACGGAATCTGCTATTGCTATGTCATTTAGGGACAGCGGCCTGATCTCTTTGACGTCAAATTGATCTGCCGGTATCATCCATGGCTCCCCGGCTTCTGATGCTTCGATAAATTGGTCCAGCAGCTTGCCCCTTCCTTCCTTGCTGGCAAATTCTTCCGTCATCCCATCCACCTTTACAACCATGGATGGCTTCCATTTGGATTCCATAAATCCTTTCTTCGTCTTAGCCGCCTGTTTCAGGTTGTCCGCTACCTCCCTTAATGCCACACGGTATCCTGTCCCCTTCCATGGCACAGCCGGGTCCGGGTTGATAACGAAATGCAGCACCTCCCTTGGATCCATGGCTGTCCCATTGATCATGATCCGGTATCCATATCCGTCCTGTACAAATCCAGCCTGCCCCGGCGGTATTGGGATAAGTTCCGACAGCAGCCCTCCTTCCGTCCTTGGAAGGACAATCTGGTTCCCATCCCCTTCCAGCAGAAGCCCCCTTACAATACATGAAATAAAGGTTTTTCTGGTCATGTATGGGTTTGGATAGATATCCACCTTCTTGGAGAGCTCATTCCGAATCCGTACATCACCATTCTCCTGGTTTCCCATTAAATGGATCGTCATGGAAGAGATCAGATCCGCTATCTTATTGACGCCTGCCATGATCTCAGGGTTTTGGGACAGCCTCACATAACTTCCGGCGCACAACTCCTCAAACGTATCCAGATTACACAGGCATGTCCTTACATGTTTCACGGGGTCTGCCCTCACCCCCTTTTTCTTTTTCGTTTTTCCCATACATATCTCCTATCCTCGGTTTATTCCATCCACTCCCTTGCATTTTGGGATTTCTCTTGGTCGATCATCATTTGTTTGGTTGCAATCACATCTGCATCAAACAGGTCAATGCGCAGCGTGGGCTGCACCTTCTCAAACCGGACAAAATCATCACTGTCTTCCACCGCCTTGACATTATTGATGCAGTATTCAAAGGCCCGGCTGTGGACATAGTAGTATTTTTGTAATTTAATCTGTTTCTCAATCTCCCGGAATGCCTCTGTCTTTTCAACATATCTCTGTGACTGGTCCCTCACTTTAAATCCCGCTTTCTTCATCTTTAAGATGAATTCACGGGAATAACGCCGGTCATACCCCACCCATTTGATGGAAAAGCCCATTTTCTTCATTTTGATGAACCATTTCACCACATCTTCATAATCAATCACATCACCATTGCACAAAGTAAGCCATCCATTTTCCTGCCACCAGAAAAATGGTATTTTATCCTCGTCTGCTTTCTGGTGGGCTGCAACAACCGGCATGAATCCATGGGTGATGGATATGTCCACTCCCTGATATCTCCCATGGAGGGCTGCCCCGGTTAGATCATACATTTTTGACAGGTCCGCCCCTCCATACCACTTAATGGGCATCTTTGCCAGTTCCTCCAGGCTCCAGTCGTATTTTTTATCTGACGCTGTTACCTCCTGCATGTCAAAGTAAGTGGCAATTGATGAGGTAAAGACATTCAGGGACTTAGCAAAGAAGTCCTTCCGCTGCTGCGGGTCATTCTGCGCCTGTACAGCGTCATTCATTAGGTCTCCCGGCCTGACCGATTTCCCATAGGCTGGGTTTGCCATCTCATGGGTGACAGGGTTTAGATAGTCTATGTATTCCTTCCCATCCTCCCCTTCCACCGGATCCGCTTCACAAATAAAAATAAAATACTGCTCATCCTTCACCTCTTCATCCAGGACACGTTTGCAGTATTCAACCCGGTTGGCCAGGAAACTGTTAGGGTCATCCCCCGCAGTGGATATCCCAATCATCAGTTTATTTGTATAAGCTTTCATGGCTTCCTTAAACAGGTTATATTGCTTTGGCTTTTTAAAGGCATGGATCTCGTCTGCTATCGCCACATTGCAGTTGAATGAATCCTGTGCATCTGGGTTCGCTGCCAATGCGCGTATGCTTACCATTCCCCCACCTATGCTGTCTGCCGTGATGGAATGCTCATTGTTATTATCAATGATATGGAAATGCCCTCCGCTCTCATCATCCTCCCCCATGTGTCGGATGTTGTATTTTAAAAAGTTGAATGTCTCCAATGTCTGGTTTAGGGCTGCCGCCACCACATAGATTTTCGATCCTGACTTTCTTTGCAGCAGTCCCAGCGCATAAGATAAGGCTGCCGCAAAGGATGTCTTTACATTCTTTCTGGGTATAAAGATCATGGCCTCGTGGAACCGGTAGATCTCCGTCCCCCTAAGTTTGAATCCCAACAGGTTGTAGATGATAAACTTGTGAAAACTCATCAAAAAGAACGGGGTACCTCTTAGCGGAGTACTGTCCTGCTGCTCCCCCTGCTGGTGGCAGATGGTCTTTTCTATGATATTGATGACAAACTCCGCGTCCTTGGGATCAAATGTATATTCAGGGTTTTCAAGATCTTTTTTGAACCGTTTACAGGCTTTGATCCGGTACTTGTTCGCAATGATCTCGCCTTTTATGATCCCGTTTGTGTATGCCATCACTTCATCGTAATTTTTATACGCTGTCATTTTCTATCCCAGCAGCCGGTCCAGGGCGCTCTCCTTCTTTCCTTCCAGCCCTTTGCTTCGGATCCCCCGCAGCCCTTTGGGGGTGAGGCCGAACCGGTCTTCCATGTCCGTCAGTTCCTTTCTCAGGTTCTCTATGGATAGATACAGTGTGGTCTTCCTTTGGTTGGTAACCCCTGCCTTATTGGTGTATTTCTCTGTGATAACACACCCGGTTTCATACCATTCTTCTGTCAGTATGTCATACTGTACCCGCATATCCGAATACCGCTGTACGGAAGCATCAAATTCTTCCTTGAATGTCCCAACTGCCTGCATATAACGGATTGTCTGGTTCCTGATCTTGGTGACTTTTGCTTTCCGTTTTTGTCCTTCTGTCACAGCCGTTCCCCCCTTTCACAAAAATTTCTTAGAGTTGGAAAGACC
>OBZS01000181.1_pt1 | contig 28838 bp, 27 predicted proteins | sample 1476981 | NCBI WGS metagenome assembly OBZS01 (sample SAMEA2580254, study PRJEB22360) | human gut metagenome | biome: human gut; feature: human-associated habitat; material: faeces | place: Denmark | collected 2008/2010 | reverse complement strand
TGCACGGAAATGTTCCGCGCCGCTGCCACAACTGCAGGAAGTTCTTCCTGCTGCAGAACGGATACGATGTGCGGTACTGCACCCGGATCTCGCCGGGAGAAACGAAGCGCACCTGCAGGCAGGTCGGCGCGCACAACAAGCAGGCGGACCGGGACGGCAAGACGCCGGTACAGATCGAATACGAAAACACTTACAACCGTTTGAAAAAACGGAAGGCACGCGGGAAGATTTCAACCGATGAATGGAATGCTCTGGTCGTCAGAGCGCAGGATATCAGGGAGCAGGCTCAGCGAGGATTCCTTTCGGATTTTGAGATGAAAGAAAAGCTGGCTAAATTGTAACGAGCAACCACTCGCTCCGCTCCCTTTCATTCCAGCAAAATCCGTTCTATCTGACGATTGACAATCTTACTCAAAAACCTCAGTCGTTTCGCCGTGATTTCAATATCCGGGTGTGAGTGAAAACTGAAGCCCTGCAGATTTTTCAAATCTGACCGGATCGCGTCTGTTAACACTCCCTGTGCATTCACAATGAAATCTCTGCCAAGACGCGGTCTGCATTTTTCGATATACCACTCCGGGCGCGAAAGCTGTTCTTCATCCAATTCCGGAAACAGGCTTCTGTTGTTGTCAAATACAGGCGCCATACAAAGAATCTGCATCGTTTTTGTATCAAACAAAACGCCGAAGTTTCCATAGTGCCTGTCTGGATTCAGAATCAGAGCGTCCAGAACGCACATACGCCGAAAGGCGTCTTCGCTGCCGATGGAAGAAAAATATTGCAGCAGTTGCGGCATCGTTCGCTCTTCACCGAAGATGCGTCCTGCCTTTGCCAACCCCTGACTTTCGCTTGTGAACAGGCTGCATTTACTGACGAGTTTTCCATGCGGCAAGTGTAGGGATAAAAGCAGAGGTGCTCCAGAATGCATCGGATGTGTATACACAAAAAGATGGCACAGGGACGAACGATATGCGACGGAGCACTGAAGAAGGAAACACGCAGAGAAAAGAGGGAAAGTAAGACGGGGAAAGACTCTGTAGCAGGCGGCAGATACGGGGGAACGGCGACGCTGCCCGGCGGACCCAGGACTTCTGCTTGGGAAAAGCGACAAAAGAAGGACAGCTTTTTGGTTGGAATGGAGAAACTCCCCTTTCCCCTATTGACACGGCTCCGGAAGAAGTGTATATATAACGGCATAGTTGTAGAGACAACATGTTATCTGGAAGAGAAAGCGGGCAATGCTACGCGGCATGAAATGCAGAAGGGAGTTAGGTTCTGTGGGGCGAAAGAAACTGGTGTATATCAATATCGACGGCTTTTCCTATTCATATCTAGAACGTCTGCGCAGCCATGGCCGAGCCGGAGGCTTCGAGCGGCTGCAGCATGACGGTTTTTTATTCACGGCGTTGCGTAGTGGGCTGGTATCCATCACATGCCCGATGCAGGGGGCCATCCTGTGCGGGGCGTGGAGTGACAGGACCCATAATTTCTTCGAACATTACGACATCCGCAGCGGCCGTGTTGTCAGGCATGGCCGGACATGCGACGCGCAGAACGCTGCCGAGGCGCTGCTGGCGCAAGGGGCGACCGTAGCCTCCATCCATCAGTTCATGCTGGAGCACCGGCCCTGCGAGGAAGGAAGCGAGCAGTGTGCCTATATCCGGTGTGAAAAGGAACCCAGCGACAGCCGTGACCGTTTTGCACTCTTGAAAGATCTAGCGCGGGGCACGCCGGTGCATACGGGCGATACACTGCTTCGTTGCGCCACTATGCCTGACTTTACAGCCCTGTATATAGACGATATCGACGGTTTGGGCCACAACATGGATTACGGCCCTTATCCGCGCCGTGCCACATGGGAGGAGAGACTGTGCGATATCGAGGAACGCCTTGAACTGATACAGCAAGAGCTGGAAGCGTTCATTGCCATCTGCAAGCAGCGCGGTTTCTTTGAAGATCTCACAGTCTTGGTCACAACAGACCACGGCATGACACCCTTCTGGGGAAAGAGTTGTCTGCCGGATATACTGACCAGACTGAACGGGGCGGGATTCAGCACAGCAACGCCCGAAAACAGGACACGGGACACGCAGCTCGTGGCGCTGGGGCACGATATAGAGCTCTCGCTCTATGCCGTGGCACCGCTGACGGAAGAACAGATGCAGCGTATACGCCGGATTTGTGAGGCGCCAGCATATATCCAGTTTGTGTTTGACAGAGCTGAGATGCAGAGGCGGTATGGTTTTGACCCGCGCGGGCCGGAATTCCTTCTCTGCCCTGTGCGTGGCGGTCATTTCTGCGGGCGGGATGTCCCAGTAGGTGCCTGTGCCGCGAGTCACGATTCCTTTGATGAGACCTCTCAGCATATTTTCGGCTTGCTGCTGGGCGGGAGCGTGGCTCAGCGCGGCACTTGGGATGCCCCCACCAGTGCTATAGACTTGCTGCCCACCATCCTAGCCGGGCAATTCGGTGTAACCATGAGAGATAGCACAGGAACGCTCCATGATGGATGGTTCGCAGGGGAATGATGGGCCTCGATATATATATGCGGGGCAATTGCAAAGTGCTGCAAAAGCGGGCACATTTTTCAGCATAATAGAGAAAGCGCGCGCGGGGTATTGACAGAAGCTATGTCTGAGGCGTATAAATAGGTTGCAGGGTTGTAGTGACAACATGTTGTCACTGGAATGCGGCAGAAGAACAGAAGGAGGGCAGGGCATGCAGAACACAGTGCGGTATATGCAGATACTGGCGTATTTCACTGATATCATCGATGCCGGAAAAATGCAGGAAGGCGACCAGATGCCCACTGAGAATGAGATCTGCACCCTGTTCAATGTAAGTCGCACCACGGTACGCATGGCTCTCAACGCGCTGTGTCAGAACGGTTATATTTATAAGATCCAGGGCAAGGGGAGCTTCGTCGCCCACAAGGAGACGGATATGCAACTGAACCATCTGTATGGTTTCAGTGACGAGATGCGTAGACTGGGGCGTGTGCCTTCCACGCAGCTCCTCGGCCAGCAGATTCTTGTACCGGGTGACAGGATTGCCCATGCGCTGATGCTGGCGCCGGGGCAGAAGGTGCATGTATTCGAGCGCCTGCGCTTCGCGGATGCAGTGCCCATGGCGCTGGAAAAGGTGCATCTGCCGTTCCACCGTTTTCCGGGACTGAAGGCTCAGGATGTAACAGCTTCTCTCTACAAGTTGCTTAGCAAGGAATATGGTTGCGAGCGCAGCCGAGCAGAACAGAGCATTCGTGCCGACGCGGCGGACAGACATGCGGCCAAGGCGCTGGAACTGAAGAGCGGCATGCCTGTGCTGCGGATCACGCGCGTGACGTTCGACCACAGCGGTGTGCCCTTTGAATATGTGGAATCCATCTATCGTGGAGATAAATATGTGTTTAATGTATCACTGGGCCTGTGAGCAAAGTGCCGCGGGTCCGATACGTGGGAGGAGGAAGCAAAGAAAAGGGCTTTCTTTTTGTTGCGCGTTGTAGTGATAACGTTACAAGTTCGTTCGTTGTTGTATGAAGTGTACAGAAAAAAGGGGGGATTGACTATATTGTGGAAAAACCGTCTCACATACGGTTTGAATAAATATCACACAAAAAGAATGGAGGACAACATGATGAAAAAACTTATAGCGATGCTTCTGGCAATGGTGATTTGCCTCGCGCTGGCCGCCTGCGGCGGTGGCGGAACTTCCAGCATATCTGCAGCCAGCAGTACGGCTCCGGGCTCTGGGGACACCAGCAGTGCGGCAGGCGGAGAGCCTGTGACTCTCACCTACTGGATGCACTCCAGTGCCGCGGTGGATGTGCTGATGGATGAACTCGTAAAAGAGTTCAATGAGGCCAACCCCGATATCATCGTAAAGACAGAGTATATCCCCTTTGACGACTATATGTCGAAGCTGATTCCGGCCCTCAGCACCGATACAGGCCCCGATGTGTTCAAGATTCAGCAGGGCATGGTGGCACAGCTGGCAGCTGCCGGTTCCATCCAACCGTTGGACGAGAGCGTGCTGCCCGGCAGCATGATCGAGAACGAGTACATCGAATCCACTGTGAACGGCATGATGTACGACGGCAAATATTATGGTATGCCGACGGACAACCAGAGCATCATCATGTACTGGAACAAGGACTTGGTGGCGGCCGAAGGGCTTGATGCCGAGAAGGGTCCCCAGACATGGGACGAGTTTTTTGAGTGGGCCCGTAAGCTTACCAAGAGTGAGAACGGTGTGATGACCCAGAGCGGCTGGGGCACCAATGGGTACTGGCCGGAGGTGCAGAGCTATGCAGAGCAGTTTGGTAGCTTCTACGATGAGGCCAGCGGCCAGTTCGTATTTGCAGACGACGACGACACGATGGCGGCCCTTCAGGCAATGGTGGATATGTACCGTGTGGACAAGGTATATGACGTCAACTTTTCCAAAAACTGGGCGGGTTTCCGCATCGGCAAGGTGGCGCTCATGCTAGGACACCCCGGAATGATCGGCAACTTGGCAGAGACAGCCCCTGACGTGAATATCGGTACAGGCCTCATCCCCGCAAATGACGGTAAGCACACGAATGTTGTTACATCTTGGGCTTTTGTGGCCAACTCCAAAGCTCCGTCCGACGAGGCGACCCGCTTTATCGAGTTCCTCAGCAGCGAAGATGTGATGAAGCGATTCTGCAGCCAGACAGGTGAACTGCCCAGCCGCAAGGCTCTGTTGGAGGATGCCGGGCTGCAGGAGAATCCCCATTATGCAGTAGCGCTGGAGAGTCTCAACGAATCCATAGTGGGCCGTCTGCAGACGGGGGCCATGAACTCTATCTGGAGCGATTACTGGACGAAGGTGCAGACCACTGATGAAGACCTTGTGTCTATTATGAAGGCATGCCAGGATGAACTGAATGCCGAGCTGAGTGCGGCAGTGGGATAAGGCGACTGCGTATAGGACAACATCCCCCGCGCCGGCAAACGCCCGCGCGGGGGATTCAGATGTGTGGCGGGCCGCCCCGCCACAGCGGGTGTCTGTGTCCTGCTTTGCATTTCCCGGACAAGGAGAGGAGTGTTTCAATGCGTATGAATGACGGACAGCCGCACAGGAAGAGGCTGACGGCGACAAAGGTGGCACCGTATATTTTTATCGCGCCCGCTGTGACTTATTTTGTATGTATGAGTATCATCCCCATTGTGATGGCACTTCCCATCAGCCTCACGGACTGGTCCGCTCTGACGCCGGACCGTAACTTCGTAGGGCTGGAAAACTATAGAAAGCTTCTCACAGATGGTGAGTTCTGGAGGAGCTGTCTCACGATGCTGAAGTTTTTCCTCTATGTTCCTTTGGTGATGCTGCTGGGCCTTGGGGCAGCCATGCTGCTGAACACCGGTGTCAGAGGCATGAAATTTTTCCGCGTGCTGTTTTATTCCCCGGTTATCACCTCCACCGTGGCGGCGGCGCTACTGTTCGAGTGGTTCTATCAGCCCTCTTTTGGGTTGTTCAATAATATTCTACGCGTGCTCGGGCTGCCGCCCTCTACATGGCTCAATATGCCGAACACAGCATTCTGGTCAATCCTCATCTTTATGCTCTGGAAAAACTTCGGTGCCAGCATGTTGATCTATCTGGCGGGGTTGCAGGATATCCCGCAGGACGTGCGCGAGGCAGCGGCCATTGACGGCGCGGGCAGCTTGGCGCGTTTTTGCAAGATTACGTTCCCACTTTTGAAGCCGGCACATACATATCTTCTCATCACCAACGTTATCAGTGTGTTCATGATCTTCCAAGAAACCTATGTGCTGCGCGGCACCACGGATACGCTGGCAGTGAAAACAGTGGTGAACTATATCTATGAAGAGGGTTTCCAGTTCTATCGGATGGGGTATGCCAGCGCCATGTCGTTCGTGCTGTTCATCATCATCATGCTGATTACACTCATCCAGTACCGCGGCATGAAGATTGATATACGTTAAGAAAGGAGGACATATCCATGACGAGTAAAACACGCAGGCTGTTTTCCAAAAGCGCCACATATATTCTTCTCATCCTTGTGGCGGTAATCGTGGGCTATCCATTCTTATGGATGCTTCTGTCCTCCTTTAAGGACATCAGCGAATTTTATATGATACCGCCCCGGCTCTTTCCAGAGGTTTGGCTGACGGACAACTATGTGGAGATTTTTACGAAGTGGAGCTTCGGCACCTATTATAAAAACAGCATCATCGTCACAGCAGCCCAGCTGATAGGCAACCTTATCATTGTGTTGTTCGCGGGATATGGCTTTGCAAAATACCGGTTCAGATTCAAGACCTTCTTTTTCATGCTCATCCTGTGCACCACGATGATTCCTTGGGTGGCTACAATCATCCCGTTGTACATCGTGGCAACCAACTTGGGCTGGATCAACACTTATGTGGGCCTCATCATCCCCGGCGCGGCAGACGCGTTCAGTATCTTTCTGGCGCGCAACTTTATCAGCGGCATCCCTGACCCGCTCATCGAGGCGGCGCGTATCGACGGTGCAGGCGAGAGAAAAATATTTTTCAACATCGTGTTGCCGTCGGTGAAACCGCTGATTGCCGTCATCACTATCAACAAGATGGTATCCAGCTGGAATGCGTTCCAGTGGCCGTTGCTGGTGGTGAATAGCGACGAGCTGCGCACCATCCCCATCGCAATCGCGAACCTGTCCAGCCGATTCTATGATTCCTACGACCTAAAAATGGCAGCGGCGACTATGGCCATCATTCCCGTGCTTATCTTGTATATCGCTTTTCAGAAACATTTTGTGGAGGGTGTCACGCTTTCGGGCATCAAATGAGTATGATCGACTATCACGTTCACACGACTTTTTCCGACGGGGCCAACACGCCGCAGCAGATGATCGACGAGGCGGTGCGGCTGGGCATCACGGAGCTTGCCATCACGGATCACTACGACCCGTTCGATCCGACTCTTGCCCGGTTCGGCCACACGCCCGAAGAGCTTGCTCGGCACTTTGAAGTCATCCGTGCCTGCGCGCAGGGAAAGCCTCTGCGGGTGTTCTGTGGAATAGAAACAAGCACCGGCCCGGATGGACGGTTGCGTGTGCCACCCAGGGTGCTGAACATGTGCCAGACAGTGATTACGAGCGTACACTATCTGGAGGGGGACATCCTGGTGCACAGAGGTGAATATGAGAATGATGCCTACTGGCATGCTTACAAGCGCAAGCTGCTGGAACAGGCGGCGGGCCCCGGGGATGTTTTGGGGCACCCGGAGGCGTATCTCCCCATCGGCCCCATGCTGGAGGAGGGTACCACCTTTGAGGACAGACAGGTCATTTGTGCGCGCATCAGCGAAAAATATTTTGATGCGCCGTTCATCGATGCGCTAGGTGATGCGCTAACCTCTAGCGGGAAGGCATACGAGTTGCACGGCGCCACCAATACGCCGCGGGAGTGGGTGGTACGCCGCCTGCACGCGCGTGGGGTGCACTTTTCCATCGGCAGCGACGCCCACGGGCTGGATAGGCTGGGCTGCAACAGGCGTGCCGTGGCGCTCTGGCAGGAGTTGGGGCTGTATGTGCGCACACTGTAGCACATCAAAAGACGCGGCGCCGCCGCGATCATCGGGCTGCTGTAATGCAGCGCCAAAAAGGAGAATACCGATATGGTCGAATATGTTAAGGACAGTGAATATTTGCCGCAGATGTATAAAATGCTGTGTGCGATCGAGGAAAATGAAGCGGAGGCAATGAACAGGGCTGCACAGGCGATTTATGCCTCCCTGCAGAAGGGTGGCATACTGCATGTGTTTGCTACAGGACATTCCCATATGATAGCCGACGAACTTTTTTACCGCAGTGGCGGGCTGGCACCTGTGAATCCGCTACTAGTGAGCGATATTATGGTATATGAGGGCGCTGTGCACAGCACCCTTGTGGAGCGGCAGAGCGGCGTAGCAAAGCGTATTCTAGACAAATTCGAGCTGCGCGCCGGAGACTGCCTACTAATCGCCTCCAACTCGGGCATCAACATTGCGGCCATCGAGGCTGCAGAGCTAGCGAAGGAACGCGGCCTCACAGTGATCTGTGTTACGTCGGTGAAAACGTCGCGCGCGTTGGTTTCCCGCCATCCCGAGGGGAAAAAGCTGTATCAAGTGGGCGATATCATCATTGATAACCACTCGCCAGAGGGAGATGGCCTGCTAGAGGTTCCGCAGAACGGCCAGCGCACGGGCGGCGCATCCACGTTCGGGATTCTGTTTATCGCCCAGCGTATTGTGCTGAAGGTCGAGAACCGGTTTATCGAGCAGGGCGAGATTCCCCCTGTGTTCCGCAGTGCCAACATCCCCGGCGGCGACGAGTTCAACCGGGCACTCATCGAGCGGTATAAGGAGCGTATCGCCGCGCTGCGGCGGTAGTACACCAGAGCCTGCCGCGCTGCGGTAGATGGGAGGAAGCGATGAATACATATCTTGTTGCAGACGGCGGTGGAACAAAAACAGAGTTCCTCTGGTTCAGAGAAGACGGCACAGTGTTGGCGACGGCCCGGGCCGGGGGCAGCAATGCTGTTTTTATCCCGCCGGAAAAGGCCGCTGCGAATGTGCGACACGGCATACGTAGCTGTTTGGCGGCAGTGCCGGAGCAGACGCCGCCGCGCACGGTGCTGCTCTTCATTCCCGGTTTTGCCGGGGCGCTGGATATACTGCGTGCTGCGCCGGATATGCACGATATCCGGCTGATGGATGATTTCTGGAATGCATTTTACGGCGCACTGGGCGTGTCCTGCGGTATCGTTGCGCTGGCCGGAACGGGTTCCTTTGTCGCGGGGCGGCAGAAAGATGGACCGCTGGTGACGGTGGGCGGCTGGGGGCCGATGTTCGGAGACGAGGGCAGTGGATACCGGCTGGGCGTGTTGTGCCTGAAGGCCGTCACACGCCGCTACGACGAAGGAAAATCGGGCGGTATCCTGACAGAGCATCTGCTGCGCTACATGGGCATCGAAAAGGTGCTGGACCTGCAGACAGCGGCTTATCGGCCGACATTCACCAGAGAGCATGTGGCCCAACTCTCGTTTGTGGTGGAACAAGCGGCAAGGGAGGGAGATGGAGAGGCTGCAAAGTTGTTCGACATACTGGCCGCGGAACTTGTGGAGCAGGTGTGTTGTCTGGCGGCACGTCTTGGAGGCGGGGCGTTGCCAGTGAGCGCCACAGGCGGTATGCTGAAGGCGGGGGCCTGGTTCTCGGGAGCGTTTGAGCGGGCACTGGCGCGCCGGGCACCGGAGCTCATATATGCTTCGCCGAAATACAGCCCGCTCCTTGGCGGTGCCTTATACCTGATGGCGGAGCAGCAGGGGGTGGACATTGCAGACGGGCGTCTGGCAGCCCGTCTAGCCCACGGTCTGGCACAAGCCCCAAAGGTGCAACTGTGAAGAACGGCGCCGAAATGACAAAAGAGCGGAGGAAAGAGCAATGCTAATGGATCAGTATTTTGAGGCGATGAAGGGTGTGTTGGCCAAAGTGGAAACCACCCAGCGAGATGCCATCGAGAAAACGGCAGAAGAGATTGCGCGGCGGTTGGCGGAGGGAGCAGTCTGGCATCTACTAGATACAGGCCATATGCTCATGTTCGAAGGGGTCGGCCGGACAGGCGGCATGATGGCGGTGCGTCCCATCAAAATAACCTGTGAGATAGAAAATCCGGTGCGGTACAGGCCCGGCGCCTCCAGCGGGGCGGTGGGGTACGACAGTATCTCCGGCTTTGCCGATTATGTCATCGGTCGCTCCAGCATTGTGGCCGGTGACATTGTGATGCTGGGTTCCGTGTCTGGATACAACTATTTCCCGGTGGACCTAGCGCTGAAAACGAGGGAGATGGGCTGCCTCACCGTAGCGCTCACCTCCGTTGAGTATTCGAGTCGACTTACAAGCCGCCATCCCAGCGGAAAGCGTCTGTTTGAAGCGTGTGAGCATGTGCTGGATAACTGCACGAACTACGGGGATACACTGGTGCCGGTGGAGGAGTTGGGGCAGGCAATCTGTCCGGCGAGCGGTGTCAGCGCCAGCTATATCATGTGGGCACTTCAGAGCACAGTGGTGGAAAAGTTGCTGGCCATGGGGAAAAAGCCGGGTGTGTATATCTCGAACCACATGCCGGGCGCAGCGCAGATCAACCAGTGTGGGCTGGATCAGTATGAAAAGAAAGGGTATTGATAGTCCGTGCTAGGAGCGCATGGCTATATACGACTGCAATGAAAAGTGAGGGTAGCCTTATGGAAATTCGGACGAGCAGTTTTTCCGCCGTGTTCGACACGGAAAAAAATAACTTCACCAGTCTGTGCAATCTTGCCACAGGTGACGAATATATCAAGAGCGCGCCGCGTTTTCCTATTATAAGCGTGTTTGTGTGGGAGGATGGTGCCAGAAAGGAGCTGTGGCCGGAGAAGGGCGCGGTGCGCCGCATACAGGAGGGTCTGGTGGTGGAATATCCGGCCTTCGGGGGGCGGTCTGTGCGTGCCATGCTTGAACTGAAGGCTGACGGCGACAGGCTCACTGTCAGCGGGCAGCTCGAGAATGGTGGGGACGCGGACATCATCGAAGTGCTGCTGCCGCGCCTCACAGGCATTGTGCTGGGCCCGTCCCATGCGGACGATGTGCTTTTATACCCGCACCACGCCGGCGAGCGCAGCAAAAACCCCGTGCGACGCTACAGGCAGATGGCGGATGGGGAGTGGGGGCGCCACTGGCGCGCGGCCAGCATGCCTGTGGAAGACTATTATCGCCGAGAGATTAATTATTGCGGCCTTGCCTCCATGAGTTGGATGTATTACCACGATGCGGAGAACGGCCTGTACATCGGTAGCCATGACGGCCGTTTCCCTGTTACGGGAGTCATCGCGGAAACGAGCGGTGATGAAAGCAAGCCCTGGATGGGCTTTGCTTTCCGCAAGCACGAGCGCATCCGCCCGGGCGCCCACTGGAACACTGGTATTTATTGCGTGACGGTCTCCTGTCGGGACTGGCACTACGGCGCCGAGATATACCGGGAATATATCGACCCGCTACTGGAAATCCAGCCCGAGCCGGCATTCCTACAGGATGAGGCGGCCCTACATCAATGCTATAATTTCAAGCACAGCGGCAAAATTACACGCCGTTTCGCGGATATTCCGGCTGTCTATGAAAAAGGGGCCGAGTGGGGTGTGCGGCATATGTTTATGGCCAGCTGGAACCGCACAGGCTTTGATTCCAGCTACCCCGAATATTATCCGGATATGGAGCTGGGCAGCGCTATGGCCTTCCGGCGAGGCATCAGCTATGTGCGGGAAAAAGGAGGCTTTTCAACGCTGTACATCAACGCCCGCATTTTTGACGTTACATCAGACTTCCACGCCAGCGTGGGTGAGCAGATGGCCATTCGCACCCCCGAGGGCCGCATGATCGAGGAGGTGTACGGCCCGGCCCGCTTCACCGTAAACTGCCCGGACGATGAACTCTGGCAGAACTATCTTATCGACACGGCTGACTTCGCGGCCATGGCCTACGGTTGCAAGGGCATCTATCTGGATCAGCTTGCCTCGGCAGAGCCCTATGCTTGCTACAATGAGGCGCACAGCCATGGCCCCTGCACGGGTGGGTTCAACAGGGGATATCTGCGCATCCTGCGTACCCTGCTTGAACGCCTGCGCGCCCGGGATCCCGAAGCATACTTGATGACAGAAAACTGCGGTGATATTTACAGCGCCTACTGCTGGGGCAGCCTCACTTGGAACGGCGATACCTTCGATGAATTTTTCAATCTGTTCAAATATACTTTCCCGGAGTATGTGCAGGTGAATATGGTGGATCCGCGTGGGTGGGTGGGCGACCCAGAGGAGCTGCGTGCATGGTTCTATAAGGATATGCAGCGCGCTGTCCTGCTGGGGAGCATTCTATGGTTAGGTATCACCGACCATCTGGAACGCCATCCTGCGGAATACCGCAACTATGCCCGCCGCGCGCTGGCTTTTCGCTCCCGTCTGCAGCCATTGTTCAAAATGGGTGTATATGCAGACGATATCTTTGTGCAGGACGTGAGCGAGGGTTGCGATGCGAGCTGCTGGCGGCTTGAGGACGGCCGGGTACTCTTGCTAGTGGGCAACCATGCGTTGCGCTCCGGGGCCCAGGCAGTTTTCCGTCTACCGGGCAGGGTGGCCGTGGCAGAGGCGCACGACACTGACTGGAACAGCGTGGAGGCCCGTGTGGACGGTAGCACGGTGACGCTCCAGCTGGAGGGGGAACGTCTGTTCTGTGCTGTCGTGGCGCTAGTGTAAAGAGGGGATGTATTATGAGAACGCCAGATTTCGCCAATGCCCTCAAGGTGCTTCAGCGCCGGAGGCTGGGGCACCCCACACTCTTCGAGATGATCCAGAAAAAGAAGACTGAAATTACCTTGCATATCGCATCAAAGGCAAGGTCAGTGATGTCGTTCTAAAGACGATGAAGGCCATTCAGACTGAACTCGGAGGCAGATTCTCAAAAGTCTTCAAGGCCATTACTGTAGATAACGGCAGCGAGTTTTCCGGCTTCGCCAAAGAGGAACAGTGGGGTATAAAAGTGCTCTTTGCCCACCCGTACACCTCATGGGAATGGCCGCAGAATGAACGGCACAACGGCCTGTTTCGGGCTTACTTTCCCAAGGGAGTTTCCCTTGAAAAATACAGCGGCGAGAATATTCTTTCTGCCACTGATGAGCTGAATGGACGCCCTCATAAGAAGCTGGGCTATCATACGACTGAAGATCTTTTTGACGCTTTTCTTGACGCTGTCTTTGCGGATTGATTCCGGGCTGCATGTTCGAACGTGTCGTGGGCACGGCCCTAGTCTACGGCCTCCGTCGTACCCGCGCTCCACTCCTCTCTTCCTTCCGGGGTGTCCAACTTGCTCTTACAATTTTCGATTATAAAAAGATTCATTTGCGGTTTGAAAAAAGTGCATTTTGGGGGGAAGATACAAGCAGACAGAAAAAAGGAAAAACACTTATAATATAATAATTTGAAAACCTGCAGAGGAGGCCATGTGCTGCCCTATAGCAAGGAACAATGAATCCAAAACGAATACGGAGGATGCCTGATGACGTCAAAAGAACGCTTGCTGACGGTATTAAAACATGGACAGCCGGACAGAGTGCCCATTTCCACATACGATATGACGGGCTGGAGTTATGACCCAAGACAACTCAGCGGTGATGCAAAGTTGCTGCGGGAATTGTTTTTTACATACATGACGGGCTGGTGGAACCGCGAGCCTTCTTACAGCCCGCTGATGGAGAAGATACGGGAAAAGGCCGACTGCATTTTTATGACAGATGTGACCTGCACAAACGACTATGTGGCGCAGCACACACATGTGGAGCAGCGCGTGGAGGGCAAGAGCACCTTTACCAGAATCACGCTGACTACTCCGAAAGGGGATTTAACACAGGAATTTCGAGTGGACCCGGGCGTATACACAGCCTGGCAGACAGAACACCGCATAAAAGATGAAAGTGACATTGAAAAGTATCTTTCCATCCCCTTTTTTCCAGAAGAGCCGGACGTTTCGCACCTGAAGAAACAGGAGGAATACCTGGGCGACAACGGCATTTTATTGATTGATATCCCGGATCCTGTCAACGAAGTGTTTTCGCAATTTGATTTTGCGGATTTCATGACACTCGCTTTTACAGACGAAGCGATCGTCAAACGCATGTTGGACAAGGCATATGAGGAGCAGACCTATTTTTTGGAAAAAATGCTGAAAAAGGGCGCGGGGCCGCTGTTTCGGTTTGCAGGGCCGGAGGTGTGCACCCCTCCGTATATGCCGCATGACCTGTTCGAAAAATACGTTACTTTCTATGATAAAAAATTGATTCGCCTCATCCACGATCACGGCCAATATGCGCGTATCCACTCCCACGGAAAGATCAAAACTGTGATTCGGGACTTTCTTGAAATGGAAGTGGATGCCATCGACCCGGTGGAAGCACCGGATTCGGGAGACCTGACACTGAAAGAGGCGAAAGCGCTTTGTGGCAATTCCATTTGCCTGATGGGCAACCTGCAGTTGAAGGATCTGGAGTTTTTGCCCGCTGCAGAAATGCGCGAAACGGTAAAGCAGTGTGTGCTGGACGGAAAACCGGGTGGCAATTTTGTGCTGTTACCCACGGCCACCCCGCTCAATGTGCCGCTGTCGAAACGCACGGAGGAAAATTTTGAGATTATGCTGGACACAGCCTTGGAATACGGCGCTTACTGATATATGTCTTGCTTAAAGTGGATGGCTTTGCGTTTTGCCTTTAACATGCCTATTGGTGGTCAAATAAAAGATAAAAGCCTCCCTTTAATGTGTTCGAAACCCTTTGAGAGCCAAATCTATTCAACAAAGCAAAGCTGCCCAAGGCAGCAAAAGAAAATACGTCGTGGGAGACGGGAAAGATTTCACAATGTTGTACAGCATAGGCACGCGGACCGTGCTGTCTTTGACCTTGCGGGCAATCCGCAAACGCGCGTCGATTATCAGGAAACAGGACATGCGCATGCAGCCTTGCTGCATATTGCAGGACTGCCTGCTTCAATGCGGGGAAATATGCATTTGGATGAGCGCATTTTGCAGGCCTTAGACATTGACACACGCAGTGTAGGAGGCATGGCAACGCCAGATACGATTCATGTACGCGAGGAAGGCGGAATTATCTACGACGCTTTTGGCATTGGTTACCGCATGATAGACGGCCGCGCGGGAATTTGTTATTCTCCGTTGAAAGACTGCACCCTGGATGAGTTGAATGCGTATGAATTTCCGGATCCGGCTCGCATTTCACGGCAGAAGCTGGAGCAATGGGCGAAAGACGCCGAGTGGCTGCATACGCAAACAGAATATGCCGTTATCGCGGAGCATCCAGTATTGGGCGTGTTTGAGCTTGGCTGTTGGATGTTTGGGTTCGACGATTATCTGTATCGCCTGCTGGCAGAACCGGAAATTGTGCATGCGTTTTCAAAAAGATGGCTTGCATATCAGAAAGAAGTTATCCGGCAATATTACGGCGCAATTGGCGCGTATATCGACGCGACTACATCCGGCGATGATTTTGGAACGCAGAAAGCACAATTTATGTCTACTGCGACGTTTGACGAAATGATAGCGCCGTATATGAAAGAACGGATCTCCTATACCAAAAAATTCACAAATGCTTATTATCAGCACCATACCTGCGGCAGCGTATTTGGCTTAATTCCCTCGTTGCTGGATTGTGGTATTGATATTTTAAACCCTATTCAGCCCGGTGTGGAAAAAATGGAGCCGGAACGGCTAAAGCTTGCCTACGGCGATGTGTTGGCATTTTGGGGCGGAGTGGATACACAAAAGTTACTGCCAGGCGCAAGTCCGCAAGAAGTGAAGCAGGCGGTGAAAAAGCTGTTGTCTGTCCTGGATGTGAATGGCGGCTATATCCTGGCGCCTGCGCATACCATACAGCATGATGTTCCCGCGGAAAACATTATTGCAATGTATCAGGGGGCAAAAGAATATTACGGTCAATAAACCGGCGCGGCGCGGATGAATGGCTCAACGGGTATAAAATACTATCGCTGATGAAATGTTTGCAAAAATCCTATTTGCAAGGAGATATTGTCAATGAACTCTTATGAGCGTGTGATGAACCGATTGAAAGGCAGAGCCGTGGATAGAGCTCCCAATTTTTGCATTCTAATGAATTTTGCAGCACAATACAGCAATGTGTGCTATAAAGATTTTTGTCTGGTGCCGGAAAAAATGGTGGAAGCAAATCTAAGGTGCCGCGAAGACTTTGCCACAGATATTGTCACGGTCATGTCGGACCCTTACGGCGAAGCTATGGACTATGGTATGAAGGTGGATTTTCCGGATCAGGGCAGCCCGATCGTCCGGCAGACGTTGTGGCAGGAGGAGCCCGACGCGACAGATTTGCCCACGCTGACGCTGGAACAGACGACTCGGATGAAAGCGCGTGTAGATACCATTGCCCTTTATGCGCAGCGTGTAAAGGGCGAATGCCCCATTGCGGGCTGGGTGGAAGGCGCAGTTGCTTCTTATTGTGTGTTGCGTGGCATAGGGGAAGCGATGATGGACTTTGCCAGCCGCGAATCGTTTCTGCATGAAATTTTGGATAAAATTACAAAACAGGCCATTGTATATATTAAGGCGCAGGTAAAAGGCGGGGCCGATATTATCGGCGTAGGTGATGCGGCCTGCTCTTTGTTGGGGCCAGAGCTGTATCAGGAATATGGGTTTGTTTATGAGAAACGCCTGATCGACGCGATCCACGCGGAAGGAGCCTTGGCTAAGCTGCACATTTGTGGGAATACACAGCCCTTGCTCAATAAAATTGCACTGTTAAATGCAGATATTTTTGACGTGGACTCCATGGTGGACTTTTCCCTTGCGGCAAGTATTTTGCGTGGGCATTCGGCGGTGTCTGGAAATCTCAATCCGGTCGACGTGCTGCTAAATGGGTCACCGGCCTCTATAACACGGGAGGTGCACCGCTGCCTGGCGCAGGGCAACGAGACCAGTATCATCAGCGGCGGTTGCGAGACACCGCAGGCAACGCCTCCTTGCAACCTGCGCGCGGTGGCACAGGCACTTGCCGGCGGGATTTAAAAGTCTTTGCTTCTTCTAGGATTTTGTTTAAATGAGGGCATCATATGTGACGAAGCAAGCTTCAAGGCATTTTCATGGCCGGATCCAGAGGCGTTTTCCACGGCGCGCTTCAGCACCATTGAGTGCAGTCCTGCCCGAGGGCGGCCACCTAGCGGTGATGAGTCCAGGAGGCGTTCTGGAAAACATGATGACGCTGGTGGGCTTTGAGAAGTTGTTCCTTATGCTGTACGATGAGCTGGAACTGCCGGGCCGCATCTTTGACGAGGTGGGGCAGCGCATCCTATTCTACTATGAAACGACTCTTGCTTACAACAGTTTGGGGCTGATGATCGTGGAGGACGACTGGGCTCCAATACTCAGATGCTTTTTTGGCACAATGCCATGGAGAGATATGTGTATCTCCAGCACCGCAGATTTATGACACTGGTACATGCGCACGATGTGCTAGCCGTGCTGCACTCCTGTGGACAGGTACCCTCTGTGATAAACATCAGCGCCCGGGACATCAGTTATGACGGCAAACACTCCTACGAGGACGCCATTGTGCCTGTAGAGGAGGCCAATGAACAGTGGCACGAAGGAATCGCCGTTCTGAGCGGGATGGACGTGGGCTTTCTGGCCCACGCAGGCGAGGTGGAGATTATCGCGCGTTGCCGCGCCATGCTGGAGCGCGCACAGCAGAGGGGATATGCACTGAGCGCGGGCAACAGCGTACCGGAATATGCGCCGCTTCGTGCGTGGAAGGCGATGAGGGCAGCGATTTGAGGCCGTCTGCGGCACAGACGTGCGAGACGCAAAAAGAAGGAGGATAACAAAATGCTGGCGAAGATGACAGTTTTTTCACATGTCTTAGACAAGAGCTGCGATATCACGGTGGTAGGCCCCAAAAAACTCGAAGACACACGGCCGATGAAGGTGACATATCTGCTACACGGCCTCACGGGCAACGATGCGAATTGGGTGCAGTATACACAGCTGCCCCTGTGGGCGCGGGAGGGAAACACACTGTTCATCCTGCCGGATGCAGGGCGCAGCTGGTATACAGATGCAGAGTATGGTCAGCGATATTTCACCTACATTGCCCGGGAGCTGCCTAACACATGCAGAGGTCTGTTCAATATTTCCGGTAGGCGCGAAGACACCGCAGTGATGGGAAACTCAATGGGCGGATATGGCGCTCTGAAATGTGCGCTCACGTTCCCGGAGCGGTATGGGCTGTGTTGCGCTTTCTCCCCCGCGGCCATATACTGGCGGGAATATCTCGCCATGCCGAATTGCGAAGGTTTGAAAAAAGAGTTTGCTGGCATCTTTGGCATAGGGGTGGAGACAGCGGAGCAGGATGATATCATGTGTCTTGCGCGCGCCGCCGCGCAAAAGGGTTGCGCTCCCACGATACGCGTCGCCTGTGGCGCGCAGGATTTTCTATTGGAGCTGAACCATCGCTTTGCGAAAGAGATGGCTGGCTTTCCGCTGTCCTTTCGTTATGACGAGTGGGCGGGCGAACACGACTGGATATTTTGGAACGAGGCGCTACGCAGAGTACTTGGAGAGTTCGGTTGCTGAGCGACGGGTGCAGAGAGGAGAGCGCATGATGCCGAAGGTCATGTTTCCATACGGGCACGGTCGGATGGAGTACGAATTTCCAGAGGAGGGCTTTCTGGGGAGCCTTGTGCCTCCGTTGCATTCTTATGTCTCAAAGGGAACGCCGCAAGAACTGGTGGAGCGGGCGGTGCGGATACCCGTGGGCTGTCCGCCGCTGCATGTGCTGGCACAGGGGAAAAGGCGCGTTGTCATTCTTGTGAGCGACCACACAAGGCCTGTGCCCAGCCGGCTGATTCTACCTGTTCTGCTGGCGGAGATACGAAAAGGGGCACCGAAAGCACAGATCACCATCCTTGTGGCAACAGGATGCCACCGGGCGACTACAGAGGAGGAGTTGAGAAAAAAGCTGGGCCCGGAGCTGGCGGGGCAGGCGCGGGTACTCGTGCACGACTGCGACGGCCCTGTGGCCGACTGTGGATATCTGCCGTCCGGCGGGCGTCTGTTGCTAAATAAAACGGCATTGGAGGCAGATCTGCTGGTGGCAGAGGGCTTCATCGAACCGCACTTTTTTGCAGGTTTTTCGGGTGGGCGGAAGAGCGTGCTACCCGGCATCGCCGGTCGCAGAACCGTCCTGTACAATCACAATGCGGGGTTCATCGCACACCCTTGCGCCCGCGCGGGGAACTTGTTGGGAAATCCTGTGCATGCCGACATGCTGTATGCGGCCCGGACAGCTCAGCTGGCGTTCATCTGTAACGTGGTACTGGGGCCAGAAAGAAATGTGGTGTACGCAACAGCAGGGGACTGCGCCCTTGCTCATGAGGCGGGCTGTGCATTTGTGCGCAAATGGTGCAGTGTGCCGCGTGTTGAGGCGGATATCGTTGTCACATCAAATGGCGGCTATCCTCTGGACCAGAATGTATACCAAGCGGTGAAAGGCCTTTCTACTGCACGGGCAGCCGTGAAAAAGGGCGGATCCATCGTGATGCTAGCACAGGCGGCGGATGGGCACGGCGGCAAGTCGTTCTTCGCGGATTTTGTCCGGACGCGCGACCTTGCCCGCATGGAGGAGACAATCGTGCGCACGCGGCCGGAGGACACACGGCCGGATCAGTGGCAATGCCAGATATTGCTGCGTGTGTTGCGCCATGCCCGGGTTATCTTTGTATCCGCGCTGCCGCCGGAACTCGTGCGCGCATTCCACATGGTGCCAGCTTCCTCGCTGGAGGAGGCCATGATACTGGCCCGCCGATATGCGGGTAGCCAGTTGCCTACGGTGGCAGCGATACCGGACGGCGTGGGTACGATCCTGCGGTAAACACGCGGCGAGACTATTTGAGACAAAGGTTCTGCTGGGACCTTTGCCTCAAACGATTGCTGCGAAACTGTTGTGCATCACCCGGAAAACGGAGATTTTGGTGCTGAGTGGGGAAAATCACCGCAGACTGCCTTAAACGACAGGTTCAGTGGCCGTCTTTCATTTTGAGGCATAAAACTGCAGGGGCTTGGCGAACGGTCGTCGGGTGGCGGGCGAACCACGGTCGGATTGGTGGACTGTTCGCCACCGTTGCTATGCGGCAAAATGCGGTCACACTTTTGACCAGCAGGTACGCCTGACAAAGCTGTGCGCAAAAATCCACTTCCCTAGGTGACATTTCGGACATGGAGGCGTCTAAAAACGGTGGTTTTTTTCTAGCGGTACACCCCGGCGCGAATGGAATCGCGGGGAGACGTTTGTGTGTGATACACAGGAACGCGCTGCTCTGTAGGAAGGATCGGAAAATATATTTCGTCCCACAAGACGGAATGGGCATGCGGCCGTGAAAATGTTTTTTGATGGTTTTGGAATGGAAAGTACGAATAGGAAGTAAATTTTTTGTCTTTTGGCCCATTTTCCATGAAACGTCTTGTGCTTTTTAACGAAGCGGCGAGACATGCTCTTTTTGCACGGGAGTGGCTGAAGGCATTTTAAAATCTGTTGTGAACTGAGGCTAAATGAATGGGAGAGCTATGCGCCGGAGGATATAACGCTGTGGATGATAAAGATGGACGACGTATACCATTTGTTTTGTCAATTCGTATTGATATTGATGGTATCGGTGTGATATAATGCGCCAATAAGATGGTGGTGTTAGGGATTTTTTAACGTTGGGTGACACTAACTATATCGTCGATCATATGTTATACTATATGTGACGTAGTCGATAGTATCCTTGTATATATCGGAAAACAACGGCAGTAAACTGTGATACGATTTTTGTTTCCCCAAGGTTGCATTACCATCAGGTTCTAGTGAAGGCAACTTCATGTGGGTTCAAGTCCCTTCATCCGCACCAAAGGAAAACGGGCTTTTAGGAATAATTCCTAAAAGCCCGTTTTCCTTTGATTTTATGCGACAAAACCGACTGATATCTTTTTTGTCACATGAACTTGATGTCAAAAAACATTTTGGTTTTCGACGCAAATTCGTCACACTGTGTGTAATAAATTCGCAAAAGCAAATGCGCTTTTTACATAGCTGTAAGGATGAATTCTGCTGATTGTTTTATTTCGGTCTAACATATATGCTGAATATAGCAAGCGTAGATGCTTGTATATTAAAAACAATATGAGGAGAAGTTCCGGATAATGCAATACTCAGGCAAGCATTGAAGCGAAAAAAGAATCGATGCGGCCCAGCATCGATTTACTGGACGCCATCCCTTCGGAAAGCCGCGTCAACGATGTCTTGTAGTATTAAGCAATAAGTGGACGCCCATTGACCATGACGAACGAGACACTAATGTGTTCATCAAATATGATTAAATCGGCCTTTTTTCCATTGGCGATAGAGCCGGTTTGGTGGCTGATGCCTAGAAGTTTGGCCGGCGTCAAGCTTGCCATTCTTACTACTTCGTACAAAGGTGCCGAAGTCAAATTACGGAATGTACGCACCAGTCGGTCACTGGTCGCCACACTGCCGGCGAAGGAGCAGCGGTCCGGCAATTTAGCCACACCGTCTTCCACAATGGTATCGAGGCCGGTGTTTTTATTGCCCAAGACATAGTGGCCGTCAGGCATGCCGGCACCGCGCATGGAGTCAGTCACCAGACAAATCCGATCTGCGCCTTTCACTTTGTAAATCAGCTGCAAAAGCTCTTTGGGCAGATGGCAGCCGTCAGCGATCACTTCAACAAACAGATCATCCAGCAGATATCCTGCCTCTATGGCGCCGCCGACCCGAAACGCATCAATGCGCCGGACACCGGACATGCCCGAGTAGAAATGAGTGAGTGCACGCATCCCGTTTTCATAAGCACGGAATACCTGTTCGGTGGTGGCATTGGAATGCGCGAGGGAGCTGACAATTCCGTGGTCTTGCAGTGTGCGTAAAAAACGTTCGGCTCCATCCAGTTCTACAGCAAAAGACCAGCGCCGAATGCGATTGGTTTTGGAGAGGACCTCTTTGTACTCTCGTTCATCGGGAGCTCGCAGGTATTTTGGGTCCTGCGCGCCGCGCTGTTCGTATGCGAAATAAGGGCCTTCCAGATGCAGTCCCAGAATATTGGGCATGTCAGGACGGGTAAGTTCTACCTGATTGAACAGTTGGATAAACTCCAGCAGGGAAGCTTTGGTGCTGGTGATGGTGGTTGGAACGATGCTTGTGGTTCCGTGACAAAGATGAGACCGGCATGCGCCATAGATAGAGTCGAGGTCACCGTCCATAAAGTCAAACCCGCCCGCGCCGTGCGTGTGCGTTTCGATGAAGCCGGGAGAAAGGTATTTGCCGTTGACATCAACAGTATGCTGTGCTTCAAAATGAGGCAGAGCATGGTTGATGGAAACGGCTTCTATTTTGTCATCCCGTACAAGCAGTTCACCGAGGAAAATGCCGGTTGGGAGAATAAGCCGCGCGTTTTTAAACAATGTGGTACACATAGAGAAGCTCCTTTGTGCTGAATGAAAAATCGGATTTACCGAATCAATTTTCGGATAGGGAAGTATTCTGCCGCAGATAAATGAAAAAGCTGGAAACAGAAAAAACGAGCAGCCCCAGCGGCACCAGATAAAAGCTGGCGTGGGCGCCGAAAACATCGTTGGCGATGCCCAGAACAAATGTAAAAATGAGGTTGATTGCGCTGCCAGCGGTTACGATCAATCCCAGCATAAAACAGGGCCTGAGATGAAAAGAAGTATGAATATTAACAAGTGTGGTAGGGTATGTTACAGAAAGAAAGAAACCGCAAAGAGCAATGAGGTATAGGCCGGTTTGCCGCCAGAGAAGGCCAAGCAAAAACAAGAAAAAGGCTGCGAACGACAGAAGAAAAACAATCTTGAATTCTCCAACTCGTTTGATGAACCGGGCGAGGAACACGCTTCCCAGTGCAGAAAAAATAAAAAACAGAGAAAAGACAGAGGAGGCCTTGGCAGTATTCATATGAAATGAGATGACCGCGTAATTGACAAACCAATTGTGCATGGCGGTAACGCTGGAAAGGTATCCGCCGACAGCCGCTACATAAAGGAAAAAAGCAGTGCTGAAGATGTGCTTCAGCGGAAGTGTCCTCTCCGGCTTTTTCTCCGTGTCTGGAACGACTGGCGCTGGGAAAAAGCTGAAATGCCAGAGTCCCAGACAGATAATGAGAATAGCGGCGATGATGAGATAAATAAAGCGCCAATTGACGTTGTGCCGGATCAGCAAGCCTGCTGTGGTTTTGCTCAATGCAATACCGCCATAGTTGACCAAATGAAAAAAGCTCATGAAAAAAGCCTGGGAAGTGGTGAACAGGGAAGGGATAAACGAATTCACAGTTACAGTAAGGGCGGCAAGTGCGCAATATAGAATAAAACTCAATAGAATCAGCCGGGCATAGGTATGGGCGCAGAGCATGGCAAGACAAAAAAGCAGAAGAGTGCCAAGCAGGAGAAAGAAGCTCTTACGGCTGCCGATTTTATCACAAAGGTGCCCGCCGATTGAAGTGAAAACGCAAAACCCAAGCAAATTGACCACAAAAATGGCAGAGGCCTGTGTGTCGTTGATACCGAGCTCCGGCTTGATCTGAGGAAGGAAAACACCTAAAATGCCGTCGATAAAAGCCAATGCCACCATGACAAAACAAATCATAAAAAATGTAGCTTTTTTGCTTTTTTTCATTACAATTGCTTCTCTCCTGTCCGCTGTTAATAAAACCGCACACATCTTTAAAACAGGCACAGGCATCCGCCGCTTGAGCGAATAGGCGTTCAAGTGGTTGTGACACGATCAAGAACCTGCTGTACGGGCAAAGTAATCATTTAGGGGTTGACGAACATTTTCGGGAATGGCGCGGGAAACTGGGAAAACCATGCTGTCGCCAAGATATCGGGTCAGTTCCAAAGCCAGGTCGTACGTTTTTTGCAAAGCCAGAGGATGGAGCAGGCAGGCAGTATCTTTGCGGGAGTGGCCGCCCGCTCCGGTGCGGTACAGGGTTACAGCGGGAATCCCAACATCAGCAAAGCTGCTGGCATCGCTGGGGAAAATTCCCTGTCTGACCGTAAGCCCGATTCCGGAATGTGCCGCGAGAAACTGCAGAATATGGCAAAGCGATTCCTCGGCGGAAACGACGGCGTGATTCACACCAATCAGTTGGCCCGCCAAATCAATGTTGATATTCAGCACAATTTGACGGAGTGAATCAGGACTGAGGGAACGCGCATAATGCCGACTGCCCTCGAGTCCGATTTCTTCTGCTCCGCACCATACAAAGCGGCAAGGACGGCGCAGGGGGTTATCCTTAAAAAAGCGGCAAAGCTCCAGGAGGATTGCACTGCCGGAAGCGTTGTCGTAGGAACCGTGGCTGAAAGGAACAGAATCGTAATGCGCGCTGAAAAGAATGGTTTCTTCGGAATGTCCTGTGCCGGGAATGTCCGCGATGATATTGGCGGACTGCCCGAAAAAAGTTTGCTGCTGTAATATGATTTTACAGCGCTTGGGCTTGGCTGCTAATAAGCGCGCGGCATCTTCGGCCCGGATACAAAGCCCGGGAATTCCTCCTTCGGCGGAAGTGACGTGACGACCGATTCGTAGACTGCGCCTTTCCAAATCTGTGCTTCTGCGGTCATCGTCTATGGCACCGGAAATACTGACAAATCCGGCAACATTTGCTGCTTCCATTTTATGATACAGCGTCGGAGTGGGGTGTATATTCAGCAGAGCAATGCAGCCGGAGGCTTGTGCAAGAAGGGAATCTTCGCCGTTTTCGATGTATATGAATGGAGCTTCCAGGCCCTCCGGCGGTGTATTGCCGGAGTGACCGTATGCAAGACGATTTTGTCCTGCGTGCCTTATGCGGCAAAGGCAGATGCGGTGAAAAAGACGCTCGAAAGCGATCTGACTAATCAAGTGCCTGCCACCATGCTCAAAACACACAGCAATTTCCATTTATTCCTAGATAAAGATTCTGCGGCGAAAGTAGCGGATAAGATATAATGCATCAAGAATAATGTGGAGAATATGACATGAAAGTAATCATTTTAGGCGCAGGCGGACGCGGCAATGTATATGCAAAATATTTTTCCGAAAACGGAGTAGAGATTGCAGGCCTGGCCGACCCAAACACAGAAAGGCTTCACAAGGTGGCGAACAGCAATGGGATTCCGGAAGCAAGCTTGTACCATAGCTGGGAAGAAGTGCTTGAGAAGCCCAAATTTGCGGATGCGGTTGTGAACGCAACCACAGACCACTTGCATTATAAATCTACAATGAAGGCAATTGAACGCGGCTACCACATCCTGATCGAAAAGCCGATTTCTCCCAGTGAAAACGAATGCATCGAAATGGTGGAGGCTGCGGAACGGAAAAACCTTATTTTTGCAGTGTGCCATGTGCTGCGTTACGCTCCTTTTTTTGAAAAAATAAAAGAATTGGTGGAAAATGGAGCCGTTGGAGACATTCTTAATTTTCAATTGACAGAAAATGTGGGATACTGGCATTTTGCCCATTCGTTTGTTCGGGGCGTGTTTCGAAACGAAAAGGTGTCCAGTCCGATGATTTTGGCGAAATCCTGTCATGATTTGGATATCATCAGTTATATTATGAATAAAAAATGTGTCTCTGTAATGTCGGACGGCGGCCTTACTCATTTTGTACACGCCAACAAGCCGGAAGGAGCTCCCACCCATTGTCTGGATGGCTGTCCCCATGAAAAGAGCTGTCCCTATTTTGCGCCCAAGCTGTATCTGACACAGATAACAGATGTGAGTTGGCCAACGACAGCAGTGACGACCGATACTTCATTTGCGGGTCGATATGCTGCTTTGCAAACGGGACAATATGGCAGATGTGTGTATCAGTGCGACAATGATGTGGCTGACCATCAAAGCGCGGTCTTCACAATGGAGGACGGCTCTACGGCAAGTTTCAATCTGATCGCATTGTCGAGCGAGACAACCCGTATCCTGAGAATTTATGGCACAAAGGGTGATATTCAGGGGCATTTGGATCGGAATCAAATATTATTGTCCGATTTCAACAGTAAAAAAATAATCGACGTGAAATACGACACAGTGTCCAGTCTAGTTTCGGGGCACGGCGGCGGCGACGCCCGTCTGGTGGAAGATTTTATTGATGCGGTAAAAGGCGACACGCGAAGTATGAAAACGTCGGGACGGCTTTCGCTGCAAAGTCACAGAATGGCCTTTGCGGCAGAGAAATCCCGTAAAACAGGGCAAAGAATTTCCCTGTAATATGAACGGTACGGACGGCGGTTATACTTCTGTATAGTCGCCGTTTGTTAAGAATACATCTCCGGCAGTGATAAGAGACGCAAAAAGAAAAGCGCGGAGCGGTTCAAGATGCAGATTTTTCATATAAGGCGGTGGGTAATAAGGATGCTATATAGTGTAGTCGATTTGGGAAGACAGGCGGTTATGGAGTGCTGGCGTCATACGGTGTCTGTGGAAATGCCGGAGCGTTCGGTCCGTCCGGCAGTTCTGGTGATTCCGGGCGGTGGATACAGCTATATTTCAGATAGGGAATGCGAACCAGTGGCGTCGGCCTTTTTTGCAAAGGGATTTCATGTGTTTGTACTGCGGTATGCGGTGGGGAAAGATGCGGACAAGGGGCGCCCTTTTATGAATGCGATGGCCGCGATTGTCATGCTGAGAAGAAAAGCGGAAGACTGGGGAATAGCGGCAAGCAAAATTGCTGTCTGCGGTTTTTCGGCAGGAGGGCATTTAGCGGCGGCCAGCGGTATATTGTCCCATACGAAAGAATGGCTGTATGAGGTGGGATGTACGGAAGGCGAAAATTTACCGAATGCGGTCATTTTAGGATATCCGGTTATCACTTCCGGTCAATATGGGCATCGGCAGTCTTTTGAAAACCTAGGCAGTACAAAGCCGGACGATGAAATTGCACAGAATTATTCTTTAGAACGACACATTACGGCGAATACTCCGCCTGTGTTTGTTTGGCATACGGTGGAAGACAAAAGTGTGCCTGTAGAAAACACCTTGCTGCTGATAGAAGCGTTGCGCAGAAATCGAGTTCCTTTTGAGGCGCATCTTTTTGAAAAGGGGGCGCACGGAGGCTCAATATGCAGCGCAGAAGTAGGCAGAGAGGATTCAGAATGTTCTCCTTGGTTCGATATGGCTGTACGATGGCTATCGTGTCTCTTTTCATTCAAAGTTTAGATCGCAAACTGAGTTTGCAGCAGCAGAAGATTTGGCGCCGAGCTGATACAGTTTTCAGCCGGAGAACTGCTTGCAGAAACAGTGTTGAATTTTCAGAAACTATCTGGCTACGCCGTGCAGCCAGGCGGAAGTTCTCAGTGAACATGGCAGAAGGAGCGGTTTTTTATGTCAACTGTGGAGAAAAAGCCGTATATACACCTGTCTATCGACGATACGTTTGAAATTTTTAAAGATCTGGCACAGAACGCAATGTACTATTCAAGTATATTTGAAAATCCTTATTTGCATTTTTTAGAGATGCTTCACACGCAATACGGCCTCGTGGCCAGCATGTATTGCTTCACAGAAGAAGGGGATTTTAGCCTATCGAATGTACCGGACATTTTTTGCCCTGACTTCACAAAAAGTGCAGATTGGCTCAAATGGGGATTTCATGGCCGCAGCCAGAATTCCCGATACCAATATGCTTCCGGGAGGAAAGCGCAAAAAGATTATTCTTTTGCTATCCGAGAATTGTTGCGTATCACAGGGTCTGTCCGTTGTATTGATGTTGCTCCACGGCTGCATTTTTTTGCCGGAACTTGGGAATGCATCAGGGCGATGTGCCAATCAGACCACGGGCTGAAGGGCCTTTTTTCAGCAGATGACGACAGACTCTCCTATTATCTTGATTCCACTCAAAGTAAACTGCTTAAGGCTTATGGGCTGTATTACGATCAAGCGATGAACCTTTTTTTCTTTTCGACAGACATTCGTTTGGAGCGTATTCAAAGTATTGCAAAAGAAAGAACGAATATGGAATATTGCCTTTTGGGGAATGAAAGAAAAAGCAATGGATTACATGTATTTACACATGAAAACAGGCTCGCAAATGAGGAAATCTGCCAGAAAATAATTGATTTATGTGTTTTTGCTCAGGAAAGGTCTATTCCCTTTGCCTTTCCTCTTCAGCGGCTTGACTTAGTACTTTGATGTAGTTGGTGCACCAGGTCGGTCTCGTTGTAAAGACGGGGCCGATTTTTTTGTATATTGTTTTGCTGATAAGATGGTGGAGGAGGGGAGACGCAGATGAAGGTCACACATGCTCTTTCGCTGAATGACACGTTTTAGGTGAAAGGAACAGAGTCCCCTCTGAACTGAAAGAAAGTTTCCCTCTATCGAAATGAATTCAATGAAGTGATTAGCCGGGCGGCATTTAACGGAACATTTGTTTCGGAACGGGTGTCTTCCACATCTCCCGAGTTCGGGACAGACGGCGGATATGCAAAATGCTGGCTGCGCGAGAAGGATGAGATATATCTGTATAAGGGCGGGAGCGCTTTGTATGAAGTGGAGCCGTTGTCTGAGTATCTGGCGGCTCAATTGGCGGAGCAGATCTGTCCGTCCTATACCGCATATGACTTGTCGCACCACCATGGAAAACTCGTCAGTAAATGCAACCTGTTCACAAGCGAAAGTCAGGGACTGGCAAAGGCAGGACGCATCTTCGGTGAAGAGCGAACGATGGAACACTTCAAAGCCGAGCTCATTGACTATCTCTACTACTACAATAACCGCAGAATCAAGCTAAAGCTAAAGGGCCTGACACCTGCTCAACACAGATACCAGACCCTTCAGGTCGCTTAATTACATATTTTGTCTAACTTTTGGGGGGCACTTCACGCATGTCCCGCTCCTTTTTCCGCTTCAGGCCGACGCATTGGCAGAAGCTTTGCTGAAGTAGTAGCCAAGGTCATTGCACACATCTGTGAGCTCTCCGTTCTGATCGTACAAGTCCAGATGCGTCTGAAAATCCGCATTCAGTACGAACTCCACACTCAGCTTTCCATCCTGCTCATGCAGATAAACTTTGTTGACGAACATCCGCAGGTGCGCGTCACTGACGCTGCCTTCTGAAGTGATGGCGTCCAGCAGATCGATGCCGGGCCGCATCGACTCCTTTCTCGCTTCAATACTCGCCTGAGCATCGCGGTATTCGTTGATCTGCTGCTCCGCACTTTGAATGGCTT
>OBZS01000166.1_pt1 | contig 30789 bp, 25 predicted proteins | sample 1476981 | NCBI WGS metagenome assembly OBZS01 (sample SAMEA2580254, study PRJEB22360) | human gut metagenome | biome: human gut; feature: human-associated habitat; material: faeces | place: Denmark | collected 2008/2010 | reverse complement strand
GCCTTATTATATCACTTCTGGCAGTATCGCGCCTACTTTTCTGTGCGGTATTGCCTTAAAAGTGTGTTTGATTTAATGCTTGCGGAGCAATTCCTTGCCAATTTGAGGCTGTGTTTCTTGAAAAAATACATCCCGCATTTTTAACTTAAAGTGGAAAACAGCTACAGTGATTTTGAAATATGAACTTTAAAAATCGTTATATCTTGTCTTATCGCTTCGTCCCGTTCAACTTCCACTGGGCGCTCTGGCTCTGAAGCTCCACCATGTGCCGGTAAAGGCCGCCTTTCTGCATCAGCTCCGCTGGTGTCCCCTGTTCGGCCACATGGCCATTCTCCAGAACCACGATGTGATCCGCCCCAGCTACGGTGCGCATCCGGTGGGCAATGACCAGCACGGTCTTGCCCACCAGCAGACGGGAGAGGGCTCCTTGTACTTTGGTCTCATTCTCTACATCCAGGCTGGCGGTGGCCTCGTCCAGCAGGACGATGGGGGCGTTCTTCAAAAGAGCTCTGGCGATAGAGATGCGCTGGCGTTCGCCACCGGAGAGCTTCGCTCCATTCTCCCCGATGGGGGTGTCGTAGCCCTGCGGCAGACGGCGGATGAACTCTCCGCAGTTGGCGGCTTCGGCGGCAGCACGCACCTCATCGTCGGTGGCCCCCCGTTTGCCTAGGCGGATGTTCTCCATCACGCTGTCGTCAAAGAGCACTACATCCTGGAATACCATGGAGTAATCGCGCAGCAGAACCTCCGGATCCACGGCGGAGATATCCACGCCGCCCACTTGAATCGTCCCCTCAGCGGCGTCCCACAGTCGGGCTGCCAATCGGGCACAGGTGCTCTTGCCAGAGCCGGAAGGCCCCACCAGTGCGGTCACTTCCCCCTCTCTGGCGGTAAAGCTCACATTCTCCAGTACCTTTTTCTTGTCATAGGCAAAACACACATGGTCGAACACGATGTCGTGGCCCATGGGAGCAAAGGCCTCCACGCCCTCAGCGATAGGAGCATCATAAATCTCATTCATGCGGTTGGCGGACACCTGGGAGACGAACATCTCCGCGATGAGGGCCAGGCTCTGGTCGAACGGCGCGTACACGCGGGTAATGATTAGCAGGAACAAAAACAGCATCATGAAGTCGATCTGGCCGGAAAGGATTAAATCAGCTCCCACCAAGATGGTCGTGGCCACGCCCAGACGCATGATGACGCTGGCCGCGTTGACGAAGATACCGGTACCCAGTTCCCCTTGGATCATGACCCTTTCATAGATATCGATTTTCTGATTGAGCCCGGCCAGATACCGCTCCTCCTGATTGGTAGCGCGGATCTCCCGGACATTCTCCAGGGCTTCCTGAATGCCGTCGGAGACGCGGACAGCGGCCGTTTTCGTCCTTTCGGAAGCACGCGCGGAGATCTTCCGGGTGCCGAACAGCAAGCCGAATGCCACTGGCACTCCCCACAGGCAGGCGACGGCCAGACGCCAGTCATACATCAGCAGGCACACCGCAATGACCGCCGTGGAGATGTACGCGCCATACAGATACCCCAGCACATGAGACCAGACATGTTCCATGCGGTTCACATCGCCCATGAGAGTCTCGGTCAGGTCCGCCAGATCCCGCTTGCCGAAATAGCCCAAAGGCAGCCTGCGCAACCGCTCCGCCAGACTGAGGCGGGTGGCCTTCACCTCGTTATAAACCAAGCTGTAGGTGTTATGGTACTGCTGTAGGTGGGTTACAAAGGACAGGATGACAAACATAACCGCCAATCCTATGAAAAGGGCTGCACTGGGCAGCGGCTGGCCGTCCGTCAAAGTGCTCATGAAATCGGCCATCAACAGGTACAAAATGCCCATGCCGCCCATGACGACCAGATTGGCGATGACCGTCCAGAAAGTCCCCTTTTTGGTGTTCCACATTCCCTGATCGGTGAGAGCATATTTGCGCTGAAAATTTTTGCTGAACATTTACTTCGCCTCCTCTTCGCTGGTGATCTTCCACTGGACCGACTGGTTGTAATCCGCCCACATCCGGGCATAGAGGCCGCCCGTTTCCACCAGCTCGCGATGGGAACCCTGTTCCACGACGCGGCCCCCCTCCAGCACGAGAATTTTGTCCGCGCCCACGACTGTGGACAGGCGATGCGCGATCATAATGACGGTACGCCCTTTAGTCAGTGTAGTGAAGGCCTTTTGAATCAGCGCTTCATTCTCGGGATCAGCAAAAGCGGTGGCTTCATCCAGCACCACGATGGGCGCGTCTTTCAGGATGGCCCGGGCCAGGGCGATGCGCTGCTGCTCGCCGCCCGAAAGATAAGTCCCTTCGGGGCCGAGCTGGGTGTCAATGCCTTTCGGTAGCTTTTCCAAAATGTCTCCGCATTGGGCGGCCATCAGCGCCGCCCGCACCTCCCCCCGCGTGGCGTTCGGGCGGGAGGCCCGGACGTTTTCCAGGATCGAGGCTTTGAACAGACGGCTGTTTTGGAACACAAAGGCGATCTGCTCCATGAGCACATGGGGATCAATCTGCCGCACGTCCGCACCGCCTACCTTCACCATGCCGGAAGTGACGTCCCAAAAGCGTGGGATCAGGCTGGCTGCGGTGGTCTTGCCACCGCCGGAGGGACCCACCAGAGCCACGGTCCGGCCCGGCTCCACTGTAAAAGAAACATGGGAAAGGGCGGGTGTCTCCGCACCGTTGTAAGTAAAACTCACGTCCTCAAATTCCACACGGCCGTCACGGGGCTTCTGCGGATGCTCAGGCTTTTTCAGTTCAGGCGCGCACATAACCTGATTGATGCGCCCCAGCGCGGTGCTGGCCAGCATCATTCCGGAGGCGGCGAACATGATTTTGGCAAGCGCCGTGGATATGATGGCAGAGAACACCGCGTAAAAAGCAAAGTTGGTGACAAAACCTGCAAAATCACCGCTCGCCAGAACGCCGGGCGCCAGGAACAGGGCTGCGGGCACCAAGAACACGAAAGCCCCCTCGGTAAAGGTCAAGTTGATGGACTGAGGGATCCGGCACACATTGGCCTGATAGTATTCGGATTTGTTGCTGTAATCCTCGATGGCCTGCTGGAAGGCTTTAAAGGAGTAGACCGTCTGCTGGAAAATTTTGACCACCGGGATACCGCGGACATACTCGGTACCCGCTTTTGTTATGCGGTCCTGAGCTGCCTAGTATTCCGCCATGATTCTGGCGTTTTTGCCGCCCATCATGGAGAACATGGCGGCGATGGAGATCACTGCTGCCAGCAGACAGGCCGCTCCCATGCGCCAGTCAAAGACGAACATCATCACCAGCATGGCGATAAACAGGGTGATGGTACCCACGATGTCCGCCAGATTGTGGGCCAGCAGGGTCTCCGTGTCGGCCGCCGCCGCGTCCAGCCGTCCCCGGATGAGGCCGGAAGCATTGGAATCGAAGAAGCCCAGCGGAGCCTTCATCACACGGGCCACGCCCTGCTTGCGGATATTGGCCGCCGTGCGGAAAGCTGCCAGATGGGTACACATCAGTCCTGCGAAATACAGGAAGATGCCGGCCACTGCAAAGCCAAACGCCAGCCAGCCGTATTGGGCAACGCTCTGAGCCTGTGTCCAGTCCGGCGCCACGGCGATCAGATCGCGGGCCGCCAGCCAGATGCAGATGTAAGGAGCCATGCTCAGCAGCATGGATACCGCCGACAAAGCCAGTCCCAGGAAAGTCAGACCCTTATGGTTGCCTGCGTAGTCCAGCAGGACCGCTACATCGCTCTTTTTCTTTTGATTCATGGAAAAACCTCCTTTTTAAGTTAGTCTGCGCTAACTATACTCTAAAAAAGACAGGGGCTATGCCCCCACCAATTCCAGCCATCCGGCAGTATAGAACGCCCGCAGCTGCTTCACATCCCGAAGGGCCTGCTCATAGGGCATATCGTGAATTACCACCTCAAAGAGCCCGTTAAACATACCGCTGGCGATGATATGGCACAGAGAACGACTCAAAGTGGGAACCCTTCGCCCCAGACGACGGAGCACCTCCATGTATCTTAGGGTATACTCCACTTCCACCTCCACCATATTGTGGACAAAGCTCTCGTAACCGGTCCCTTCCGCCCGGCACAACAGCAGTTTTACAGGCTCACGGTTCTGGCAGATGTAGTCCACCATCCAGTCCAGACAGCTTTCAGAATCCTCTCCCATATGCTCCGGCTGTTCCGCCTCGGGTCGCCCGGCAAAAGACGTCTGAGCCTCCATGAAGCGTCCCATAAGCGCTGCGGCGTGAGGTTCTACAATAGAAGCAAACAGGGCCTCCTTACAGGAAAAATAGCCGTAAAAGGCCCCAGTGGTCACCCCGGCATTTTTCACGATCTGACGCAAGGACGCGCTCAGAAATCCCTTGTCAAGAAACTCCGTTAGAGCGGCCTGCTGTATTTTTTCCAATGTCGCGCTGGAACTCTCCACTATGATGCCCCTCTTTTGATAACGATGTTATATAACACCGCTATAGTACATCGAACAAAAGAGATTGTCAAGAGGTAACGGAATACTGTCCAATTTTTGATCTGCAGCTGGAAATGTTTCGTAACTTCTAAGGTTGTGAAGATTCGCCTTGAATCATTGTGCAGCGGCTTGACAGATACTCAGCGTAAGACATAATATTTTTTGGCTAGTTATAACTAACGCACGGCGCGGTTGCTTTCCTAAAGGAAAAATAAAAGCTGTGGAGGAGGCTCGTGCAGTAATTGAGGAATTTTTGAGCGGTTCGTTGTCTGCACTGTTTCAACTCACATGGAACATCCCTGTGCCGGGCGTTTGCACCTGCGTGTTCAATGTAGATGCCTCTGTACATCTATCTCCATATCTGCGCCCCGGATACTATGAGACGTTTTTGTTGTGAGGGAGGGCTCGAGTTGAACCTTGCAGACGGCAGCAATCACACGATTCGGGAAAATGAGTACTTCTTCTAGCGGATGCGGCTCAGTTGTGGGAGGCAAAATGAAATGGACTGCGTTTGCGAGGGATACTGGTCGAAACAGATGGTACAGGTGCCTGTCAGAATTTGATGGAGCTATGCGCCCGGTTGGGCGGTCCATTTTTGGATGGGGCACAGGTAAAAAAGCTGATGCTCCGTCATGATGGTTGCGTGGCACTGAAAGCCAATACTTGGAGCGAAAGCACGTTCACCGCATTGCAGCCCCTGCCAGTTGAGCAGCGGGGAGCATACTGCGTTCTTAAAACAGTGGAATTGGTTTACTTGCTGTGCAGTGTCCATCCGCTACCGATTTGATCATCGGTTCATCCTATCGGGATCGATATTTGATGAATACCGTAAGTAGAACTCACGACTATATGCTGGAACATTTGAAAGAAAAGCTTATAAATGAACGGCTGGCCCGACACCGCATTTCTCCCAACCTCGTTCAAAGATTGTTTACAGCGGCTATATGGTCGGCTGGTACATCGGTACTTGCAAGCCAGACGGATTGAATATGCGGCAAAATTGCTGTGTGCTACCTCCATAAACGTGCTGCAGGTGGCATTGGCGATAGGCCATCAGAGTACTGGCCGGTTCGGCGTAGCTTTCCGGCGCACCTATCAGATGGCTCCTTCCTAATACCGGTCTAAGGAATTTGAAAAAATATCTAAAACCGTGTGTTTTTGTCTAAGCCGCAGATGCGTGGCTGCATATCGTGATATTATATACAAAATAAAATGTCATTTTCGATGAATGATACCCGCGTTTCCATGGAACTGGATACCGATTTCCCGCGCAGCGGCCACGTCAGAGTACGAACTAGTGCGGAAAATGGCGCGTCTTTTTCGCTGGCGCTGCGTATCCCGGAATATGCGGAGAATTTTGAACTTCTTGTGAATGGCGCACGGACCTCGGGGAAAATTGAGAAGGGCTTTTTATATTTGAACGCCCTGTCTGGCGATACGGAACTGGAAATCGATTTCGCCATGTCTCCTCATTTTGTAAGAGCCGATCCGCGTGTGAGAGCGGATATCGGCAAGATCGCAATCGTACGAGGCCCTGAGGTATACTGCCTGGAGGGCTGCGACGATGGAAGTTTCCTTGCCGACGTGTTTGTGGATAGTTCCGCGTGCATAGAAGAAGTATGGTGCGGTGACTTACTTGGTGGGACAATAACCTTGAAATTGGAGGGAGAAAGGATAAATGAAAGTGAGCAGATACAATCGACATCTTTTATGGCCATTCCTTATGGCTCGTGGTGCAGCCAGAAACCGGGAGAAATGATTGTATGGATTAAAGAAATGTACGTACCTAAGCCGAGAATGAGCGAGAGGATAGAGCAGTTATATAAATAATATAATGTAGCAGTAACGTTTGAACACTACAAGTAGCTAATACAGTTGTAAATGCAACTGGAATGTATTCGTCACAGGCTGTATCCGCCACCAATGTTGTAGGTGCCGAGTGGCTTAAAATATTGGAAGTTTTTCACGGGTAAAGAATGCCAGCGTAGAGTTAACAAAAAAATTATCGAAACACAGCCCCTGTGCCGTTGATATCGGCACGGGGGCTGTTCATTATACTGCAACTTCACAGCCTCAAGTAAACAAAAAAGGCGGGGTAAGGATAGAATCGGCCTCTGCAAGATGAAAATAGGTAGCAAGCTGTTTGCGCACTGAATCAAGGATATCATGATAGCATGAAGCGACTGCGTGTGCGAACGCTTTTTTATCGTCTTTGCACAAATACTGATATGCCAGCAGGCTCTTTTCATTTAGTGCGGCGATGGTTTGCCTTTTGTTTTTATAAAATGCGAGAAAATATCCCCAGTCAGTCATTCGGCGGGCTTCCGTCATAATAACCAGCAGAGGCGGCAACCCGATACGCTGCATCATTGTTTCTATAATATCATTAAGAAGAATGGATTGGGGCACGGCGAATCTCCGCTCCAATTGAATAAAATCCGCCGGTTGAAACAGGTCTGCGGCATAATACGAGATTGGCTCCATAATAAGAGATGAAAATTGCAGAGCGCGCAGATATCGTATGGCTGCTTGCCGGGTGGATTTATCTGTAAAAGGAGAAAGTGCATCAAGATTTGGTGTCTGAACGATTGTTCCTTTTACATTTAATGTTTTGGTAAAGGTCCTCTGCTCCAGTATAGCCAAAGCGCTGCGCACCGTAGAAACGGATACCTGGTACAACTGGGCCAGTTCGGCCTCGTGTGGAAGATAAGAGCCGACGGGGTAAATGCCTGTACCGATTTTGATTTCCAGATCCTGCACAATATGAATATATCGGTATTCCCGGCCGCGGTTGGGATTCCAGGAGAATGTTGTTTCAGTCTGAAGAGGCAGAGAAGGCAGAGTATGGGCAAGCTGGTCTAAGCCTGTCCGTATTTCGGCATGCAGGGCCTGGTAGAGCCGGCACAGCTCAAAATACTTTTTCCGGTTGTCGGATACGTTCAAAATCCTTATAAATACATCTGACTGTGAGAAATATTTCTTCAGAGAATATCCGGTATAAGCCTCTTGCTTATCTACAAAGAAGCCAAGGCGCCCCTGCAGTTCTAAAGCGGTGTACAAATCGACGGGAAGATCGCCGCCTCCGTTCCGCAGCACATCACATAAAAAACCACTGACAGGCCGCCATCCCCCGGCCCTGTCGCCATTCTTTTTTACTTTCATCACCTGCCGATAATGGGGCATGGCTTCAAGTTTGCATCCGTGCGAAGCGAAGGTGAGCAAAGGGGGAAGAACAAGCTCCATGGTCTGGTATAGCTGAAGCAAAAAGTCTTTTTGCGATAAAATGGCTTCGACGGAAGCGGAGAAGGTACGCTCATTTTCCAGGCGGCAAACTCTGGCGGCCCGCCGCGGCTCCAGTTCAATCAGCCCCTCTTCACGCAGCGCGGCAAGCACCTTGTTTATCGTAAAAAGGCTTACCTGATATTCGTCTTTTAAAACTCGGGAGGACGGCAGACGGCTTCCCGGCAACAGCAATCCTTCCGTGATACGGCATTTCAGGCTTTTGTAGACGTAAGAAAAGCGTGTCTCTTTAGAACTCATAAAACTCCTTTACCAAAACTTACCTGTTTTACTATATGATTAGCTATTCAGATTCAATATTGTTTCCCTTAAAAAGCCATTTTATAATTTTAACAAAGCTGCATCTTTTCAATAACACAAGCAGGCGGAAAAAAGCAGCGCTTTAAGGGCGAAAAAAGCCCTTGCGCGCTGCTTTTTACTTATATCCGGATATTTAAACAGGCAGAAGGGAGCGTGAGCCGCAGAAAATGCGGGTACAATAAGTGAAAACAAAATAGGGGAGGCAGACATTATGGAAAACTCATCGATAAGAAGGCAATGGCTTGACAGCTACCAAAGCCATCTGCTGGAAGAAGAACACAGCCCACAGACGATTAGAAAATATATCCATGACATTGCGTTTTTTTTCAGCTTCCTGCCGGCAGAAGCGGAGATCAGCAAAGAAAAAGTGCTTGCATACAAACAGGAGCTGATTCAAAAATATCGCCCGGCCAGCGCCAACAGCATGCTGGTGGCCTTGAACGGCTTTCTCAGCTATATCGGACTCGCGCAGTGCCGTGTCAGATTATTTAAACTGCAGCGCAGAAGCTTCCGCAGTCCAGAGAAGGACTTGACCCGCCAGGAATATGAGAGATTGGTAAAAGCGGCAAAGTCACACCGCAATGAAAGACTTTCGCTTCTTTTACAGACAATTTGCAGTACCGGCATCCGGGTGAGTGAACATCGCTTCGTAACGGTCGAAGCGCTGCAGACAGGACAGGTGCAGATATCCAATAAGGGAAAGATGCGTGTGATCATCCTGCCAAGGGAACTGCGTGGGCTTTTGCTGCAATTTTGTAAAAAAAAGAGACTTACCACCGGGCCGGTATTTGTCACCCGCACGGGAAAGCCTATGAACCGCACAAATATATGGTGCATGATGAAGAGACTGTGCGCACAAGCGCATGTGGACTCCCAAAAAGTGTTTCCGCACAATCTCAGACACCTGTTTGCGCTCACTTTTTACCGAATGGAAAAGGATATCGTCCGCCTGGCGGATATTCTGGGACATTCAAGTATAGAAACAACGAGGATATATACACTTACAAGCAGTACAGAGCACGCAAAAGCGATCTCCCGCCTCCATTTGTTGATTTAAAACATAATGCACATTATGTTACATAAGAAACCACAAAAAGACACTCGGGTCTTTACATTATCTAATTATATCCTCCTGATGTTTCAGTTGTCAATTGAATAATAAGCTTAAATACAGCTTTCCAACGTAATTTTAGGCACAAAAAAGAAAGCTTCTCACACTTACTCCTGCTTGGGTAAAGAAAAAATTACCGAAGAAAGCAATTTCTCTTCAAATTGAGGGTGTGACAAGGCTTAGAGAGACCTAACGACAAATGAAAAACAACATAATGTGCATTATGTTACAACTTCCGCTCGATAGGCGAGAATGGTTTTGGATGGAAGAAAAAGACGCTTTGCGGTACTGATGTCTAAGCGGCAAAAAATATCAGAAAGGGAAGAAGTAAGATGAAAAAGAAGATCATCGCTATCGCACTGGCCTTGTGCATGGTGACATCCCTGCTTCCTGCCACTGTGCTGGCGGCAAGCGAAGGGGAGCCCCAATGCACTGTGACCGAAGGCTGTACATTGTCCAATGGGCATGAGGGCGAGTGCGTATTGCCGGAGGAGGGCGGCGAGCCCGATGCACCTGCAGCGTGTACAAAGACCGAGGGCTGCACGCTGGCCGAGGGCCACGAGGGCGTGTGTGTGCTGCCGGAGGAGGGCGGCGAGCCCGATGCACCTGCGGCGTGCACAAAGACCGAGGGCTGCACGCTGGCCGAGGGCCACGAGGGCGCGTGTGTGCTGCCGGAGGAAGGCGGCGAGCCCGACGCGCCTGCGGCATGCACAAAAACCGAGGGCTGCACGCTGGCCGAGGGCCATGAGGGCGAATGTGTGCTTCCGAAGGAGAACGGCGAGCCTGTTGTCACAATGCTCGATGGCGTGAACACGCCGGAGGAGCTGGAGACCGCGCTGGCGGCGGGCGGCACGGTAGTGCTGAGCGGCAATATCACCATTGACAATGCGAGCAAAAGCTTCACCATCCAGAATGCCGTAACGCTCGACCTCAATGGTTTTTCCATCACCCGCTCGGGCGACAGCAGCAGCAAACTGTTTGCCATTAAAAACAACGGCTCGCTGACGCTGAACGATTCAAAGGGGACAGGCACTGTGAACAGCACCTATCCTGTTCAGTTGTACAGCAACGCCACGTTCATCATGAACGGCGGCACCATCACCTCGAGCCACGGCGCCGCACTGGATATTTACACCAGCGCCGTCAACGTGAAGGTGGAGATCAACGGCGGCTCAGTCACGGTTGCGCAGGGCAATTCCGATAACGTGTTCGGCATCCGCGGCAAAGAGAATGTGAAAGTGGATATCAAGGGCGGCGACATCCTGGGTGCTGGGAGCAACCGTCTGGCTATGTATGTGAGCGGCGACAAGGACGGCGCCATTGAACTGAACATCAACGGCGGCTCTGTGCAGCATACGGGCCAGGCCATCCAGGCATACAGCGGCGCTGTCATCAATGTATCCGGTGATGCTGTTATCCGCTCTGAGACGAACACTGCCATCTCCACACAGAGCGGCTACGGCGTCGTGGAGCTGAATATGACGGGCGGAACCATCAGCACGGGCAGCAGCACTGGCTATGCTGTGTATGCCCGGGAGAAGAGCAGAGTAAACATCGGCGGCGGCAATGTCACGGGCGGTACGGCGGTGATGGTCTACGACAGCGCGAACGTGACGGTGACGGGCGGTACGCTGGAGGGCAAAAAAACTGCCATCGGCAAAGGCAGCAGCGCCACCCCCGTTATCTCTGTGACGGGCGGCAAATTCTCGTCCGACGTGAAGGAGTTTGTGCCCGAGGGCAACACCACTGATACGGACAGCGAAGGCAACTTCATCGTTGTGGTGGACAAGGCGAAGGCTGTGGCCGAGGCTAATGGCGTAGGCTACACCACCGTGCAGGCGGCCATTGACGCTGTAGCGAACAGCGATGCCGCAGGCACCGTGAAGCTTTTGCAAAGCAAAGCTGAGAGCGTGGCCGTGCCCGCGGGCGCGAATGTGACGCTGGACATCCCGGCGGGAGTCACGCTTACGAACACGAACGGCGCACACACCATCACCAACAGCGGCACACTTGCCATCACAGGCGAGGGCACTGTGGACAACGTGACTCATGCTAAAGGAGCATTGGTGAACCTCTCAGGCGCACAGGCCGTCATCCGGGGCGGCATGCTCACACGCAGCTCCGAGGCCAGCACGAGCGCGTCGCAGAGCGGCGGCAACAGCTGGTATGTCATCGACAACCACGGCACATTGGAGATTGCGGGCGGCAAGGTGGTGAACGAGGGGCATTTCTCGTCCCTCATCCGCAACGTGGGTGACAGCGCCGCAGCGAAGGCCGTGCTGACCATCAGCGGCGGCGAGGTGGAGCAGATGGGCTTCATCGCCGTGAAGAACGACGACAACAGCATTCTAAATGTAACGGGCGGCGTCATCCGCTCGAACGAGCAGGCCGTGCAGAACTGGACACAGGCCAACATTTCCGGCGGCAGGCTGGAGGGGAATGTCATCACATGGGCCTACGGCGACCAGCCCAGCGAGACGAACATCGCTGGCAGCGCGGTGGTAGATGGCGACGTGGCGGCCGTTAACTATATGGACGCGGCGGCGCAGCCTGTGGTGAACATCACAGGAGGCACCGTGACGGGCAGCATCTACAAGGGCGAGCACAAGGGCTCGGGAGGCATCATCCATACTGCAGCGGACAGCACCGGCGCAGACATCAACGTGTCGGGCGGCGCCTTCAAAAAACCGGTGGACCCGGCCTTCTGTGCGGAGGGTTTTGCGCCAAACAAGGACCCCATCACAGGCGACTACACGGTACACACCCATGCGTTTGTAAAGACGGAGGCTGTGGCAGCGAGCTGCGCGGCTCCGGGCACAGAGGCATACTGGACGTGCAGTGTGTGTGGAAAACTGTTTAGCGATGAGGCTGGCGCGAATGAGATTGCTGCGCCGGTGATAGTACCCAAGACGGCCCACACGCTTGTAAAGACAGAGGCGGTGGCGCCCACCTGCACAAAGGAAGGCTCCGAGGCTTACTGGACCTGCAGCGGGTGCGGCAAGCTGTTCAGCGACGGGAATGGCGCGAACGAGATTGCTGCGCCGGTGGCGATGTCCAAGACAGCCCATACGCCGGTGGCGGCGTGGAGCTCCGACGGCTCGAATCACTGGCATGTGTGCAGTGTGTGCGGCGAGAAGCTCTCCCAGGGCACGCACACCTTTGGTGAGTGGCACACGACGCTGGCGCCCACAGCAACAAAGACGGGCGTGCAGGAGAAAAACTGTACGGTTTGCGGCTACGGTGTGTGCGCCACAGTGCCTGCCACAGGTACGTCCACACCGCAGACGGGCGACCCGTTCAATGTGTGGTTGTTTGTGGGATTGCTGTGCATCGGTACGACAGGGCTCGTGGTACTTACCGGTGTGCAATTGAAAAAGCATAGAGCAGGCAAGTAAGGCACACCATAAACCAACCGTGAAAAGGGGCGGCGGAATGATCCGCCGCCCCTTTACTTGAACGTATCGAGGAAACAAGATTGAAACAGACAAAATGGACGAAAAAGAGGTCGGAGGGTCTGCCGCGCTGGGCCATGGGCCTGCTCATGGGCCTGTGCATCGGGCTGATTGTGGTGGCGCTGGGCGGGCTTGTGATATATGTCCTGCTTACAGGCGGCGCACGCAAGGAGTTCGATGAACTGGCCCAGAGGGTGGAGAAAGAAACAGTCGGCCTGCCCGCAGGGCAGACGCCGAAGGCATATGCGGATTTGAAAGCCGAAAATCCGGATTTCGTGGGCTGGATAAAGATAGAGGGCACATCGGTGAACTATCCTGTTGTACAGACAAAGGCGGAACCACAGTATTATCTTCGCCGCAGCTTCGAGGGGAGCTATTCCATCGCGGGCACACCCTTTCTCGACGCACAGTGCGACATGGAAAAGGGGATAGGACTCATCATCTACGGCCACAACATGAACGACGGCAGTATGTTTGCGGACATCGCTGGCTATACGCAGGAAACTTATTGGCGCGAACACCCCATTATCCAGTGCGACAGCCTCACCCGGCAGCGGGAATACGAGGTCATGGCGGTGCTGCAATTCAAAGACTCGGAGCAGGCGGCGCAGGACTATTATTCCGTTCCCTGTGATGAAATGAACTTCACGGAATATATCAGTCGGCTGGCAGACGCAGCATTATATGATACCGGTATACAGGCAGTCTGGGGAGATCAAATTCTGGCGCTTTCCACCTGCAGCCGCCAGGACAGCGACTCCAGAATTCTCGTTATAGCGAGGAAAACAGGCTTATAACTTGAACAAACGGGAGGATGAGGAAAAAATGAAGAGGACGGGAGATTTATTTGAAGATTTATCTGCGGAGCTGGGCTGCATATACATATCTGATTTGAGACTGCCTCCTTACAGAGAAATAGCGTGTCAGAGCCTCATTTCCGGACAGTTCTCGGGATATCCGGTTTCCATGTGGCGGGATATGCTGAACTATCTTGATGTAGAGTCTTCGGCCGAGGTGGAAAATGAGGAGCAGGCAAAATCAACTCTGAGCTTTATATGACCAGACTCTTTATGAAAAACATTTGGAGCATAAGAAAACCCGCTCGGTATCTTGTATACAGGGCGGGTTTTGATTATTGGCGGATAATATGAATCATTGCTTTCCTCTTTTAGTATCGCTTTGGCCGAATAGTGGTGTCAATTCTTTGTATGTGTGTCTGATTACGATTACAGCCACGAGAAAGGTAGGGACATCGGAGACGTGAAAGGAATGGAGCAGCCCCTCAAGACCGGAAAAACAGGAAGAGGCACGGCGAATCCAGCGCCAAAGATAGTCTCTCGTCTCAGAGAAATGAGAACTGTGACAGACAGCTTTAAATGGCATAATCATGCTGTTTTTAGTGAGGTGTACAAATTGTAAAGACAGGTAAAAAGCCCGCGGAATCTGATATCAGAAGGCCTCGCAAGTTTTTTGTATATTGGTGGTCAAACAGTAGTCTGAACCGCTAAATCAGTTGGTGAAAATGGATGGATGATTGGGGATAAGTTAGGAATGAACGCACATTATGCTCCTCTGCACCCGGTGCGTTGCCTGGATGAGACGAACTGCAGCTCATTGAGAGGCGGAGCATTCTGTCAAGGCCCGAAAGTTCAAAGGGAGAAGGCTATGAATATCGCCAATGTGGTAAGGTCAATCTGTTCGTCGCGTTTGAATCACTGGCCTGCAAGAGCGTGGTAAAGCCGTCTGATGCCAGAACAGCCGTGGATCTTGCCCATTCCCTGCGTGAGTTGTAGAGAGGCCATTATAACCACTGCGAAAAAATTGCACTGGTCATGCAAGGCCGAGCTATCGCTATTACGGGATATCCTGTATGGCTCTACAAAAAGCAATCACATTTTGATCTGGCGTATTGACGTCGATTCCAACACACGACATACTTGTGAAATCGTTTCTCTTCTCGAAAGAGGCGGAACTGAATTGCGAACGGACGTTTTCTTGAATCTCTGGAATACTTTCGCCCAGAAGATTTTGAGGAGAATAGCGTAAATTGAGCCATGAATTTTCACAAGCAGAACGAACGGCATGAAAATCAGAGTGTGCGCCGGCTTCCAGCCAGACAAGATTGGGGATTTTTCGGTAGAGAGGGGCGAAGCGTTCGCAATGCATTCCACAGTGATGCACTGCAAAGACCCCAAAATGTTCTGCAAGTTGGATATCGTACGGCATAAGGTATGTTTCATACAGATCTGCTGAAATCATATCTACAGTACAATTTGATGTCAGATAGGCTTGTGGGGCTGTTTTTCCAAGGATAGAGCTAACGCCGGTACTGATATGAGAAGTGTACTGACGAAGCCGGTCGGCAACCGCGATCAGAGTTTGTGTGCATACGGTGAGAAGATGGTGAGCAAGCCTCGGATTTTCATAGTAGTCAATAAAAAGTTCTTGCCCGCGCAGCGCAAAAGCAAGGTTTTGTACTCCACATAAGTCCAAATAGGACTCTACATGCCCAAACCGGCTGATAAGCGTTTTCATCTGTTTTTCGTACATGGCCCAGACAGTGCTGTGATCCAAATCTGGAACAGAAAGCGCCTCAATTTGGGCGTCCGTTAAATGGGCGCATTGGACCTCTGGAAGATTGTCGTCAGTAAAAAGAATGTCGCATCCGAGCAACTGTGCTTGAAGATATTCTCCGGCAAGAAGATCACTGTCAATCAAAGGACGCGGCTGAACCATGTATGATTCAGAAGGATAAATTTCCGGAAAGTTCTCGAAAAGAAAACGGCGCATCAGCATGTCGGCTTGAATACGATAATCCGGATTTAGGAAAAATTTTTTGTCAAATGAAATTCCAGTGCGTTTATGCCACCAAGCTGGATGAAACGTGATATCATAAATTGCCATAAGAACTCCTTTCAAGACCGAAAAAGGGAGAGCTTTTGCTACTGATGATATGGACGGTCGAAGCCATTGTCAAGAGTTTGGTTTCCGTTTCTCTCTCTTGTACAGAAACAATTTTCTTTTTTGTACGTTACATGCATACGCTATTAAAGAGAAAAATACTGAAATGCGAAAAAGATTGGTAAGACACCATGCGCTCGGATTTAGAGGATAATGGCAAGGGAAATAGTTGTGCTAATATATGGAGAAAAAGAAACAGTCTTTAGAAAACGTTATATATTTTTAATTCTGATTGTATTGTGAAGAATATAAAAAAAGAAAATTTTTTCTGTTAAATACATAAAAATATTGAAGAATAGTTGACTTTTATATGAATATTATACTATTCTAAAGATAGAATACGTTTTCTGTTAAGAAGACGAAGGGGTCGAGCCAAAAATATGGAACATGTGACATTAAAACACGTAGCAAAGGTTTCAGGTTTTTCTGTGACGACAGTTTCCCGTGTATTGGGGGGCACAGACTATCCTATTAGTGCCGAAGCACGGGATGCCATCACCAAGGCGGCCAAGGATTTGGGATATATCCCGAATATGCTGGCCCGCGGTCTTAAAACCAGTGTCAGCAAAGAAGTTGCAGTGATCATGCCATCTATCACCAATCCATTTTACACTTCCATGACGATGGGGATCGAAGGGGAGCTCTCTGCCAAAGGATACAATATGTTGGTGTATTTGACCAGCGGCTCTGATGCTAAAGATTGTGAGATGATTGGAAGTCTGCGGGGGAAGATGATTGCAGGAGTGATTGTTGCAGCAGACTGTATCACCGAAGCTCTGGTTGACACTCTGCGGATGCTGAAAAAGAGCAACATCCCTTTTGTTGTGACGGATTATGATCCAAACCTAGCTGAACCTACTGTAGGTGTCTTTTTTGATTATCGTCGTGGAGGGCAGATGGCGGCGAGATATCTTTTGCAACAGGGGCATTGCTATATCGCTTTTGCAACGCGCACACTGGATAAACTGTCGCGGCGTAGCCGCAAGGATGGTTTTTGTGAGACGATGGCCGCTGCGGGGGCTTCTTTTACGGAAGAAGATGTGTTTGTATCCAGTGTAAAAGACGAATTCAAAGCGGGTGTGGAATTGGCACAGCAAGTGCTGCACACAGGAAAAATGTACACAGCGATATCGGCAAATAATGATGCGGTGGCGCTGGGGATACTTTCAGAACTTGCAAAATGTGGACTGAAAGTACCAGAGGACATTAGTGTGATTGGATTTGATGATTGTGTGTTTTCGCGAATGAGCATTCCCTTGCTAACAACTGTTCAGGTGCCGGCTGAAGAAATGGGCAAAATGGCTGCACAGTTTATGCTCAATGAGTTGGAAATCAAGAAAACACAGTACAGCATCTATTTGGAACCCAAGATTGTAGAACGGCAATCCGTTCGAAAAATAGAAACGAGAGGAGAAACAGTGGTATGAAGATTCATGTGGCAAAAACGGCTGAGGAGTTGGGTGCACAAGCTGCGCACACCATTGCGGAAAAATTGTGTGAGGCGATTGCGGAGAGCGGAGAAGCAAGGCTTGTACTGTCTACAGGCGGTTCTCAGTTTGAAACGTTGAAGGCGTTGCTTCAGGAAGATGTTCCTTGGGAAAAGGTAACTGCTTTTCACTTGGATGAATACATTGATTTGCCTATCACCCATGCAGCTTCTTTTCGGAAATATCTCAAGGAGCGTTTTATAGACCATGTACATCTAAAAGAATTTGTATTCGTGGAAACAGAAGGAGACGTGGATGACAATATTCGTATGCTGACACGGCGTCTGCGTGAAAAAACGATAGATGTCGGTGTGATCGGAATTGGTGAGAATGCCCATATTGCTTTCAATGATCCTCCTGCGGATTTTGACACCAAACAGGCATATATCATTGTAAATCTGGATTCCCGCTGCAAAAAACAGCAGGTGGGAGAGGGCTGGTTCAAAGACGAGGACGAGGTGCCCCGTCAGGCGGTATCTATGACGCCGTATCAAATCATGCAGTGTGCGCACATTATTTCGCCAGTGCCGCACAAGGTGAAAGCCGACGCGGTGAAAAAGGTGCTTTCCGCTAAAACGGTGGATCCGATGGTGCCGGGCTCGCTGTTGAAGACCCACCCGGATTTCCAGCTTTTCCTGGACGAGGAATCCGCCGCAAATTGCAGCGAGGAAATGCTCGCCGGAAACTGAGGGCCGAGAGGCGGAGGAAACCGTTTTGGAATGGAAGAGAATGGATGCCTACCAGACGCTTGTGGCACGGCTGCAGGAAAAATACCGGGCAAGGGACGGCGCGGTGTCGGCGCTTCTGGATGAGGGCGTGCCCGGGAAACTTTTGGCCCGCGCCCGCAAAATGCGGCGCCGGCTGGCGGACAATTTGTGCATGCCGGGGCCTGCTGTGGCAACAGACGCAAAAGTGACAGCACGGCTGCAGCAGGATGGTTACGCAATAGAAAACGTTATCATAACAGATGACACGGGATATGCCATCCCGGTCAACCTCTATTTGCCTGACGCTGAGCCGGGGCCGCACCCGGCGGTGGTGGTGTCGATGGGGCACTGGCCCCGGGGCAAGCAGTTGCCGGAAAACCAGATATTCTGCGCAAACCTTGCCCGCTGCGGCATCATCGCCGCTACATACGACCCCATCTGTCAGGGCGAGCGCTCTCCCTTCAGCCAGCAGGAATTTGAGCGATGCTTCGGCGCTGTGCCCGAGGATATCCAAGCGGTGGATCTTCACATGCAGGCGGGCAATCTGAGTTACTTGCTTGGGGAGAACTTGGGCGCGCTGTTCGTGCGCGACAGTATGCGGGTGGTGGATTATCTGTGCAGCCGTCCGGATGTGGATACAAAGCGCATTGGGGCCACGGGACAGTCCGGCGGCGGTACGCAGACCACATACCTGGCTGCATTGGACGACCGCATCTGCTGTTATTCCCCCATACAGTGCCTCACAAAGCAAGCGATGACGCTTGTGGAAAACGGCATTGGCGACTGCGAGCAAAGCATCGTAGGCATCAGCGCCGGGGAGGGCTTCGATTACGCGGACGTGCTGTGGGCGGCTTTCCCCAAACCCTGTATGCTGAGCGCAGCCAGCGAGGACTTTTTCCTGCTGGAGGGCGTGCGTCAGCTGGAGGGTGAGATGCGGCGCCTTTACAAGGCAGCCGGGAACGCTGCGTTTTTTTCAGTTCAGGTAGCACCCTGCGCGCACGTGATCAGCGCTCCAACAAGAATGTTCGGCTACGATTTTTTCTGCCGGCAGCTGCTGAATAAAGAGGGCCCCGCAAGCGAAGTAGATACGGCTGTTCTGAAAGACGAACAGCTGGCCTGCCTGCCGCATATCGGCTTTGGGCTCACAGCCATACAGGCGTGGAAGCCCGCGCTGGAGAAGCTTCAGGCCGGGCGGCCATCGGGCGAGGCGCTGCGCGCCAAGCTTGCAGAACTTTATGATGTTTCATCGGCTTCGTATACGGTACAGCCACTGTGGCGCGAGGATGCGTGGCAGACGTTTTTGCTGCGGGACGGCGGGCGGGAGGGGGCGTGCCGCAGCCTGTGCCGGGGCAGCCACACGCTCTGTGTGGCCATAACACATCCCGAGCAAAACGCGAACGGCCTGGAAGCGTCGGGCATGGATGTGCTGCGCATTCTTCCCTGGGGGATGCAGAGCGCTTTCGCCAAGACCCGGCCCGGATACGACGCGGAAACGGCGCTGTTTAACGCAGCGGCGGTATTGGGCGAAAAGCTTACGGCCTGCCGGCTGAGGCAGATCGCCGATGTTGTGCATTATCTGGATGAACAGAACGGCTATGAGCGAGTTGTGTTTGTTGGGCAGGGGCCTGGCGCCCTGCTGGCGCTGCTGGCGGCGGCGCTACTGCCAAAGGCAAGAGGCGCCGCGCTATTGGAGACACAGCTTTCGTTTGACGCGCTGTTCGAAGCAGATTATTATTTCGCCCCGGAAACGGCGTTTGAAACAGGCCTGCTGCGGTTGTGCGATTTGCCGGATCTGGCAAAGCTGGCCGGCAGGGTGTGTGCATTCACCCCCAAAAACCCGGCGGGCGGGTCGCTGGCCCCACATACGCCCACGCCTATTCCGGCGCACTGGGAAAAGGACGCCCTGAGCGCGGCGGCCGAGTGGTTGGAGGATAAGTTATGCTGAAGTTTGCAGACTGCAATATGGCGGTGGGCCAACCCAACGCCATTTCGGGCTGGCGCATTTACGACAGCGCGCAGATCGCGTGCCAGGCGCAGCGCTGCGGCATCCAGAAAGGGCTTGCCTTCTGCAATGCGGCGCTGGATCTGCATCCTCTCGACGGGAATGCCGAGATGTGTCTGATTTGCCGACGGGAGCCTTTTTATCTGCCTGTGTGGATGGTGATGCCCAATCATACTGGCGAATTTTGGAACGTGGACGAGCTGGAGCGCCGCATGAGGTTGGCGGATGTACGTGCGGTACGCCTAGCGCCGAAATACAATGTGCTTGGCTATTCTTTGCGCGATTGGTGCAGCGGCGAACTGTTGGATATGCTGGAGCGTACCGGCACGCTGGCACTGATGGATGCCGATCAGTCCGATTGGGAGACAGTGCACGCCGTGTGCTGTGAGCACCCCGGCCTCAAGCTGGTGATCACCAATCTGTATTATCGCCATGCACGTTACATTTTTCCATTGCTGCGGCAGCATCCGCGGCTGTATCTGGAGACGTCGGGGCTTAAATCGTTTTGCCTTTTGCAGACGCTCTGTGAAAAGGTAGGGGCGGAAAAGCTGTTGTTCGGTAGCAATTTGGGCACGTTTTCGCCGGGAAGCGCGGTTTGCCTTGTGAGTTATGCATGTATTTCTGAGAACGAGAAAGAGGCAATTGCCGCACGTAATCTGGAAGCCCTGCTGGAGAGAAAGCTGGTGGATTGAAATGGAACACGGACAAACGCTGGCGCAGGCCGCGCGCAGCGGCGCGACGCTGACCGGAGAATTTGTGGTGGACTGCCACATGCACAACGCCCGCGTGGCCAAATTCTTCAGCCGGTTTGAGCATTATCGCGATCTCATTACCCAGATGAACAGGATCGGCGTCACCTGTGGGGTGGTGTCGAACCTCTGGACGACGGGCGAGCACTGGCAGGCCTATCCGGAAATGCTGGCCATGTGCGAGACCTATCCCGGCCGGTTTTGGGGTTATCTGGCCCCAGATCCGCATCGGGACGATCACCGCACAGAGATGGAAAAGTTTGCCGCTTGCCCTTGTTTTCGCGGTGTAAAGCTGCACCCAGTTGAGCATAAAATGGATTTTGAGTGCCCCGAGTACCAATATGTTTATGCATGGGCGGGCGAGCGCGAGTTTCCCGTGCTGTTGCACACATGGGGGCAAGAGGTGCTGCGCTTTCATAAGCTGGCGCAAAGCTTCCCGCGCACAATATTCATTTTGGGGCATTCCGGCGGGGAGGAAGACGCGGCGCGCAGCGCCATTGAGGTGGCGGCCCGCCACGAGAACGTTTATCTGGACACGGCCTGCAGCTATGTGTGGTACGGCGCGGTGGAGGCTATGGCGCGGGGCGCGGGCGCCTGCAAGGTGCTGTATGGCTCGGACGCCTATTGGAACTCTATGGAGGCCGCAGTGGGCCGCATTTTGTTGGCTGAGCTGACGGATGAAGAAAAAAGGCAGATTCTGGGCCTGAACGCAAAGAGGCTGTTTCACCTGGATCAGCCGCAGAGAGGGTGAGAATATGAGCCTGAAAATCGAGCATGCGCATTTGGTTTTGCCCTATCAGGTGCTGCAGGACGCTTGGCTAATCAGCCGGGAGGGAAAAATCACAGCATATGGGTGCGGCGTTTCGCCGCAGCAAACGTTTTCTACTGTGGTCGACGCAAAAGGACAGTATCTCACGCCGGGCTTTGTAGACCTGCACGTCCACGGGGGCGCGGGGGCCGATTTCCGGGATGGGGAAGAGGCTGCCTTTGTTCGGGCCATGCAGGCCCACCTGGCCGGAGGCACCACCACAATGCTGGCCACGGTGTCCAGCACAACGCTGGAGGGCACGCTGGAGAGCCTTCGTATATACGAGGCCATGCGGCAAAGGGAGGCGCAGCTTCCGCCGTTGCCGAGGCTGGCCGGCGTCCATCTGGAAGGACCCTATTTTTCGCAAAAGGAGCGGGGCGCGCAGGATGAGACGATCATCCGCCTGCCGGATGCGGCGGAATACGAGCGTATTCTGGAGCAGGCCCCCTGCTTGCGCCGCTGGTCCATCGCCTGTGAACTTCCCGGTGCGCTAGAGCTGGGCGAGCGTCTGCATAAGCGGGGCATTATGGCCAGCGTCGGCCATTCCGACGCCACCACCGCACAGGTGTACGAGGCTTTTGGACGCGGGTTTCACAGCGTAACGCATTTGTATTCCGGCTGTTCGGTGCTGCACCGCAACGGGCCGCACCGGGAGGGCGGTGTGGTGGAGGCCGCGTTTCTCATCGATGAAATGGATGTGGAGGTCATTGCAGACGGCGTGCATCTGCCGCCGGATTTTCTGCGGCTGATCTATAAGATCAAAGGCCCAGAGCACATTGCACTGATTACCGATTCCATCCGCGCCGGCGCGGCGGACGTGCCGGAGGGCACCGTTGTGTACGATGATAAGGAGGGACGCCGGCCCATTTGCATACGCGTACAGGTCTAATATTAATTTATATCGCGCTATACTTTCCTTTCAGCTTGTTCGTACTCACAGGTTTTTTTCGAACGCTTCCTAAGGAGTTGGAAGAATCGGCTATCATAGACGGATGCGGCGAGTTTCGCATGTTTGCCCGCATTATGCTGCCGTTGGTGCAGCCGGGGTTGATTTGCATCTCGGTATTCAATTTTGTGAGCATCTGGAATGAATATATGCTCGCACTGGTGTTTGCCTCCAAGCAAAATTTGCGGACGATCTCCCTTGGAATGTACGCGTTGAAAGATTCCATGATGTATACTTCCAACTGGGGCGGGCTATTTGCTGCCATCGTCATCATGCTGATTCCTACAATCATTATTTTCCTCACGCTGCAAAAATATGTCATTCAGGGCCTGACATTGGGTGCAGTAAAGGGGTAAAAGACTCATCAGGCGTATCCTGAAGGGGCTGCTATGCAGGGATAACATGAGAAACTACGAATGAAGCTTTAAAGGTGATTCCCAGCCTGACGAGCTGACATAAGGCTCATTTTGGCCAGAATAGAGAAATACGTTGGAAATGGAGGCTGAAAACAGCCGGAGCAGACAACCTGTTTTTGTGAGGCCTGCTCCGGCTGTTTTTTTCATATGGGAAAATAATTTTGAAAGCAACTCTGTCCTACGTTGCTCCATCAAATTAATAATTACAAGACAGCAGGATAAAGTTTTCTGAGCTTGTATCGTAAGCGCCCAACGAAACCACGGTCTTGCGAGAGAAACATAAACATGGGAGAATAGAAATACAGAATCCGAGCATGTATTTGGGGAGCACTCTAAAAAATACATGCAGCCAGAGAAGATGGAAAAGAGAGCACTGGCAGTTTGCGAAGAGCGATGGTACAATATCATGGCATGCGCGAAGCGCAGCGGACAGGCAGTCAAAGCATAGTGCGCGGAGAACGGCGTAGCCGCTGTCCACCTTCTACAGGTGGCAGAGGAAGCTGCGGAATTCTCTGCCGGAGACACAGAAACTGCCGCGGTACTCATTTGAAGAACTCGAGCGGCCTTCGATGGAACATTCAACCCCCATCTTCGGTCAAATCGTCATGTTTCAAAGCTCTGTTCAACTGGCGCTACACGGCAGCGGCCAGCGATGACTCTTTTGTCATGGGCAAAAAGGGAGTCCTGCACGATGGAAAAAAGCTTGACGGATCCATCATGCGGATGCGAAGGGAAATATGCTGTATGACAGACCTGCCATAACTTTGGCTCTCAGAGGGTATAGCTTTTTGAATCTGAGCGAGCGAACAGGTTTACGACGTAGGTGAGGCAAGGCGGGCTTCACTGAAGAGGCTCAGAATTCGATTGCTTGCGTTTCGTCACGGCCCGAGCATTGAAAAGCCGTGAATCATCGTAGGCAATGAGAACGCCTTGCCACCAGAATGATTTCATCATTTCAAAAAAAGAGGGAGGGCCATAAGGGCCCTCCCAAAGTGTAGTATCTGCAATATTTCAATGAATCAGCCTGCCAGGCATTCAAGCAGCGGAGCGCCGTATATACCTTTGTGTGGTGCGTCCAAGCTGATTGTCTGTGGATGCCGATGCCAGTTCTGCTTACGCCTCTCGGTGTTGACGGCAGATTTCATGGCAGACACAGCCAATAGTAAAACTGTACCGCCGCAGTTCTGGAAGAGTGGACCAACGCTTGACCGTCAAAAGATAGCGTAGGGCGATGATTTCAAACCGGTCGTTGACCGGCAATTTGTACTCGCGGAAGAACCACCAGACAATTGAGAGATATTCTTAATAATATGATTACTCAGTTAGATGGAGATATGGTTCGCACGGAAACTGTATTACCCAATGGTAAGACTTTGTATGCAGAAATAAACATTAGGGAAAATAAAACTTTTTACTGTAGGGGAAAACATCCGTGACGAAGGCGATATGTTTCTTAGCCGGGAGTTTTTTTATGGGCAACAGGGAACACAGAGAGGCAAAGCGCACTGATGTGTTCTGCACGGAGCTCAGTCTCGGTGATGGGAAGTAAACAAGGCGGTGTGCGACCTACACTTGCTGTGCAAAACGACGCGGGCAACCGCTACAGCGACGTGAGCATCGCTGTCACCATTTTTAAATAGGACAAAACGAATCTGCCCACGTAGATTGGGTTCAAGGCGGGTACGGGCGGCCTGTCCCGCAATAGTGTGGTGCGGATGGAACAGGTGCGCGCTGGAGAAGCGCCGTCTGCGCGACGCGCGGAAAGGTTGAGCCGGACGAGCAGCGCAAGATAGACGAGGTACTGGGAATCAACTTCAGCTGGAGAGATATTGAAGCCTCGGAAGGCGCTTACAGCGTTGCGTGCAGGGGAAGTCTGTGGTATAATGCTTTAGAATTGCTGCGGCTGTGGCACGCACGTTGTGTGTTGCTGTGCGCAGGTTGCCATAGTCACAGGTGGGAGGAGACCGCGTGTTCACTGAAGTAAAGCAGACGAGCAAGCCGTTGCCTCAGCTCGTCTCCGAGGAGATTGAGAAGCTTATCGTCCTGGGGGAGTTTAAGCCCGGCGACCGCTTGCCCAGCGAGTATGAGCTGGCGCAGCGCCTTGGTGTGGGACGTAGCACAGTGCGCGAGGCGACGAAGGCGCTTGTGAGCCGCAATATTCTGGAGGTCCATCGAGGGAACGGCACGTTTGTGTGCGAGCAGACCGGCCTTGTGCAGGATCCTCTGGGGCTGCGTTTTCAGCCGGACAAAAAGCGGCTGGGCCTCGATCTGTGCGAGGTGCGCCTTATGATCGAGCCAGAGATCGCTGCGCTGGCCGCACAAAAGGCGACAGAGGAAGAGATTGCTCGAATGCAGGCGCTGTGCGACGCCATTGAGGAAAAGGTGCGCCGAAATGAAAATTATGGAGCGCTGGATCAGCAGCTGCATACGCTTTGGGCGGCGTGTACGCGCAACGCGATCATGCCAAATTTGGTCCCCATTCTGAGCCAGGCTATTCCTCTTTTTATCGATATCACGAAGCGTGCGCTGCAGATGCAGTCGCTGTGCACTCATCAGGCTGTTGTGGATGCCATTCGCGCGCGCGACTCCGAAGCTGCCCGGCAGGCGATGCGCGTGCATCTGGAAGACAATCGGCGAAGCATCGAGGCGCTGCCGGATGACGACAGCTGACGCAGTGCTTTAACAAGAGTAAAAAAGAGGCCGGTCTCTGTGCGTTTATACACGTACAGGGATCGGCTTTGCTTTTTCTGGCGCTTTTGGGCCATGTACCGGTCGGCAGAGGAGCAGGGGCGTTCTCCAGCGAGATTCTGCGGCGCTTTTCATCGGGGCAAAGCATCGGTAGAGGCCTGCAGAACGGCGGCCCGGTTTGTCTGTTTCTTTCAGAAAAGACCTTTGAATGTTTTCGTGCAAAGCGATAAAAAATGAAGTATAACTTTGTGGTCTTCCACAAAGTTCGAAAAAAGCCTTGACTTGCCGGTGAAGATTTGTTAATTTATAAGCGAAACATAAGACGTCTGATGTCTGATAAATGATAATGATATGGAGAATGGAAACAAGAAGGAGAGGGTGTGCGTATGTATCACAGCGAGGAGGTGCGCCGTCTGGCGCCTGAAATGGACCCGTTGCGCCTCGGGATGGGCTGGAAGCTGGAAGATTTAGAAAAACCGAAGGTCATTATCGAGAGCACCTTTGGAGACAGCCATCCGGGAAGCGCGCATCTGCTGAAATTTGTGGATACAGCGGCTGCAGGTGTGGCAGCCGCAGGCGGCCGGGCCGCGCGCTATTTCACAACGGATATCTGCGACGGCATGGCACAGGGCCATGACGGTATCAATTATTCTTTGGCCAGCCGCGACATGATCGCCAATATGGTGGAGATCCACAACAACGCCACTCCCTTCGATGCCGGGGTATTCATCGCCAGCTGCGACAAGGGGCTGCCGGGCCTTCTAATGGGGATCGGCCGAACAGACCTGCCAGCTGTCGTGGTGACAGGCGGCGTTATGGAGGCCGGGCCGGACCTGCTGACACTGGAGCAGATCGGTGCCTACAGTGCCATGTGTCAGCGCGGTGAGATCAGTGAGGCGCAGCTCACTTATTATAAGCACCATGCCTGCCCCTCTTGCGGTGCATGCAGCTTTATGGGCACGGCGGGCACGATGCAGGTGATGTGCGAGGCGCTGGGCCTTACACTGCCGGGCAGCGCGCTTTTGCCGGCCACCAGCGCGGATCTTGTGGAAGTGGCCAGAAAAGCGGGCGCACAGGCTGTGGAGCTGGCAAAGCGCGGCTTGACGGCCCGCGATATCGTGACGCGGGAGAGCTTTGAAAACGCCATTATCGTGCACGCGGCAATTTCCGGCTCTACAAACGCCATCCTGCATCTTCCGGCCATCGCCCATGAATTCGGCATTGAGATCGATGCCGACACATTCGAGCGCATCCATAAGAGTGCTCATTATCTGCTGGATGTGCGCCCCGCCGGACGCTGGCCGTCAGAATATGTCTATTATGCGGGCGGCGTGCCCGCCATCATGGAAGAGGTGCGTCACCTGCTCCACCTCGATGTGATGACCGTCACTGGAAAAACGCTGGGCGAGAACCTGGACGGGCTGAAGGTAGGCGGCTATTACGAAAAATGCGCGGAATATCTTAAAAAGACAGGGGTCAAAAAAGAAGATATCATTCGTCCGTTTGACGCCCCAATCGGAGATAAGGGGACCATCGCCATTCTGCGCGGGAATCTGGCGCCCGAAGGGGCTGTTGTGAAGCATTCGGCCGTGCCGGTAGAGATGCACAAGGCGCTTTTGCGCGCCCGCCCTTTCGACTGCGAGGAGGACGCCATTGCCGCCGTCATCGCCCACGACATCAAGCCAGGAGATGCGGTGTTTATCCGCTATGAAGGACCCAAGGGCAGCGGAATGCCGGAGATGTTCTATACCACGGAGGCGATATCCTCCGACCCGGAGCTGGGCAAGACCATCGCTCTCATTACAGACGGCCGTTTTTCCGGCGCGTCCAAGGGCCCGGCTATCGGGCATGTTTCGCCGGAGGCGGCCGAAGGCGGTCCCATCGCGCTGGTAGAGGAGGGGGACCTTATCCAAATCGATATCCCTGCGCGGGTGCTGGCCATAGTGGGTGTGCGGGGCGAGCGGAAAACGCCCGAGGAGATGGACGGGATACTGAAGGAGCGCAGAGCCGCGTGGCAGCCCAGGCCGTTGCGGTATCAGAGCGGTGTTTTGAAAATCTATTCCGAACATGCGGTCGGCCCGATGAAGGGCGGCTACATGAAGTGAAAATGAGGAGTGATGAAGCCCCATGGAAAAGCTGAGAACCGGTATCATTGGGTGTGGAAAGGTGGGCGATTTTCATGCCAAGGTCTATGCGGAGTTGCCCCAGAGCGAATTTGTCGCTGTCTGTGATGCAGACAGCGCGCGTGCGGAGGCATTTGCGTCACGCTATGGTGTGAAGGCGTATACGGATGTGGCCACAATGTGCCGCGATGCGAGGCTGGATGTGGTGAGCATCTGTACTCCGCACCCACTGCATGCCAGTCCGGCCGTGGCGGCTGCGGACTGCGGCTGCAATGTGCTTGTGGAAAAGCCTCTGGCTTCCAGCCTTGAGGACTGCGACGCCATCATCGCGGCGGAGAAGCGTAATCATGTCACTGTAGGCACGATGGTGCAGCGCCGTTTTTACCGCCCCTGCATGCGCATCCACAAGGCCATCGAGGATGGGAAGCTGGGCCGTCCCGTGCTGGGAATGGTGACGATGCTGGGTTGGCGCGACGAGGCTTATTATAACAGCGACCCCTGGCGCGGCACGTGGAAAGGCGAGGGAGGCGGCGTGCTGGTGAACCAGGCGCCCCATCAGCTGGATCTGCTGCTGTGGTACATGGGCGAGGTGGACGAAGTATACGGCGTCTGGAAGAACCTCAACCACCCTTATATCGAGGTGGAGGACACGGCTGTGGCTGTGGTTAAATTCAAGAGCGGCGCTGTGGGCAATATCGTTGTGAGTAACAGCCAGAACCCGGCGCTGTACGGCAGGGTGCACATTTTCGGTGAGAACGGTGCGGCCGCAGGTGTGCAGACCGATGGCGGCGCGATGTTCATCGCGGGCATGACGTCTATAACAGAACCGCCTGTAAATGATTTGTGGACGGTGCCTGGCGAAGAGGAAATGCTGCCTGTGTGGAAAAAGGAGGACAGCGACTTCTTCAACAGTGTGGACTCCATGTATTACTATCACCGCGAGCAGATCAAAGATTTCCTCGAGGCTGTGCAGAGTGGCAAAAAGCCGCTGGTGGACGCCACAGAGGGCAGACGCACGGTGGAGCTGTTCACAGCCATCTACCGAAGCACGAAGGATAACGCCATCATTAAATTCCCGCTGAAATAAGGGGGCAGGGAAAATGTTTATCTCTTACAATGAGGCGTGTGCGAGGGATTGCTCTACACTGGAGCAGGACCTCGTGCTGTGCGAAAAGGCCGGGTTCGATTATATCGAGATCCGCCTTGACATGCTGACAGATTATCTCAAACGCCATACGGTGGAGGAGTTGGCGGCATTTTTTTGCACGAGCCGGCTGAAGCCGCATGCCTTTAATGCGCTCTATCTGTATCCGGAATTTTTGAGCGAGGGCGACGACGAAGCACGTCAAAAGGAGCTTTTGGAGGAGTTCCGGCTTGGTTGTGAGGTGGGGAGAGCCATCGGCAGCCATTACTTTATCATTGTGCCGCCGCTTCAGCGCGACCCGGCAGGCGGCCCGTATACAGGCAGCTGGGAAGACACATTTTCGAATTGTGTGCGTATCCTCAAGGAGCTTTCCCGGCGGGCGGAACCATATGATATGAACCTGTGCTTTGAGCTCGTCGGCTTTGAACGCTCAAGCGTCCGCAGCATCGGGCAGGCAGACGCTGTAGTGCGCGCTGTAGACCGGCCAAATGTGGGCTTTGTGTTCGACTCCTACAATATTTTTCTCAACGGTGGGTGCAACGACTTTTCGGCCATTGGAAGCGTGCAGCCGGAAAAGATATTCGCCGTTCACCTTATGAGCGCGGACGATGTGCCCGAGGCACAGCGCGGCCAGGACAAACGCTGCTTCTGCGGCCGGGGCGTGGTGGATACCGGCGCGTTCCTGCAGGAGCTGAAGGCGGCAGGTTACAGCGGCATAGTCTCTGTGGAGACCTTTCGGCCCGAATATTGGGCAAAGACGCCCGAATGGGTGATTCCCAATGCATATAAGACGACGCGCGCGGCGCTGGCCGAAAACGGATGCCTTTGAAAAGGATGGCTTTTTCGTCTGTCAACAGTGGATGCACCTCGCCTGGCAGAGAAGGCGGGTGTTCGATACAGTCCTGTATAATTTAATTGAACGAGGAGGAATACTATGTCACCTTTAGCGTTTGTGTTCATGTTGATCGCTGCGATCATCATCCTCACAGTACTGACCTTGAAGTTCAAGATGCACCCTGTGATGGTGCTGTTCATCACAGCGACGTTCTGCGGAATAGCGTCCGGCAAAAGCCTGGTGGACACCTTCAGTTCCATCACCAGCTATTTTGGTTCCACGCTGGGCAGCATCGGCGTCATGATCATCTTCGGCGCTGTCATTGCCGCCGGCATCAGCGATACCGGCGCCGCCACCAGCATGGTGAACTTCTTCATCCGCCTTTTCAAGGGCAAACGCCTTGAGTTGGCTCCGGCGCTCACCGGCTTCATCATGAGCATACCTGTGTTCGGCGATATCGCCATTATTCTGAACGCGCCCATCTCCGCCATCCTCGCCAAGCGCAAGAAAATGAGCATGACACAGGTGGCGCCATGAAGCACTCGACCCGTCGGCTTTCCTGCAGGCACTGCTGCCCCTGCGGAAAAAAAGGATGGATGCTTCCAACCGCTGCACCACGCTGGTGCATATTGCCAACGGATATCTCTACGGCGGTCAGCCGCAGCAGGCACTGGCGGTGCTGGAAGATGTGCAGCCGCCGGAGAAGGCGCTGGAGATGCGGGGTCTTGTGGCCGGCAACAAAGCTACCTGCTTTCTGGCGGCGGGCGAGATGGATCGGGCGCAGACAGCCATGGACGAGCTGCGGCGCATTGCAGCAGACAGGAGCTGCAAAAAGGAATTCGTACAAAAGGCGCGCCATACGCTGGGCTATCTGCAGCTCTGCATGGATATTGCCCGGGGAAGGCACGCAGATGTGGGAGCGCTTCAAAAGGATTTTGAGAGCAGCCGTGCACCGCTGCACCGGCTGGATGTGCAGTACCGTATCGCACTGGCGCTGCGCCACAGGGGCGACCGGACAGGCATGGAGAAAAGCCGCGAATATCTCCTTGAGAACAGTGGCGGTACCTGCTACGGCGAGCTTGCGCGTGCACTTTGATACCTGTGAGCGATATAAAAAAGCAAGGCCTGAGGCTTCACTGCCCCGGGCCTTGCGGTCTTATCGGAAAGTTTATTTTTTCCACACCATCATTTTCTTCGTGGCCTTGTAGATATGGTTGTGTCAAAAACTGGACCCGTTGACAAATGCCAAAAAACTGCCGAAACCCGCAGTGGTCCCGGCAGAA
>OBZS01000163.1_pt1 | contig 31006 bp, 25 predicted proteins | sample 1476981 | NCBI WGS metagenome assembly OBZS01 (sample SAMEA2580254, study PRJEB22360) | human gut metagenome | biome: human gut; feature: human-associated habitat; material: faeces | place: Denmark | collected 2008/2010 | reverse complement strand
CCGCCGCATTCCGCCACAAAAGCGGCAACATTTTCCCGGTTCACGCTCACGGTCATGGAAGGCGTGAGATCCCATGCAATCAGCACGGTGCCCGGAGGCACGTCCGGGATGGACGCTTCACTGCGCCCCAGCAAAATCGCCAGCAGGCGGGCGCGGATATCCTCTATGTCCGCGGCACGCTGCGCCAGCAATTCGTCGCCTGCCGCGGCAAACAGCTGGATGTATGACGCACACACTGCGTCCAAAGCGGCTTCCGCGCATTCGCCCGCTTCAATGCGGCTGTCTGTCTGCGCAAGCAGAGCCGGGTCGTTTGCCATCAGGATCTGGCTGGCGAGGATGTCCGCCTCCTGTCCGTCCAGGCGCGCGCGCAGCGCGTCCGCCATAGCCTGCGTCCGCTGTGCAAATGCCTGCACGGCCGTGCGCAGGCGTGCTTTTTCCTGCTGCACGCCCGCGAAATGGACCTGTGTGTAATCAAGGCTCCCCTCCGCAATAACCACGGCCCGGCCGATGCCGACGCCAGGGGAGACGCCTACGCCTTGCAGCAACATGTTCCTCTTCCCTTTCCCGGTATTCCGCTTAAAAGGTATTCAGCAGCTTCAATATTTCTTCCTTTGTGGCCAGCTCATCGGAAAACGCCGTCGCGCTGCCCGCGGCCGCGCCCATGCGCAGAGCGTAGGAATAGGTGCCCAGCTTGAGGTAACCGGCCAAAAAGCCCGCCACCATGGAATCGCCCGCACCCACTGCATTGCGCACCGTGCCCCGCGGAACGCCGATCTCCTGGAACTGACCCGTTTCGTCCAGCAGGATCGCACCGTCGCCCGCCAGAGAAACGAGCACGTTGCGCGCGCCCTTGTCCTGCAGCTTTGCGGCGCATGCACGGATATCATCCCCGGTTTTCAGTGTGCGGCCGAACAGCTCGCCCAACTCGTGCTGGTTTGGCTTGATAAGGAACGGGCGGTACTTCAGAACATTCAGCAGAAGATCCCCCGTGGCATCCACTGTGACGCGCACCTTCTTTTCCTGCAGCGCGGCCATGATCTTCTCATAGATATCGCCCGGCATACCCGCGGGAATACTGCCCGCCAGAACAAGGTCGTCGCCGTCCGTGACGGCGTCCAGCTTTTTGTACAGCAGCGCCAGCGCCGCCGGGCCTATGTCCGGCCCTTTGCCGTTGATCTCCGTCTCGCAGGCGCCGCGAATTTTCACATTGATGCGGGTCATCCCGTTTTGCAGACGGATAAAATCCGTGCGCAGCCCTTTTCTTTGCAGCGCGTTTTCAACGGCATCGCCTGTGAAGCCCACCAAAAAGCCCAGCGCCACATTTTCTATGCCCAGGTTCGTCAGCACCGTGGAGACGTTGATCCCCTTGCCGCCGCAATAGACCGCCTCATCGCCGGTCCGGTTCACAGTTCCTTGCGTCAGGTGCTCCAGCTGCACCACATAGTCGATGGCCGGATTGAATGTAACTGTATAGATCATATGTTTGCCTCCTTGATCGTTGATGCTATCATAACACTGCATGCGTTCAATTTCAAATATTTCCCACCGCGCACGAAGCCTGAGTTTTCCGGCGGAAAACGTGCGGAAAATGTCTTTTGTTAACGTTTCCTTTACAAACAGGGACTTGCAAGCGGCGAAAGCTGGTGTATAATATTGAACAAAGGAAACTTTTTCTTTTCTCCATGAGGGAGTAGTTCACGCCCCCGCCGGGGCGGTTTTAAGTCAACAGCATGGCCCGCACACGGACCTGGCTTAAAAGTAAGAGCGAGACTCATGTGTGGCGCCAAGCCGCACGTGGGTCTTTTTTCTTATCCAGGCCTCTTGACGGACAGGGATATGCCCCACAGGCCGCCCCTGCATTTTGCCGGGGTCTGGTATTGTGCGTGGCTTTTTTGCGTTGTTCCCCCATGCCGGGCGCTCGGCGCATGTTCCGCGGATGAAAAACAGCTTGCTGTTTTTTCATAGAAACACCAAATTGGGAAACCCTTGAAACGAGAAAGGATGTTGTGTGTTGAAGTTTTATTGTGAGGAGGCCGGCCGGGCGCTTGCCGAACTGAAGAGCACCCCGGACGGCCTTACCGACGCGGAAGCCGCCAGGCGGCTGGCCGAAAAAGGCCCCAACAAGCTGGCCGAAGGAAAAAAGGTCACAACGCTGCAGCGCTTTCTGCAGCAGCTGAGCGACCCTATGATCATTATCCTGCTTGTTGCGGCGGCAGTGTCCGGTGTAACGGCGGCTTATTCGGGCGAAAGCTTTGCGGATGTGTTCATCATCCTTATCGTCGTGCTCATCAACGCCGTACTCGGCGTGTATCAGGAGAGCAAGGCGGAAAAAGCCATTGAGGCGCTGCAGGAAATGACGGCCGCCACCAGTAAGGTGATCCGCGGCGGCAAACAGGTCTCGCTGAAAAGCGAGGAGCTGGTGCCGGGCGACGTTGTCGTTCTGGAAGCCGGCGACGCCGTGCCCGCAGACGGCCGCATTCTGGAGAGCGCCAGCCTGAAGATCGAGGAAGCCGCGCTCACGGGCGAAAGCGTACCCGTGAACAAAGTCGTTTCCGCACTGGGCCTCGACGACGGCAAGGACGTCCCCCTGGGCGACCGCAAAAACATGGCCTATATGGGCAGCACCGTAGTATACGGCCGCGGACGTGTCCTCATCACGGGCACCGGTATGGACACCGAGATGGGCAAGATCGCAGGCGCGCTGGCGCAGGCCGAAGAGGGACAGACTCCGCTGCAGAAAAAGCTGGCGCAGCTCAGTAAGATCCTGAGCTGGCTGGTGCTCGGCATCTGCGTATTCATCTTCGCCTTCAGCCTTATCAAGGCGGGCGATTTCCACCTCGACGTCATCATCAGTACGTTCATGGTAGCGGTCAGTCTTGCCGTCGCGGCCATCCCCGAGGGCCTTGCCACCGTCGTTACCATCGTACTCTCCATCGGCGTAACGAACATGTCCAAGCGCAATGCCGTCATCCGCCGCCTTACGGCTGTGGAGACGCTGGGCTGCGCACAGGTCATCTGCTCGGACAAAACCGGTACGCTGACGCAGAACAAGATGACGGTTGTGGAGCACGTGGGTGAAGAAGAGCCCCTGGCCCGCGCGATGTCTTTGTGCAGCGACGCCAAGCCCGGCGAAAACGGCGACGCTGAGGGCGAGCCCACCGAATGCGCGCTGGTAAATTACGCCACCGGCGTCGGCCTGCCCAAGGGCACGCTGGAGGCGGCCCAGCCCCGTGTGGGCGAGGCTCCTTTTGACAGCGGCCGCAAAATGATGAGCACCGTGCACGAAAACAACGGCGCATATATCCAATACACAAAGGGCGCGCCCGACGTGGTGCTCAGCCGCTGTACCTCTTACGCCAAGGATGGTAAGATACTGCCCATGACGGAGGAAGCCCGCGCCGAGATCCTGCGCCAGAACAAGCAGATGGCCGACAAAGCGCTGCGCGTGCTGTGCGCGGCCAGCCGCGAATGGCCCCAGCTTCCGCCGGATTTCGAGCCGGACACGCTGGAGCATGACCTGACCTTCCTGGGCCTGACGGGCATGATCGACCCGATCCGCCCCGAGGTAAAGGACGCCATTACAGAGTGCCGCCAAGCCGGCATCCGTCCCATCATGATCACAGGCGACCACAAGGATACCGCCATTGCCATCGCCAAGCAGCTCGGCATCATCGAAACAGCGGATGAAGCCATCACAGGCGCGGAGCTGAACGACATCTCCGACGACCGGTTTGCGGAAGTGATCGGCCGTTACAGCGTGTATGCCCGCGTGCAGCCCGAGCACAAGGTGCGCATCGTCAACGCATGGCGCAAAAACGGCTTTGTCACAGCCATGACGGGCGACGGCGTCAACGACGCGCCCAGCATCAAGAGCGCGGATATCGGCATCGGCATGGGCATCACCGGCACGGACGTTACAAAGAACGTGGCCGATATGGTGCTGGCCGACGACAACTTCGCCACAATCGTCAACGCCGTGGAGGAAGGGCGCCGCATTTACGACAACATCCGCAAGGCCATCCAGTTCCTGCTGGGCTCCAATATGAGCGAGGTGCTGAGCGTGTTCTTTGCCACGCTCATGGGCTTTGTTATCCTGGAGCCCGTGCACCTGCTGTGGATCAACCTCATCACCGACTGCTTCCCCGCTCTGGCCCTGGGCCTTGAAAAGGGCGAGCCGGATTTGATGCATCGCAAGCCGCGCCCGTCCACAGACGGTATCTTCTCCGGCGGGCTGGGCGTAGACGTGGCGTATCAGGGCTTTATGGTCACCTGCGTAACGCTGGCCGCCTACTTTATCGGCCACTGGATGGAATCCGGCGTATGGGAGATCGCCGCCAGCCCCGACGGTGTGACGATGGCCTTTCTCACCATGAGCATGGCCGAGATCTTCCACAGCTTCAACATGCGCAGCCAGCGCGGCAGCGTGTTCACGCTCGGCTCTCACAACAAGGTGCTGTGGGGCGCCATGCTGCTCAGCCTTGTGCTGACGACCGGCGTCATCTACCTGCCCGGCATTTCGGACGCGTTCGGCTTTACGCACATCAGCGCGCCGGAATATGCTGTTGCCATGGCTCTGGCCGTGTGTGTGATCCCCATTGTGGAATGCGTCAAGTTCTTCCAGCGTAAGGCTGCACGCCGCCGCGCGGAAAAACAGCCTGCGTAACCACGCGCTTTGAAGATTTCCCATTTGGTTTTTACGGGCCGCTGCAAATGCAGCGGCCTTTTTTACACCGCTCATGCCGGTAAAAACACAAAAAAGGCTTGGGAAGCATCCTGTTTTATGATATACTGAATGACATCATACTGCCGCAGGGCGCAGCTCCGCAGCGGCTGAAAGGAACGCTTTCTCATGCAGCAGAACCAACCTGCCAATTTCAAAAACCGCATCGGCTTCGTCCTTGCCTCTGTCGGCTCCGCCGTGGGCATGGGCAACATCTGGATGTTCCCTTACCGCGTGGGCCAGTACGGCGGCGCGGCGTTCCTGCTGATTTATTTCGGCTTTGTTGCCCTTTTCGGATGGGTGGGCCTTTCCGGCGAATTCGCCTTCGGCCGTCTGACGGGCACAGGGCCCATCGGCTCCTACGCTTACGCGCTGCGCAGCCGCGGCAAAAAAGGCGGCGGCGTGCTGGGCGCCATTCCTTTGCTGGGTTCGCTGGGCATCGCCATCGGATACGCCGTCATTGTGGGATGGGTGGTGCGTTACTGCTGGGGAGCCGTCTCCGGTTCACTGTTTGCCGTGGGATCCGAGGAATATTTCGGGCAGATCACCGGGCCGTTCGGCAGCCTGCTGTGGCACGGCGTGGTGGTGCTCGTCACGGTGCTGGTCCTGGCGCGCGGCGTGCTGCAGGGAATTGAAAAGGTGAACCGCATCATCATGCCCGCTTTCTTCGTGCTGTTTCTCGTTGTGGCTGTTTATGTGGGTTTTTTGCCCGGCGCTGCCGAGGGCTACCGCTATCTGCTGATTCCCCAGTGGGAAAAGCTGCTGGACCCGATGACATGGGTCATGGCCATGGGACAGGCGTTTTTCTCTCTGTCCATCACCGGCTCGGGCATGATCATCTACGGCAGCTACCTCTCCAAGAAAGAGGATATCCCCCGCGCCGCCATGCAGACGGCGCTGCTGGACACCTGCGCGGCTCTGCTGGCCGGCTTTGCCATCCTTCCCGCGGTGTTCGCTTTCGGCATGGACCCTGCGTCAGGCCCTCCGCTTATTTTCATCACGCTGCCCAAAGTATTCGCACAGATGCCGGGCGGGCGCTTCATTGCCGTGCTGTTCTTCCTCTCTGTTATTTTTGCCGGTATCACCAGCCTCATCAACATGTTTGAGGTGTGCGCCGAGGCAGTGACGACACACCTGAAGCTGCCGCGCAAAGCCGCCGTTGTACTGGTGGGCGCGTTGGCCTTTGCGGCGGGCGCGTTTATTGAATTTGAGCCGTACCTGGGCAAATGGATGGACGCCATCACCATTTATGTCGTGCCCTTCGGAGCGCTGCTGTGCGCGTTCATCATCTACTGGGTGCTGGGCGGCAAACGCATCGGAGAAGAGCTTGTGCTGGGCCGCAAAAAAGCGCTGTGCCGGGCGTTCCTGCCCACGGCGCGGTACCTTTACGTAGGGCTGGCCGTGTTGGTATTCATTTTAAGCATCATTTGCGGCGGCATCGGCTGAGCCGCTTCTACTTTTAGCTCCGGCTTCTTCTTTGTTTCAAAAAACTCTGAATTGTTTTTTTCGATTGTATATGGTAAAATAAAAACAAGTTTATGCATTTGTTTTTATTTTTAGGAGGATAAAATGCCAAAGGTCGCTTATTCTGAAGCGGAAAAGGCGCAAGTGCGAGAGGCGCTGCTCACCAAAGGCCTTGAGCTCCTGGCGAAACAGGGAATACAGCATACGACTGTGGAACAAATCTACAAGGCGGTAGGAATCTCTCGCACATTCTTCTATTCTTTTTTTCCCACAAAAGAGTCCCTCATCATAGAGGCACTTTACCTCCAGCAGCCAAGGGTTCTTGTATACGCACAGAAATTGATGGATGCTCCCTCTTTGAGTTGGCGAGAGGCTGTCACACAATTTCTTTACGCCTGCTGCTACGGTGAAAAAAATGGGATCCTGATTTTGACCATTGAAGAGCAGCAAATGCTCTTTCGCCGTTTGTCGCACGAAGCCTATCGGGCCTTTCGGGAAAAGCAGATCCGTTTGTTCGGCAATATTTTAGAGTGTTTTGGGATCGGGGCAGATTGTGCGAGAGTTGGTTTGTTTACAAATATAAGCCTGATGGCCATGATTGTCCGCAGAGCGATCCCGGAAACAATGCCGCTGTTTGTTCCCGAAGCGGCTGATGAAACAGTCGCATTTCAAATCAAGGCCATCGTGGATTTCCTGGAGCCTTTAAAGAAAGAAAACTTCTGCCGATGATGGTATGCATCGCATAGATTTATCCGGATTGTATGCTTTAATGCCGCACATCCGGATAGTTTTTTGAGCAAAATAAATACAAATTATAAAATTTGTATTTATTTCAGTTTTGGCTGCTGTAGTTTTATATATCTCTGAGACTGAAAATTCGCACATGGAAGTATCGCACTTTCCAGAACCTCTGGCCTGTGCGGCTGGCGATTGGAACAGCCATGCAAGGATTCCAGCGGCAAGAGCTTATGGAGGGCTTGGCCAGTCCACCAAGCGTATGTCCCCCTTTATTCATGACAGCAGAAACGCTGTGGTGATAAAACAAAATTGTTTTACAAGCAAGGAGAATGGTTATGGGTTTTTTCAGCAAATTATTTAAGGGGCCTGAAATCGACATGGAAAAGAGCAATGCAAACGCCGAAAAAATGCGTCTGCTGTTCAACCAAGCGGTAGAAAATGGAGCCGACTATCAACTGATTTTCGCCTACACAGAGGATGTGTCGCGGTTCAATTACGGGTTTATCCACGGCAGTAAAACAAAAGTAGGGAATTTGATCGTCGGTTGGAATGAGGCAAATCAGACGATCGTGGCGCTTCCCACCGTACCGGCTCTCTCTGGGTGCGGTGCACCTACCTATTACCGCCGTTCTGAAATTCTGAAAGCCTATCGGAACAAGTACCCCACCGATGCCTTTATTATCTACCCTGACAGAAAAAGCTACATCGGTATCAATGCCTGCGACTGGTTGGAAGACGAGAGTCTCTATGTATATGTGTCACAGACCGAAGCGCTCGCCGCTTTCACAGATTTTTTTATGAACCGTTTTGCCAAAAAGTGATACAGGCCACTCCTCTTAAAAAACGGAGAATCGATCGGGAGCACGGTTATGCCGATATTGGCAGGGTCCGAAGTCTATTTGCAGCAGAGCTGCAAAAACGGAGAAGAATATTTTTCCCAAAGCAAACGGTCACAGGCGCGCTCCCCTATCCCCTTGGCGCACCGTAGAGCCAGCAAGAGCGACGCAATGAGAACCGCGCCGCTCTTATTTTTTCACCACAAGCGCGGAATAGCATCGGCCTTTTTTGTTGCGCACGGTGCACGGAGCGCTTTTTATTTGTATCTGCAAAATGTAGATTTCGTTGTAAAAACAACATACTGTTTCTTGTGGACGCGGTATGCTTACAGCAGCAAAGGCCGTGCGTGTGCAGCCACGCGCCCCGGCCGGCAAATGAACCGGGAGGAAAATGACATGAAAAGACGAATCATCCACATTGACGAAGAAAAATGCAACGGCTGCGGCCTGTGTGCCGCCGCCTGCCATGAGGGGGCCATCGGCATGATAGATGGCAAGGCGCGGCTGCTGCGCGAGGATTACTGCGACGGCCTGGGCGACTGCCTGCCCGCCTGCCCCACAGGCGCGATCCGCTTTGAAGAACGCGAAGCTCCCGCCTATGACCATGCGGCCGTCATGGCCGCCAAAGCGCAGAACGCCGCCCCGCAGCCCTGCGGATGCCCCGGCAGCGGTGCCCGCAGCATCCGGCGTGAAGCCGCCCCGGCGGACAGCGCCGTCCCCCGTACCGCCAGCGCGCTGTCCCAGTGGCCGGTCCAAATCAAGCTTGCTCCGGTGAACGCGCCTTATTTTCAAGGCGCACGACTGCTCATCGCGGCGGACTGCACCGCGTACGCCTACGGTGCGTTTCACGAGGATTTCATCCGCGGCCGCGTAACGCTCATCGGATGCCCCAAGCTGGATGAGGGCGACTACGCGGAAAAGCTCACCGCCATCCTGCGTGAAAACGATATCCAGAGCGTGACCGTGGCGCGCATGGAGGTCCCCTGCTGCGGCGGCATTGAAAACGCCGTCAAGCGCGCATTGCAGCAGAGCGGCAAATTCATTCCCTGGCGTGTAGCAGTTATCTCCACAGACGGGCGCATTCTGTCGGACTGACCGGTATGCCGCGGCAGCACGGTTCGCTTTTTCATGCATGTGCAGAGGCATTTTCTTGTAATTCGGGGCAAAATATGCTATGATTCTATTAGCTTTTGCTAACCTCTGCCGCCCGGATCGAACCTGTATGCAGAGCACTCCGCATACAGGTCCTCCTCCCTCCGCGGGGCGGCCTGCTGCTGTGCGGAGGGCCTGTTTTTATCAAGAAAGGAGCTGTCTCTCATGTACTGCACACGCGCTGTCAGCGACGCCGTTACCTGGGTCGGCGGCAATGACCGCCGCCTTTCCCTTTTTGAAAATCTGTTCCCCATCCCACGCGGGGTCACGTACAATTCCTATCTGATCCTGGATGAAAAAACCGCGCTTATCGACACGGTGGATGCCTCCATCTCGCGCCAGTTTCTGGAAAACATCATGCATACGCTCGCCGGACGGCATCTGGACTATCTTGTCGTCAACCATATGGAGCCGGACCATTGCGCCAACATTGAGGAACTGCTGCTGCGCTTTCCCGAGCTGAAAGTCGTGGGAAACGCCAAAACCTTTACTCTGATGCGCCAGTTCTATGACTTCGACCTGGAGGGCCGCATCATCACTGTGGTGGAAAACGATACGCTCAGCCTTGGTGCGCATACGCTGCGCTTTGTGTTTACACCGATGGTCCACTGGCCCGAAGTGATGATGACTTATGAAGAGCACGAGCATATCCTTTTTTCCGCCGACGCCTTCGGCAGCTTCGGCGCACTGAACGGCCACCTGTTCGACGACGAGATCGACTTTGAGTGCGGCTGGATGGCGGATACGCGGCGCTACTACGGCAATATCGTGGGCAAATACGGCCCGCAGGTCCAGGCCGCACTGAACAAGCTTTCGGGCGTGGAGATCCGCATGGTGTGCCCGCTGCACGGGCCCGTTTGGCGCTCCGGGTTGGACAGGCTGCTGGACAAATACCGGCATTGGAGCACCTATACACCGGAGGAACGCTCCGTGGCCGTATTCTACGGTTCCATGTACGGCGATACGGAAAATGCCGTAAATATCCTTACCTCCCGCTTGGCGGAGGCCGGTGTAAAAAACATCGCCGTCTATGATGTTTCCAGCACACATGTCTCCACGATGATCGCCGAGGTGTTCCGCTGCAGCCACCTGGTCCTTGCCGCGCCCACCTATAACAATGGGGTCTACCCCGCCATGCTGAATCTGCTGCACGACATGAAGGCGCTCAACCTGCAAAACCGCACCGTTGCCCTGATGGAAAACGGCTCCTGGGCACCGTCCTGCGCCCGGCAGATGCGCGCCCTTCTGGAAGAAATGAAGAGCATGGAGATCTTGGAGCCTGTGGTCACGCTGAAGTCCGCGCTGAAGGACGATTCTCTGGCCCAACTGGACGCGCTGCGTGATGCATTGATCGCTTCCCTTATGGCAGAGTGAACTGCTTTTCCCGGTTGCATTTTTTTCGCCCACTCTGTATACTGTTATTGTTATAAGCATACGCCCCGCTTTCCCCATTCGGACGGCGGGGCGTCGTTCGGCCCATATTGTTGCGTGCGCAACGAATGTGCGCGCAGCAGTTCACCATTTTGCGCCTTTGCCGCGCGTTTTCTGCGAAGGAGGTTTTTATGAAGCAGCATTTGATGCGCAACATCAATACCATCTCCCGGTGTGCCGCACTGTACCGGGACGCTCACCTTGCAGACTGCGGGCTGAGCGGCTGGCAGGCGCCTTATATTCCGGAAATCTGCGCCGCGCCGGGCATTACGCAGGATCAGCTGGCTCTGCGCCTGCACGTGAACCGCAGCAACGTAACGCGCCAGCTGGCCATGCTGGAGGAAAACGGCTTCGTCCTACGGCGCCGCAGTGAAAGCGACCGCCGCGCGGTGGAGGTTTATCCCACGCAGAAGGCCGAGGAAACACTTTCCGCCGTACGGGCCGTATACCGGTCCTGGCGGGAAAAGCTGTTTTATGACCTGACTTCGGAAGAACGCGACCGGTTGGAGTCACTTCTGGAGCGCCTGGCCCGCCGCGCGGAGGACATTCAATGAAAACAGTTCTGCATTATCTTCGCCCCCGTCTGGGCATTATGAGCGTGGGGCTGCTCATCAAGTTTTTCGGCACCGTTGCCGAGCTTCTTTTGCCGTGGATGCTCTCTGTTATTTTGGATGAGGCTGTTCCCGCCGGAGCGCTGGGCGGCATCCTTTTCTGGGGCGGGCTTATGGTGCTCTGCGCAGCGGCGGCGCTGGGCGGCAACGTAATCGCCAACCGACTGGCTTGCTCCACTTCCCGGGATGTGACGCGGCGGCTGCGGCACGACCTGTTTGCACGGGTGATGCAGCTGTCCTGCGCACAGGAGGATGCATTCACCACGCCCTCCCTCATCTCCCGCCTGACGAGCGATACCTACAACGTACACCAGATGGTGGACAGGATGCAGCGCCTGGGTGTGCGTGCGCCCATCCTGCTGGTGGGCGGTATCGCGCTGACGCTTTCGCTGGAGCCGGTGCTCACACTGGTGCTCATTGCAACACTGCCTCTGCTGGGGCTTGTGGTGTGGTTCGTTTCCACACGGGGCATACGGCTTTATACCCGTACACAGCTTGCACTGGACGCCCTGGTACGGCGCGCGCAGGAGAGCATGGCGGGCATCCGCGTCATCCACGCGCTGTCCAAGGGAGACTATGAGCGCGCCCGCTTTGACGAAGCCAACGCCCGTGCGGTGAACTGCGACCAGCGCGCCGGCTTTTTGATGAACGTAACGAACCCTGCTATGAACCTTCTGCTCAATACAGGGCTCACGGTGGTCATCGTGCTGGGCGCATACCGCGTAAACGCAGGACTTGCACAGCCCGGCTCCATCATCGCATTTTTGAGCTACTTCACCATCATCCTCAACGCGCTGATGATGGTCTCCCGCCTGTTTGTTATGTACTCCAAGGGCGCGGCCAGCGGACGGCGCATTGCCGAGGTGCTGGCCGCGCCCGCGGACCTTGCGCCCCAGAACATTCCTCCGGTGCAGGAGGACGCGTTCCTCCGCTTTGACCATGTCTCCTTTTCCTATGACAAGGTGAAAGACACGCTTTCAGACGTCAGCTTTTCTCTGAAACGGGGCCAGACGCTGGGCATCATTGGGCCGACGGGCAGCGGAAAAACCACCATTCTCTGGCTGCTGCTGCGTTTTTACGACCCGGACAGCGGCGCGGTACGGCTGAACGGACGCGACGTTCGTTCCATTCCGCCCGAGGTGCTGCACAGCAAGTTCGGCGTGGTGTTTCAGAACGACTTTCTCTACGCGGATGAAATCGGTGAAAACATCGACTTCGGGCGGGGAATTTCCCCGGAGCAGACTGCTGCGGCGGCACGCACGGCGCAGGCGGATTTCATTGCACAGCGTAAGGGCGGTTTTCCGCTCAATTGGCCGCAAAAGGCGCCAACCTGAGCGGCGGGCAGAAGCAGCGCGTGCTGCTGGCCCGCGCCCTTGCGGCTGACCCGGAGATCCTGCTGTTGGACGACAGTTCCAGCGCGCTGGACTACAAGACGGACGCTGCGCTGCGCCGCGCGCTGGCGCGCGACTTTGCGGATACCACAAAGATCATCGTGGCCCAGCGCGTCAGCTCCATCCAGAACGCGGACCGTATCCTTGTTCTGGAGGACGGCCGCGCCGCAGGCCTCGGCACGCACAGCGAGCTGCTGCGCTCCTGCGAAAGCTACCGCGAGATCGCGCAGGTCCAAATGGGGGAGGTGGAATAAATGGCACGCAGCAAAGGAATGGGCGGCGGGCCGAGCATGGCCTTCGAGAAGCCCCGCGCGGGAGCAAAAGCCATTCTCAGGCGCCTGTGGCGCTATCTGTACCATTACAAATGGCTGCTGGCCGCCGCAGTGGCGCTCAGCCTTACCGGCAATCTGCTTGCTTTGGCAGGCCCGAAGCTTTCGGGCTACGCCATCGACGCCATCCGCCCCGGGCCGGGCCGAGTGGACTTCACCACGGTTTTCCACTATGCAAAACGGATGCTTGTGTTTTATTTTGCCGCAGCGGCGCTGAGCTATGTGCTGGCCACGCTGATGGTGCGGCTGAGCCGCAACGTTGTTTACCGCATGCGCAAGGACATCTATGACCATTTGATGCGCCTGCCTGTGCGCTTTTTCGATACGCATGCCATCGGCGACGTATTGAGCGTGCTCTCCTACGACGTGGACACCATCAACGCCTCCCTTTCCAACGACCTGGTACAGATGCTCACCAGCGTCATCACCGTGGCCGGTTCCTTTGGAATGATGCTCTCCATCTCTCCTCAGCTGATCCTTATTTTCGTTGTGACCATTCCCATTTCCGTGATGTTTACACGACACCGTTCCAAACGGGTGCGGCCGCTGTACCGCCGCCGCTCTGCCGGTCTGGGCGCTTTGAACGGCTTTGCCGAGGAAATGACGGGCGGGCTGAAAACCATCAAGGCCTATGGCCGGGAGGAGGTGTTTCTTTCCCGTTTTGAGGAAAAGAACCGCCTCGCCTGCGACGCCAACTATGAGGCGGACGCCTTTTCCAGTTCTACCGGGCCGGGCGTCAACTTCATCAATAATTTGTCTCTGGCACTGGTGAGCCTGTTCGGCGCGCTGCTGTACATGGCGGGCGGCATCAGCCTGGGCAGCGTGTCCTCTTTCGTATTGTATTCCCGCAAATTTTGGCCATAGGCCAACGAATTTGCCAACATCATCAGCGAGCTGCAGTCCGCGCTGGCTGCCGCCGAGCGCGTGTTCCAGCTGCTGGATGAAGCAGAGGAGGCCCCGGATGCTCCCGGCGCGCGGGAGCTTTCCGGTGTGCGCGGCGCAGTGGCACTGCGCGGCGTGCGCTTCGGCTACGGCGGCGCTCCGGTGCTGGACGGCTTCACGCTGGCCGCGCAGCCCGGCCAGGTGGTTGCCATAGTGGGGTCGACGGGCGCGGGCAAAACCACTGTCATCAACCTGCTGATGCGCTTTTACGATGCAGATTCCGGTTCCATCACCGTGGACGGACAGGAGATCCTTTCCCTCACCCGCGCCAGCCTGCGCCGCGCCTATTCCATGGTGCTGCAGGACACCTGGCTGTTTTCGGGCACCGTATACGAAAACCTTGCCTACGGCAAGGAGGGTGTGACGCTGGAGCAGGTGCGCGCTGCAGCGCGGGCCGCCAAGATCGACCGCTTTATAGAAGCGCTGCCCCAGGGCTACGACACCGTGCTGCGGGACGGCGGCAACAGCATCTCCAAGGGCCAGCGCCAGCTGCTCACCATCGCACGGGCCATGCTGCTGGACGCGCCGATGCTCATTCTGGACGAAGCGACCTCCAATGTGGACACCCGCACCGAACGCCGTATCCAGGCCGCCATGCTTCGGCTGATGGAAGGACGCACCTGCTTTGTCATCGCACACCGGCTGTCCACCATCCGAAACGCGGACGTCATCGCCGTGCTGCGTGAGGGCACGGTAGCAGAATGCGGCACCCACGACGAGCTGATGCGCCGGGGAGGCTATTACAGCGAGCTGTACCGCGCCCAGTTCGACGCCGCTCAGGATGCGGGCTGACCATACGGGGCGGGCGCGGCCAAAACGCCGCTCCCGCTTTTTTCGCCATTTTCTCAAACGGAACGCGCGCAAACAAAACTTTAACAATCGCATTTTATAATAGCAGCAGAAAATTGAGGAGGGAAATGTTTTGTTCAAGATATTGGTGGTGGAGGACGACCGGGAGCTGAACCGTGCGGTCTGCGCGTTTCTGGGGCGGAACGGATACGAAGCGGTGGGCTGCCTTTGTGCGGAGGAAGCCTATGACGCGTTGTATGAAACTGTGTTCGACCTTATCATTTCCGACATCATGATGCCTGGGACAGACGGCTTTGAATTTGCCCGTACCGTGCGGGAGCAGAACACGGAGCTGCCCATCCTGTTTATGACGGCCCGGGATGATCTCACGGCTAAACAGCGCGGTTTTTCCGCCGGAGCCGACGATTACATGGTAAAGCCCGTGGACCTGGACGAGCTTTTGCTGCGGATCGGCGCGCTGCTGCGCAGGGCAAAGATCGCCAGCAGCAAAAGGCTTACGGCAGGCAGCCTTTTGCTGGACGCAGACGAGCACACGGCCTATCTGAGCGGCGCGGAGGTTCCGCTCACCGTACGGGAATTCGACCTGCTGTACAAGCTGCTCTCCTACCCGAAAAAGACCTTCACCCGCGCACAGCTTATGGAGGAATTCTGGGAAATGGAAACATCCTCCGGCCCGCGCACTGTGGATGTATATATCACCAAGCTGCGGGACAAATTTTCCGCCTGCCCGGATTTTGAGATCGTCACCGTGCACGGGCTGGGCTATAAGGCGGTGCTGAAATGAACCGGGATCGCTTCTCGGGAGCCGGGCGGTTTCCCCGGTATCTGTTTTCCGCAACAAAATTCCTGATTTTTTTCGCACTGATCGCATTCGTGGTCACCTGCTCTTTCCTGCTGTTTCTTGATTCCATGCGGCTCGACCCGGATATCCTGCGGGAAAACGCGCTGCTCACTTTTCTCAATATCCTGCTTCTGAGCGCGCTTTTCACCGTCATCGACGGCATCCGGCGCAGGCTGACAGTGGAGCGCCCGGTGCGGCGCATCCGCGCCGCTACCCAGCGCATCATCCAGGGCGATTTCAGCGTGCGCATCGAGCCGCTTCACGGCCCGGAGCGTGCCGACGCCTTCGACGCCATCATTGAGGATTTCAACCAGATGGCCCGGGAGCTTTCCGGCGTGGAAACGCTGCGCACAGACTTCATCGCCAATGTTTCACACGAGCTGAAAACGCCGTTGGCCGTCATCCAGAACTACGGTTCCCTGTTGCAGGACCCTGCCCTGCCGAAAGAGCAGCGCGTCGAATATGCCAAGGCCGTCACAGATGCATCCCGCCGCCTGGCGGACCTGATCGCCAATATTCTCAAACTGAACAAGCTGGAAAATCAGCAGATCTTCCCGCAGGCGGAGACTTACGATCTGGGTGAGCAGCTTCGAGAATGCCTGTTGGGCTTTGAGGACGCATGGGAGGCAAAAGAGCTTGCTGTTGAGGCGGACATTCCGGACGGCGTGGCCGTCCGTACGGACCGCGAGCTGCTGACGCTGGTGTGGAACAACCTGTTCTCCAACGCCGTCAAATTCACGGATGCAGGCGGCAGCATCCATGTTTTCCTTCGGCATACCGGCACGCAGGCCGAGGTGTGCGTCACAGACACCGGCTGCGGCATGAGTCCCGAAACGGGACGGCATATTTTTGAAAAATTTTATCAGGGCGACAGCTCCCACGCAACGCAGGGCAACGGACTGGGGCTGGCGCTGGTGCGCCGTGTGGTGGATATCGTGGGCGGAGAGATCGCGGTGAAGAGCACGCTGGGCAAAGGCAGCACGTTTTCCGTGGTGCTGCGCGCCGAAACCAATGAAACGCCCTGAGCCTTTGCTGCGCCGCCTGCTTTTCCCCGGCGGCGGTTGGGCGGCGCTGGCCGTCTTTGCTGCCGTGGCCTCCCTGTGGACCGTCTTTTCCAACGGCTGGGAGGACGCTCCCGCCGCGCGCGCAGCCTATGCCTTTTCCGCCTATGTACTGGTCGTGGCCATTTGCCGTGCAGTGCCTGCAGCCCGGCGTGCAAAAACCGCTGTCTACGGCCTGCCCCCGGTGCGGCGCTGGCGTGCCGACGCCGCGCTGCGCGCGCTTGTTTCCCTTCGCGCCGGGCTGTGCGTCAATCTTTGCTTCGCCGCCTGCAAGCTGTACGCGGGCATCCGGTTCCGCTCACCCTGGTTCGGTGCGGCGGCAGTGTATTACACCGTTCTGAGCACCATGCGTTTTGCAGTACTTCGCGGCGTGCGGAACGCTCCGCCCGCCGGGCCGTCTGCCGCTCCTGTCTGGCAGATGCGCGGGCTGCGTGTCTACCGGCGCTGCGGTGTGCTGATGTTTGCCCTGAATCTGGCCATGACGGCCATAGCCGCACAAATGGTCTGGCAGAACCGCGCATACCGTTCTCCCGGCACGCTGATCTATGCCTCAGCCGCATATACGTTTTACTGCTTCGGCAGCGCAGCAGCCAGCGCAGTGAAAGCGCACCGCATGCATGACCCCGTGCATGCGGCCGCAAAAATGCTGGGCCTGGCCGGTGCGCTGATGAGCGTACTGACCCTGCAGACCGCCATGCTTGCCCAATTCGGCGGAGACGCGGCCATGCGCCGGACGATGAACGCCGTCACCGGAGCCTGTGTGTGCTCGCTTGTATTCTGCATGGCCGTATTTATGGCCGTACGCGGAAATATCCTTCTCCGGCGGGCCGCGCGGCAGAACGCGGCTGCTTCCGCTGCACCGCCGTCCATTCATTTCTAAAGGAGTGTCTGTTTATGGAAGAAAACAAGGAGATTTTCACCTATACCTACTCCGCCCGGCAGCAGGAGGAGGTCAGGCGCATCCTCCAAAAATACACGTCGCCCCAGGAGGATAAAATGGAGCTTCTGCGCCGCTTGGATAAAAGCGCCCAGCAGCCCGGTACCATTGCCGGCATCGCGCTCGGCGTATGCGGTACGCTGATGCTCGGGCTGGGCATGTGCTGTACCATGGTGTGGACAGGTGTTTTCGCCCTGGGCGTGGCCGTCGGCTGCACCGGCATCGCCGTGCTGGCGCTGGCTTATCCGATGTTTCTGCATCTGACAAAACGCCGGCGCGCACAGCTTGCGCCGCAGATCGAGGCGCTCAGCCGGGAGCTGTTGGGGCAATCGCCTGCATGCGGGCGAGAAACAGAACGATAACGGCAGTCTCTGCTCCTCCCGCCGGACAAACCAGTTTTTCCGGCCTGAAAATGCCCAAAGCTGCCTGCAACAATTCTTGAAGTATTTTGTGGATGTCTGCTATAATAAGGGCGCTATCTGACCCGTTCATTGGAGGAAACCATGCAGAACAGCGGCAGCACCGCTCCTGCGCCCACTGCGCTTTTCCCGGAGACAAGGCATTGCCGCGCCCTTTTCCGGACAGGGTGCCGGCGGTGCCTTTTCGCGTTTCCGTGACCGGAAGGATCGAAAGGAGAACAAGCACAAATGGAATTGAAACTGACAGGCATCCGAAAACACTTTGGAGAAAAGGAAGTTCTTAGAGGCTGCGGCTTCACGTTCCAGCAAGGCAAGATCTACGGCCTGCTGGGGCGCAACGGCGCAGGCAAAACCACATTGTTCAACTGCCTGACGGACGAGGTGCCGCCCGACGGCGGCACAGCAGAGCTTGTGCTGGACGACGGCACACGCCGCGCCCTGGCTCCGGACGACGTGGGTTATGTGTTCGCGACACCCATTCTGCCGGACTTTCTCACCGGATATGAATTCGTGCGTTTTTATATGGACGTCAATGCTGCACGTATTCGGGACGGACGCTCCGCCGATGATTATTTCGACATGGTGCAGATTGCTCCGGAGGACCGGCACCGGCTCATCAAGGGGTACTCCCACGGTATGAAAAACAAGGTGCAGATGCTGTGCTTTCTCATCGCGCGGCCGCCCGTTATTCTGCTGGACGAACCGCTCACCTCCTTTGACGTAGTGGTCGCGCTGGAAATAAAACAGCTTCTGCGCCAGATCAAGCACGAGCATATTATCGTATTTTCCACACATATTCTGCAGCTTGCCACAGACCTTTGCGATGAGATCGCCGTGCTGCATGAGGGCATGTTGAGCCAACTGGACCACGCGCTGCTGCACAGCGGAGATTTTGAGGCACAACTCATCGAGCTTCTGAAAGACGAGGGCGAAGCATGAGACAGATGGTCGGACAAATCATAAAAATGCGGGGCGCTCTTTGGGTGAACGCGTTTCTTTATTATTTCAGCCGTCTTTGGATGGTTGGCCGTCTTGTGCCGCCGACGGCCTACGCGGGCTACCGTGCAAAAAAAGCGCTTTCCGCTGCGGCGGTGGCCGTCCGGCAGATCATCGACCTGTGCGGCAAACCGCTTTATCTGCTTACATTTCTGCTTTTGCCGGTCATTCTGCTGGCCGGCAGCCGCCCGCAGTTTGCAGGGCAGGAATTCTCTCTGTTCCTGTCCATGCTGTTTTTCCTCAGCTGTATCCTCGGCGCTTTTGGCGACAGCCATATTTTCAATGTAACGCGGGAAAAGGTCGCATTTCTCAAATATCTGCACGCCGATGCCCGAAGCTATATTCAAGCTTCTCTTGCGCTGCGGTATGTGCCGTTTTTCTCCTATTATCTTCCCTTCCTTCTGCTGGCTGCATGGCTTTTCGGCGCGCCGCTGTGGCAGGGCGCGGCCGCCTGGGTTCTGCTGGCGGCTTTCCGCATGATGAGCGAAGCCTTCCATCTGTTTGTGTTCGACCGCACGGGGCGTGTGCTTGTCCGCAGCACCGGGTACGCCTGGCTCGTCATCGCCGTGGGGCTGGCGGGGGCATACGTGCCGCCGCTGCTGGGCCTTGATTGGCACATGGGCCTGGCCGCATTTCTGCTGCATCCCGCATCCATATCGGCCTTTGCCGCGGCAGGTGCGCTGTGCCTTTATTACATCGCCGCCGGATATCCTGGCTATGCACGCAAGCTGCCGCGCTCGCTGGACCTCAACTTTCTTTTGTCTTCCATGCTCAAAACTGCCTCCGGCTCCTCGTTCAAGGAGGTGGAGGTACGGGAGGCCGACGCCGCGCTTTCTTCGGAAGCGCTGGCAAAGCTCCAGCGCCTGAAAGGGTACGATTACCTGAATGCGCTGTTCTTTGCGAGGCACCGACGGCAGCTGCTGCGCCCTGTGTGGTACCGCCTGGCCGCTGCGGCGCTGGCCTTTGCCGCGGCCGCGGCGCTGCGCATCTCCAGCCCGGAACTTGCCGCAGCCCTGAGCCGGAACCTGACCGCTATGCTCCCCTCCTTTGTTTTCATCATGTACAGCATCACTGTGGCGGATAAATCCTGCCGCGCCATGTTTTACAACTGCGATAAAGACCTGCTCCGCTATGCCTGGTACCGCAAGCCTAAGATCATCCTGCGCAGCTTCGGCATTCGCCTGCGCCGCGTAGCCCTGTACAACGGGCTTGTAGCGGGCGCGCTGTGCCTTGCGGCGGCCGGCTTCTGCCTCATCAGCGGCACCGGTATTTTCACCGCGGATCTTGCCCTGTTCTGTGCCGCGCTTCTTTTGCTCTCGCTTTTGTTCACCGCGCACCACCTGTGCCTTTACTACATCTTCCAGCCCTATTCCGAAAGTCTGAAAACCAAGAACCCTCTGTTTTCGGGCATCCATGCCGCCATGTATCTGCTTTGCTTCGCCTGCCTGCAGATAGAGGTGGGCGGCAGCTTTTTTACGGCGGTGCTGCTTGGATTCACGGTTTTGTACATTGCCGCCGCACTGGTGCTGGTGTATTTCCGCGCTCCGCGCTCGTTCCGCATAAAGTAACATTTTGTATGGCTTCGTCAAAAAAGCCCTTGTTCCCGCAAACGTCTTGTGCTATATTGTTATTAGAAAAATTTACCGCTGGGAGTTGTTGATAGATGGCTGAACAAAAACGTGTCCGCAGGACGCCTGAACAGATCGCCGCCGATATCGACGGGCAGATTTCCAAACTGGAGGAAAACATTCGCGGACTGGAGGAGAAAAAAATCGCGGCGTGCGCGGAATTTGACGCGAAGATCGCCGCTGTGCAGGAAAAGGCCGCAAAACTGGCCGAGCGCAAAAAAGAAGTGCTTTCCCCTAAAAAGCGAAAGCCCCGCAAAAGCAAGGCCGAGCGCATCCGGGAGCTTGTAAAGCAGGCTCAGAAGTCCGGAATGAAGCTGGACGAAATCGCGGAAAAGCTGGGCATGCCCCTTTCTGAGTGAATCCTGTGCAATAGCCAAAAGCCGCTGTGAAGCTTTCACGGCGGCTTTTATTCTGTGTCCTTATGCAATATTAACAGTATCGAAAAACTCTTAACGGCACGCAAAGCCTTCTCGTCTTATACTGAAATTGTCCGGAATACGGTCTTAATAAAGCCTTTATTTTGGCTTTGCAGCTTTTTTGCGCGCCCTCCGGCACCTTAACGGCACGTTCACAGCGGTTGTGATACACTGAAGCTGCAAAGGGGAACAAGTGTTTTCCCCTTTGCAGGAGGCTTTCACAATGATGAACACACAGGCTGTACGTTGTCCCGCAGAATGGTCCCGCCCGTCCAAAAGAGAAAAGAGGCGTGCGGCGGTTTCTTTCGCCGCGTTGTGCAGGAGCATCGCAGCATATCTTGAAACACACACTGCGGCATTCTGGTTTTTCAGCTATATCGGCATACCTGTTCTTCTGCTGAGCGGCGTTTCAGCCCTTGCATGCCTGTTCGCGCTGCCCATGCTGCTGTTTTGTTGAGCGCACATGCTTTTCACTCCCGCCGCGTAATGTGCGGGAGCTCTTTTTGTTTGCGGAGTTTATTCATTTCCAATTTTAGCAAGCGCACGACAGGAGGCGTTTTCATGCAGGACAAAAGGCCGGACCCCGACCGGATTTTGCATCAGATCCAGCAGCAGGAGGCCGATGCGGCGCATGTGCGCGGCAGACTGAAGATATTCTTCGGCTATGCTGCGGGCGTGGGAAAAACCTACGCCATGCTGGAAGCCGCACACGCGGCACTCGCGGCGGGAACCGACGTTGTGGCCGGATACATCGAGCCTCACACGCGTCCGGATACGCTCGCCCTGCTGGAGGGACTGGAACAGCTGCCTCCGCTGTGCGTGGAATACAAAAACGTGACGCTGCGCGAATTTGACCTGGACGCTGCCATCGCACGCCGCCCTGCCCTTCTTCTTGTGGACGAGCTTGCCCATACCAACGCGGAGGGCTGCCGGCACCGAAAGCGCTGCCAGGATATCGAAGAATTGCTGGCGCTTGGCATTGATGTGTACACCACCGTGAATGTTCAGCATTTGGAAAGCCTGAACGACATTGTAGCCGCTGTTACAGGCATTACAGTGCGCGAACGCGTGCCGGACAGTGTGTTCGATAATGCCGATCAGGTGGAGCTGGTGGACATCGAACCCGATGACCTTCTGGCCAGGCTGGACAGGGGAAAAGTTTACCGTCCGCTTCAGGCCCGCCGCGCCATGGACCATTTTTTCACCAGAGAGAACCTTGTGGCGCTGCGGGAGATTGCTCTGCGCCGCACGGCCGACCGTGTGAACCGCCGCGCGGAAAAAGGCAAGGATGCCAGCGCCGGCTATTATACCGGCGAACATATCCTCATCTGTCTGTCATCCTCTCCCTCCAATGCCCGTGTCATCCGCACAGCGGCGCGCCTTTCCGATGCATTTCACGGCCGTTTCACCGCCCTGTTTGTCGAGGTTCCCGGCACCCGGGAGCTGAATGGCGAGAGCCTCGCCCGCCTGCGCGGCAACCTGCGCCTGGCCGAACAGCTCGGCGCACGCATCGCCACGGTTTACGGCGAGGACGTCGCCGCGCAAATTGCCGAATACGCACGCGCCAGCGGCGTTTCCAAAATCGTCATTGGACGTTCCAACAACAGACGCGGCATTCTGCCGCGGCCCACGCTGGTGGAGCAATTGACGGCGCTGGCCCCCAATGTGGATGTGTACATCATTCCGGATAATCTGCCGCCCTACCGCAGACACCGCCGCGCGCCGCCCGAGCGGCTGACGCCGGCAGATACGGTCCAGACGCCCCGCCTGAACATGATCGCCGCCAGATACGTTCAAGACGCTCGGCCTGCTTGGCCTTTCCACCGCGGTGGCACTCGGCTTCGCCGCAATTGGCCTCAGCGAGGCCAATGTCATTACGGTGTTCATTCTTGGGGTACTGTTTGTTTCCGTTTGCACCGGCAGCCGTATTTACGGTGCCGCTGCTTCATTTTTCAGCGTGCTTCTGTTCAACTTCTTTTTCACCGTGCCGCGCTTCACGCTCCAGTTCAACGATCCCGGCTATGCCGTCACCTTCGCGATCATGTTCGCCGCATCATTCATCACCAGCACCCTGACGGTGCGCGCCCAGCGCCAGGCGCGGCAATCCTCCCTAAAGGCCTACCGCACCGAGGTCCTGCTGGAGACCAGCCAGAAGCTGCAGCAAAGCGAAACACAGGATGACATCATCCGCCAAATGGCCCGGCAGATGCAGCGCCTTTTGGGGCGCACCATCTGCCTGTACCTGGCCGACGGAAAGACGCTGGGCCGCCCAACCGTCTTTCCCGCCCCGGACGCCGGCACGGATACCGCTCCCTATATCACACCCGGCGAACAGGCCGTGGCGGAGTGGGTATTCCGCAACAACAAGCACGCCGGCGCCGGCACGGACACATTGCCCGGCGCGAAGTGCCTCTATCTTGCCGTGCGCAGCCAGGACACGGTGTTCGCGGTGGCGGGTATCGCCATGGATCTCGGAGGCCCGCTCGACGTTTACGACCGCAATCTGCTTTTGGCGATGCTGAATGAATTTGCTCTTGCTCTGGAGCGCCAGCAGGCCGCCGAGGCCCGTAACCGGCTGTTCATCCAGGCCCGCCAGGAGCAGCTGCGCGCCAATCTGCTGCGCGCTGTTTCCCACGATCTGCGCACCCCGCTCACCAGTATTTCCGGCAACGCCAGCATCCTGATGGGCGGCCCGGAGCTGTTGGACGAGAAGAAAAAACAGCAGCTCTATACCGATATCTATGACGACGCCATGTGGCTCATCAGCCTTGTGGAAAATCTTCTCACCGTAACGCGCATCGAAAACGGTACCATGCAGCTCACACTGGAGCCGGAGCTCATCGACGAAGTAGCCCAGGAGGCGCTGCGCCACTTAAACCGCCGCAGCGCGGAGCACACCGTCACGCTCGCTGTCCCCGACGATCTTCTGATGGCCAAAATGGACCCGCAGCTCATCGTCCAGGTGCTCATCAATCTAACGGACAACGCCATAAAATATACGCCTGCGGGCAGCAGCATTGCAGTGAGCGCACAGCGCAGCGGAGAAACGGTTCGCGTGGAGGTCGCTGACGACGGCCCCGGCATCCCGGACGCAGCCAAAGAAAAGCTGTTTGAAATGTTTTACACCGCACAGGCAAAGCGCGGCGACGGACGGCGCGGGCTCGGCCTCGGGCTTTCCCTGTGCCGTTCCATCGTGGAAGCCCACGGCGGCCAGATCGGCGTGCGTGACAACAACCCCCACGGCACTGTATTCTGGTTCACGCTGCCTGCATCAGACACTCCTTCCGCCCCGCCGCAAAACGGACCGGCTGTAATGCAAAAATGTGTTTTTTCCGATTTCGCTTGACTTGGAGCGAACTCCATATGATAAGCTTTTTCCTGCAAGGCCGCTATGGGCGGGCATGTCTGCCCACAACGGCGTAAAGGCTCGGAAGCTGCCTGTGCAACAGGAAGCCCCCTATTGTTAAAAAGGAGAAAATACAATGGAATATGTAAAGCTCGGTAATTCACCTCTCACGGTGTCACGCCTTTGCGTAGGCTGCATGAGTTTTGGCGACCCGGCCAGCCGGATGCACGCCTGGACGCTGGACCCTGCTGAAAGCGAAGAGATCGTGAAGCACGCGCTTTCGCTGGGCATCAACTTCTTCGATACTGCCAACACCTACTCAGCGGGTACCAGCGAAGAATACCTGGGCCGCGCCATCCGCAGCAACGTCCCCCGCGACCAGGTCATCCTCGCCTCCAAGGTCTACTTCAACGAGGGGCACCTCTCCCGGGAGGCCATCCTGCGCGAGATCGACGGCACGCTGCAGCGGCTGGGCACAGACTATCTGGACCTGTACATCATCCACCGCTATGACGCAGACACGCCCGTCGAGGAGACGATGGAGGCGCTGGACAGCCTTGTACGGGCGGGAAAAGTACGTGCGCTGGGCGCTTCCGCAATGTACGGCTATCAATTCTTCAACATGCAGCTTGCAGCGCGGGACAACGGCTGGACGCCATTTGTTTCCATGCAAAACCACTACAACCTGCTCTACCGCGAGGATGAGCGGGAGCTGATCCCCATTTGCACGCAGCAGAACGTGGCCCGCACCCCGTACAGCCCGTTGGCGGCGGGGCGGCTCTCCCGTTTGGAATGGGACGCAGACACCAAGCGCAGCCGGACGGACAAAACCGCCGTTTCCAAATATGACAGCACCCGGGAGAGCGACTACGGCATTGTGTTGCGCGTCCATGAGCTTGCCCAAAAGCACGCCGCCACGATGACACAAATCTCGCTTGCATGGCAGTTTGCCCGCGGCGTGACCTCACCCATCATCGGCGCCACGAAGGCCCGCTACCTGGATGACGCGGCCGGTGCGCTGGACGTCCGCTTGAGCGCTGAAGACGTTGCTTATCTGGAAGAGCTGTACGTCCCCCACCGCGTTGTGGGAGCGCTGTGAGTATTTGACCATACCATTTTTCCATAAAAGGAGACGCGCTGTGTGGCGCGTCTCCTTTTGTGTTTCAGGGCTCCACCTCCACAATGCGCACATACCGGCGCAGCGGATATTCCCCATCGTGCGCTTCTCCGCACAGACTCTCAGACATATCTCCCGCACGCGTAATGCGCACAAGGCCGCAGCACATAAGGCGCTGTGCCAGCGCCAAACGGCGCTCCGGCGCACAAATTAACCCCGCCGTCTGCAGCCTACCCTTTTCTCTGCGCAGCACCGGCAGCATACGTGCCGCCGGCAGACGCTTGACCGGGCAATTCCCGAACAATCCCGACAGCACCAGATTGTCATCCAAACACGCTTCAAGGCGGCAAAATTCTCCTCTGTACACGCGTGTGTCCGTCGCTCTTCCCTGTATGGCTTGCACCATCTCATCCAGATAGCGCCGGAGCGTCTGCTCCGCCGTTTCCTCGATGCCTTCCTGTGGAAAACGCCGTGACGCTTCTTCTAAGTATGGCAGAAACTTCTCGCAAAAAGCATATACCTGTTCCATGTCCTCTGTATCCAGAAAAATTGTCTGGCAGGAGCTGCACAGCAGCTGCTTTGTCTGAATGATATGTTCCGCCAGGGCCCGCAGCTCCAGCTGTTCATCCTCGTAGCCGGAGATATAAGCAAAACTCAGCCTGTGCCCCCATTCGATCAATTTCGCTCCCACAGGTGCAAAACGGCGCACCGCCTCTATAGCCGCATCTCCTCCCCACGTAATGATGCCGTCGCATAGGGCTGCCAGCCTTTGCAACGTAACAACATCACTGGAAGGCGTGTCGAAGATATAGATATAATCCGCCAATTCCGGTTCGATTTCCAGCATGCAGCGAACCGCTTCAACCGAAAGCCCGCCGTCTGCCTGAGGCAGCTTGAGCAGATTAATATTACTGGTGAGCAGCCCTTCCGCAAGGCTCAGAACCGGCAGGCCGTCTGCATTGCCCGCGGCAATATGCAGCACTGTGCCCAGCGGCACAGCGCGGCATATGCGCCGTGCGCTCCCGTTCGGCGGCGTCAGCGGATACTCACTCCCCAGGTGCATTCCCAGTTCCACGTGCAGACGGTATTCCAGATTTTCCCGCCGCAGCATGGCGGTCGCTGTACGCACCGCATCTGTGCGGCGCGAAAGCCCCAGCGCAGCAAGCTGTGCGTCAAACTGTCCGTTTTCGATATGTCTCCCAAGTGCGTCCAGCGCTGCAATCACCGTTTCTGAGCGCAGCGGCGCGCGGACACGTGTCTCATTGATTTCATCTTCCAGCCGTGCCAGCAGCACTTCACGTTCTTCTTCTCCGTACAGCTTCCCCTTCGCCAGTATCATCCGTTCACCCCCGTCAGAAGCTCCGCGGCACCCGCCGCACAGGTCTTGATTTCTTTTAAGCCCACACGCCCCAAAAGCTCCAAATAAGGACTTTCGATGCCACAGCCACAGGAGGCGCCGTCATGCAGCACCCCCAAATCGTCTGTAAGCACGCTTACGACCGGTGTTGCGCCTACCATCGGCGTAATCAAATTCACCAGGCCCGGATTCCCGTGCGGCAGGGGCGCAAGCGTACGCACATCCCGGATTATCACACGGCTGTATACAGGCACATGGAAATGCTGGTTGGGACAGGCGCAGTACAGGATCGGATGCTCCACAGCCCCAAAAAACTCAACGATATTCTCTTGTCCCACGCCCAATACTTTTTCCGCCAACGCATAAAGCGTGCGCTTGTCTACCTGCTGCCGGTAAAACTGTTTCCATCCCCCGCCCAGCATGATCTTGGACCCACGGTGCAGCCGCAGCCGCATTCCCTGTTCCTCCATTTTCTGCAGCATAAAATAAGTGTAGGACGGAAACCCCATAAACCGCAGCGGGAACGCAGAATCCGCATGCCGCCGCACCGCAGCAACAACGCCGTCCAGGTCCGGCTCATACCCCTGCGGGCCATAGCGCAGTGCGTAGGTACGGCTTAGCGCCGGCGTGAAAAGCGTTGCTCCGAATGCAGTTTTTGTGACAGCCGTCTGGTTGCCCCGGTGCGGCTTGTATCCCAACAGAATGTAATGTGCGGGCCGCACAGAAAACAGGCTGTGCCGCTGCGCGATGCGCACCACCATCTCCAGCCCGCACAACAGCCCTCCCGCATCAAAGCCGATCCGGCTCATCTGTCCTTTTGTGCCGGATGACGTTGCCCGGATCAGCTGGCGCCCACGCGGCATGGAATAAATCTCACGTCCTTTAAAAAAGGCGGTGGGCAAGGCGGGCAGACGGGCCAGATCCGTTTCACAACGCAGCGTTTCAGGTGAGAAATGAAAATGCTCAAGAATCGCACGGTATTCTCCGCAATGCGCGTAATGGTACGCACAATTTTCCCGGACAGCCTGTAAAAACAGATCCTGCGAAGCTTCTATGTCGTAAGGGTCGCGCAAGCGGAAAAGCTTTCTTCTGTATCTCAAATCCATTCCTCCTTCAATCTGCAGCGCAGCTCTACGCTGTTTTTTCTGAACACATTGTAACACGGCGAACACGGAAACGCCAGAAAAGCCCCTCCCTCTTGACATGCCTTTTTCTCCAGGTTATAATCCATTACAGGGAATGAAGTTCTCCCCTGGATTTTATCCAAAACCGCTTTTCAAGCTGATGACTTCTGCGATTTTATTTACGTCGCAGAAGCATCGGCTTTTTTGTTTCTGCGAAAAGGAGGAACACTATGTTATTCAGTCTGGCCGTGATCTTTCTGTGCGGCATGCTGCTGGGCGGGCTCTGTAAAAAGCTGAAACTGCCGCCGCTGCTGGGCATGCTGCTCACCGGAATCCTGCTCGGTCCTCATGCGCTGGATGTGCTGGATGGCAGCATCCTTGCCATCTCGGCCGATCTTCGCCGCATTGCGCTCATCATCATCCTGACGCGCGCGGGCCTGAACCTGGAGCTTGCCGACCTGAAGCGGGCCGGACGGCCCGCCGTGCTGCTCTGCTTCGTGCCTGCCTGCTTCGAGATCGCCGGAATGGTGCTGCTTGCGCCGCGCCTGCTGGGCATCTCTGTGTTGGACGCAGCCATCATGGGCAGCGTCGTGGCGGCGGTGTCGCCCGCTGTGATCGTTCCCAAAATGCTGCGTCTAATGGAGGAAGGGAGAGGTACGCGCGCTGGCATCCCACAAATGATCATGGCCGGCGCCTCGGTGGACGATGTGTTCGTTATCGTTCTTTTTACGGCCTTCACCGGGCTTGCGGACGGCGGCGGTATCTCGGCGGGCACGCTTGCGCGGATCCCGTTCTCCATTGTGCTGGGCATTCTGGCGGGTGCGGCATGCGGTTCCCTGCTGGCGGCCGTGTTCCGCCGCCTTCGTCTGCGGGACAGCGCAAAGGTGCTGATCCTGCTGAGCATTTCGTTCCTGCTCGTCACGCTGGAGGATAGCCTCAGCGGCCGGATGGGCTTTTCCGGTCTCATCGCGGTGGTGGCAGCCGGTGTGGCGCTTCAGCGGAAGCGGGGTGAGGTCGCCGCGCGGCTCTCGGCCAAATATGCAAAGCTTTGGGTAGCCGCCGAGCTGCTGCTGTTTGTTCTGGTGGGCGCCACGGTGGACCTGCGCTATGCCGCGGGCGCCGGCACAAAGGCGGTGCTGCTCATCTTTCTGGTACTTCTCTTCCGAATGCTGGGCGTATGGGTGTGCCTGCTGCGCACCCGCCTTTCCCTCAGAGAGTGCGCATTCTGTATGTTGGCCTACTGTCCCAAGGCGACCGTACAGGCCGCAATCGGCTCCATCCCGCTGGGCATGGGCCTTGCCTGCGGTGATATCGTGCTGACAGTGGCCGTATTGTCCATCCTCATCACCGCGCCGCTGGGCGCGTTTGCCATCGACTGTACCTATCAAAGGCTGCTGAAAAAAAACTGACTCTGCCGGACGGCGCGTTTCCTTCAGAGCGCGCTGTTCTTTTTTGTTTTATTTTAGTAAAAAATCAGTAAAAATAGTTGACTTTGGCATCGTGCCCGGTATACTTAAATTGTAAAACCAGAGGAGGGAACTGCACATGGCCACCATCAAAGACGTTGCACAGAGCGCACAGGTCTCTGCCACAACGGTATCACGGGTGCTGAACAGGGATGACAACATGTCCGTCACGCCTGAGGTGCGCATGCGCATCTTCCAGGCCGCCCATGCGCTGGGCTATGTTTCTCCCCGTCAGCGCAGGGCTGCGGAGGAAAAGACAAAGCTCATCATCGGCGTAGCTGATTGGCGCATCATCCGGCCGGACAGGCCCAACATCCGCCTTTCTTCTCTGTCGTGCCTGGTGCAGATGATGACGGATCAGTACGACGTTTCCTTTATCCGACTGATGTTCGGCCAACCTCAGCCCGTGGACGGCGTGATCGCTTTTGGCGCATTCACCGCGCCGGAGATGGATTTTCTCCGTTCTCTGTCTTTCGCCATCGTGTTCGTCAATTCCGACCAGCACAATTACGAGTTCGACCAGATCCAGGTGGATTTCGACCAGGGCCTGAAGCAGATGGCAGCTTACCTGCTGGACAAAAAGCAATACCGCGGCATCGGTTATATCGGGGGCGTGTACGAGCACGGCGGCGTGCGCATCGGCGGCCGCCGCCTGTCCGGTTTGCGCCGTATTTTAGAGGAACGTGGCCTGTATGATCCCACTGTGTTCCATGTGGGAGACATCAGCCGTGAAAGCGGCTATACTCTTGCCCGGCAGGCCGCACGCGAGGGCAGGCTGGCCGAGGCCATGCTGCTGGGCAGTGACGAGGTGGCCGAAGGCGCGCTGGAGGCTTTCCGTGAACTGGGCCTGCGCGTGCCCAAGGATGTTGCCGTCATCATTTATCAGGATATCCAGACGCTGGAAAGCAAATGGCCCACCGGTACCTGCATCGAAATGTTTCCGGACTATATCTGGGAAAACGCGCTGGAGATCCTATTCGGGCGCATCAGCCAGAAGCGGACGCAGGCGGTCACGGTTGTTGTCCCCACGCACATCCGCATCGGCGATACGGCATGAGCGCTTTTCCGGTTGCAAGGGCGCGTCGTCCCTTACAATATATCTGCCACAAACAAGAAAACACAGGAGGACCTAACATGAAAAAATCTGTTTCCCTGCTCCTTGCAGGCGCGATGTGCGCTGGCTTGCTGGCCGGCTGCAGTTCGTCCAGCACATCCGGCGGCACCTCTGCGGTCGCTTCCGGCAGCACTGCTCCTTCGTCCGTTGTCTCCGGTGAAGCGGGCAGCAAATCCATCGAAAAGCTCAGCATCGCCTTTGTTCCCTCCCGCGAACCGGAGGAGATCATCACCGCCACCGAGCCTCTGAAAGAAATGCTCACTGCCGAGCTTGCCGGCCTGGGCTATGACGTGGGCGAGGTGGAGATCACTGTGGGCACCAGCTATGAGGCTGTGGGTGAGGCCCTTTCCGCCGGCACTGCCGACGTTGGCCTGATTCCGGGCGGCACCTATGTATTGTACGACGATGGATGCGACGTACTGCTGACAGCCACCCGCGACGGCCTGTCCATTGATTCCGACAGCGCCAAGGACTGGAATGACAACGCCCCCACCGAGGCTACCACGAACCAGGTCACCAGCTACCGCGCTCTGATGATCGCCGGCCCGTCCGAAAAGGGACAGGCGCTTGCCGCCAAGGTCAACGCCGGCGAGGATCTCACCTGGGAGGATGTGAGCGGCGTAAACTGGAGCGTTATGGGGTCCTCTTCCCCCGCGGGCTACATCTATCCCTCCCTTTGGCTGCAGGAGCAGTTCGACAAAAATATCACCGAGCTGCCCCACGCCGTACAGTCCGATTCTTACGGCAGCGCTTCAGCACC
>OBZS01000153.1_pt1 | contig 33608 bp, 22 predicted proteins | sample 1476981 | NCBI WGS metagenome assembly OBZS01 (sample SAMEA2580254, study PRJEB22360) | human gut metagenome | biome: human gut; feature: human-associated habitat; material: faeces | place: Denmark | collected 2008/2010 | reverse complement strand
ATTATTTTCCGCTTCGACGAACAGCCGATCGTGTCAAATTTGGTCTAACAGAGCCAAACAATTTGCGTCTGGTAATAAGCGTACGAAAGCGCAATTTACGTCTTAATTCCGTACGCAAATCAAGACGAAAATCGTTTACGTCTGCTTTAAATCCGTACGAAAACGGTTTTCGTCTTGCAGGGCAGTTGTCGTTTCTACAGTTCAACTTCCAGTTCGGCTTTGTGTTCGTAGAGGTAGTCGCGCATGTAGGGGATGGCAAATGAGACCTTGCCGTACGAGGGAGCCTCGATAATCGATTCTCTTAACAGGCGGCTGCGGACGGAACTCACCTGTTGAGGCGTTTTGTTTAGGGCATCGGCAACCATGCTGGTCGAGCTCGTCTGCCCCAAAGATGCCATGCTCAGCAGATAAGCGATGCACGTGGGCGGAATGCGCTGTAGCGCGGGCTCAATCACCATGGCACAGAAGCGTTCGCGTGCCGTTGCAATGCCGCGCTCGGCTTCTTCTTCTCCAATAATCGGTGTATGTGCGCGTCTTGCCAACTGCCATGCGTAGTATCCAACGAGTTGGATCATGAAAGGATAACCTTGCGTTGCCTCGGCAAGTTGGCCGGCAATACCTGGCTGCAACTCCATGCCAGACGCTTCAATGGTTTCCTCGAGGGAGTACGACACTTCGGTTACTGCCACAGCCCTCAGGTCAAAGGGGAGGGCGCGGCGCAAAAACGCAAGTGTCTTTCCGTTGATGATGCTTTCAATCATCGAAGGCAGACCCGCAAAAACAAAGGCGATATCAAGGTCTTCGCCGATAACCTGCTGAATCGCAATGGAGAGCGTTCGGACCTCATCGAGCTCTGCGTCTTGAACCTCGTCGAGAGTGATGAGCAGGCCATTTTCATTCTTGGATATTGTCTGTCTCATGGCGTCGCGTAGCGATGGACCGATTCGCTCAATGTCTATGCTGCCGATGGATATGCCAGCTACGGTGGGCTCAAATCTGGCGTGTTTGGCCTGGAATTTGGGCTGCAGCTGTTCGAGAATGCGTTGGCAAAGTCCCTCGGTTGCGACCTCTTTTATGACCGTCCAGCCACGGCTTTGCGCCAAACGTGAGCACTCGTCAAGGAGGACCGTCTTGCCCGTTCCACGGACGCCGGCTATGCGCATTAGGCGCCCAGGGGCACCAGGCCCGTTGGTGAGGCCTTCACTGAATTCTTCAAGTACATCTTCGCGGCCGATAATCGTGGGAGGTGTTTTACCTGCTGTGGGCTTAAAAGGGTTTGTTTGCATGTGAGCCACCTTTGCTCAAGATATAGCAAGATATAGCAAAGTATAGCAAGATATAGCAAAGTATGGTGAGATATAGCAACGTATAGCGCTGTTCGCGGGTTCTTACGGTGGTGCTATTTTCCAAATGCCGCGCGGATAAAGCGCTGGGCGAACAGCTTGTTGGCGACGTTGATGACATGGCCCAGGAACAGTGCCGAGATGGCGGTCGTGACGCCAAAGCCGCCCAGGTTGTACATAAAGATCAGCGACAACGCGAGCGAGGCGGCGACATGTGAGCAATCAAACACGACTTTTACGTCACCAAAGCGGCGTTTAAGCTTTTCGGCAATGACTTGCACCAAGCCGTCGGGCGCGTTGGGGACAACGCCCATGTTGATGACGAGACTTACGCCAAATGCGGTGACAGCGAGGGAGAGCAGCATGGTCGCAATCTGTGTGGGGAGTGCCGTGGGATGCAGTGGGTTGACCGCCATGAAGAGGTCGGTCAAGCCGCCAATCAGCGTTGAGAAGAACAACTCGAGCAGGATGCGCGGCTGGAACTCGCTTCGCAAGATGGCTAATTGCGCCACGATGTAGGCGACGTAGGTTGCGGTGATCCAAAAGCCGAGCGTCTTGCCAGTGAGCATGGATAGGGTTGTTGCAAAGCACGTGAGCGCGGCGACGCCCAGGCCGGATGCCGTCTGGAGACTCATACCGAGTGCCAGTACTGCAACGCCCACCAGATACATCAGCATTCTGATGACGGTATGGCACCAGTCGATGTTCTCGCCATGCATGATGATGAGCGGTCGCATGTTGCTACCCGTCCTTTCGGTTGTGTGAAAAAGCTGACCCGGGCCGGCAAAAGAGGGTTATCGGAGGCACTGCTGCAAAAGCAGAAAAGCCGGCCCCACGGTCAGTCGTCTAGGAAGTGTCTCGCTGTGCCGGAATGGGACTAAAGGTCCAACGAGACGGGAAGAAAGCAAATGGCATTGCGTGGGCGATAAGATGCCAAGATGGTAGGATGCGTCTTAGCATCCTATTGCCCACGCTCAACGAAATCGGTTTCGTTTGAGCCTAAGTATACGCACGGGATTTTATTTGCGAAGAGAAAAACAATAAAAAGGTGAACGTTCACCTAATCGCAACAACTCGTTGGCTGTAGTTACGGTGGAATAGTTCCTGTTTTTGCTGCTGAAGGCCTTGAGCAGGAACTATTCCACCGCAACTTATGAGGGGGCGGGGGATGCGATAGTATTACGTGGTGATATTCGACAAACCGTGGCTTCATCCGAGGGCTTTATGGAACAGCACCAGCATTATCAGAGCCTGCAAGATCAGGCATACAACGCATTGCGCTCCAAGATCATCTATGCCGAGCTCAAGCCCGGCACGCGCCTTTCGGCGATTGGTCTGGAAAAGGAGACGGGAATCGGGCGCACGCCCATTCGCGAGTCCTTTGTGCGCCTGCGCGAGCAGGAGTTGGTGGAAACGCGTCCCAAAAGCGGCACCTACGTCTCTAAGATCAGCATGGAGCATGCCGAGAACGCTTGCTTTTTGCGCGAGAAACTCGAGAGAAGCGTACTCATTAAATGTTGTTCGGCTGCTACGCCCGAGCAAAAGCAGCGGCTCGAGCAGATTCTTACCGAGTCAGAGTCGCTCGACCATGGCGAAACGCGCCGCTTCTTTGACCTGGACAACCTGTTCCATGAGACGTGTTTTGAGATTGCCGGTCGCCACATGTTGTGGGATTGGATGAAGAGCGTCAACACGCATTTTGAGCGATACAACTGGTTGCGTATGGTGTCGCAGGATTTGGATTGGGAGCCGATTCGTCGGCAGCATCGCCGGATTCTCGAGGCCATTAAGAGGGGCGATACCGACACGGCGAGTTATCTGGCAGAGACGCACCTGCATCTGATGCCCGAGGAGCAGGGCCCGGTTATCGCCTTACATCCCGACTATTTTGAGCTGTCCAAAGACACGGCCATCTAACTCGTCCCTCCCCCTTAATTAGTTGCGGTGAAATAGGGATTGTTTTGCGGCTCTGATGGCGTAAACAGTCCCTATTTCACCGCAAGTGCGAGGCTCTACCGGGGCACGAAAAAGCTGCAGCGCCGCTTGGAGGAAAAGACTGGAAGCAAGGGTCCATTCCTCTAGACGGCGCCGCAGCTGTTTTGGCGGCTCGGCTTTTGTCGAAGTGGCTTAGTTGAGCGCGACGGCCAGCCGAGTAGGCAAAGCGGCTTGGAGGCGTGTCGCTTCCGTCACGTTCTATCAGCATACAAGACGGTTTTGGTTCTTGTTCGTGACGGAAACGGCGCGCTTCCGAGCCGCTTTAAAAGAAAGGGGGCGAGGTTTAGGGCACGCCCCCTTTCACGATAGAGAGCTAAACCTAGCCGCGGACCTTCTTGACGACGTCCATGGCCTCGTGGGCGATCTGCTCGACCTTGGAGAAGTCGCCGTCGGCAAACAGGGCCGGCTTGACCATCCAGGTGCCACCGCAGGCGATGATGGCGGAGGAGCTCAGGTACTCCTCGACGTTGGCGGTGCTCACGCCGCCGGTAGGCATAAAGCGGTGACCGACAAACGGAGCGGCGAGGGCCTTGATGGTGTTCAGGCCGCCATACTGGGACGCGGGGAAGAACTTGGTGACCTTGAGACCCAGGTTCTCGGCTGCGGTGACCTCGGAGGGGGTCACGGTGCCGGGAAGGACGGGCAGGTCGATGTCGATGCAGTGCTTCACGACGTCCTCGTTGTAACCCGGGGAGACGATGAACTTGGCACCGGCTGCGCGGGCCTGCTCAACCTGCTCGACGGTCAGGACAGTGCCGGCGCCAACGCACATCTCGGGCTCGGCCTCGGCCATAGCGGCGATGCACTCGGCGGCGCAGGCGGTGCGGAAGGTGACCTCGGCGGACTTCATGCCAGCTGCCATAAGAGCGTGGGCGAGCGGGGCGGCGTCCTCGACCTTGTCGAGCACAACGACCGGCACGATGCCCAGGGACTCAAGCGTGGTGTAGAACTGATCGAACATGATGTTCCTTTCGATGTGTGGCGCGCACGGGCGCGTGATTGACAAATGTGCTGGTCAGGAGCCGATTCTGGATTGGTTATCGGAGGCACTGCTTGGGGTCACAAGCAATTCCAAAACCGGCTGCACGACCAGTCATGTAGGAAATGCCAGACAAAACCGGAATGGGACTGGTGGTTTTGCCCGACCGGAGGAATCGGGGAGCGGGCCGCAGGGGTATGGGATTGGAAAGCTGCGGCCCGCGGAATGGAGACGGACTAGCGCGCGACGCGGGTGCCACCGTCGGCGGCTGATGCTACGGCTGCGATCTCGTCTGCGGTCACCAAGTTGGAGTCGCCCTTGATGGTGAGCTTGAGGATCGAAGCCGCAATCGCGTAGTTGACGGCAGCCTGCGGATCGAAGTCGTTGATGAGGGCGTGGACCAGGCCGGCGTTGAAAGCGTCGCCGGCGGCAACACCCTCAAGCACGTGCACATCGTGAGCAGGGGAGAACCAGTGCTCGCCGCTCTCGGCGTCATAGAGCATGCCCATCCAGATGGAGCGCTCGACGCAGGAGATGTTGCGGACGACCGAGGCGACCTTCTTGCAGCCGTACTCGGCGCAGATCTGACGGGCCATCTCGACATAGGTGTCGCGCTCCTCGATGCCGTGGGCAAGGGAGCCAGAGACGCAGGTCATACCGAGGCCAGCAGGCGCATCCTCGTCGTTGGCGATGCAGATGTCGACGAGCGGCAGGAGTTCCCTCATGGTGGCCTGCGACTTCTCGGGCGACCACATCTTGCCGCGATAGTTCACGTCGCACACGGTGGTGATGCCCTTGGCGCGGCAGGCGGCGAGCGCATCCTTGCAGGCGGCGGCCATCTCATCGGAGACGGCGGGGGTCACGCCGGAGAAATAGAAGACATCGATGCCCTTGAGGATCTCGTCCCAGTCAAAGACGTCGCGCTTGGCCATGTTGATGGCAGAGTACTTGCGGTCGTAGACGCAACCGTTGCCGCGCTGCGAGGCACCGACCTCAAACACATAGGAGCCAAGGCGGTCGCCCTGACGCACGACGCGCGTGGTGTCGACGTCGTAGGCCTTCAGCGAACGCAGGGCGCACTCGCCCAGACGGTTGGCCGGGACAACGGAGACGTAAGCGGCCTTGTCGCCCTGGTAGGCCAGGGAAAGCGCAGTGTTGGCCTCGGCGCCGCCGTAGCGGACGTCAAACTCGGTTGCCTGCTCAATACGCAGGTGGTCTTTGGGTGAGAGTCTCATCATGATCTCGCCGAAGGTAAGAACCGTTTTACCCATGGTCGCGCAGCTCCTTTTACTCGTGCGTACACCTTTGATATGGCGTTGGCACGCAGGTGCCAAGACGGTAGGGTGCGTCTTTGCACCTGCGTGCCAACGCTCGCCGAAATCGGTTTACGAAATCGGTTTCGTTTCGAGTTGTAGTATACTCACCTACAGCGTTTTGCAACCGAGATTTTTAAAAAAATGCCTAAAATGGCTCAGATCGCCGACAATTGGGAAACGGGGTGCGTTATGGCGCAGATGAGAATCAAGGACATTGCCGCCGAGGCGGGCGTGAGTCCGGCCACGGTCTCGCGCTATCTCAACAACCGCCCCGGACAAATGACCGAGGAAACCCGTGCTCGCATCGCGGCGGTTATCGAGCGCACTGGCTATCGCCCGCGTGCCGCCGCGCGCAATCTGCGCAGCTCGCGCACCAACCTCATCGGTGTGATCCTGGCCGACATCGCCAACCCGTTCTCGAGCGCCATGCTCGAAGGACTTTCCGCCAGCGCCGCCGCGCGCGGCTGCTCGCTCATGACGGCCATTAGCGGCAACGACCCCGCAAAGGAAGCAGAGTCGCTCACCAGACTTATCGATGCCGGCGTGGACGGCCTGGTCGTCAACACCTGCGGAGGTAATGACGGGGCGATCGCCGCGGCAGCGGGACGTCTGCCCGTTGTGCTGCTCGACCGCGATGTTGCCGACGGCGGTGTAGATCTGGTGACATCTAACAACCGTGAGCTGGTCGCCGGGTTGGTAGACGCCCTGGCCGCTGCGGGCAGCGAGCGCCTATGCCTGCTCACCGAGGCAAGCGACGATAGCCCCGTGCGTCGCGAGCGCGCCGAGGCCTTTGCTGACGAGCTTTCTCGACGCGGCCTTGCGGGCGAGGTCGTCACCTTGGCCGATGGCGGTGCCACTGGCGTTGGCCGCTTGGACGAGACCATGCGTGACTATGCCGGTAAAAAGCTCGGCCTCATTGCCGTCAACGGCCTGGTTTTCCTGCGTCTGACCGAGGCGCTGGCACAGCTGGGGCCCTCGTTGCCGGCTGGCCTCAAGATCGCGACGTTTGACGACTACCCCTGGAACCATGTGCTCTTTGGCGGCGTGACCACGGCCGCGCAGGACACCCTCACCATTGCCGAGCGCGTGGTCGAGCGCCTGTCCGAGCGCATCGACGTCGTCACCACCACGGTGGGCGAGGCCGCAAAGCTGGCGCCCAAACGCATCGAGATCCCCGGCCACATCGAACACCGCGCATCGACCTCTCGCTAGCCGCTCGTTCGCAACTGCCTGTTCGCGCACGTTTTTTGAGCGCTTGATACGCTTTAACCCTGCGGAAACATTTTTCTGCGATAGTATCTGCGATATAGACCAGTCGAAACCCGCCCGAAAGAAAGGGGAGCGACATGAACCAGCAGAACATCGATTACGTACTCCGCTCCGTAGAGCAGCGTGACATCCGCTTTGTGCGTCTGTGGTTTGTCGACATTCTCGGCCGCCTCAAGAACTTTGCCATTAGCCCCGAGGACCTCGAGGTCGCTTTTGAGGAGGGTATTGGCTTTGACGGCTCCGCCATCGAGGGCTTTGCCACGCCCGAGGAAGCCGACATGCTGGCGTTTCCCGACGCTTCGACCTTCCAGATTCTGCCGTGGCGCCCGAGCCACAACGGCGTCGCCCGCGTGTTCTGCGACGTGTGCACTCCCGATCGCAAGCCGTTTGCCGGCGACCCGCGCGATGCCCTGCGCCGCATGTTCCGCAAGGCCGAGAAGGCTGGCTATCTGCTCAACGTGGGCGCCGAGCTGGAGTATTACTACTTCCCCGACGAGCACACCCCCGAGCCGCTCGACAACGTGGGCTACTTCGATCTTTCGGTGAGCGATGCCGCTCGCGACCTGCGCCGCAACACGGTCCTCACGCTCGAGAAGATGTCCGTGCCCGTGGAGTACACCTTCCACGCCGCCGGCCGCTCGCAGCACGGCATGAGCCTGCGCCACGCCGAGGCCCTGAGCATGTCCGACGCCATCACCACGGCCAAGCTCATCATTAAGCAGCAAGCTTACGAGAGCGGCTGCCACGCCTCCTTTATGCCCAAGCCGTTGGCGGGCGAGGACGGCAGCGCTATGTTCCTGTGCCAGTCGCTATTCGACCACGACGGCAACAACGTCTTTTGGGGCGAGGACGACGAGAAGTACCACCTCTCCGATATCGCCAAGCACTACATGGCCGGCATCTTGGCGCACGCGCGCGAGATCAGCGCCATCACTAACCCCACGGTCAACTCGTACAAGCGCATCACCACGGGCGGAGACTCCGTGCCGCAGTACGCCACGTGGGGCCTGCGCAACCGCGCGAGTATGGTCCGCATTCCGGTCTACAAGCCCGGCAAGCAGCTGTCCACGCGCATCGAGCTTCGCAGCCCCGACCCCATGGCCAACCCGTACCTGGTCAACGCCGTCACGCTGGCGGCTGGTCTGGACGGCATCGAGCGCAAGCTGGAGCTCCCGCCCGAGGCAACGGCTGAGACGCTCAAGCTTACCGACCGTCAGATGGTCGAGGCCGGCTACACGCCGCTGCCGCGCTCGCTCAAAGAGGCGCTCGACGTGTTTGAGGACTCGCAGTTTATGAAGGATGCCCTCGGCGAGCACATCCACAGCTTCTTCCTCAAAAAGAAGCGCGACGAGTGGCATAAGTTTGAGTCTACGATCACCGAGTGGGAGATTAAGCACTACCTGGCGAACTCCTAATCGCGCTGACTTGTTCCAGTACGATTGAGCTCATTTCCTTGGAGGCCGATATGTCCGAAAAGAGTGCCCTGTTCATGGCGCGCACGACGCGCTTCCACGAGTTTGCCCGCAGCTTGACGACCACCCTGGGTGTCGAGGTGAGCCTGGCCACCCCCGATTCGCCGACTGCGGCGCACGACTTTGACCTGCTGATTCTCGATTCCGATGGCATCCGCAGCGACCGCATCGATCAGATTGCCAAGTGGCTTGACGATCGCGGCGGCGTCCCCATGTTGGTGATCGTCGATGACGAGGCGCTCGGTACCTTGCGCCTGCCGAATCACGCGCATGCCGACTTTGTATGTCCCACGGCAACGCCCAACGAGCTCAAGGCTCGCGCGCAGCGTCTGATGGGCGAGGAGGAGACCGTCACCGCCGACGATGTGCTCAACATCGATAACCTCGAGATTAACCTGGCCACCTACCAGGTGACACTCGATAACGAGCCCATCGACCTGACGCTGATGGAGTACTCGCTGCTGAGCTTTTTGGCGACGCATCCCAACCGTGCCTACAGCCGCGAGGTGCTGCTGCACCGCGTGTGGGGTTTTGAGTACTGCGGCGGCACCCGTACCGTCGACGTGCACATCCGACGCATCCGCTCCAAGGTGGGCCCGCAGATCGCGGCACACATCACCACCGTCCGCGGCGTGGGCTATCTGTTTAAGGACTAGCTTTTCACCACAAAGGGGACAGGCACCTTTGTGGTGGTATTGACGCAGGTGCGGGTTCCTTTCGGGCCTGCAACAGAACTTAAGCCTTCCTAAAAGATTGCGTTCTCATACACGTATGCCCGCATATTGGGGTACAACTCAACGTGAACAATGATGGCCCGCCACATGTTTGGCGGGCCTTTGGTTATTAGACGAAAGGATCGCAGCCATGAGCGAGAACGATTCCCAGCGTCCTCAGGATGCGGGCAATGCCGGCGATACTCAGCAGCAGCCGCGCGTGCAGGTGGAGTCGACGCCTGCCGGCAGTAACATTCCCTACGTGCAGGCTTACGATACACAGACCGGCCAGCCGCTGGGCGGTCAGCAGGTTGTAAACAAGCACACGGTGGTCAAGACCAAGACCAAAAAGCTGCCGATCTTTATTACGGCACTCGCCGGCTGTGCCTGCGGAGCCCTGCTGGTCATTGCGCTCATTATGAGCGGCACGCTCAATATTGGCGGCGGAAAGAATGCCGTGACGGCGGGTGCTTCGGGTTCTTCGACGCAAAAGATCACGATTGACTCCGAGGACACCACGCTGGCCGAGGCCGTCTCTGCCAAGGCGTTGCCCTCCGTCGTTTCCATCACCGCCACTTCGAGCGGCAGCCAGAATGGCTCGCTTTCGCAGTCTGCTGATGAGTCGGATAGCTCGGGCAGCGTCGGTTCGGGCGTGGTGCTCGATACCGAGGGCCACATCCTCACCAACAACCACGTGGTCGATGGTTACGACCAGTACGTGGTGACCATGGACGACGGCACCACCTATGAGGCCGAGTTCGTGGGCAACGACGCCTCGAGCGACCTGGCCGTCATCAAGCTCAAGGACGCCGACGCCTCCAAGCTCACGCCGATCGAGATCGGTGACTCCTCCAAGCTCAACGTGGGCGAGTGGGTCATGGCGATCGGTTCGCCGTTCGGCAACGAGCAGTCTGTCTCCACGGGTATCGTCTCGGCGCTCTATCGCTCCACGGCTATGAGCTCTACCAGCGGCAACACCATCTACGCCAACATGATCCAGACCGATGCCGCCATCAACCCGGGCAACTCCGGCGGCGCGCTCGTCAACGACAATGGCGAGCTGGTGGGTATCAACTCGCTCATCGAGAGCTACTCGGGCTCCAGCTCGGGCGTGGGCTTTGCTATTCCCGTTAACTACGCCAAGGACATTGCCGACCAGATCATCGGCGGCAAGACGCCGGTGCACCCGTACCTGGGAGCCACGCTTTCGAGCGTCAACGCGCTCAACGCTCGCACTAACAAGCTGAGCACCGATAGCGGTGCGTACGTGGCGAGCGTCGTTGAGGACGGTCCTGCCGCAAAGGCCGGCATCCAAGAGGGCGATGTCATTACCAAGCTGGGCGACGACGAGATCTCGAGCGCCGATGGCCTGATCATCGCGCTGCGCAGCCACGACGTGGGCGAGAAGGTCGAGATCACGCTCATGCGCGGCAAGGACGAGAAGAAGGTCACCGTCGAGCTTGGCTCCGACGAGGAGCTGCAGAACCAGCAGCAGGACGACAGCGCGACTGACACCGGCAACGGCGGTATTACCGACGAGCAGCTGCGCCAGTATCTGGAGGAGCTGCTGGGCCAGCAGGGCCAGGGCTACGGTCAGGGTTTCTAACGAGCCGTATCGCACATACCGATGCCAGAGGGGCTGTCCCATCAACGTGGGACAGCCCCTCTTTTCTTATTGATCCGTTGGGGACGGAGAAAAACGGATCACTTGGGGCTGATAAGAGGCCTGGTTCGTAATGGTCTGGACAGTTTGTTCAGATACGTATAAATCTGGGGCAGCTTGGGATGCGTTTTGAGCAATTTTTGATTGGGATGGGGCTCGAATGGGTGTTTGGAAGGGAGAGTGGGACGTTTACATGGTCTCGAGGAGCCCAAATTAGTTGAAACAGGGGTGTTCGTGCTTGATTCGGCTCTAGGATTTATACGTATCTGAACTAACTGTCCACTCCAGTCTGGTGGCTGCCGATTCGGTGCGGTTCGAAAGGGTTATTCGGCCCTATCGTGACCGGTGGTACTCTAGTATCCGTTTGAAACCGAGCGAAGGAGTGCCGCTATGGAGCAATCGAGCCTGTTTGGTGACGGCGTGGACATCGATACCGAAACGCCCACGACCGCGGAAGCCGCCGCACCGACCGACGCCCGTGCCCAGGCGGCAGCGCGCGCGGCCGAGCTGCGCCACGAGCTCGATTACCACGCGTACCGCTACTACATGCTCGATGCACCCGAGATCACGGATGCCGCCTTTGACAAAATGCTTGTTGAGCTGCAGGAAATCGAGGCGACCTACCCCGACCTGGTGACGCCCGACAGCTATACCCAGCGCGTGGGCGGCTACGTGAGCGAGCAGTTTACGCCGGTCACGCATATGGCGCGCATGTATTCCATGGACGATGCCATGGATTTGGATGAACTTGACGCGTGGCTCCAGCGCACCGAGGATGCGCTCGGTGCCGGTAGCGTCACCTATACCTGCGAGCTTAAGATCGACGGCCTTGGCGTGGCGCTTACCTACCAAAACGGCAGCTTCGTGCGCGCGGCCACGCGCGGTGACGGCACCACGGGCGAGGATGTGTCGCTCAATGTCCGCACCATCAAGGATGTGCCCATGCATCTGTCCGAGGCAGCGCTCGCCCACATGGGTGCCGATCGCGAGCGCACCATTGAGGTACGCGGCGAGGTCTATATGCCCAAGGGCAGCTTTGTTCGTCTGAATGAAGAGGCCGATGCCGAGGGACGCGACCCCTTCGCCAACCCGCGCAACGCCGCCGCCGGCAGCTTGCGCCAAAAGGATCCCAAGGTTACGGCGCGCCGCGATCTTGCCACCTTTATCTACGCCATCGCCGATACCGACCCGCTGCACGTCCACAGCCAGCGCGAGTTCCTCGATTGGCTGCGTAGCGCCGGCTTTAGCGTCAACCCTAACGTGGCTCGTTGTGCCACGCCGGCCGAGGTCCACGAGTTCTGCGCCCAGGCCCTCGAGCATCGCGGTGACCTGGACTACGACATCGACGGCGTGGTCGTAAAGGTCGACAGCTTTCAGCAGCAGCTCGACCTGGGCTTTACCGCCCGCGCGCCGCGCTGGGCCATTGCCTTTAAGTTCCCGCCCGAGGAAAAGCAGACCGTCCTGCGCGAAATTCGCATCCAGGTGGGCCGCACCGGTGTGCTCACGCCGGTCGCCGAGTTCGACCCGGTGACGGTCGCCGGCTCCACCATCGCGCGCGCCACGCTGCACAACATCGACGAGATCCGTCGCAAAAACGTGCGCGAGGGCGACACTATCATCGTGCACAAGGCGGGCGACGTAATCCCCGAGGTTGTGGGCCCGGTGCTCGACAAGCGCCCGGTCGATTCGGTCGACTGGCACATGCCCGAGGTCTGCCCCGTGTGCGGTAGCCCCGTGGTCCACGAGGATGGCGAGGTTGCTTACCGCTGCGTGTCCATCGATTGCCCCGCACAGCTCAAGGAGCGCCTGCTCCACTGGGTGAGCCGCGGCTGCATGGACGTCGACGGCCTGGGCGACGAGATCGTCGACAAGATGATCGCCGCCGGGCTGATTCACGACGTCGCGGACTTCTACCAGCTCACGGTCGACGACATCGCCGGACTGGACACGGGGCGCACTTATGCCAGCTCCAACAGCAAAAAGGGCGTTAAGAAGGGCGACCCCATCCCGGTAGGCCTCAAGACGGCCGAAAAGATCATCGCCGAGCTCAACAAGTCCAAGAGCCAGCCGCTCGGTCGCGTGCTGTTTGCCCTGGGCATCCGCCACGTGGGCAAGAGTGTGGGCGAGGTCATCGCCGAGCGATTCCTGTCGATTGACAAGCTCATCTTGGCGAGCGAAGAGGACATCGCCGAGTGCGAGGGCATCGGTCCCAAGATTGCGGCGAGCGTCAAGCAGTTCCTGGCCGTGCCCGAGAACCTTGCCGTGCTGGAGCGCCTGCGCCAAGCGGGTCTTTCGCTCGAGGTCGACTTGGGCGCCGCGCACGCGCAGGCCGCAGCCGACGCTGGCGTGGCAGGCGAGCTCGCCGACGCACAGCCACTCGCGGGTCTGACCTTCGTGCTGACAGGCACGCTCGTCAACCGCACCCGCGACGAGGCGGGCGCGGCGCTCAAGGTGCTTGGTGCCAAGGTCTCGGGCAGTGTTTCAAAGAAGACGAGCTATCTGGTCGCCGGCCCCAAAGCGGGCTCCAAGCTCACCAAGGCCGAGCAGCTGGGTGTGCCCGTGCTGGACGAGGATGCACTCGAGCAGATCTTGGCTACTGGTCAGGTGCCCCAGGCTTAGTGCATCAATAGTCAAATTGAAGAACCTCCCGGAAGCACGATGCCTTTCGGGAGGTTCTTACTTTGCCGAAATAACCGGCACCGTGATCTGCGTCACGTAGGTCGCGGGGTCGTCGCTGATGATGTCATCGATCAGGGCAATCTCGCGCGATGGACCGGCGGGTGTCAGGTTATGTTCGCGCATATAGCCGAGCAGCTGCTTATAGCGCGGGCCCGCTTGCCCGTGCGTGCCGCGGAAACTTATGGTCAGGCAGCGCGCGGCGGTTCGCGTCTCGACGTCGCCCACGTAATCATCGGTGTCATCGAGCAGCAAAAAGACCTCGTCGTAGCCATCAAAGTCGCCGGCTGCGAGGCGCTCGGCGCTAATCCCGACGCCTAAGTTGCCCAGAAAGACAAAGGTCTCGTGCTGGCCCTTCTGCAGCTGACGAATCTGCCACTCTAGCGCATAGGCGTCGGTAGGGTTGACGCGTTCGCGCAACACGGCGCAGCGAAGCTCGGGCGCATCGATTGTGCAAATGGTATTGAGCTCGATGTTCAAGGCATTGTGCAGCAGAGCAAGCCGGTTATCGATCTTGCGCGACACACGCTCCAGCTCACGTCGTTTGCGCTCGATGAGCTTTTGCTGCTGAGCCAGCTGCCGCTGCATAAGGTTCACGTCGCGCGTGGTCACAAACTCACGGATTTGCGCGAGCGGTAAGTCGAGAACACGCAGATGACTGATGGTATTGAGGGTGGAGAGCTGCCGCGATCCGTAGTAGCGGTACCCACTTGCCGGATCGATGTGCGCCGGGTCCAGCAAGCCCATCTGCTCGTAATGGCGCAACGTGCCCACGCTCAGGTTAAACAGGCGTGCCACTTCACCAATGCGGAGCAGGCCCTCAGTATGTTCACTTGGCGTGTCGGTCACAGGACCGCTCCTTTCGGTAAAAAGCAGGGGAGGGGCGTCAGACTCGCGTCGCCCCGCTACGCTGCCAACTTGTCAAAAGCCCCGCGTCGGTTGAGCACGGTAAACGCGACAACACAGATGACCGCCGACAAAATCGATCCGCACGGCGAGGCGATACCCATGGGAAACAACGTATCGGAATAGGCGTTCGACAGCAGCCACGCGCCCGGCACGCGAATGAGCGCCACGGCTAGCACGTTGTGCGCAAAGCCGATGTAGCTCTTGCCGTATGCAGCGAAAAAGCCGCTAAAGCAAATGTGGATGCCGGCAAAAATCGCGTCGAAAATATAGCTGCGCATATAGCCGGTACCGGCCGCGACCACCGCGGGGTCCTTGGCAAAAAAGCCGATAAACGCCGGTGCCACCAGCCACATCAGCACCGTGATCAGGCAGCCGTACACCACCGAGATGGTCATGGCGTTTTTGAGTACCTGACGCGCGCGGTCGCCCTTGCCCGCGCCGGCGTTTTGCGCCGTGAGTGCACTGACGGTGGCGCCCATGGAACTCGGCACAATGAACAAGAAGCTGATCATCTTCTCGACCAGGCCCACGGCGGCGGCGTCGACGAGCCCTCGGTGGTTGGCGATGACGGTGATAAACATAAACGCCACCTGGATGCAGCCGTCCTGCACGGCCACGGGCACGCCGATCTTAAGGATGCTGCCGAGCACCTCGGGCTGGGGGCGCAGGTCGCTACGCTTAACGTGGATGTTCGTGCGACGGCTCTTGAGCCACACGAGCGCGAGGGCAACGCTTGCCGTCTGGGCGGTTACCGTGCCGAGCGCCGCACCCACGGGGCCGAGTCCCATGTGGCCGATAAATAGAAAGTCGAGCGCGATGTTGATGATGCACGCCACGCCGATCACGTACATAGGCGAGCGCGAATCGCCCAGCCCGCGAAAGATGGCCGAAAGAATGTTGTACGCGGCGATAAAGGGAATGCCCATAAAGCAGATACGCAGGTAGGCGGCGGTGCCTTCGACTGCCTCGGGCGGCGTGCCAATGAGCGCCACAACCTGCGGGCATAGTGCGAGCAGGACGGCGGCCAGCACTACCGAGACACCCATAAACAGCGTGATGGTATTGCCGATGGCGGTCTCGGCGCGGTCGAAGCGGCGCGAGCCCACGGCGTGGCCGACGATGACCGTCGTTCCCATGGCCAGGCCCACAAGCGTCACAGTAATAATGTAGAGCGTCTGCGCGCCATTGCCCACGGCGGTGATGCCGGCGGCGCCACTAAACTGCCCCATCATGTACAGGTCGGCCATGCCGTAGAGCATCTGCAAAAAGTACGAGAGCATATAAGGCAGGGCAAAGACCGCGATGGTCTTAAGGACATTGCCGCGTGTGAGGTCGTGTTCCATGGGCGGGGCTTTCTGGCTTGGTTCGTTTGGCTACCAGTGTAGTGAAAACCCTACAACGATTGTAGAGTCAAGGTTTGTGATGACGCCGGAGCGAAAAAGTCTCGCGCACCATTATTCCGAGTGAATATGGACACACATCACGAGAACTCGCCGCCGGCGCTAACCTTGCAGAAAACGATTTCGGAATACTTGACACCATTATTCGGCGCGCAATAATACGTGCGTTTGCGAACAACGTTTGATGGGGGTTGAACCTGCGTGCGCAATCTCAAAATACTGTTTTCCTATCTAGGGGCATACCGTCGCGATGCCATCCTCGGCGTGTTCTTTGTGTCGGTCGAGACGGTGCTCGAGCTGTTTATCCCGGTCATCATGGCCAACATCATCGATGTGGGCGTGCCTGCGGGTGATATCAACTACATGCTGCTGCAGGGCGCGTACATGTTGGTGTGTGCTGCGCTTTCGCTGGTACTGGGCTTGGGTTATGCCCGCACGTCCGCCCGCGTTGCCTCGGGCCTAGGCGCTAACCTGCGCGAGGCCGAGTACAAAAAGATTCAAACGCTCGCCTTTGGTAACCTGGACAACTACGACGCCAGCTCGCTCGTCACCCGCATGACCACGGACATCACCGTTATCCAAAATGCTGTGGGCAACGGCTTTCGCCCTATGGTGCGCGGCCCGGTGACGCTTATCGTCGGCCTTATCTACGCGCTGATGCTGTCGCGCCCGCTCGCCACCGTCTTTGCGATCATCTTGCCCGTGCTGGCAATCGTGCTGGGCGTCATCACCTATCGCGTGAGCCCGCTCTACCGCCAACTCCAGACCTCGATGGACCACCTCAACGGCGTGGTACAGGAAGACCTCACCGCCGTGCGTGCCGTCAAGGCCTACGTTCGTACCGAGCACGAGGAGGCCAAGTTCGACGCAGTCAATACCGAGCTTGCGCGCACTGCGACAAAGACCTTTGGCAGCGCGGTGCTCAACCTGCCGGTGTTTCAGCTGTCGATGTACGTGGCTGCGCTCTCCATCCTGTGGATTGGCGGCCGCATGATTCTCGCCGGCAAGCTGGGCGTGGGCTCGCTCACGGGCTTTATGAGCTACGTGCTGCTGATCATGAATTCGCTCATGATGATTTCTAACGTGTTTTTGCTGCTCACGCGCGCTCTTACGAGTGTGGGCCGTATCGCCGAGGTGCTCGATGAGGAACCCTTTATCGCCAACCCCGCGGGAGACCTCGCGATTGCGGCACCAGCGGACGGCAGTATCGAGTTTCGCGACGTTTCCTTTAAATACCGCGCGGATGCAGACGAGGATGTGCTCGAGCATATCGACCTTCGCATCGAGAGCGGCTCGACGGTGGGCATCCTCGGCGGTACGGGATCGGGCAAGAGCTCGCTTGTGCAGCTGATTGCGCGCCTGTACGACGCTACCGAGGGCGCCGTGCTTGTGGGCGGACGTGACGTGCGTGACTACGACCTCGCGACCCTACGCGACGCCGTGGGCATTGTGCTGCAAAAGAATGTGCTGTTCACGGGCACCGTGCGCGAAAACCTGCAGTGGGGTAATCCGCAGGCGTCGGACGATGAGCTCCTCGCGGCTTGCCGCGCGGCGTGCGTGGACGAGTTCCTTGATCGCATCGGCGGGCTGGACGGCGAGTTGGGCCAAGGCGGCGCCGGTGTCTCGGGTGGCCAGAAGCAACGCCTGTGCATCGCGCGCACGCTGCTCAAGCATCCGCGCGTGCTCATTTTTGATGACTCCACCAGCGCGGTCGATATGGCGACCGACGCAAAGATTCGCGAGCACATCGCTCGGATTCCCGATGCGACCGTGCTCATCATCGCCCAGCGCATCGCGAGTGTCATGGATGCCGATCGCATTGTGGTGCTGGACGACGGTCGTGTCCACGGCGTGGGCACGCACGAGGAACTGCTAGCGGGCGACAACATATACCAGGAGATTTACGCCTCGCAGATGGAGTGTGCGGGGAACGCGTGCACCGGCGACGGCAGCGATGATGACTGCGCGAAGGATCCGTTTTCCTCCGTCGTATGCGGATCACCCTTGGAAGGGGGTGAGCGCCATGCCTAAGACCGCAGCCCAAGCACGCCCGGCCGACCTCAAGCGCACTGTACGCCGCTTGCTCTCCTACATGGGGCATGCCAAGTTCTCGTTGCTCGCGGTGGGTGTGCTCGCCTCCGTCGCCGCCATCGCGAGCCTCGCCGGCACCTACATGGTGCGCCCCATCGTTAACGGCTTGGCTACGGGCGGGGAGGAACTGCTCGCCAAGCAGGTCATCCTGACGGCGATCATCTACGCCGCGGGCGTGCTCTCGGCCCTGGGCTACTCACAGATCATGGTGCGCGCGGCCCAACACGTGGTGTCCGATATTCGCCGCGACCTGTTCGCGCACATCCAGACGCTGCCGCTCAGTTATTTTGACAGCACGCGCTCGGGCGACATCATGAGTTTTTTCACCAACGACGTCGACACCGTCTCCGAGGCGCTTAACAACAGCTTTGCCAACGTGATTCAGGCCGCCATTCAGGTTGTGGGCACCACGGCTATGCTCATCATCCTTAACTGGCAGCTCACGATTATCACACTCGTGTGCGATGCGGCCATTGTGCTGTATGCGCGCTACTCGGGCGCGCGCTCTAAGCGTTTCTTTGCTGCCCAGCAGGCATCGCTTGGCGACCTGGACGGATATATCGAAGAGATGGTCTCGGGTCAAAAGGTCATCAAGGTCTTTAACCGTGAGGCGGCGAATGTCGCCGGCTTTGCCTGCCGCAACGACGAGCTTCGCCGCACCGGCACCGCCGCCGTGAGCTATGCCAACTCCATGGTGCCCATGACCGTCGTGATTGGCTACGTCAACTATGCCATCGTCGCCGTGGCGGGCGGCATGCTCTGCATCAAGGGGCTCGCCGATGTGGGCGCACTTGCAAGCTACCTGGTCTTTGTGCGCCAGGCCGCCATGCCCATCAACCAGTTTACGCAGCTCGGCAACTTCTTGCTCAACGCGTTGGCCGGTGCCGAGCGCCTGTTTGCGGCTATGGACCTTGAGCCCGAGGTGGACGAGGGCTGCGTGGAGCTGGTGCAGACGGGCGATGCCGCGTGGGCGTGGAAAATTCCCGAGGGCCAGGGCGTGGGCGTCTACGGGCACCTGCATGACGTGGCAGCCGTTGATGAGTCGGGCCGCGCGGTGGCCGCCGACGGCACCGAGCTCACGTGCGGCTTGGTCCCGCTTGCCGGCGACGTGCGCTTCCATGCCGTGGACTTTTCCTACGTGCCGGGCGCCCGCGTGCTCACGGACCTCAACCTGTTTGCCAAGCCGGGGCAAAAGATTGCGTTTGTGGGCTCCACGGGTGCCGGCAAGACGACCATTACCAACCTCATCAACCGCTTCTACGAGGTCGATGACGGCGAGATCACGTACGACGGCATCGACGTCAAGCACATTGCCAAGGCCAGCCTGCGCGGGTCGCTCGGCATTGTGCTGCAGGACACGCACCTGTTTAGCGGCACCATTGCGCAGAACATCCGCTTTGGCAAGCTCGACGCGACCGACGAGGAGGTGCGCGCCGCTGCCGAGGCCGCCTGCGCCGACTCGTTTATCCGCCGCCTGCCGCGGGGCTACGACACATCGGTCACGGCCGACGGCGCCAACCTGTCGCAGGGTCAGCGTCAGCTGCTCGCCATCGCGCGCGTGGCCGTCGCCGATCCGCCGGTGCTCATCCTGGACGAGGCCACGAGTTCCATCGACACGCGTACCGAAAAGCTCATCGAGCGCGGTATGGACCGCATCATGCGCGGTCGCACCACGTTTATGATCGCGCACCGCCTGTCCACTGTCCGCGACGCCGACGCCATCATGGTCCTCGAACACGGCCGCATCATCGAGCGCGGCACGCACGAAGAGCTGCTCGCCCAGCACGGCGAGTACTGGCAGCTGGCGCATGGCTTAAAAGAGCTGGATTAACCCGTTCGAGCACGATGCTTTGATCCCTCCGTGCCCCTCACCTCAAACCATCACAACATTCGGCGTTTTTTGCCAAAATCGGGAAAAGCATCGAATGTTGTGATGGTTTTTCTGCCGCTCGACCGGGCGGAATCGCTTTCTTGCGCACGAAGGTGTGCGGACCCGTGGGCAGGGGAATAAGGTTGGTTATCCGACTCCATTGGAGGGCCCATGGACCTGCCGATCGTCCTGTCCCATAAGACTGCCTGGCTGTACCACAACGTGGCGCGCCCGTCCGAGCCGCTCTCGCGAGCAAGCAGCCTATACGATGAGGACTCGCTTGCTAACGAGGCGGAACCGACCGCGAACCTGCCCAAATTGGGACTCGATGCCAAGGGACTGAGGGCTTCAACGGCAGTTGGGATCGTTACCGACTATCTGGTCTCGATCGGTATTCCACGAGAAGAGCTCGATCATATCGACACGCTCGTCAACTTCGATTTTGAGCGTTCGACGCCGGCTGGATTTAGGTGCCACGTGTTTGGGGCGCCGGTACCTCCAGGCCATCTTATCGAGGTGACAGAGGGCCTTCTGGTGGTTGATGAGGCCATGTGCTTTGTCCAAGCGGGTTCGTGGATGAGCGAACCCGAGCAGCTGGAATATGGGTATGAAATCTGCGCCCGATACCATTTGAATCATCTGTCGACAGGCGATTATATCGAGATGGGGCAGAGGTATACCGTTGCCGACTTGATTGCCTATTGCAATGAGAACCGATCTCGTCAGGGGGCTATACGCGCGGCCGCCGCGCTCAAGCGCGTGCACGATGGCGCGCGGTCGCCCATGGAGACGGCCACCGCAATCATGGTCGTAGCAAAACGTTCCCAGGGCGGGCTGGGATACGCCAAGATCGAGCTCAACCATCGGGTCGATGTTCCCAACGAGTTCAAGTATCTCGCAAAGGCCGGGTATTTCGAGATCGACGTATATGCGCCTGCGAGCGGTACGGGGATTGAATACAACGGCTCGGACCATCTTGATAAACAGCGCAGCGCGTCGGATGCGGAGCGTATGACCGTGCTGAGCACGCTGGGCTTTAGGATGATCGTCCTCACTGGGACTCAGTTTGCCCATCAGCTGCAATTGCACCGGGCGATGAACGCCATTGCACTCGCTATGGGCCTTAAGTGCGACCGAAGCGAAGCGTTCCAAAAGCGGCAGAACGACCTGCGAGAATTCGTGATCCGGCACTGGAACGGCGGTCTTTAGGGACGCTTTGGTCCTTCTACGGGGCGCTGTGGGCAGGTAAACCATCACAACATTCGACGTTTTTTGCCAAAAACGTGAAAAGCATCGAATGTTGTGATGGTCTGTGCTGAGGATGGGCTTGGGAAGTCCGTTTTGCTCGAAGCGACCTGTCCTGTCGTACGGGTGTCGGCATGATTCTCTCGTGGGGTATTATGTTTTCCGAAGAATAAAACGCCGCGTGAGGGGAGGGCTGCGTGGACGGGCACGTGCAACATGACGGTTTTGGCCGCGATATCAACTACCTGCGCATTGCCGTTACCGACAAGTGCAATTTCCGCTGCATTTACTGCATGCCGGCCGATGGCGTGGCGCCCCGTGCACACGATGAGCTGCTCAGTGCCGAGGAAATCGCCCGCTTTGTGCGCCTGGTAGCGGGGGAGGGCATTCGCCGCGTGCGCCTGACGGGCGGCGAGCCGCTGGTCAGCCGCCGTATCATCCCGCTCATTCGCGACATCCGCGCGATTCCGCAGATCGAGGACATCTCGCTTACCACCAACGGTGCCCTGCTGCCCAAGCTGGCGCCGCAGCTCAAAGATGCCGGGCTTAACCGCGTCAACATCTCGCTCGACACACTCGACCCTACGCTGTTTGGAAAGATCACGCGCCTGGGCCGGCTCGAGCAGACCATGGCAGGCATCGACGCGGCGCTGGCTTGGGGCTTTGAGCCCGTTAAGGTCAACTGCGTTGTTGTGCGCCGGCTCAACCAGGATGTGGCGGCCCTCGCACGGCTGACCGTCGACCGCCCTATCCACCTGCGCTTTATCGAATACATGCCCATCGGCGACGAGCGCACGAGCTCGCATTGCGCTGTGGACCCGCATGCGCCCGCGCTCAACCCCGAGCTGTGGGACGCGAGCGACACCGTGCCGAGTGACGAGCTGCGGGCGCGCATCAATGCCGGGGCCGCCGCGACGGGACTGGGCGAGCTCGAGCCGCTCGACATCAACGACGCTCCTGCCGGCGCGGGTCCTGCGCGCTATTGGCACTTTCCGGGCGCGGCGGGAACGGTTGGCTTTATTAGCGCCATGTCCAACCATTTTTGTGCGAATTGCAACCGTCTGCGCCTGACGGCCGATGGCAACGTGCGTCCGTGCCTGTTCAGCGATGCCGAGTATTCGGTGCGTGAGGCGCTGCGCCGTGGTGATGATATGCAGGTACTTTCGATTTGGCGCGATGCCGTGGCCCACAAACCGCAGGAACACGCGATAATTGAGGGCACGCAACGATTTATGTCCCAAATCGGAGGATGATCATATGGCCAAGAGCAGGTACGCCGACGCCACCAAGGCCGCTCGCAGGGCCGCGATGTCTGCCCATAAAGCCACGGCTGCGGCGAATGCTGGCAACGCCGACGCGTCCGCGCAGCCGTCTGCCAGTACTGCCACCGAGCCCGTCCGTGACGCCCGTCGCGACGAGCTGACGCACGTGGACGCCAAGGGCGAGGTACGCATGGTCGACGTGTCCGACAAGGCCGAGACTCATCGCATCGCCATCGCCGAGGGCACCATCCTCATGCATCCCGAGACGCAGACCATGGTGCTGCAGGACCGCGCCAAAAAAGGCGACGTGCTCGCCTGCGCGCGCGTGGCGGGCATTATGGCCATCAAGCGCACGAGCGACATCATCCCCATGTGCCATCCGCTGCTCATTACCAAGAGCAAGTGCGACATTGCGCCCATCGCTCCGGCGGGGACGCCGGCCGAGGACGTGCCCGAGGGCTGGGCGCCGGCGCGCGCGGACGGGCAGGTTGGCTTTCACGTACTGGTTACGGCCGGCGTGACGGGCAAGACGGGTATCGAGATGGAGGCCCTGACCGGCGCGAGTGCCGCGTGTCTGACCATCTACGACATGTGCAAGGCAGTCGATCGCGGCATGGAGATCGTCGACGTGCGCCTGCTGCACAAGGAGGGCGGCCGCTCGGGCGTGTGGGATCGTGCGGAGCGTCAGGCCGCTGCTGTCGAAGCCGTGGGAGCCGCGGGCGACGCGCCCGCGAGCACACCCGTCGCCGTCGCGCCCGCAGTTCCAGCTCCGGCCGTCCCCGCGATCGCGTTTATCGGCTACCAGAACTCGGGCAAGACCACGCTCGTCGAGAAGGTTATCGCCGAGCTCACCCGCCGCGGTCTGCGCGTGGGTTCGCTCAAGCATCATGGACACCACGGCTTTGATATCGATGTGCCCGCTAAGGATACGTGGCGCCATCACCAGGCCGGATCCAAGCACGTGGGGCTCATCTGCGCCACGCGCTGGGCGGAGTACGCCGACACGCGCGAGGAGGACGAGATGCCCGCGCGCGAGCTGCTGTCGCGCTACAACGATGTCGACGTGGTGATCATCGAGGGCTACAAGACCGAGGGCTTCGACAACATCGTGGTCGCGCGCTCCGGTGTCGACCGTCTGCGCGGCAAGAGCTCGCTCGACCTGGTCGACGGTCACACGCTGGCCCTTGCCTGCAACGAAGCCCTGGCACGCCAGGCATTCGACGCCGGCTTTGCGACCCGAGCCATCAACATCAACGACGCCCGAGCCATCTGCGACCTTATCCAAGATCACCTTTAAGGGCTGGCTCGCTGCGCTGCCATAACCTGCCAAATAGGGACAGGTTTGTTTTGGCAGGTTTTATCTGGGCAAACGTCACTTCCACCACAAAGGGGCCAGGCACCTTTGTGGTGGTTTTTGTTTAAGTAGATGTGTGGGACATGCCTTACAATCTACCAAGTAGTTCATGACGGGCGAAAAACGGAGAGAAGGGGCTTGATGCGTCCTTAATGTTTCATGCGGATAGATTGATTTGACAGACGGTGGCGAATGCCCACCGCCCGTATTCGTATGAAACAAGGAGTCTCCATGCTCGCACCTCTTTTTTCTAAGCCTCAGCCTTCGCTGTCCGTGCAGGCCAAGCGCCTGGTGGCGATGCGCTTTCTCATCTACACCGGTTTTCAGACCAGCTACTTTATCGGCGTCATTGGAACGCTCACCTATGCAGACGATGCCTCGGTCGTCGCGACATCGCTGGCCGTCCTGTTTATGAATGTATTTGTGATCCTGGGATCCTTTGCGGGCGGAGCGGCGCTTGACGCTTGGGGTCCGTGCCGGCATTTCCGGGCAAGTATCGTCGGCACGTTGGCAACCGGCGCGACAATCCTCGCCTTTGGCAGCGCGACCGGAACAGTCCTTGCCGGCGCGGTACTCCTGGGCTTTGTGATGGGATTCGCCCAGCCCATCGCTACGTCCTATCCGGCGTATCTCACCGACGATCCCGTCGAGCTCAAAGACATCAACTCCGCCATAACCATGTTCTCCAACGTGAGTATCATCGTTGGCCCCACGCTGGGCGGCTTTGTCGCGGCGGCTGCGTCGTCGCGCGCGGTGTTCGTGCTCATGATGCTCTTTACCGTACTGGCGCTCGTCGCCGGTTGGGGCTTTAGGTCGCAAGCAGGTCGCGTCGCCGCGCGCGAAAGTACTCCCGCGGATAGCAGCACAACGGCAAGTACTGCCAGTCAAAGCTCCGACTCAAGTAAATCCACCCGCGTCACCTTCGCGACAAGCATCAAGACGGTTTTTTACCAACAGCGTCCTCGCCCTGCTGTTCTGCATCATCTTTCTTTCGAACTTTGGCTACGGCGCCTTCGACCCGCTGGAGTCGTTCTTCTACCGCGATGTCCTGCACGTCGGCGTTGAGTGGATGGGCTGGCTCTCGTCGGCCTCGGGTGTGGGCGCGGTGCTGGGCGCCATTGTTGCGCTCCGCTTGCCGCCGCACCTGATCAACCTTAAAACGCTGCTCGCGGCGCTTATGTCCGTGGGCCTGGGAAGCCTGCTCTACGTGGGAACGCCGTACGTGGGTGTGGCCCTCGTCGGCCAGATTGCCCTGGGCGTGGCCTGGGGTGTCGTCAACCCGCTCCATAACACGATCGTGCAAACGACGGCCCCGCTCGAGCAGCTCGGTCGCGTCAACTCGGTCATGGGCTTTGGCAACATGTTCGCCGGCGTGGCCCCGCTGGCGATTGCCCCGTGGCTGGCGGCGACATTTGGCGTGCAGCAGACGCTCGTAGGGGCGGGCATGGTCGTGACGGCAGTTCCCGCGGCGTTGCTGCTGTTTGGCCGCCGGCATTTTGATCGTGCCGCGAGGCGGTAAAAACCATCACAACATTCAGCGAAAATCGCGATTTTGCCGAAAAACGTCGAATGTTGTGATGCTTTGCGCCCCGGGTTCGGCCACCACAAGGGGGCAGGCACCTTTGTGGTGATCGGGTCCCAACGGCCTGCGCCTTGGTATACCATGTACGCCGTTTGCGAATACACCCCACACCGCCGCACAACCCAGAAAGGCCCCCATGGACACCACCTTCAGCCACATCAAAGCCGTGTTCTGCGATATCGACGGCACGCTGCTCACGAGCCAGCACACGGTGTCCCCGCGCACCGTGGCGGCGATTCGCGCCCTGCGCGAGCGCGGCGTGCTCTTTGGCCTGTGCACCGGGCGCGACGCCCACGCGACCGAGGCCATGTATGAGCTCTGGGGCATCGAAGGCCTGGTAGACGTGATGGTGGGCTGTGGTGGCGCCGAAGTCATCGACCGCGCGCACGACATCAACGAGCTGAGCTATCCGCTACCGGGCGAGACCATCGCGCGCATCTGCGAGCACATGGCGGACCTTCCGGCAACGCCCGTCTGCCCCCGAGACGGCGTGTTCTACGTACCCGAGAGCAACGCGTGCGTCGAGCACCTGTCGCGCGTCGACGGCGTGCCCTACCAGGTGGTTGATTTTGCCGAGTTTTTGCGCGAGCCGCAGCCCAAGGTGATGTTTACCATGGCGCCCGAGGTAATGCCGCGGGTCATCGAGCGGGCGTCGACGTTTGCCGATGACACTGTTAAGGCGGCGGCTCTGCAAACCACGCAGCGGCTCTACGAGTTCATGGATCCGCGCGTGTCCAAGACGCGCGGCCTTGTGCGCGTGGCGGAGCTCAACGACATGGAGCTCCAGGACATCTGCGTGTTTGGCGATGCGGACAACGACACCTGCATGGTGGCCGACGCCGGCGTGGGCGTGGCCATGGCAAATGGCAGCGACGCCACTCGTGCCGCCGCCGACTTTGTAACCGCGAGCAACGACAAAGACGGCATCGCGATCTTTATCGAGGAACATCTGCTGTAGCGCCGGGGGAGAACCACCGCAAAGGGGGCAGGCACCTTTGCGGTGGCCTCAGGCGATTTGGGCGAATTGATACCTAAAATCTGCGCGCAAATTCAGATATGGTTGTCTGAACATTACGCTTCTCACCGCCGATGGGTTAAAGATATTCCCATCAATTTGGTAGTCTATTCCTCCCGGTTAATGATCTACCGTTCGCAGGATGCATGCTCTTGAGCAAAATGTTGTGCAAATAAATAAAATGCTATTAAAAAACTGATAACTGGCTTAATTACCAGCAGAAATAGATATTTCATAGCGAATAAACGAAGGCAAATCCGGGCAAATGTCAAGGGAATTGAGAACTGGCTACAAAAATTCCGGTTTTGTTGCTCGGATGTTTAAACAATAGTTACAATAGTATTACTACGCGAGCGCAATTACAGATTGCGCAGATACGTTTGATAGTGAAAGAGCAAGATCGCGGTCTCTTGGGGAGGAGACATCGATGAAAGCGAATTCAGAAAAAACTAAGCAGAGTAAAAAAGCGACGCGCCGTGTACTGGCAGGCGTTTTGTGCGGAGCATCCGTTTTGAGCCTGGTACTGTCGCTCGTCATGCCTCCAATCTCGCAGGCCATTGCCAACGATGCCCAGACGGTTTCTACCGAGGAAGCTGTAACGGGGAGTTCCTCAAGTGAGTCCGCTGCTGTAGATAACACCAGCGAGGATGCCGAAAATCAGAATAGCGCCGCCACCTCTGCGAACGCGGCTACTACTGTGAACAAGGGCATCTACAAGCCCACGTCTATCGGTATCGGTACGAATATCGATATCTCCACCCCCGATCCCGGCGTGGCCACCTACGTCGGCCGCGACATGTACATCGGTGGTAAGCCGAACAAAACTAGCACTCTTGATGCGAATAACGCCCCCACCGGCTCATATGCCGCTGAGGCGGAGGGCCTTACCGTGGTCCACGGCAAACTGGCCATGAATCCTATCAAGGAGAGTTGGGGCGGCCAGGGCTTCCGTTTCGGCACCGTTGGTTTTGGATCGCAGTTTCGTCCCAGGGAGGGAAGCACGGTGCTTGCGGTCGCCGGCATAAACAGCTTGATTGAGAACATGAATACCGGTCAGGGAACGACCTCAAATACTGCGACGGTTGGTGCTTGGACCAAGGGTGCTTGGGTCGGCAAGGCGACAAAGACTGACTCCCACCCTGGCTATGACTATACCGCGCAGATCGCCGGTCCCATTACCTATTCCTATTGGGATTCGAATGCTAACAACGGGCGCCAGTCTGTCGTGAAAAAGCAAGGTAATTGGTTCGAGGGCTCGGATGCTCTGAAGAGCGACCTGTTCAATCAAAATGTTGATTTGACTAATGTTAACGGTAACGATTATTCGAGCTACAACGGTGCAGATGGATACCTCTCGAAGCTATCGAAACAGCTCGCCTCGTTTGCAAATACCGGCACAGTTACGGATGGTTCCGCAATTAGCGACAACAGCTACGCAATCAACAAGTACGATAACAAGGGAACAAGCTATACACTCACTTTCGATGGTAGTGAGAAGTCTGTTTCCGGTGCGCTTGATACCAGAATCCCGAACTATAAGATTTGCAACACCGAGCGACTTATCACCTTTACCGGCGATGGAACTTCTATGCAACAGGTCTTCACCATTGCCGGTTCCGAGCTCTCCAACTTGAAGGATGGCGTCTACTACCGCGGCGTCGACTTTAAGTTCACCAATGTCCCCAGAGGCGCATCCATTGTCGTGAACGTTACAGGTGCTGGTCCTGTCGAGTTCCACAATGGCTGGCGCTTCTGGTGGGGCGATACAGAAATATCTCGCGGTTATGAGAGTAACGCCGATAAAGACCTTCGCGCGAAATACTCGCTGGCCTCCCAGTCCATCATGTGGAATTTTGTCGATACCACGAGCCTCACCATCCGTGGTGGCATTGCGGGCGAGGGTAGAAGCGACTGGGGCAATGGCGGCGGGGACGGCAAGTGGACCGACGATGACCCCGCCGCTGCTATGCTCGGATCGATTCTCGTTCCCAACGGAAGCTTCGATGACCATGTGACCACCAACGGTCGTGTGTACGTGGGCGAAGATTTCATGATGAACAACCCTAAGATCGCGTACAACTTCACAAATCTCGAGGGTAACTCGGCTTCCGTCATCGATATGGATCAGGAGCGTCACAACTTCCCGTGGTCTGGCTCGTATACACCGGACGGCTCTGCCATTGCGTGGAGCAAGGTCGACGCTGCGGACGGCATGACGCCGCTTTCTGGTTCCTCGTGGACGATATACGGCACTGTCGATGATGCCAAGAATGAAACGTATCCCATCGTTACGGTAACGGATGGCGGTGCAAATGATTACTCTTCGGATGATGGCGAGCTTCAGTTCAACTATTTGAATCAGAAGGCCAAAATTGGCGATCCCAACGATAAAGACTACTTCACGTACTACATTCGCGAGGTCAAGGCGCCGGCTGGTTATCAGAAGTCGGACACCATCTACTACGCAACCATGAACAACACCGGCGAGCAGGTGAACTATGTTCAGGGTCATGTGGACACGGTGAACGGAAATAAGCTCGTTTCATTCGATGATTCCAACACCACGGGCGCCATCTCCAACACCAAGATCACCGGTACGGTGTCTTGGACCAAGGTTGAGGAGAGCGACACGGGACACACTCCTTTGGCTGGTTCCGAGTGGGCGCTTACCAAGGTAAAGGATGCCGATGGTGCCGAAATTCCGGACGCTGCATCCCTGACTGTGATTGATAACGATACGAATGCGGAAGCTGTCAGCAACAAGTGGGCAGATTCTGATCCCGCCGATGGCAAGTTCAAGCTCGAGGGTCTGCTGCCGGGCACGTACACGCTCACGGAGACCCAGGCGCCGTTTGGCTACGAGCTGAACCAGACAACCTACGAGTTCACGGTGTCCAAGGCGGACGGTTCCATTGCGTGGACCGAGGGAAAGAAACCGAGCATTGTTGAGGGCACTACGTACATCTCCGATTCTCTCACCACCACGTCCGTGGAAATCCCGGTGACTAAGTCCGTCCGTAATACGGACTGGCCGAAGGATTCCAGCGGGAAATACGTTGCGTTCGACTTCAACATCGAGGCTACGGGGGATTACGCAACCAACGTGCCCATTCCTAACCCGGCAGACCTCTCCATTGCACCCGCAGCAGGGGAGACCGACGCCGCCAAGCCCAACAACATCACGGCGACCTTTGGCGCCATGACGTTCAACAAGTCGCACCTGTCCGATACCACCGGTACGGCGGGTGACTACGCCAGGACCTACACCTACACGGTGAAGGAGGTCGCGCCTACCACCGGTGCCATCGATAAGCTCCGCTACTCCAAGGCCGAGTACCAGGTTGCCGTCACGGTGAAGGCCGTCATGAATGAGACCACTGGCAAGTACACCGGTCTTACCACCTCTACCACCGTTACGCAGATGAAGGACGACATGGGCAACACCCTTGGCGAGAACGGGCAGGGCGTCGTGGTTGAACCCTCCGCCGCCGCGCCCGACGCCATTCCCGCCTCCACCTTCACCAACACCTACTCCACCTCTTTGCCCCTTTCTGGTATGTCGGGCGTCACTCTGACGTACCTTGCCGGCGCGGCGGTGCTTTGCGTCGCTGCAGCCTGGATGCACATTCGTCGCAAGGCGAATGCGAAGGGAGGTAAGCGTCGTGAATAAGAATGTTTGCTCCTTCCCGATCTTGTTTGCGCTGCTTGCCCTCCTGATCGGCACCTGCGCGGTTGTGTTCCCCGCATCCGCGCAGGCCGCGCCGACCTCGACCGGTTCCATCACGGTGAGCGGCACCGTGGCGCGCAGCTACGACGCCTACCAGATCTTTAGCGCCAACGTCATCGATGGCGACAACGACGCTAAAATCGCCACCGACCTTGCCTGGGCAAGCGATGCCGTGCGCGACGCCGCGCTGCCTGTGCTGCACAGCGCCGGCATGCCCAACTCCCAGACCACCGCGCAGGAAGCTGCCGAGTGGCTCAACGCCGATTCCCACCTTACGAGCGCGCTGAGCGCACAGCTCGCTCGTTCCCTCCAGAGCTCTGATGCCGCGTCCGTGCCCCTTAACGCGGGCACGGCGTCAGAGCTGCCCTGTGGCTACTGGCTCATCGTCGCCGACGACGACTCCATCGCCCAGGGCGAGGCTGGTACCGCGCCGGTCATGGCCCTGGTCGGCGGCAGCGCCGTCACCGTCAAGCCCAAGGCGGCGACGCCCAAGGTCCAAAAGCACGTGCTGGAGGACAGCACCGCCGCCTGGCAGAAAGCTGCCGACGCCACGGTCGCCGACGACCTGTACTGGCGCCTCTCTGCCACGGTCCCGGTGGGTCTTACCGCCTACGACACCTATACGGTGCGGTTCGTCGACACCTTGAGCGCGGGGCTCGACCCCTCCAAGGTCGCCGCGAGCATGCGCGTGTACGTGGCGGCGGGCGCGGACGGCGGCTTTGACGCCGTCTCAACCGGTAAGGACGGGCGCGCCGGCACCGAGCCCGCGAAGGGCTGGACCGACATCACAGCCCAGTGCGCTACCAAGGTAGCGGCCGACGGCAAGACCTTCACCGTGCGCACCGGCGACCTCATCGCCGCGCTCGGCGGGGCCGACGCCTTCACCGCGGGCGCCCGCGTGGTCGCCGTGTACAATGCGCCGCTCAACAGCGCATGCAGCCACGGCATCGCGAAGGGCAACCCCAACGAGGCCTACCTGCGCTACCCGCGCTCTCCCTTTGCCGACCAGTCCGGCGATGCCGGCTTTACCCGCACGCCGAGCGACGATGCGTGCGCCTACACCTGGGATCTCGCGCTCACCAAGCGCGGTAGCGACGGCGACAAGCCGCTGCCCGGGGCGGTCCTGAACATCGCCGACGACCGCGGCCGCACGCTAGCGGCTGACGGCACGTGGGATGCAGAGGGTAAGGCCACCGTCACCACGGGCGAGGACGGTCGCGTGGCCGTCTCGGGCGTGGACTCGGGCAAGCTGGAGGTCCGCGAACTCAAGGCGCCCAAGGGCTACACCGCCTTTGAGGGCACACGCTCCGTGACGGTCAAGGCCGAGGGTCTGGACGTCGACCAGGTGGCCGCCGCCAAGCCCAAGCTCACCATCACGGCCGAGTCGCCCCTGCGCGCCGACAGCGCGGACGGGTCGGCGGGCAGCCTGGAGGCGTCGCTCATTAACACACCCACCGGCACACCCCCTAGCATTACCACCGGAGGCTTTATGCCCTCGACTGGCGATATGGCAATGTTCACCGCGGCCGCCGCAGCGGCCGCCGGAGCTGCGCTCATCGTGGTCGCGCTCCTGGTCAAGCGGGGAAGTGGCAGCCATAAAGAGTAGCTGGCAGCCCCACAGAGAACGGGGCGAGACATAACGAAGCAGATGCTAAGACACAGACAGATGATGATCGATCGAATGAGAACCAACCGGAAAACGGAGGAAAAGAAGATGAGCATGAGCAAGAACATCGCACGCCTGGCAGTAACCGCCGGCCTCACAGCAGCGTTGAGCTTCGGCGGCGTCATGGCCCCGGTGACCATGGCGTTTGCAGAGGGTGCGGCGGGTTCGACCGTAACTTTCAATGACCCTACTTATCAAGAGACTACGACCTATAAGGGCATCCAGATCTTTACGGCTAATGTGAGCGATTCTGCTGTTACCAACATTCAGTGGGCCGGCTCTTCTCAGGTCGAGAAGGATGCAATTCGGGATGTTGTTGTCAGTGCAATTGATAAAGCCGTGAAGGCAGAAGATTCCACCAAAAGCTACAGCAGCAATAACGCACAGGAGGCTGCCGAATGGCTGAATGAACATGCTAAAACTAATGAAGCTACAAAGGTTGCGAGCGACAATGTTCTGAATGTAATTGCGAAAAAACTGAATACCGCTGCTTTTTCCGGTGCATGGAAGGCGACTAATCAGGACAATAAATCCCTTTCCGGCCTTGCCGCCGGCTACTGGCTCTTCCTCACCGATAACACGACAAAGTCCGATAACGAGTCGACTGACGCCTTTACCTCGCCTGTGTATGCCGTGATTGACGGTACGAATACGACGGTGACAATTTCCCCCAAGAAGAGCGTCCCCACGGTCGAGAAGAAGATCCTTGATGATGACTCCAAGTTGAAGGACGTTAACATTACTGACCAGACTGGCTGGGAAGATTACGCTGACTCTCAGATCGACCAGGAGGTCAACTATAAGCTCACCGGCACCATCGCCAGCAACTACGCCACCTTCAGCACCTACGCCTATAAGTTCACGGACGTGCTTTCCGGTGGTCTCGACTACGTCGACGGCTCGGTTGAGGTGTATGCGCTCAAAGACGGCGCTTACACCACGATCGATGCTAGCAAGTACGACGTTGCTTGGGCCAACAACACTCTGACGGTGGACTTCAAGGTCGACGGCACCAAGAAGGGCCTCAAGGACGTTGACGGCTTGACCGCAGACACCAAGATCGTCGTCTTCTACAGGGCCAAGCTCAACGGCAGCGCCGTGATCGGTAACTCCACTGATGGCAGCAAGGGTGGCAACCCCAACACCGTCACGCTCACGTACTCCAACAACCCGTATACCGAGAGCGCGGGCACGACGATTGGAGACACCGTCGCTGACTTCGCCTTCAAGCTCAACCTCATCAAGGTCGACCAGGGCACTGAGAAGGGCCTCGCGGGCGCCGTCTTCACCATCCAGTCCCATGACGCGAACACCAATGGACAGTATGTTGCCTCGAAGGCGGATACTACCGCGGGCGTTGTCGCGGGCCAGCTCGTACCCGATGTCGACGCTAACAACCTTCCTGACTACGTGAAGTTTACGTCCGGCGACAACGGCCTGATTGCCGTCTCCGGCCTCGATGCCGGCTCCTACACGGTGACCGAGGTCAAGACCCCCGACGACAGTAAGTACACCAAGGCCGACCCCTTCACTTTCACCATCACCCCGACGTATAACGACAGCACGATGAAGGTGACGGGCCTTGAGGCGGAACCCTCCGAGGATGACGTGAACCGCACCGACATCGCTTTCTGCAAGCTTGATGATGTTACCGGCGACAACGTTCTTCAGAAGGATGGTGATGCTCAATTTGATGTCAACAAGGGCGAAATCATCGTTTTCGTCGGCAACACCAAGTCCGTCGGCCTCCCGCTGACCGGTCTCAACGGCGTGACCTTCACTTTGATCGCTGGTGGCGCGGTGCTGTGCATCGGCGTGGCGCACCTCATCCGCAGCCGTAAGCAGGCTGAGGAGTCCGAGCAGGAGTAACGTTCGCTCACCCATCCCTTTGGCAGGTGGGATGTGGTGGCCATGAGACTTGCGGACACTTTTTTCGTCCATCTACGTTCTTGCTTTGCCATTCTCTTTTCGGGGCAGACTCCGCACTGGAGTTTGCCCCGTTTTTTTTACGGGCTTTAGCCTGTGCGGGGCGCGCAGCGCACCGCATCAGAAACCACCCGC
>OBZS01000141.1_pt1 | contig 36561 bp, 25 predicted proteins | sample 1476981 | NCBI WGS metagenome assembly OBZS01 (sample SAMEA2580254, study PRJEB22360) | human gut metagenome | biome: human gut; feature: human-associated habitat; material: faeces | place: Denmark | collected 2008/2010 | reverse complement strand
CGCGGCGATGGTACTGCACTCGAGAGGGTGTGGGAGAGTAGCACGCCGCCGCTTCCACTTGTGATGGGGTTCCCGTCGAGCTTACGCTCCGGGAACCCTTTTTTTATCCCTGAACACAAGTAGAGCTCAAGCGTTTTATCGCGATGGGTTTATAGACTGGGCAACTATGCATTACTTCGTACCCAAACGTTGCACCGAGTCGAACAAGATTATGTATCACGACAAGGCAACGGCTCAGCAGGCCGCCGACCAGAGTTGGCGCGAACGCGGCACTGAGCTTTGGGTATACCGTTGCGATTTCTGCGGTACTTGGCATCTCACGCATCGCGATCCACAATCCAGCTACATGCATGTTCCGCTTAACCAGCAGCTCAAGCCACATTCCCGCAAGAAGGGCTACAAGCCCCGCAGAAGGTAATAGCAGAGCAATAGCAGGGCATAACAGGACAATACCGAGAATAAGGCAACATATAAAACCAAGGCCCGGCGGATTCATTGCAATCCACCGGGCCTTGTGTTGTATCAGCTTCGTATCAATGATACGAGCGCTGCCATTGAGCGTGAACGCGTCGGACGCCACTTCCACGCCCTTGCGCGCGGCGATCGCGGCATTGCGATGCTCGTCCAGCACGAACACGTACAGCAGCGGCGCGGTCGCGATATACGGCTGCCCGCCGATTTCGGCAAGACGCTTCTTGGCGGCTGGCTCGGTGACGCGGATAGCGGACCAGTCGTTCAGGAACTGGCTGCTCGCCGCATGCTGCGCTACGGTCTCCAACGTTTCGACGACGTCGTCCGGCAGCGGCTTCGGCTTGAATTTACGGATGGAACGACGCTCCAGCAGAGTGTCGACAGTTGCGTTATGAAGAATGTTGCTCATACCGCCATTGTTGTCCGTGCGGCGCGATTTTGCAAGGGAATCGGGCTAAATCCGTCTCCCTGTGAGAACATATCTACTTGAGACTGCTTTGCGATATTTGCGACGTATTTACTTGCGATGCGCCTGCCGTGCGTGCCGCCTGTCCACAATCGCCTTCGACCCGCGGCCGGACAGTTGCGATACGAGCGCGCCGAAACCGGCGGAAACCACGGCGAATACGATGCCGAGCGCCGCTTCCGCAGCCTCGTTCTTGGTACCGTCGGCACGGACGGCCTTGCGGCCGACGCTTTTCTTCCACACCATCTCGAACGCCTTGCCGAGCACCAGTCCGGCCAACGTGGGCACGACGGACTTGAAAATCTTATCGCCAAATGAATCGGGATCGTTCAGTCTCTGGTCGCGCATCGCATTCACCTTCTCGTCGACGGTGTGCAGGGCCGCCACCACGCGGTCCGCACTGGATTCCATATTCGGCATTTCACTCATGAAACCAGTGTAACGCGTCGGAAAACATGCCGGAATATGTGCGGGACACGTGGCGGAATGGGATGAAAACGCAGCTTGCGTCGGCTAGAGTAGAGACATGACTGAAACTCAACTGGGAGGCAATGCCGCTTCCGCAATCACCCCTGGCCGCTTGGTGCTGCTGCGTCACGGGCAGACCGTGTGGAGCGAATCCGGACAGCACACCGGCCGCACCAATATTCCGTTGACTGACATTGGCTGCGATCAGGCTCGTGCCGCCGGCGAACGGTTGCGTGAGGCGTTTCCCCAGGGTTTCGCGCAGGGGTGCATGTTCGCCAGTCCGTTGCGCAGAGCCCAGCAGACGGCGCAGCTGGCCGGATATGGCGATTTTAAGGTGCTTCCCGAAATCGCGGAATGGGATTACGGCCGTGCCGAGGGCCGTACGCGTCAGGATGTGAGCGCGGCGGGCGGTTTCGCTTGGGATGTGTGGCGCGACGGACCGCGGTCGCTCCCCGAATCACTGGAGGGCGATTGGGTCGAGACGTTGCCGAACGGCGAGCAGGTGCCCGTGCACAACGGTCCGGGTGAGACGGTGGAGGAAGCTGCGGCGCGCACACGTGAGGCGATCGCCACGGTCAAACCGTTGCTCGACGCTGGAAACGATGTGCTGCTGGTGGCGCATGCGCACGTTCTTCGTATCTTGACGTCGCAATGGCTCGGTGTTGATCCGCATTTCGCGCGGTTGCTGCGATTGGACACTGCGCATTATTGTGTATTAAGCCAATATAAAGGTGACAATGTTATCGAACATTGGAATTGCTGAATTATTGAACGGAACTGTTTGATATCGCTGAATATTATGGCGGTCCCTCCTTGGAACCGCCTCTTTATTGCATGCATGACTTGCCACTTTGCTGCGGCGTGTCGCAAACGCTTGCATAAAAGTATGCTCTCTAAAAGTATTGAAAATAAATGATTTTCGGGATTTCTTTCGATGGTATGACGTCTGACTTTTGAATTCATTTTGCCTACGTTTGCAAAAATCGGTGAAATGCGGCACAATAGTGGTTGTTAGGAATCGTGATGACGCGATACCGCAAATTGTTTCCCAACGAGAAGCTGGGAACAGGAATGGAAGAGAAAGGTTCGATGATGAATCGTACTATTAAGGCAGCAGTTGGAATGGTCGCTATCGCGGCAATGTCTGTTGGCACGTTGGCTGCTTGCGGTGGTTCTAGCTCAAGTTCCGATAACGGCAAGGGCAAGGTGTACTTCCTTAACTTCAAGCCGGAATCCAGCGACGAATGGAAGAAGCTGGCCAAGGATTACACCAAGGAAACCGGTGTCGAGGTCAAGGTCCAGACCGCTGCTTCCGGTACATACGAACAGACTTTGAAGTCCGAGATCGCCAAGTCCGAGGCTCCGACCTTGTTCCAGGTCAACGGCCCTGTCGGCTACCAGAACTGGTCGTCCTACACCGAAGACATGTCCGATACTGAGCCGTACAAGCAGCTTATCAACAAGGATGTCGCCCTCAAGGATGGGGATAAGGTCGTCGGTGTTCCGTATGCCATGGAGACTTATGGCCTGATCTACAACAAGGATCTGCTGGCCAAGTACATTGCCACTGACGGCGCCAAGATCAAGAGCGTCGATGACATCGACAACTTCGATACCTTGAAGGCCGTGGCCGATGACATCCAGGCTAAGAAGGACCAGCTTGGTGTCAAGGGCGCGTTCACCTCCGCCGGTTTCGATTCCAGCTCCGACTGGCGTTTCAAGACCCATTTGGCTAACCTGCCGCTTTACTATGAGTTCAAGGATGACAACGTCACCAAGCAGCCGGAGACCATCAAGGGCACCTATCTGCCGGAATATAAGAACATCTTCGATTTGTATCTGAAGGACTCCACCACCGAGCCGACCCAGCTGAGCTCCAAGACCGGTGATGATTCTACCTCCGAGTTCTCCCTCGGCGAGGCTGCGTTCTATCAGAACGGCACTTGGGCATGGACCGATCTGCAGAAGGCTGGCATGAAGGCCGAGTCCGTCGGCATGATCCCGATCTACATCGGTGCCAAGGGCGAAGAGAAGCAGGGTCTGGCCACCGGTTCCGAGAACTACTGGTGCATCAACTCCAAGGCTTCCGACGCTGACAAGAAGGCCACCAAGGACTTCCTGAAGTGGGTCGTCACCAGCAAGACCGGCATCAAGTCTCTGTCCAGTGACATGGGCTTCACCACCCCGTTCAAGTCCTTCAGCGACGTCAAGTCCGACAATCCGCTGGTCCAGGCTGCTGTTGATGATCAGAACTCCGGCAAGACCGCAGTCTCTTGGAACTTCACCATGATGCCGTCCGAAGAGTGGAAGAACAAGCTTGGTTCCGCCCTCCTCGAATACGCTCAGGGTACCGGTGACTGGGATGCCGTCAAGACCGCGTTTGTTGACGGTTGGAAGACTGAGTACGACGCATCTCACTGAGATTGTGTTGCACCATGAGTTGCAAATCGCAATTCAATAACTGAATAAGCTAGCTGAGGTCGAGGATTTTTCCTTTCCTCTCTTCGCCCCAGCCGGTTGTGGAGACAACGGAAGGCCGTCATCGCAATGTTCTGCGATGACGGCCTTTCTGTGTTTCGTACGTTTGCCGTGTGCGCAATGTGCGGCAAACGTCAGTGACGCAGTCTGGCGGTGGTCGATCGGACGATTAGCTGTGCGGGAAACGTCTTGAACGGCTCGTCAAGCGGCTGCTTGTCAATCAGGGCAAGCGTCATACGGGCCGCCTCGTGTGCCATCTCGACCGGTGTCTGACGGATGGTGGTCAAACCGAGATCGCGAGCGTAGGTGCTGTCGTCGTAGCCAATGATGGAGATGTCGTTCGGTATTGTGAAACCGTTGCGTTCCAGCTGGAACAGTAGCGGAATTGCGATGCCGTCTTCCTGACAGGCAATCGCCGTGGGCATGTGGTCCGAGCTGAGCAGCTGCGTGACGACTTTGCTGATGTTGTTCTTGCCTTCGTCGGTAACGAACACGCGCGGTTCGACGCCATTGGACTTGCAGCACGTCATGAACGAATCGAAACGGCCCTGCACGCTGAAGTGCAGCGTCACTTCACGGTCGGTACGGATGTAAGCGATATCGCGATGGCCAAGCGTTATCAAGTGGCGTGCGGCCAATTCGGATCCCTGCTTGTCATCGATGCGCACGGCGGCGTTGAAGCCGCGCTCTTCCGGCAAGCTCGAATTGATGCCGATGATTGGCACATCGACTGACCTGAGTTGCCTGATTTCGTTGCTGTCGATGTCGAAGGAAATGACGATTACGGCGTCGACATTGCGGCGTACCGGCAGCATGTCGAAGAACGCGCGGCGTTCCTCGGCGCTGGACATCTGATAGATTGAGATGTCGTAGCCTTCATCATGGAAGGATTCGTTCAGTCCTTCCATGATGGACGAACTGAACCACAGATTGAGTCGGCCGGAAATCAGCACCGCGATTCGTAGCGCGCGGCCGGTTTTGAGTGCTGCAGCGGAGCGCGAGATGGAAAAATTTAATTCGTCGGCGGCTTTCATGACTTTGTCACGCGTGGCTTTCGACACAAGGTCGGGACGTGTGAAGGAGCGAGAAACCGTTGAAATGGAGACGTGCGCAAGTTGTGCCACGTCTTGAATGCTGCTTTTCATGGTGACCCCTTGTATAGTAGAACTACTGGATATTCAGCATACTGTATTGAAACACTCTTGCAAAAGTTGGATTACAAACGTTTTCATTTGTGCCACAGTTGTTGCGGGGCTGATATTTACAATGCTTTCAGGCTGTCAATACTATGACAACGATGCAGAATATATGATTTATGACATGTAAAAATGACAACGTTTGACATTTCGCGTCGCGCTGTTTATTATAACAACTGTAAAAACTAAAAAGGCGAAAAACAATGCAGTGATTCGCCGATTTGGGGCAGTTGGTTTTCCATGCCGCGTTGCTGCGGTGTTGGAATGGAGAGGAAAGAAAGCAGGCAAGCTATGATCAGCATGGCCGGCAAAGCGATACGAAAGTGGTGGGCTCTGTTTGCGCTACCGACGTTCGCTGCATTTATCATCGGGTTTGTAATCCCGTTCATCATGGGTGTGTATTTGAGTTTCTGCAAGTTCACAACTGTGACTGACTCGGAATTCATTGGACTTAAAAACTATCAGAAGGCACTTGCGGATAAGGAATTCCTGCATGCGTTAGGTTTCTCGACGGCGCTGACCATTGTCACTACGGTTGTGATCAATGTGGTTGCGTTCGCCATCGCATACATGCTGACCAAGGCCATCAAGGGATCCAACATCTTCCGTTCGGTGTTCTTCATGCCGAACCTCATCGGTGGCATTATCCTGGGCTACATCTGGATGCTGCTGCTCAACGGCATTCTCGCTCACTGGGGCCGCGCGTTGACGTATAGCGCAACCTACGGCTTCTGGGGCTTGGTCATCTTGGTTTGCTGGCAGCAGATCGGCTATATGATGATTATCTACATCGCTGGTATGCAGTCGCTGCCGACCGACGTGCTCGAAGCGGCTTCCGTGGACGGCGCAAACGGCACCCAGACCATGTTCAAGATCATCATTCCGCTGATGATGCCGTCTATCACCGTATGCTCGTTCCTGTGCGTCACCAACGGCTTCAAGCTGTACGATCAGAACCTTGCATTGACCAACGGCGCTCCGTCGAACATGTCTGAAGGTCTGGCAATGAACATTACCCGCACGTTCTACGGCCGTATGGGCTGGGAAGGCGTCGGCCAAGCGAAGGCAGTGCTGTTCTTCATTCTGGTGGCCATCGTGGCGCTCATCCAGAACAAGCTCACCACGAGCAAGGAGGTGGAGGCATGAACTCCGGAGAAAAAGTCAAGCACGGCGCACTGTGGTCCGTACTGTTCGCGGTGGTTTCGCTGGCGTGGATCTTCCCGATCGTGCTGGTGATCATCAACTCTTTCAAGCAGAAGGCGTATATTTCTCGTAACGCGTTCTCCCTGCCGACCGGTAAGGCGTTCGTTGGACTTGAAAACTATACGCGTGGCCTCGATACCACGAACTTCTTCGCCAGTTTCGGCTGGACCCTGCTCATCACTGTCGGTTCCGTGGCGCTGATTCTGGTGTGCACTTCGATGTGCGCATGGTGGATCGTCCGCGTGAACAACTGGGCTGCAAAGCTGCTGTACACGTTGTTCCTGTTCAACATGATTGTACCGTTCCAGATGGTCATGTTCACCCTCTCCAAGCTGGCCGATATGCTCAAGCTCAACACCCCGTGGGGTCTGTGCTTCGTGTATCTGGGCTTCGGCGCTGGTCTGGCCGTGTTCATCTTCACCGGTGTGGTTAAGGGCATTCCGGAATCGCTGGAAGAATCCGCCATGATCGATGGTGCTTCCGTGCCGCGTATCTTCTTCCAGATCGTTGTGCCGATCATGAAGCCGTCCATTGTGTCCGTGGCTATTCTGCAGGCCATGTGGATCTGGAACGACTACCTGCTGCCGTACTTGACGCTCGACCTGGGCAAGTACAAGACCATTTCCGTGGCGGTGCAGTATCTGAAGGGCGGTTATGGTTCCGTGGATATGGGCGCCATGATGGCATGCCTGGTCATGGCCATCATCCCGATCATCATCTTCTACCTGATCTGCCAGAAGTACATCGTCAAGGGTGTTATGGCTGGAGCCGTTAAGGGCTGATCTTCGATCAGCCCTTAGGGAACAGCGCAGTGCGCTGTTCCCAGGCTCCAGCCCGAGCGGCTATGCCGCGAGGGTAACGTTGAGCCCGCGCGTAGCGCGGTCCTTAATTGCAGGGCCGAAGGCGGCGCGGTGAAGGGCTGATTTTCACCCAGAAAAATTTAAGGGACTGATGCGAATCAGTCCCTTTTTTCGTGCCTAATTACTTGCTGATGTACTTGCGGAAGACATGCTCGAGAATCGGCGAATGCAGCATCAGCATGGTGCCGTAGCCGAGCACGAGCAGCAGGAACAGGCCCTGCGGCATGTAGAACCAGCTGGCCACGAGCAGCGCGACGTACACCGCGTCAATCGCAATCAATGCCAACGTATGCCCGATGTTGCTCACGCCGAACACAAAAGCGTTGCCGAGCGTGCGCCAAAACGAGTTCTCGAACCGCGCCTGCAACGCCCACACCCATTCGAAACCGATCAGCCATACGATCGTCAGCGCGAATTTCGGAATCAGCAGCGGCGTGATCTGCAGCACGATCCACGAGTAGACGCACAGCGCGCCGGTCGTGCCGAAAATCAGCCAGTAGCCGGTCGATTTCGCGAAATTCGAGCGGAAGGCGGCGAAATAGTTGCGCGTCGCCGTGCCTTCGCCGGACAGCGTGCGGCGGGTGGCGTCGTGGCCGGCGGTCAGCGCCGCGCCGATCGTAATGATCGGAATACTGGTGACGAGCATCAGAATGTTGATCCAGATCGCGTCGACGGCGTCGCTCAGGCCGCGCATAAAGCCGGAATCGGGGGAGAGGAACTTCATAATCGCCTTTCGTATGGCATCCGTATAGCAACGTATGCAAGTCGAATCTTCTGCGATTCTACTCGATACAGCTGGAGTATGCACATTTTCGTCAAACGTTTGATGTGCTGCAATGATTAAGTTTTCATTAGCGTTTCGCTTTGCTTGATGTTATCGTTTTCATGTAGCGGAGACAGTGCTCCGCATCCGATGGACTACGACAAAAGGGGTTATGGTGACAGCAAACAACATGCGTGACGATTGGTGGAAGCAAGCCGTCGTCTACCAGATCTACCCGCGCAGCTTCAAAGACGTGAACGGCGACGGGTTGGGAGACATCGCCGGCGTCACCGAGAAAATGGATTACCTGAAGAATCTCGGCATCGACGCGATCTGGCTGAGCCCGTTCTACCCGTCCGACCTGGCCGACGGCGGCTACGACGTGATCGACTACCGCAACGTGGACCCGCGCCTCGGCACCATGGCCGATTTCGACGCGATGGCCGCCGCCGCGCATGAAGCCGGCATCAAGGTGATCGTCGACATCGTGCCGAACCACACGTCCAACAAGCACAAGATGTTCATCGAGGCGCTCGCCGCCGGCCGAGGTTCGGCCGCACGCGACCGCTACATCTTCCGCGAAGGCCGCGGCGAGCACGGCGAGCTGCCGCCGAACGACTGGCAGTCGCTGTTCGGCGGCCCGGCGTGGCAGCAGGTCGATGACGGACAGTGGTACCTGCACATGTTCGCCAAGGAGCAGCCGGATCTGAATTGGAAGAATCCGGACGTGCACGAGGAATTCAAGAAAACGTTGAGATTCTGGTCCGACCACGGCACCGACGGCTTCCGCATCGACGTGGCGCACGGCTTGGCCAAGGACCTCGATTCCGTGCCGCTGGCCGACATGGATCCGGCCGCGGTGCAGCATGTGCTGCCGGCGGACGGCGCGTTCAGCCCGCTGTGGGACCGTCCGGAAGTGCACGACATCTACCGCGAATGGCGTCAGGTGTTCAACGAGTACAATCCGCCGCGTTTCGCCGTCGGCGAGGCGTGGGTGAAGGCCGAATCGCAGCATCTGTACGCGTCCACCGACGAGCTTGGCCAGGTGTTCAATTTCGAGTTCGCCGAAGCCAACTGGTTCGCCGACGAGTTCCGTACGGCCATTGCTGACGGCTTGCGCGCCGCCGAGGAAACGCACGGTTCCACCACGACGTGGGTTATGAACAACCACGATGTGCCGCGCAGTCCGTCGCGTTTCGGTCTGCCGCAGGTGAAGGACGCTCCGTACCACCAGCTGGCGCACGATTGGCTGTTGCGTGACGGAGAGACCTACCGCGAGAATCGTGAGCTCGGCACCCGTCGCGCCCGCGCAGCCGCGCTGATGGAACTGGGCCTGCCGGGTTCCGCCTACGTGTATCAGGGCGAGGAACTGGGCCTGTTCGAAGTGGCGAACATTCCGTGGGATCGTCTTGAGGATCCGACGCCGTTCAACACCCGTCGCAACTTCACCGACAAGGGTCGTGACGGCTGCCGTGCACCGATGCCGTGGAAGGCTGCCGATTGCGGCGAACCGGCTTCGTGGAGCCCGGACTTCATCACCGGCGGCACGTTCGGTTTCGGCCCGGAGCAGGGCGATTCCGCCGACGCGCACTTGCCGCAGCCGGCCTGGTTCAAGGATTTCGCGGCCGACGTCGAGGCCGATGACAACGGTTCCATGCTGCACTTGTACCGCAAGCTGTTGCAGTTGCGACAGACGGTGCTGACGGCAACCGGAGACACGTCCGCCGACCTGCTGGACATGGGCGATACGGTGGTCGCCTACTCGCGTCCGGCCACGGAAGGCCGTCGATTCCTGTCCGTCACCAATTTCGGCGACGAGCCGATCGCCCTGCCGGACGATGCGGTCGCCATCGCAAATTCCGTGCCGTTGACGGATGACGGCAAGCTGGATAGCGACGCCTCAGTCTGGCTGCTGCTGGGCTGATCGACCGCTGAACCTGGCCGCTCCCAAATCGCCTTGCGTATATGAAAAATTCCGGCCCTCCACAAGGAGGACCGGAATTTTGGTTTGTAAGGAAAGGGGAATGGTAAGTCTAAACGCTACTTCTCGCCGTTCATGATGGCGGCAAGCGATTGCACGCGCGGCAGATCGAACACCTCATCGGTGTGCACCACCTTGAGGTCCGGGCCTGCCAGCGGCACACGCCAGTTGGAGTATTCACTGGACGTGCCCGGCTGGTTCTGCGTGCGCGTCTCGCCCACGCCATCCACCAGCGCGGCCTGCAGCAGCACGGACGGCGACTTGAGTAGCATCTTGTGCATCGCCTCGACGATTTCCTGGATGTGGCCTTCCACATCGCCCGCCACTTCCGGCGTGATCAGGCCGGACTCCACGAGACGGTCCATCATCGCGTCGCGTTCGGCGGTGGCGGAAGCCTGGAACTCCTCGACCGGGCCGGACAGCAGGTGCAGCTGTTCGCGCAGCTTGACGTGCTCGAACTGCAGGTAGCCGGCGGTCGGCGGCAGGTCGTGCGTGGTGACGGAAGCCAGCGCGTACTTGCGGTACGTGGACGGATCGGCGTACGGGTCGCCGGCGTTGGGGGAGTCGTCCACGCGGGCGAACCATTCCACCATGCAGCCCAGCAGGCCGTGCTCGCCGAGTACCGTGCGTACGTAATCAGGCACGGTGCCCAGATCCTCGCCGACCACCAAACCGTTCACGCGGGACGCTTCAATGGTCAGGATCGCGATCATCGCCTCATAGTCGTACGTAACGTACGCGCCACCGCGCGCGCCTTCGCCCTGCGGAATCCACCACAGACGGAATAGGCCGAGTACATGGTCGATGCGCACCGCGCCCGCGTGCGAGAACATGTTGTGCACCATCTCGCGGTACACGCCATAACCAGTTTTGGCCAGATAATTCGGATTGAACGGCGGCTGGCCCCAATCCTGACCCTGCTGGTTGTAGAAGTCCGGTGGGCAGCCCACGGTTACGCTGCCTACTGCGAAACGTTCCGGATTCCACCACACGTCCGCGCCGAGCGAGTGCACGCCCACGGCCATATCCTGCATGAGGCCGAGTGCCATACCGCTGTCACGGGCGGCGTTCTGCGCGGCTGTCACCTGCTCGTCGGCGATCCACTGCAGCCAGCATTCGAAATCGACCATATCGGCGTGCTCGCGCATGAGCTCCACCACTTCAGGCGAATCGCGGTTCGTGTCCTTGAACCACGTGCCTTCCCACGGCGCGCCCCACACCTGGAACGCCACCGACCATGCGGCGAACGCGCGCAGATCCGGACCCGCGGCCTCCTTGAACGCGTCGAACGCGGCCTGACGCTCGACGGAACGCGGCACGTTGTACACAAGCTGCAGCGCCTGGCGCTTGTGCCACCAAGCGGAATTGATGTCGAGCGGCTCGATACTGTCGTTGGCTGGCGAGACTTCCGCGTGCAGACGCGCCACTTCGGCCTGGTCCGCCTCGTTGAGTTCCGCATATTCAGCGATATCCTGCGGACGGATGTACGTCACATTGAGAAAACGACGCGATTCGGGAAGATACGGCGACGGCTCCAGCGGCGGCACCGGCGCGGTGGCGTGAATCGGGTTGATAAGCATGAAATCGGCATGCGATTTCGTTGCCGCGTCGGACAGCAGCAGCTTCAGATCGCCATAGTCGCCCACGCCCCAGGATTCAGCGGAACGGATGGAATACATCTGTGCCATCCAGCCCCAACGTTGCTTTTCCGCTACTGCTGGCGGCAGTTCGATGCGTGCCGGTGCGCAGATCAGCGCGGCTTCGGCGTGCAGCGGGCCGGCATCGACGGCCAGCGTGTGGTAGCCGGCGGGAATATCGTCCGGCAGCGTCAGTTGCAGCGAGCCGTCATCTGCGTTCGAGCCCGTCAGATACGCGGTCAGATCGCCCGCATATTCCGTGCCGTCTTCCAACGTCAGCTTCAGCGCCACGTCGTTTCCTTTCGCGCGGATTGGCGTGACGGCTTCCTTGCCGATGAACTTCACGACGGTCGGCTCAACAAGTGTGTCTGCGATGCGCTGCTGGGTCGCCGCATAGGAGGCGGTGATCGCTTCGTCGCTGGATGCGTCCACGCCGAGTGCGGCCAATACGGAGACGAGCACTTCGTCGCGGATTTCCACATAGGTGCCGAGCTGGTCGATATACGACGTGGAAATGCCATTGAGCTTGGCGAGCTGGATAAGAGGCCGTGCGATGCGTTCTGCGCTTTCGGTCTGCTGGGTCTGTGTCATAGGTCCCTTCTTTCCGCGCCGTTTGTGACGGCTGACATGCTACATTGCTTGCGATTGCCGCAGCTTCGGTGCTGGTGGCATTCGCACCAAAGATAACTATATCACGGTATGATATCGTTTTCAAAGCGTGTTTTGCGGTAAGAGAGTGTTGCTATATTGCGATTTTGCTCTAATTTCAGGAATATAGATAACCGGAATTGTTTTTCCATATTGACTATCGTTTGCAATACGAAGGCGCAGCGCTCCGCATTGCAAACGATTATTCCAACGGGGCATTGCTCGTCTGCTACTCGGCTTCGAGAATTGCAAAGCTTTGCAGACCTAGACGCAGCGAAGTGCCGCTAATTTCGTTTTCGCCGATGCTGAAAATCGTCCGATAACTACCATCTGGTAACTGCAAAGCTTTGCAATCGCGGCTTGGATTGACGGCTATGATCAGCTTCTGCAGGTGGGTGGAACGCTCGAAAACGAACACTCTATCGCGTTCGATTGCATGGAACGTAGCCCCCGACCGCAAGGCGTCGCATTCCCCCTTGACGTGGAGTATGGAGCGCACCGTATGCCACAGTGATTCGGCGTCGGCCTGCTGTGCGGCGACGGTCGGGGCGTCGGCGGACGGGTCGGTGGGCAGGTAGCTGCCACCGGTCACATCACCAGCCCGAGTGTCCGATTCTGCAGAATCGGACACGTGAAGTGCTCCGGATGCGTCGTTCGCACCCCACTGCATCGGTGTGCGCGAACCGGTGCGCACGTAGCCGCCTTCTTTGCCGGGCAGTGCGCGGTATCGCATGCCGATTTCGTCGCCGTAATACAGGAACGGCACGCCCGGCATCGCGAACAGCGTGCAGTATGCCAGGGCGATTTCGCGCTGCGACAGTCGCGGCGCCACGCGTGCGGTGTCGTGGTTGCAGGTGATGAAATTAAAATTTCCGTCGGCCGTTTCCGCTTCGCGCAGACGCGGCTCGTACTCGTCCAGGAATTCGCTGATCGGCGTGCCGGAATCGGCGTTGAAATAGCTCTTGTCGCCCTTGCGGCTCAACGGGTCGTCCACGTTGCGCAACAGCATGTTGTAGCCGTTGGGAACGCCGTCCCAACGCCAATCGAGATAGAAATCCATGTCGAAGCCGGCGGCCATCGACTCCTCTGGCCGTCCCCATTCCGAAACGAACGCGGCTTCGGGGAAGGCCGGGCGGATCCGGGCGAACATGTACTGCCAGGTGCGGATGGTGTAAGGCTTGCCCTCATCGTCCTTTTTGACGAGGCTGTCGGCCATATCCACGCGGAAGCCGTCTGCGCCACGGGAAAGCCAGAACCGCATGACGTCCACCATCGCGTCGCAAGTGGCCTTCGCGTCCGGACCAAGGGCTGGCTTCTGCCAGCTACGTTCGGGGTGCGCGAAACCGTAGTTGAGCGCCGGCTGGCATTTGAAGAAGTTCAAGATGTAGGTACCGTTGCGGGGCGATTCGCCGCCGATGAATGGCAGTCCGTCGCCACCGGAGATCCATGAGTCTGTCCAGATGTAGCGGTCGGAATAATTGTTTCGCTCGACCTTGCAACTGCGGTGGAACCACTCGTGTTCCTCGCTGGTGTGGCCTGGCACGAGATCGAGGATCACGTGCATGTCGCGCCGGTGGGCGGCGTCGAACAACGCAATGAGATCGTCGTTGGTGCCGTAGCGTGATGCCACCTTTTTGTAGTCGCGCACGTCGTAGCCGGCGTCTTTGAATGGCGAGTCGAAACAGGGATTGAGCCAGATCGCGTTGCATCCGAGATCCTTGATGTAGTCCAGTTTTAAAGTGATTCCGGGGATGTCTCCGATGCCGTCGCCATTGGAGTCGACGAAGGACTGTGGATAGATTTCATAAAAAATTGCGTCGGCAAGCCATTTGGGGTGGGGGTGTTTCGCGGGGGGAAGCATGAGGGTGTGTCTCCTTGATATTTCGCGGTTTGCGGTGTTTCTTTGAAACAATCATAACGCTGAATTGCAAACGTTGGCAGAAACGTGCTACACTAACAATCACTGATACATTTTTGGTGGCCCCAGTGTTGTTGGTAATCATCCAAGAACGATGATGTGAACGTATGCAGGGTTTTGGTCCGTACCATTTAACCGGAGATGTTGAGGAACACAAGGTTATGTGAGGAAAGGAAGATCAATGAAGATCGATTGGAAGAAGGCAATCGGACTTACTGCTGCCGTTTCTATGCTGGTTCCGCTCGCTGCGTGCGGTGGCTCCTCCGACGGTGGCGATAAGAACGCTTCCGGCTCCACCGAGGCCGTCACGCTGAGCGTGTGGGCCCCGCAGGAAGACCAGGCCAAGGACACCAACTGGCTGGGCAAGGTCGAAGAGAACTTCGCCAAGGCGCATCCGGAATACAATATCACGTGGAAGAATGACGTGGTCTCCGAAGGCGATGCTTCCAAGCAGGTCAGCACTGATCCGTCCGCGGCGGCCGATGTCTATATGTTCGCTTCCGATCAGTTGGGTGTTCTAATGGACGCCAAGGCCATTGGCCAGCTGGGCACCGACGCTGAGAAGCAGGTGAAGGAACAGAACGGCGACCTCGAAGTCAACTCCGTCACCGGCACCGATGGCAAGCTCTATGGCGTGCCGTACACCGACAACACGTGGTTCATGTACTACAACAAGTCCAAGATCACCGAGGATGAGGCCAAGGACTTCGATACCATCCTTTCCAAGGCCAAGGTCGCGTTCTCCCTGCAGAATTCTTGGTACATCAACGGCTTCTATGATGGCCTGAGCCTGTTCGGCGAGAAGGGCAATGATGCTGACGCAGGCATGGTCTTCCCGAAGGACGGCGCCGATATCACCTCTTATCTGGTTGATGTGGTCGCCAACCCGAACTTCTCCAACGACGATGGCGCTTCCGGCCTCGCAGCCATCAAGGATGGCTCCGCCGACGTGCTGTTCTCCGGTACCTGGTCCGCTAAGGACGTGAAGGAGGCCCTGGGTGACAACTACGCCGCCACCTCTCTGCCGACCTTCACCGTGAACGGCCAGAAGAAGCAGATGAAGTCCTTCGCCGCCACCAAGGCCGCTGCTTACAACCCGAACGCCAAGAACCCGAAGGCCGCCGCTCAGTTCGCGGCTTACCTCGGCTCCACCGAAGCTCAGAAGCTGCACTACGAGATGCGCGCCATCCCGCCGACCGACAAGTCCTTGTCTGATCTGACCACCGACGACGTCGCAGCCAAGGCCCAGGCCGACACCATGGCCAACACCGCCCTCCTGCAGTCCGGTCTGTCTGGCATGAACGATTGGTGGACTCCGGCCGAAACCTTCGGCAAGGCCCTGGTCAACAAGGAAATCACCAAGGACAACGCTGCCGCCAAGTACCAGGATTGGGTCAAGCAGGCCGGTGGCAAGATCGCTGAGTGAAATCAGTAATTCTAAAAATCCAATAACTGAAGAATGCAGGTGGTTGGCACTGCCAAATCCCCCCAGCCATCCTGCAGCTTTGAGAGACGCTTCGAGTCGCGGTGTCTCTCTCCACTTTGCATAGTGGCTCACTCCTCCTCCGAGCTTTGCATTCCCGGGCAAGGTTTTTAAATTCTCCTTCCCCTTGTCCGGGAGCAAAGCTTTTTTTATCTTTCAATATCCATATGAGAGGGCAGTCGAAATGACAGCAACAACTCTTTCCCCGCGGGAGATGAAGCGCCTTCGGAAGCAGGGTGCTGATTATGTTTCTCCGTCGCCTTACACGGTAAGGGCGGCGTTCCGGCGTGGTGACCTGTTCACTAAGCTTTCCGCAGTGGTGTTTGGTCTTGGCGATATCGTGCGCAAGCAGTATGTCAAGGGCATTGCCATGCTGGCGCTGGAAATCGCATACTTCGTGTTCATGGCAATCAATGGTGTGGACTATCTTTCCAAGTTGCCGACCTTGGGCACCAATGCAGGCGGCAAGAAGCTGGTCGACGGCTTCTGGGTCTACACCGAACCTGACCGTTCCGTGGTCATCCTGTTGTACGGTGTCGCCACTCTGGTTATCACCGCTGCCTTCATCGGCCTGTGGGTCATGTCCGTGCGCTCTGCATACAAGTCCCAGGTGCTGCTCGAGGAGAACGGCAAGGCTCCGAGCTTCATGGACGATGTCCGCGAGCTGCTCGATGCCAAGGCTCACGTCCTGCTGATGTTCCTGCCCACGCTGGGCATTGCCGTGTTCACTGTGCTTCCGTTGATCTTCATGATTTCCATGGCATTCACCAGCTATGACCACAAGCACCTCGTGCTGTTCCACTGGGTCGGCTTTGAGAACTTCGCCAAGGTCTTCTCCAACAGCGGCGGCACCGTTAACGCCGCACTGTTCGGACGCGTGCTGGTGTGGACCTTGGTCTGGGCCTTCTTCGCCACCTTCCTGAACTTCTTCTTCGGCATGTTCGTGGCCATGATCATCAACCGCAAGACCACCCATTTCAAGGGTTTCTGGCGTGCCTGCTTCTCCATGTCCATCGCCGTTCCGCAGTTCGTGTCCCTGCTGGTCATGCACACCATGCTCCAGCCGCAGGGTGCGGTGAACCGCATGCTGCAGACGTGGGGTTGGATTGACGGCCCGCTGCCGTTCTTCACCGACGCCACTTGGGCCCGTGTCACCGTAATCGTCATCAACCTGTGGGTCGGTATTCCGTACACCATCATGCAGATCACTGGTATTCTGCAGAACATTCCGGCCGATCAGTATGAGGCGGCGAAGATCGACGGTGCCAACTGGTGGCAGATCTTTACTAAGATCACCATGCCGTACATTATCTTCGTGCTCACCCCGTATCTGATCACCACCTTCACGGGCAATGTGAACAACTTCAACGTCATTTACCTGCTGTCCGGCGGCGATCCTACGCCATTGGGCGATTCCGCAGGCTCCACTGATTTGCTTATCACCTGGCTGTACAAGCTGACCGTGGACAAGCAGGATTACAATCTCGGTGCCGTGATCGGCATCATGACCTTCGTCGTGTTGGCCATCGTTTCGCTGATCACCTACCGCAATTCCGGCTCCTATAAGAATGAGGAGGCATTCCGATGAGCAACAAGCATTCCGCAACCAAAGTGGAAAGCCACGGCCTTCTGCACGACCAGAAGATCCGCCGTATCACCGGCGACGTGTTCGCCCACTTGTTCCTGGCCATTCTGGCCGTCATCTGGCTCGTCCCAATCGTATGGGTGTTCGCGGAGTCGTTCAATAAGAACACCGCCCCGTACACCAGCTCCTTCTTCCCGAAGGAGTGGACTCTGGACAACTATAGGGTGCTGTTCACCGACCGCAACGTGTTGGACTTCCCGAAGATGTTCGGCACCACGTTCATCATCGCCTGCTTCACCTGTGCGATTTCTCTGATCTTCGTGCTCTCCGTGGCATACTGCATGAGCCGTATGCGTTTCCGTGTGCGCAAGACTTTCATGAACGTTGTGCTGATTCTTGGCATGTTCCCGGGTATCATGGCCGTCACCGCCATCTACTTCATCTTGAAGGCCTTGGGCCTGTCAAGCGGCACCATGACTACCGTGGCGTTGATTCTCGTGTACTCCGCCGGTTCCGGCGCTGGCTTCTACGTGATGAAGGGCTATATGGACACCATTCCGACCTCGCTGGACGAAGCCGCCCTGCTCGACGGTTGCACCCGTTTCCAGGTGTTCCATAAGATCATCATCCCGATCTGCAAGCCCATGATCGTCTACCAGGCCATCATCGGCTTCCTGACCCCGTGGCTCGACTTTGTCATGGCCAAGGTGATCTGCCGTACGCAATCCAACTACACCGTGGCATTGGGCCTGTGGCTCATGCTGCAGAAGGAATATATCCAGAACTGGTTTGCCCGCTTCGCCGCGGCCGCGGTCGTGATCTCCGTTCCGATCGCCATCCTGTTCATTGTGATGCAGCGCTTCTATCAGGAGTCCATGTCGGGCTCCGTGAAGGGCTAAAGAAAGGCAAAGGATATGACGCTCGTAGACAGCTTCGCACAGCCGAACACGAGCGTCGCCGAACCGTTCCCGCTGTGTCTGGAACGGCCGCTGGGTGCCGTTGTTACTGAAACCGGCACCCAGTTCGCTCTCTGGGCTCCTTCCGCACAGAAGGTGACCCTGAGACTGTTCTCGCGTGGCTCCATGGGGGAAAGCGGCGACGCTCTGATTGGACAGTACACGATGCGTCCGGAATCCGATGGTTCCTGGACGTACGATTTCGCCGACAACATGCACGGCGTGTATTACGACTTTTTGATCGAACGCGATTGCGGTTCCGTCGACCGCATCGCCGACCCGTGGGCGCGCGGGGCCGGTGTGAACGGCCGGCGCAGCATGGTCGTGGACTTCAGCCGCACCAATCCGGATGGTTGGTACCGCGACCATATGCCGGACGTGCCGCTTGCGCAGACGGTGGTCTGGGAAACCCATGTGGGCGATTTCAGCAATGATCCCGCCGGCGGTTTCCCCGAATCGCATCGGGGCAAGTATCTGGCGTTCACCGACGACGGTACGTCTCTGGACGGGCATCCCGACTTTCCCACGGGCATCGCATATCTCAAGAAACTTGGCGTCACCGCGGTGCAGCTCATGCCGATTTACGATTTCGGTTCCGTGGACGAAGAGACCTGCGATCGCTACAACTGGGGGTACGATCCGGTCAATTACAACGTGCCGGAAGGCTCGTATTCCACCAATCCGTTCGACGGGTCGGTGCGCATCCGCGAAGTGAAGCAGATGGTGCAGGCGCTGCACAACGCCGGCATCAAAGTGATCATGGACGTGGTCTACAACCACATGTTCTCGCCCGATAATTGGTTTGAGCGGTCGGTGCCGGACTATTTCCTGCGCCGTAAGCCCAACGGCGCGCTGGCCAACGGATCCGGCTGCGGCTGCGATATGGCCACCGAACGCAAGATGTTCCGCCGGTTCATCGTGGAATCCGTGACGTTCTGGGCGCGCGAATACCACATGGACGGCTTCCGTTTCGACCTGATGGGTCTGATCGACGTGGACACCATGAACGCCGTGCGCGCCGCGCTGGACGAGATTCCCGGCCGTGGACGCGACATTCTCATGTACGGCGAACCGTGGTCCGCGGGCGCCACCGCGCCGCTGCCCAGCGACACCGTGCTGGCTGACAAGTCAGGCCTGTCGAAGCTTGACAGTCGCATCGGCCACTTCTGCGACACCACGCGAGACACCATCAAGGGCCATGTGTTCTTCTCGGACCGCCCGGGTTATGTGAACGGTGGCATGCACGAGAACGTAGCGGCTGCGCGTGAGGCCGTGGACGCGTGGCGTCGCGGCAAACATTCGGAAGGAGTGGCAGGCCAGGTCATTCAATACGTGTCTGCGCACGACGACCTCACGCTGTGGGACAAGTTGTGCGCGAGCTTTGCGGCTGGTTCGTTGGGCAGCACCGTGGCCGAAGGCGTTAACGAAAATACCGTGGATGTGCCAAAAGTCATGTATGACGCCGATTTCTCGGCGGAAGGGCTGGCCGGTGTCGGTCCGCAGATTGCGGCCGCGCTGACCGACGTGATGGACGCCAACAAGCTGGCTGTGGGTATCACGCTTACCTCCGCTGGCATCCCGTTCATGCTGTCCGGCGAGGAGTTCGCACGTACCAAATTCGGCAGCTCTGATTCTTACGATTCCGCCAAAGAGCTTAACTGGCTCGATTGGAACCGTGCATGGCAGAAGCGCGATTTGATTGAGTATTACGCGAAGTTGATTGCATTGCGCAAGTCTGATCCACAGTGGTTCGACGGCAATCGCAATATCGTCGATACGGAAGGCGACGAACTCGTGTTCCGCGTCGGCGATTATCTGATGGCCGCCAATCCAGGCAGACACGTCGGCGTTATTGACGTGGCCGTAACGGGTTTGGAACCGATTGGCGGAATACGGAGATACTGGTGTGGTCTCGGCTCGTCCGTCAGTCCGGTGGAAGGCAATGTGAGCGCAGGTGATGGCGATTATTTGATTGTTCCACCGCATACGTTTGCAATCTGGCGGTTGCAGTAATACTCTCAGTAGGGAAGCTACAAAACGGCGACCGCAAAGCTGCGGTTGCCGTAACCGATACGGCAATGGGGCCGGAAAACCAGAAAGGATACGAGAAGTGGGAGCCGGAGCTCATAATCCACGATATGAGGTGGTATTTTTCGACCTCTACGGGACGTTGATCGACATTCGTACAGACGAACAGAGCGAAACCGCCTGGCAGGCGCTATATGACTGCGTTTGCGAACTGGGTGCCGACTACGAATCGGTCGACGAAATGCGCGAACGCTTCGAAAAACTTGAGGCCCGCGAAATGGTCCATCAAGCCGATCGTGCAATCGTCCGTAACGGATGGGATGAATTCGATATCCTGCCGGTCTACCGGTCGCTGCTGATGAACCGTAGTGAGGAGGCTGAAAAGAAACTGGCACTGCCGCAAGCCGCGCTGAAAGCCGCATGGGCGTTCCGGCAGGGCAGCACCAGCATGATCCGCCTGTATCCGGGCGCACTCGACATGATCGAAGCATTGCAGGAGGCCGGCGTCGTCGTGGCGCTGCTAAGCAACGCACAAGCCTGCTATACTCGCCCCGAACTGGAAATGACCGGCTTGGCGAACGTACTGGACGACGTGATTATCTCCAGCGAAGAGAAAATCCGCAAGCCTGCCCGCGACTTGTACATGTTGGCTCTCGACCGCGAGTTCGTAATCGCAAAAAACGCGCTCATGGTGGGCAACGATGAAGCAAACGATATTATCGGAGCCAATTCCGCCGGTCTCGACGCAGCATACTTCCGTACGGAAATTTCGCCGATGAGCGACCCGCCCAAGTCGGAGCATGCGGTATGTTCGTTTACCGGTGCCGACTACGACGGTCTGCTGAAATTCGTGCTGAACGCGTGAAACGCGCGTAGGTTGCGTCTTGGGCGTACTGGGCGTCTTGGGCGCACGAAAGGCCGTATGCGGAACTGAGGAGGACATATGGAAAGCTATGTCGAGCAGGGTGCTGGAGCTGATTCGATTGAACAGATCGGATTCGGCGGCGCTCGCCGTACCAAGAAGAAGCACCGCGGACTGACGGTGTTCCAGCTCAAGGTCATCGGCGCTGTGGCGTTGGCTCTGTCAGCTGGTAGCACCACCATTGTGCCGCTGTTTTTCGGTTCCGACGTCAATAATATGACGTCGCTGACGGCGATGGTCTTAAGCGAGGTCGTATCTTGGTTTGCTATTCCGATTTACGCGTGGCTGCTGGTGCAGGGTTTCCGTGAAACACATAGTCGCGTCGCGTACGGCCTGCAGCTGTTCATCCTCGCCGTGGTGTGTGAGGTGCCGTACGACCTCTGCACGTCGCATAAGGCTTTCGATTTTGGCTCGCAGAACCCTGTTTTCGGTCTGTTCATCGCGTTCGTTGTGCTTGCCGTGTTGGATTGGGTGGCGGCGCGCTACCAGAAGTCAATGAAGATTGTGCTGTCGGTCGGTCTGGTGTTGATCGGACTGTTGTGGGATCTGCTGCTGCGCGTCGGCCTGCGCCAGCATATGATGAGCGTCGGCTCGGTGACGCTTGGTTTCGTGCTGATTTTCACGTTGATGCGCCAGCATGAGAATTCGATGATGTTCACTGCCGGCCTGTTTGGCGCGGTGATGATGATTATGCCTGGCATTGGCGTTGCATTCGTGCATTATTACAACGGCGAGTTGGGTTATAAGCGGCAGTGGACGAAGTGGGCTTTTTACGCGGCTTATCCAGTTATTTTGATATTTTGTGCTATCGGTGCAACATTAGCGTGATTTTTGACAACGTTCGCAGTATAATAGTAGCAATATGGGAGAGCATTGCCGCTCGGGCAAGTGTTTCCAAGGCTGGGAACGTTTGTGATTATGATGCAGAAACCGCAAAGGGGTTGAGAGATGGATAGAGCAGGCATTCGCGAGGTGGCCAAGGCCGCGGGTGTGTCGATTTCCACGGTGTCGCGCGCGTTCACGCGTCCGGAACTGGTGTCCGAACGTACACGTCGCAAGGTGCTGGAAACTGCCGACAAGCTTGATTTCAACATCTCCCGTTCCGCCACGTCGCTGAAATCCGGCCAATCGTACCGTGTGGCGATGCTGATGAATGAAGAGATCACTAGCTGGTTCAATACGGAAGTGTTCGCTGGAATCGAATCCGTCATGCATAATGCCGGGTATGACGTATCGCTGTTCCAGCATGTCGACACCGCCGAAAATCGCAAGGAATTCTTCACGAATCTGCCCGTCCGCCGCAACGTGGACGCCGTATTCGTAACGTCGTTCGGCGTGGATCCGAAGGAAATCCAGCAGCTCAAGCGCATCCACGTGCCGATCATCGGCATCAATACGCCGACGCAAAACGGCTTCGACGCCACCATCTCCATCGACGATGAGGACGGCATGTTCACCGCCGCCCAGCATCTGATCAATCTGGGGCACAAGAATATCGTGTACGTGTGCTCCGATGCGGTCGATTCCATTAATTCCTCCATCGATGCGCGAGGACAGGGCTTCATCCGCGCCTGCAAGACGATGGAGGCCTCCCATGACTTCAAGTGGCGCGTCGTCTCTGTGCCGCGTGGCAAGACCTTCGCCGACTCGGCGTTGACCGCGCTGCTTGCGTTGGACGAGTTCCCGGACGCGATCTGCTGCCAGATGGATATGATGGCGATTCCGCTGGTGTTGCGTTTGGAACGTTACGGCCACCACACGCCGAGTGACTATTCGATTATCGGCTTCGACGATTCGCCGTACGCCGACACCGTGAGCCTGACCACCATGCGCCAGGATCCGTATGCGATGGGTCGCGCGGCCGCGCAGAAGGCCATGAAGCTCATCGAAGGCGAGCCGCTCGAAAATCCGTATGAGATCGTGCGTGCACAGCTTGTGCTGCGTGGCACTGATTCCGTGTATGGCACTGGCCGCTGAGAGCCGAGTCTCATTGTCCTTCCGCAGCCCGTCAATGCCGACGGGCTGATTGTGATGGCCTGGGGTGGATTGATAAGGGATACCCCCACTGTAGTCACGGTGTGTGGCATACGTTTTCAGGAAAAAAATGAAACAATTTGCAGTGATGTGTTTCATGACACGCCAATCGGGGGCTGATGAATGATGAATTTCATTCAATGATCAGCATGTGTTTTTGATTTTGCAATCGTTGACAAACCGTTGAATATCAGGCTTTAAAGCGTTGTCCCCGTGAGAGGGGACGAAAAAACGTATCGGGGGAGGGGGTGTGGGTTCTTTCTGTTTCATTTTGTTTTCATAACTGCAAAGGTTATCATAGTAAACCGTAGGTCAGAGAAAAAGGGAAAACAGAGGTTTCCGGCTGTGTTGCCGGAGATGGGAACAGCGTAGAAGCTATACGTAAAACAGAAGTGATAACGGCATTATGCAAAGGATATCAACCCTCGAGTTGAGGGGCTCAGAAGGGCGAACACTTTGCGGATAGGGGACAAGATGAGGCAATGGCGTAATGGTGCCGGCAACGCACCACGACACTATGCAGGAACGCGATCGGCATCCGGTTGCGCGCTTTCGCGTACCCGCTCCCTGACCGCCGCCGCCATAGCGGTAGCCATGATGGCCACCGTCGCCGTCACCTCCCTCCTCCCCGCCTACAATGCCAAAGCTGACGAAAGTCACAATGACGGCGCAATCTGCACGCCTACCAGCATTTCCCTTGGCACCGATACCGGTAGCGGAACTGTGGATTCCGGAATCGCCACATATGTTGGCAGTGATATGTATGTAGGCCAGAAAGCCTCATCCGGCAATATGAATAACGTCAATGGGCCGTCTGGTTCATACGCTGCCGAAGCCGAGGGCTTGACCGCGGTGAACGGCAAGCTGCTTATGCATCCGCTTAAGGGGCTATGGACTTCGTATTACACGGATAAAGATGGCGTGAAGAATGGTTATATAAAAGACTACAAGGGCTTCCGTTTTGGCATTGTGGGCTTTGGCGGTCAGTATCGTCCGGCAACAGGTTCCTCCACGCTTGAGGTGAGGGGTAATAGCTCCGATAGCGACATCAGTTGGGTCGGCAGTGCGCAGGCTTGGGGTAATGCCGGATGGGTCGGCCAGACCAAGACTTCGGAGCCACGTTATACGGCTAACATTGCTGGCGCTCCAACCACCGTGTACGGCGGTTCGTCCAATGACATTCTCGGTGCGTCTTCCGGCTCGCAAAATACCAATAAGGATAAGTACACCCAGCGCAATTCTGTTTACGTGCCGAGCGATACAAGCGGTACTGTCAACTGGAATCAGAATGATGATCAGATAGGTTCCACCGGTCAGACATTCACCGAGTTCGGCTCCTATATCAAGACGCTGTCGGGGAATCTGAGCAGCCTCAGCAAGCAGCAGTCAAGCAGTGTCTACGTGGCTGATGCGACAATCTCGTCAGATAACGAAAATCAAAACGGCCTTGTTCGCACGAAGTTCGATGGAAGCTATACCTTCACCATCGACAGCGTGCATGAGAAGATCATCAAGTTTGTAGGCAATGGCACGTCTTCCATGCAGGTGTTCAATCTGCCGGCAAGCATGCTTAACGATTCCTTGTCGTATACCGGCGTGAGCTTTAGCTTCTCGAATATTCCGGACACCTCTTCTGTGGTCATTAACGTGACCGGGGGAAACGTGGATTTCCACAACGGCTGGCGCTTCTGGTGGACTGATATGAATAATCAGACCAGTGAACTGAGCGGCTCCTACACCGACAACGCTTACGCCAAGCGCGCTCAGCAGATTATGTGGAACTTTGCGGATGCGAGCAATGTAATCATCCGCGGTGGTCAGGGTTCGGGTACTACGACTCGTAATGTCGAGAATTCTGCAGCTGAGGGGAATGATGGCGTGTGGGATGGCTCGTTCCCCATGAAAACCAACGATGACCCGGCTGCGGGCATGCTCGGCAGCATTCTCGTACCGAACGGCAGCTTTGAATCGCATGTGAGTACCAACGGCCGCGTATGGGTCGGCGGGTCTTTCGCCATGTACAACCCTGATGCGGTGGGCAATACTGGTCAGGACGGCAAATTCTATCTGTTCATCAACTACGAACGTAGCCATTCCGCTTCCGCATTGGATATGGATCAGGAGCGCCACAATCTGCCTTGGAATGGTTCGTATTCCACCTCCTGCGCCGCGATCAAATGGGATAAGGTCGATGGCCGAGGGCAAAGCCCTGAAAGGTACTTCGTGGACGGTGTACGGCACGAGGGATAATGCCGTGAATGGCACGAACTCCATCACCACGGTTGCTGATGGCGGCTGGAATGATGCGGATGATGCGGATAACGGTAGCGTCACCCTGGATAACTTGGCGAAGAACGCCACATATTATGTGAGGGAAAGCGGCACTGGCAGCAGCCAGTATGCGTTGAACACGAACATCTATCGCATCGTCACGCACGACAGTACGGATACTGTTTCAACCATCGACAAGGTGTACGATGCCGACGGCACTGAAATCACCGATGACACCGCCAAGCAGCTGAACAATGGCGCTATTGTCAACAAGAATTCAGGTACGTCCATCGCATGGTCGAAGGTCGATGGCACTGACGGAAGCACGTTGCTCGCGGGTTCCACTTGGGAATTGACCAAGAAGGGCGATCCCGACCAGTCGTGGACCATTACGGACGATGATTCAGGCAGCGAGGTTGCGGGCATCAAGGTCACGGTTAATGGGCAGGAAGTCACTTCGTGGCGCTTTACCAATTCGACTCCTGCAAGCATCACCTACGTTGCCGTGGATAAGGATGGCAAGGAGCTCGCCACGAAGGTGCAGTGGAGGTCCGAGGATCCGGCCATTGCCACCATTGCCAATAATGGCACGCAGCTGCAGCCGAACAGCAGCGGCTTCACGAACATCGTGTTCACGGCAGGCGACAAGACCGTGACATTCCCCGTTACGGTAAGCGGTGTAACCGTGGAAAGCTCCGTGAGCATCGGTAACTATACCGAAGGCCAGAAAATCAGCCTGGAACAAGGTAAGACCATGACGCTGACGGCTACCGTGGCACCTGAAGGCAACACGGTGAACTGGTCTTCGAGCAATACGGATGAGGTTTCCGTAAGCCCCTCAACCGGTACTGCTGTTACGGTAACCGCTAAGAACGCGACTTCAGGCTATGTGACCATCACTGCCACCGAGCAGCGTAGCCAAAAGAAAGCCACCCTGAAAATTAAGGTGACAAAGCCTGCTGCGACCACCACCACTGTGTATTTCAAGATGCAGGATGACTTCAACCAAAATAACGGTCAGAAGCTATTTCTGGAATGGAAGTACGCCAATGGAAGTTGGCCTGCAGACAAGGGCGATCAACCGAACCGAAAGCAAATGACCACCGCAAGTGGGTGTGGCGAATACGTCTCCTACACCATCAATTCGGTGATGCCATCTGATGCCATCTTCCGAATTCGCAGGGATAAGGCTAACTGGACCACTCCTCAATCCTTCTATCGCCCGAATACCGATGGCGGATACTCGTTCAACGGTGGAGACGTGGTGACGCTGGAAAGCAACACTAACGTGTATTACAGCGCACCTTCCGGCTGCACGGTGACCAGCGCATATGTGGAGAATCGCTCCCATCGTTCCACGGTGAAGAACGCGGTGTTCTATGACCAGCCGGTGGTCCGCGCTATTACCAATACGACTGCCAAGGCAGCTGACACGCGGCAGGATGAGGATCCGAAGGGCGGCCAGTTCAAGGTGTCCGACCTTACGGATGGCACCTACACGCTGAAGGAAACCAGCGCCCCGAACGGTTTCGATGTCAGTAAGACGAAGACTTACACCATCGTTATTGAGAATGGGCAAGTCACGAGTTCCGGTCTTCCTAGCGCGGGCAACATTGAGAACTCGCGTCTTACCGGTACGGTGAACTGGAAGAAAACCGACGAGACTGACACCAGCAAGCTGCTGGCCGGTTCCGAATGGAAGCTGTACAAGACTAGGAACTTCTCGTGGGATAACGGCAACGCGGTTTATACCGAGACCGGCAGTACTGATCCGGTCGCAACCATCAAGGATTGCGTGAACAGCAGCGAGAAGACCTGCTCCGCGCAGACGGGACAGTACACGGATCGTGACGGCGAAGCCGGCAAGTTCTCCATCGTCGGCCTTGAGTGGGGCGAATACCAGTTGGTCGAGTCCAAGGCTCCTGACGGGTACAACATCGATACGACTCCGCACGTGTTCCGCATCGGGCCGGCCGAAGGCGCGAACGTGAAGGGCGAGTGGTATACGTCTTCCGGTTTCAAGCCGGAGACTACCGCCGGCTATCAGAAGTCTGCCGCATTCACCGTTGACGGTGGTTCCATTACCAACACCCCCGGCGTCGTTCTGCCTGGTACAGGCGGCGAGGGAGTAAACAAGATGTACGCTGCGGGATTCCTCGCAGTGGCGATTGCCGTGGTCGGTCTGGCCTTGAGCCTCAGGAGGCGGCAATGATGGAAGCGTCTAGGAGAAGGGGGAGTGGTCCGTAGCGTAGCGAACTCGCTGCCCTCTAGGCAATAACTGAATACGAATAACTCAAGATTCCAAAAATTTCAAACAAGAAAGAAAGGGAGAACAATGAACAAGGTTCTCAAAGGCCTCGTAGCCGTGGCAGCCACCGCGGCAATGGCCGTCGCCGGTTTCGCCGGTGCCTCCACCGCCATGGCGGATGACCCAACTGGTGGTATCAATGTCGCTGACGGAGATGCCCACACCTACTCTGTCTACCAGATTCTTACTGGTACCTATGGCGCAAACGGTGCACTTGGCAACGTCCAAGCTGGTACCGATTTTAAGGAAGCTAATGCTGCAGGCGATCAGGGAAAGGACCTGACTGCTGCGGAAGCTGCTGAAAAGCTGGCCAAGATTGGAAGCACAGAGTCTGATCAGACGAAACTTGCCGAGATTCTCAAGTTCGCAAAACTGACTACTCAGTATGGCCCCGATCTCACCGCAGATGCTCCGTTGACTAATGTTCCTGCTGGCTACTATCTGGCCAAGGACAAAGACGGTAGCGTGACTGGGAATGACGCTCAGACGCTGTATATTGTCAAGGTTGTTGGCAATGAAGCCGTGACCATCACCCGTAAGGCTGACAAGCCGACCCTCGAAAAGAAGGTCAAGGACGTCAACGACTCCACTGGTGATAAGACCAACTGGCAGGATTCCGCCGATTACGATGTGAACGACGAAGTGCCGTTCCAGCTGACCGCTACCCTGCCGACGAACGAAGCAGACTTCGCAGCCTACAAGACCTACAAGCTGGTCTTCCACGATCAGCAGTCCGCTGGCCTGACCTTCAATAAGAAGTCCGTGGTCGTCAAGTACGGCGACAAGACTCTTGGCGCTGGCTCCTACACTGTCACTGAGAATCCCGAAGATAAGGACACCTTCGACATCACCATCGCTGACGCGAAGGCCGTCAAGGATGCTGAAGACAACGCAATCACCGTTGCCGCCGGTGGCAAGTTCACCGTCGAATACACGTCCACGCTGAACGAGAACGCTGTGATCGGCTCTACGGGCAACCCGAATGAGGCTTCCCTTGAGTTCTCCAACAACCCGAATGTTGGCGGCGAAGGCGAAACCGGCAAGACCACGACCGACAAGGTCATTGTGTTCACCTACCAGCTGGACATCAACAAGACCTTCAACGATGGCACCCCGGCTGAGAACGATCTGCCGAAGTTCAAGCTCTACAAGTTCGATAGCACCACGAACGATTACACCATTGACCGTGGCGAGGTGACCATCACCAAGACCGAGGGCGGCAAGTACACCGCTTCCTTCAAGCGCGTTGATGACGGCAAGTACAAGCTCGTGGAAACCAAGACTCCGGCAGGCTTCAACACCGCCGCCGACACGCTCTTCGAAATCACCGCTGACCATGACGTCGAGTCTGACAACCCGCAGCTTACGGTGCTCAAGATCAACACCACTGCCGGCAACACCACTACCGGTACGGTTACCGCCGATGTTGTGAACCAGAAGGGCTCCAACCTGCCGTCCACCGGTGGCATGGGCACCGTGCTGCTGTACGTGGCTGGTATCGCCGTGTTCGTGCTTGCTGGCGCGACCCTGGTGATGGCTCTGCGTCGTCGCAACGCCTGATCCTCCGGATTCCATAAGAATCTGAAGTAACCATGCGAAACCCGTGAGCCGCGTTGACGCAAGTCAGCAGCGGCTCACGGGAATCGCAATACATAATTTAAAAACTAAAAATTAAATAATAACTGAACCCACATATGCTGGGCTGGACCACCTCAATCCCTTGTACACTGCCTAATTTTCTTGAGTATCCAGCCTGGCTCCATATATTTTCCGGTTTGCCGTTGGGGGCGAATCAAACATGCTTACTTTCCAATCCACAGAAGAGGGGTCGGCAATGAAGGAACGCACGATCGCAAGCCGCGTCATCGCCGCATGCTGCGCAATCGCCGCCACATTCGCCGCGGCAGCCTGTGCATTCACTACTCGCGATGCCGTCGCGGCGCCAACAACAGACTCTGCCAGCGGCAGCATCGCCATTTCTTACCAACATAAAAGCTCGGACTCCGAAACTGGCGACGATTCTACCAACTTCGCCATTTCGGACGCCAGCTTCAACCTCTACAAAGTCGGACAGATCCCGGCAAGCGGCGGCGCCACATTCGAACCCGTCGCACCGTTCACCGACTCCACCGCCTACCCCGTCGACTGGTCGAAGATGACCGGCAAGGACGCGCAGGTGTGGCGAGACATGGCCAACACGCTCGCCGGACTCATCGCGGTGAACCAACCCGACGCCACGGCAACCGGCGTCACCAACACCTCCGGGCATCTGACCTTCACCGGACTGTCCGACGGCCTGTACTTGGCCGTGTCCGACAGCGTTGACGTGAAGGTCGCCAACGCCTCCGGAAAGAACCAGACATGGACGTGCTCTTCCGGCAGCATGCTCGTCGCAGTGCCCGAAGACGGCGTCTCCGGCGGGTCGCGTGTGCTGAGTATCGAACCGAAAACCGAATGTGTGGCGCAACCGCCGAAAACCGTGGAACGCACCGTGCGCAAAATCTGGAATGACCGGAACAATTCTGACGGCAAGCGCCCCGAATCCATCACCGTGAAACTCCTGCGCGACGGCGAGCCCGTGGAAAACGTGAAGCTGAACGAGTCCAACAAGTGGACGCATTTGTGGACAGCGCTCGACGCGGACCACGAATGGACCGTGGTCGAAGCGGCGGTGCCCGACGGCTACACCACCATCTCCGATGTGGAAGGCGACTCCACTGAAATCACCAACACGCACACGCCGCCCACCACGCCGGACCAGCCGCACACCGGCGCCGACGTGCAGCAGGCCGCTTGGATTGCCGTGGCCATCTTGGGCGCGGGCTTGGTGCTGCTGATCGTTGCCAAGACGGCTTTGCGGAAGCGGGCGTAGCATAAATAACGTGACGGATGAATCGGACGCCAAGCCAGCTGCGCAAGTCGAATTGGATGCGCAGGTTAAACCGGGTGCGCAGGTTAAACCGGCTGCCAAGCATAAGAAATCGAATGCGCTGCTCAATGTGATGATTGCCATTTCCGCAATCGCCATGATCGGTGCGCTGGGTCTCATCGCGTATCCGACATTCAGCGACTGGTGGAACCGCATGCACCAGTCATACGCCGTGGCAGGCTACGTGGAACAGACCAAAGACATGTCCGGCGCCGAACGCAAGGCCATGCTGAAAGCGGCGCACGAATACAATGAACGGCTCGCCGCGAACGGCGATCGGTGGCACATGACCGACGCGCAGAAGCGCGAATATGATGAAACGCTCGACGTGACCGGCACCGGCATCATGGGATACGTGACCATCCCGCGCATCAAAGTGAAACTGCCCGTCTATCACGGCACCAGCGACGGCGTACTGCAGATCGCCGCCGGACACCTGGCCGGAACCTCGCTGCCAGTAGGCGGAGCGACCACGCACGCGGTGGTCTCCGGACACACCGGACTGCCATCCGCGCGACTGCTCACCGGCCTCGACGAACTGAAAAAAGGCGACACGTTCGCATTCCATGTGCTCGACGAAACCTACACGTACCAAGTGGACCAGATCTCAGTGGTGCTGCCGAGCGAAATCAGCAAGCTGAATATTGAGTCCGGGACCGATTACGCGACGCTGATCACGTGCACGCCGTACGGTGTCAACTCACACAGGCTGCTCGTGCGCGGGCACCGGATTCCGAATCCGAAAGTGCCAGACAAGACGCAATACGACGAGCCGGGCGAAATGACAGCCGTGGCGGCTGCGGTGATCGGACTGCTCGTGTTTGTGGCTGGCTGCGCTTTTGTGGGGCTCGCGCGGCTATGGCGACGCTCCTGGATTGTGCGGCACGGGTTGTGCGCCGGGGCCGGCGCGCGCCATTCGTCTGGTGTTCGGGGGTAGTGTCTAGCCTAGCGCCGCCGCAGGCCGGTGACATCGCTTCTCCGGTGTGCGGGGGTGTGCGTCTGGTCGTGCTCGGTATGTGGTGCGTGGTGTTTGTGTGCTTGTGGTACGTGTTGCGTTTCAGTGTGTGTACTTGTGTTTGCGTGCGTGTGCATGTCTGATGTTGCGCAGGGGTGTTGTTGCGGTGCGCATATGGCCTGAATCGTGCTGAAGCATGGGTTGTGAGCGGATGGGGGTATTATTCGGCCTGTTTCGGACGCTTTTGATGCCCCTTTTGCTCATGACTTGCGGTTTTGACGGTTTTGGCGCGGTTGTGAGCGGATGGGGGTACGATTCTGGATGTTTCGGGCTGTTTTGATGTTGGGTGGCCTCCCCTTTTGCTCACGACTTGTGAGTTGGGCTGGTTTTGCTTGTCTGTGAGCGGATGGGGGTGTGATTCGGGCTGTTTCGGACGCTTTTGATGCCCCTTTTCGCTCATGACTTGCGATTTTGCCGGTCCGCGCGCGGTCGTGTGCGTACGGGGGTGTGTGCAATGGGTCTTGCGTGGGTGTAGGCGCGCGGGTGTGCCGGTGTAGGCGTGGGTGTAGGCGTGCGGTCGTGGTTTTGGCTGGATATCTGGCTTATAGATGGCGGATTTGGCCGGGCGTCCGTTGGTATCTCGCTTATAGGTGGCGGGTCGGTTTGGGCAATAGGTCGTTAGAGGGTAGCATGCATGCCCCCTAGATGTCTTGTTTCCGCAAGGGGCCGCCATCTATAAGCGAGATACCATCCGTCGATCCCGCGAATCCGCCATCTATAAGCGAGAAAGCGCGTGAACCGGGCGCTGCGGCGGCGAAATCGCAAAATTATGGAATCGGCTGATTACTGCGCGCGGCAGGTGGGTAGTATCGGGCGCGGAAGACGTGGAAGGAGCTGCCATGTGTGATGAAGGGGAAACTGCGGATCGGGCGGATGCCGTACGAACGGAATCGCAAAAGATGGAATCGCGAGCGGGGGAGACGGCGCTTGATGGGTCGGCGCGCAGCATCATCGTGCTGATTGTGGTCGGCATGTTGGTGGGCGTGCTGTCGGGCACGTTCGGCATCGGCGGCGGCACGGTGATCGTGCCCGCGCTCGTCTGGCTCGGCCTGTCGCAACGCAACGCGGCCGCCACGTCCATGCTGGCGATCGTGCCGACCTCCATTTCCGGCGTCATTTCGTACGCGACCGGCGGGCACGTCGACTGGCTCGCCGCAGCTCTGCTGTTCTGCGGCATGTTCATTGGCGGACAGATCGGCAGTTGGCTGCTGTCACGGCTGCCGGAACTGGTGCTGCGGTGGATTTTCGTGGCGTTTCTCGTGTTCGTGGTGATCAATCAGGTGAGTTTTGTGCCGTCGCGCGACCACCAGATCGTCATGACGGTGGTGACCGGCATTGGCTTGGCGTTGCTGGGTGTGGTCATCGGCACGCTGGCGGGGCTGCTGGGCATTGGGGGTGGTGCGCTTGCGGTGCCGTCGCTGTCGATGCTGTTTGGCGCGTCCGACCTGGTTGCGCGCGGCACTTCGCTGTTGGCAATGTTTCCGAATTCGATCACGACCAGCGCGGCGAACTTGAAGCGCAGGCTAGCGCATGTGAAAACCGCGCTGATTATTGGTGTGACGGCGGCTGTGACCGCGCCGCTCGGCACGTGGATTGCGGGGGAGGTTTCGCCACGAGTTGGGGCGATTATGTTCGCCTGCTATCTGTGCGTGCTGCTGGTGCGGTCCGTGTTCGTGGCCGTAAAGGCCACGCGCGCGGCGCGGGTTGCGCGGGGCTGAGTGGCGCGGGCATTTTTCCCAGTGGCTGGATGATTTAGTCGCGTGAGTGGTGCGTCAGAGGTGGTTTTTATCCAGTCACTGGGATTTTTGGCGTGTGAGTGGGGTCTGAGAGGTTGGATTTATCCAGCCAGTGGGGGATTTTGGCTTGTGGGGTGCGGTGGGGGTGTTGTTTGACGGAATATGGCGATTTTATTGGCCGTATTCCCCCTGTTCATGCGGTGGATATGTTGCGGTCATCATATGGCGATGAGTGTTCATCTGTCGTTCTTCTGTAGTGCGGTGTGCGTTGGCTTGCGGCGCATAGCGTGGGCGGTGGCATCGAAAGATCCAAGCAATGCAGCCGCGGAAAGGTTCCGCGCAGCCGGAAAACATGGTCGAAACGGGCGTTACCTAACGGGCGCAACCGAAACGGCAGGTTGGACGGCACGGAAGAAACTGCATGGAAGAAAGAAGAAACATGAGCAAGCACAAAGCTTTGAAGGGCGCGATCGCAGCGGTCGCATCCGTAGCGACGCTCGGCGCGCTCGCCGCACCGGCGCTCGCGGCCGACACCACCTACAGCCCCAACGGCAAGTCCGTTGCGGAACTGGCGCAACACGGCGGCGCGCAGCGCATCGCAGCTATCGGCAACAAAAAAGCCAAGAATGTGGTGCTGTTCATCGGCGACGGCATGGGCGATTCGGAAATCACCGTCGCCCGTGACTATCTGAAGGGCGCCAACGGCCACTTCGACGGACTTGACGCGGTCGGCCAGCCGAGCGCGCTTGGTGACGTGCAGGCTGGTACTGGCCAGTACACCACCTTCTCGGTCGGCAACGGCAGCAAGGACAGCGCTGTCGGCAAGGATGGCGACGGCAAGCTGGTCGCCAACCCCAATCCGGGCAAGCTTACCCCCGTAACCGATTCCTCCGCATCCGGTTCCGCATGGGCCACCGGCACCAAGACCTACAACAACGCCGTTGACGTTGATATTTACGGCAATCCGCAGCTGAACCTCTTCGAGCTGGCCAAGGCGGCCGGCAAAGCCACCGGCAATGTGACCACCGCCGAAATCCAGGATGCTACCCCGGCCGTGCTGGAATCGCATTCGTCCGAACGTGCCTGCTACGGCCCACAGGGCAAGACCGACGGCACGTCCAACAATGCCTCCAAGCAGTGCCTCATCAACCAGCTTAAGGAAAACGGCGGCATCGGCTCCATCTCCGAGCAGCTGCTCGACACCCGCGCTGACGTAACCATCGGCGGTGGTTCCAAGTACTTCCGTCAGACCGTGCAGGGTGGTGAATACAAGGGCAAGACCGTGTGGGAACAGGCCAAGGAAATGGGCTTCCAGACCGTCGAGAACGATCCGGCCGCGATGAACGCCCTGCAGTACAAGGACAACCAGCCGGTGCTCGCTCTGATGAGCGACGGCAACATGCCGACCAAGTTCGACCCGTCCAAGGCCACCGCCAAGGATCCGGCCAAGGACGCCAACCCGACCGTGTGCACGCCGAACGCCAATTGGCTCGGCAACCGGGGCTCCTCGCTCAAGGACATGACCAAGAAGGCGCTCGATTTGCTGAACGACAACCCGAACGGCCAGAAGAACGGCTTCTTCCTGCAGGTCGAGGGCGCCTCGATCGATAAGCAGGACCACGCAGGCAATGCCTGCGGCCAGATTGGCGAGACCGACGACTTCGACCAGGCCATTGCCTACGCCATGCAGAACGTGGACCTCACGAACACGCTGGTGATCGTCACCGCCGACCACGCGCACACCTCCCAGATCCTCAACGCCCAGCCGGCTTACGCACTGTCCACCGTGCTGAAGACCGCTGATGGCAACAACATGGTCGTCTCCTACGGCACCGCCCAGGACGATTCTCGCGATGCAGACGGCGGCTACAACGGCGGCGACATGGAGCACACCGGCACCCAGCTGCGTATCGCGGCTTCCGGCCCTGGCGCACAGCGCGTCATCGGCCTGACCGACCAGACCGACAACTTCTACACCATCGCTGGCGCTCTGGGACTGGCCACTTCCACCGAATCGCAGAAGGCACTGTCTGACAACGGCACTGTGAAGGTCTCTGCTGCCGACGGTAAGTTCACCGCGGACGTCGATGGCTTCAACGGCGACGCTGTGCTCAGCTACGAGCTGAAGGACAAGAACGACAAGACCGTGGCCGCGTCCGATTCCTCCACTCCGCTCTCCGGCGTGCGCGTCAAGACCGCACAGACCACTCCGATCGCGCTGGACGGCGTCACCGAAGGTTCCGAATACAAGCTCACCGTCACCGGCCGCCAGTCCGGCAAGGCCGTGACCGTCGACTTCCAGGCTCCGGCCGCCAACTCCGCCGATAAGAACAACGGCAAGCCGGGCGCTGGCAACGCTGACAAGAACGGCGTGATCGCTTCCGGCAAGGTCAACAACGATACGAAGGCCGGCCCGTTTGGCGCCGCACTGCTCGGCAAGACCGGCACCGCTGTGCTGGCTGCGGCTGTTGCGATCGCCATGCTGGTTGCCGTCGCGATGCTCATCAAGACCGCGAAGGCCGCCAAGAACGACCGCTGATTGGCTGAATAACCTCCGATAATCCCCGAAACCGCCGCCGCTGAGATGCTCCCCAGCGCCGGCGGTTTTGGGTTTTGCGCAAAGTTGAGTGAGGTGTGCTCAAGAATTTTTGCGATTTCGGGAATAATAACTTGCGATTCAAAGTTGAGTGGTGTAGGCTCAAGTTTTGGAAAGCATGAGAGACGGCAATCCGGAAACGGCGATCCGAAACTCGAGCGAAGAACGAAAAGAACGTATAGCGAACCTATCTACAAAGGAGACAAGTTATGGGACGCGCAGTTGGCATCGATCTGGGTACTACCAATTCCTGCATCGCAACTCTTGAAGGTGGCCAGCCCACCGTTATCGTGAACGCCGAAGGCGCTCGCACCACACCGTCGGTCGTGGCATTCAGCAAGTCCGGCGAGATTCTGGTCGGCGAAGTCGCCAAGCGTCAGGCCGTCACCAACGTCGACCGCACCATCAGCTCCGTCAAGCGCCACATGGGCACCGACTGGACCGTTGAGATCGACGGCAAGAAGTGGACCCCGCAGGAGATTTCCGCCCAGGTCCTGATGAAGCTGAAGCGCGACGCCGAAGCCTACCTTGGCGAACCGGTCACCGACGCCGTGATCACCTGCCCGGCATACTTCAACGACGCCCAGCGTCAGGCCACCAAGGACGCCG
>OBZS01000138.1_pt1 | contig 37421 bp, 33 predicted proteins | sample 1476981 | NCBI WGS metagenome assembly OBZS01 (sample SAMEA2580254, study PRJEB22360) | human gut metagenome | biome: human gut; feature: human-associated habitat; material: faeces | place: Denmark | collected 2008/2010 | reverse complement strand
AAAACGCCGGAGCTGCCCGCCGCTCTGTCCGCTCTGTTCCAGCGCATGGGCGGGCGGGCGTATTTCTCGAGCCACATCTGGGTGCTGGCCTCGCTTGTGGTTCTGGTGACGCTGCTGGGCGGCGTATTCACCTATCTGCGCGGCCACTGCATCGCCTTTGCGGGCGAGGGACTGGCCAAGCGCCTGCGCGACAGGCTGTTCACGCATCTGGAGGCCGTGCCATACAGCTATCATGTGGGCGTGCAGACGGGTGACCTTGTCCAGCGCTGCACCAGCGACGTGGAGACGGTTCGCCGCTTTGTGCAGATGCAGGCCATGGAGGTGGTGCGCACCGTGGTGATGGTTTGCACGGCCATTTCCATCATGCTGCCCATCAGCGGCGCGATGACGGCCGTATCCACCTGCCTGCTGCCCATTCTTGTGGTGTTCAGCTTCTTCTATTTCCGCGGCGTGCAGCGGCAGTTCACACGCTCGGATGAAGCCGAGGGCGCGCTTTCCACCACGCTGCAGGAAAACCTGACGGGCGTGCGCGTGGTGCGCGCGTTTGCACAGGAAAGCTCTGAGCTGGACAAATTCACCCGGCGCAACAAGGCTTACCACGATATCACGCTGCACCTCACCACCCTGATGGGCGCATACTGGGGCCTCTCCGACATGATCGGCTATCTTCAAATCGCGCTTTCCGGCGTGTGCGGCGTCTATTTCGCCGTGCACGGCGGGTTCAGCCTGGGCAACGTGCTGCTGTTCACCACCTACACCTCCATGCTCACGTTCCCCATGCGCCAGCTGGGCCGCATTCTGGCGGATCTGGGCAAGGCGGATATTTCCCTGTCCCGTTTGGAGGACATCCTTGCCGTGCCCGCCGAAGCGGAGCCGGGCAAAGCCCTTACGCCGCAGATCGACGGCAGCGTCGCTTTCGAGGACGTGTGCTTCGATTACGGCGACGGCGTGCCCGTGCTTTCCCATGTTTCGTTCACCGTACGGCCCGGCCAGACCATTGGCATCCTCGGCAGCACGGGCGCGGGCAAATCCAGCCTGGTGCAGCTTCTGCAGCGGCTGTACCCCGTCACCGCCGGACGCATCACGCTTTCCGGTGTTAACGTCAACGACATCGAACGCCATCACCTGCGCCGCAACGTGGGCATCGTTTTGCAGGAACCGTTCCTGTACAGCCGCACCATCGGCGAAAACATCGCCATCGCCCGGCCGGACGCGGATCTTTCGGACGTATATGCCGCCGCGCGCACGGCCTCGGTACATGACGTCATCGAGAGCTTCTCCGAGGGCTACGACACCGTGGTCGGCGAGCGCGGCGTGACGCTTTCCGGCGGACAAAAGCAGCGCGTGGCCATCGCCCGCATGCTGCTGCAGGATACCCCTGTCCTGATCTTTGACGATTCCCTTTCCGCCGTAGACGCTGAGACGGACGCCGCCATCCGCGACGCGCTGCATTCCCGCCGCCACGGCACCATGTTCCTCATCAGCCACCGCATCGCAACCATCCGTAAGTCGGACCTGATCCTCGTGCTGGACAAAGGCCGCGTGGTGCAGATGGGCACGCATGACACGCTGGCCGCGCAGGAGGGGCTGTACCGGCGCGTGTGCGCCATCCAGAACGAGCTGCCGCAGGCGGCGTCCCCGAAAGGAGGCGAGGCGTAATGGCACAGAATGATTTTGAAAACAAAAGAGACTCTGCCGACCAGAAGATCGACCTGCGGCTGTGGAAACGCCTGATCGCCTATGCCATGCGCCACCGGCGCACGGTGGTCTCCGTGATGCTCGTGCTGCTGGTGGTGGCGGGGATCGACCTTGCCTATCCGCAGTTCTCCCGCTATGCCATCGACCATTTCATCGAGGGCGGCACCACTGAGGGGCTTTGGCTGTACGGCCTTGTATATGCCGCTCTGGTCGTCGTCCAGAGCCTGGGCGTGTTCCTGTTTGTGCGCGGCGCGGGCCGGCTGGAAATGGACATGAGCTACGACATCCGGCAGGATGCGTTTGCAAAGCTCCAGCAGCTTTCGTTCAGCTTTTACGACACCACCTCCGTTGGCTGGCTGATGGCCCGCATGGTGAGTGATATCGCCCGGCTGTCGGATATGATCGCCTGGAGCCTTGTGGACCTGATGTGGGCGGGCGTGTTCGCCGTGGGCATCGTGGTCGTGCTGCTTGCCATGAACTGGAAGCTGGGTCTGCTGGTGCTGTGCATCACGCCCGTTCTGGCCGCGCTGTGCGTGTTTTTCCAAAAGCGTATCCTCAAATACCAGCGCGCCGTGCGCAAAACGAACAGCCGCATCACAGGCGCGTTCAACGAGGGCATCATGGGCGCCATGACCACAAAGACCCTCGTGCGCGAGGAGGCCAGTGCCGCCGAGTTCCGGGAGCTGACGGGCGCCATGCGCACGGCCAGCATCCGCTCGGCTTTGCTGAGCGCGCTGTTCATGCCGCTCGTCATGGCGCTGGGCAGTATTTGCACAGCGCTGGCATTGAGCCGGGGCGGCAGCCTGGTGTTCGCCGGAGCCATGGGCTTCGGCACGCTGGCGGCCTTCATCAGCTATACGACGCAGCTGTTTGACCCCATCCAGCAGCTGGCGCGCATTCTGGCCGAGATGCAGTCCGCACAGGCCAGCGCCGAGCGCGTCATCGACCTGCTGGACACCCAGCCGGATATCGTAGACAGCCCCGAGGTGGAAGCCGAATACGGCACCGCTTTTGCGCCACGGCGCGGGAACTGGCCTCCCATCGCGGGCGGCGTGGAGTTCCGGGACGTCACGTTCGCCTACAAAACAGGCGAGACCGTGCTGCGCGATTTCAATTTAAAGGTAGAGCCGGGCCAGACCATCGCCCTGGTGGGTGAGACGGGCGCGGGCAAAAGCACCATCGTCAACCTTGTGTGCCGTTTTTACGAGCCGACCGCGGGCCAGGTGCTCATCGACGGCGTGGACTACCGTGAGCGCAGCCAGCTCTGGCTGCACTCCGCGCTGGGCTATGTGCTGCAGACGCCGCACCTGTTCAGCGGCAGCATGGCGGACACCATCCGCTACGGCCGCAAGGACGCCACATTGGACGAGGTGAAGCGCGCCGCCGCCATGGTGCGGGCGGACCGCTTCATCGAAGCCCTGCCCGACGGCTACGGCACAGAGGTGGGCGAGGGCGGCGGCCGCCTTTCCACAGGGCAAAAGCAGCTTGTGTGCTTCGCCCGCGTGGTCCTCTCCGACCCGCGCATCTTCGTTCTGGACGAGGCTACCAGCAGCATCGACACCGAGACGGAACAGCTCATCCAGAACGCCATCCAGACGGTGCTGACAGGGCGCACCAGCTTCATCGTGGCGCACCGCCTGTCCACCATCCGCAGCGCGGACAAGATCCTTGTCATCCGCGGCGGGCGCATCACCGAGGCCGGCACCCACGACGAGCTGCTGGCGCTGGGCGGATATTATTACAGCCTGTACACCCATCAGTACCGCGCAGAAGCCACACGGAACGCCTTCGAGGCATAAACCCGCCGCGGCGCCCCTTTTCGGGGCGCCGCGGCCCATCCTTCCAACCGGCAAAGGGGGAAATTTGAAATGAAGCTTCAAGGCACCGTGCCGCTGGAGACCGGACGCCTTGTCCTGCGGCGTTTTTTGCCCGGCGACGCCCCCGCTGTCTTTCACGGCTGGGCCGGCCGGGAGGATTGCTGCCGGTATCTGCCCTGGGAGCCCTGCGCTGCTCTATAGGAAACGCAGGTGCGACTGGAAAACTGGCTGGGACGTTACGCGGAGCCGGATTTTCTCCAGTGGGCCGTCACGCTGCGCGAAAGCGGCACGCTGGCCGGCGTCGTCAATCTGCACGGCGTGGATGAGGCGCACTGCTGCGCCGAGACCTCCTATGCTCTTTCACCCGCGTACCGCGGCGCCGGGCTGATGCCTGAAGCCCTGGGGGCCGTTCTGCGCTTTGGCTTCGCACAGGCGGGGTTCAACCGCATCTGTGCAGAAGTACTGGCGGGCAATGCGGCCTCTGTGCGCGTGCTGGAAAAATGCGGATTCCGCCGGGAGGGCATACTGCGCCGACGCTACCGGAAAGACGGGTGCTTTGTGGACGCCTGGCTGTACGCCGTCCTTTCGTCGGAATTCTCCGACCAAAGCAAATGAAAACAACAAAAAGGCCTCCGTCGGAGGAGAAGGCCTCATAAAGAAGTTAAGGGCAAGACAGACCGCAATGGTTTGCCTTGTCCTTTTTTATTGTGTAACCCACTATGACACTTTCGGGGAAAATGCCAGCGGGGAGAACGATAAAGCTGTTATCTATCCCAATTTGTTCTTTTCGCCCCAGATGCACAGCTGGTCCAGAACGGCCATCAGGGATTTTCCTCGGTCGCTGAGGCTGTATTCTACCTTTGGTGGAATTTGCGGATACTCTCTTCTTATAATCAGCCGGTCTGATTCTAACTCTTTTAGGTTTGTACTGAGAGTTTTATCAGATATGTTTTTCAAATACCGTTTCAGTTCATTGAACCGCACGACTTCATACTCCATAAGGCAGTACAGAATGACCATTTTATATTTGCCGGATATGAGAGACAGCGTATAACTGAATCCGGTATCCTCAAAATTCGCGTTCTCAATAAAATTCTTTATCATCGTACACTATCCTTTTAAGTAGTACCTATCCAAAATGACAGTACTTGAATTGTTGACAACAAACACTATAATTATATATAGGATAGCTGATCCTGTCAATTCTAACGATGAAGTGAGGTAATGATGATGCGGACAAAGCTAAGCATCACAGAGGGCATTTTCCCGATGCCTGTTCTGATGGTCGCCACCTACAATGAAGATGGCAGCGTTAACGTGATGAACGCCGCTTGGGGCACCATGCAGGAGCGGGAAACCGTGGTTCTCAATTTATAACAATCATTTAATAGATTTCCAATTATCTCTTTAGGTTTTCTTATATGCCGGTATAGCCCGTAACTTCGGGCTTTTCCGGCACTTTTCCTATCGGAAGAACCTCACAAACGTTCTTATTACCCTTCATGTTTTCGCTCTCAAACGTAGTACAAACAGTAGTACATTCTGCGCATTCTATGCGGCTTGGGCTTCCTAGGCGCTCTCTGACGCTGGCTGCGTGTTGACGGTTGCGCTGGTCTGTGCCTGAGCTTGCAGCCGTTCCATTTCCTCCTGTGCGGAATGGAACGTGGCGTGAGCGTAATAGTTCAACGTCATAACGATATTGGCATGCCCCATGATGTACTGTAATGCCTTTGGGTTCATGCCTGCGTTTGCCATTCTGGTACAGAATGTATGCCGCATGGTGTGCGGCGTCATGACCTCCGGCAGCGGTTCCTTATGGAACTTGTTGAACTTCTTAGCAAGGCACTGAAACATGGCATCATAGTGGACAGCCACTTTCGGCAGTCCATCCCGGTTTAAGAACAGGAAGCCCTTATATCCGTCCACCACAACGCCTTTGCCATCCTTTCGCCTGTGCAGCACGCGCTGAAATGCTTTGTAGGCTGCTGCGCTCATAGGCACCTGGCGATAACCGCTGTCGGTCTTTGGCGCTTCGATGTAGTAGCCGTCCTCGGTGCTTCTCAAAAGCTGGTGGTCTACATTCACAAAGCGCTTTTCAAAATTCAGGTCGGCAGGTGTCAGGCCGCAGAGTTCGGAAACACGAAGCCCGGTTTCCAGCAGAATCAATACCTCGTCATAATACTTGGCATAAACGGGGTCACTCTGCATGAAGTCCAAAAGCTCCTTTTCCTGTTCAGGGGTAAGCGGCACCTTTGGTACGGTATCGTCGTTGATAACCTCATTGATCTGGAAGTCAAAGGGGTTCTTGCGGAGGCAATCGTCCTGTACGGCCATGTAAAAAATGGCTTTCAGGGAACGCTTGCCGTTGCAGATGGTGTGATAGGCCACACCCTTTTCCTGCATACGTAAAGCCCATTCTTTGGCGTCAGACAGCTTTACGCTGTCGATGCTGGCCCCTCCGATTTTATCCTCGGACAGAAGTTTCATTAACTGCTGGCGGCTCTTATGGGTTCCCCGCTTCACATTGCCCCTCTGCCGGATGTACTTTTCATAGAGCTGGCACACGGTCATTTTCTTGCCGATGGTGTCAATCCCATCGTCAAGGTCTTTTTGTATCTGCTTGATTTTCTCACGCAGGGAAATATCCGGGCGTTTTCCGGCAGGGATTTTGTCCGTGGGGACTAACTTCCATGAGTACACAAACTTCGGTTCTCCAAAGGCATCCGTATATTTGTAGGTGTATCTTCCGTCTGTTCGCTGGCTCTCTCCAGATTTCAAAAGGCGGCCTTTGCTGTCCCGTCTTTTTTCATCTCGTTCTTTTTTTGACATTTCGTCATGCTCCTTTCCATGACGGAAAGAGCCTTGACACACTCTAAGGGTATTATAGCATAGTCAAGGCTCTTTTTCACTAGATTGTGTCCAGAGAATCAATGATTTTTTCAAACTTTTGCCGTTTGATCTGGATGCGGTTGCCGTTCAAAATCACCCAGCCAGCGGATGGGTTTTCCTCGGCAAGCCGCCGCAGCTTGTTTTCTCCAATGCGAAAATATTTCGACGCTTCCTCAATGGTAAGCGTATATTTTTCCCAAATAGGCACATCGTTATTACTCATAATCTTGCCTCCTTATGTTCAAAAAAAGGATTCTTGTAACTATGGGCAAAACACGGACGGCTGGCGGCCCAGCTCCACGGGACTTTCACCCCCGCGTGGTTCTCACACGGCCATACCCATTGCCTGCGACGCTTTTAACGCTCGGACTGTGGCTGTAAGGGAGTATCATTGTCCTGCCTGCACGTCGTCGCCCATAAGCAGCCACGCCTATGTGGCGGCTGGGTGGTGGTCGCTCCGCTGTTTTCGTAGAAACCAGCATCATGGCGCACCCGCCGTCCGGCTCGGTACAGACAGAATGTGTCCGTATGCCCTATGACGCACCGCCATTGTCCTGCGGGCGTATTTGTCAAGGTGCATCCATCAGCCACCAGGTCGGCGGAAATGCGGAAAGGGAGTTAGAAAACATTTCCGTTACCGTGGCCGGGCCGTTACTTCAAAGCAACGATGATGGAATGGATGAGCTTGAGTTCCAAACGGTGCTTCATATACTCGTCCACGCACACATAAGGGATGCCGTTGCTGTCGTACAAGGTGCGGGTGCAGAGCTTGTTTATGTAGCCTGCATAGTACCGTAGCACTTGTTCCATAGCCATTGCGTCCCCAGCGTGGGCAGCTTCCATCACCGAAAGGGGCAGAAGTTTTCTGCCGTTGAATGTGGGTTCCTTCATCCGCGTTTCCCTCCCTCTGGCATGAGCGCCATCAATTTCAAACGCAACTGTTTCAGGGTGCTTGTCCTGTGGCGCTGTACGGCGCTGCGGGACATTCCCATGAGGCTTCCGATTTCTCCGTCTGCCAAATCCAAAACACAGTGCAAAATCAAAATGCTTTGTTCTTGTTGTGGCAGGCTGGCGAATGCCTCGGCTACAAGCTCGTTGTCAATGAGCAAATCATATCCATGCGACGAAAAAACGTAGCTGTCGCTGGGGTAATAATCTACCGTGGAGAGCTTGTCCAATTCCTGCTGTGTCAGGGCGTCCAGCGACTTTTCACGGTCGCGCTGCTGTCCCATCTCGCGCAGATAATCTTTGGCCTCATTGCGGAGTACCGCCTTGCAAAATGCGTCATAGCGGTGCCGCAGGATAAAGTCATTGCGGGGGATCGTATCCATCTTCTCACCCCCTTTCTGTGGGTGATTTCGGTGGTTCTCTCCCTTTCCGCCAAAGTTACTTTTGAAAAGCCGCCAGCTACCCGCTAAACACCACTTTTTGCAACATTTTTTGAAAAAATGTGTGGCCGGTGGCACGGGACGCAGGAAACAACAAAATTCGCCCGGAAGGGTGTAAACCCTCCGGGCGAACGTAAAAATAGTATGATATTTTACTGCATGGGATAATGCATGGGTCCGGCCGCATTTTTGACTGGCCGGGGGATGGCTTTTTTTAACGGTGCTACTCCCGTTTCTGGTGGTCGATCTCCCTTTTTACACATGACAGCTTCCTCCTAGAGCCGCCAATCACGCCAGTGTCAGGACGCCATTTCCAATAGAAGGCGAAGAAACGGCAGACTTGGTCTTGAACCGCCGAAGGTTAAGGAATCTATTTTACGCGCAGGAAAGCCTCTGTCCCTGCAACGTTTTTTTTTGCCTATTGGGCGGTGAAGCGTGTTTCGTGTGATTCACTTCCTATTGGTCGGCTGTTTCTTTTAACCGTTCAAAAGATTCACTACTAATAACGTGTTCCAACCGACAGGCATCGGCTTCTGCAATTTTAGGATCAACGCCTGCGGCTATGAGCTGTTCCATGAAAAAGCAATGGCGCTCATAGATTTTTACGGCCACTTCTCGACCAATGTCTGTTAGATGCAGATAGTGTTCTTCATCCATTGTCAGAAAGCCGCCCTCACGCAAAATGCCTACTGCATGGCACACGCTGGGTTTTGACACCTCCATGTGCCGGGCTACATCTACGGAACGCACCATGTCTATTCTCTTATGCAGAACGAGGATAGCTTCCAAGTAGTCCTCCCCGGATGCATGAAGTTTCATCTCAGCCTCCTAGTACAAAAATTATACGGCCCAACCAAGGCTTTCCTGCTGAATATGAAATAACTTATGGTATAGACCGTTCTTCTTCATTAGTTCCTCATGAGTGCCTTGCTCAACCAACTTACCATTATCCAGGACAATGATCTGGTCAGTATCCACCACAGTGCGAAGCCGATGAGCAATCATAATAACCGTCTTACCCTCTACCAGTTTTGCAATAGCACGCTGAATCAAAACCTCGTTCTCTGGGTCAAGGGACGCTGTTGCCTCATCAAGCAGAATAATAGGTGCGTCCTTCAAAAGCGCGCGGGCAATGGAAATCCGCTGACGCTCACCACCGGAAAGAGTGCTGCCGTTCTCTCCAAGGACAGTCTGATAACCGTCCGGCAATCGCTGGATAAATTCGTCACAGTATGCCGCCTTTGCCGCCGCCATGACCTGCTCCTCGGTAGCGTTCATGTTGCCTACACGGATATTGTTAAAAACAGTATCATTGAACAGGGTCACATCCTGGAATACAAAGGACATACAGCGCATCAGGTGTTCCGGTTCAATGGTGCTGACATCTATGCCGCCAATGGTGATCTGGCCTTTTCTTACATCCCAAAAACGGGCGATCAGTTTGGAAATCGTGCTTTTGCCGCTGCCGGAAGGCCCTACCAGAGCCGTTACGCTGCCAGCGGGAATAGAGAAAGACACATCCTTGATAACATCGTCCTGGTTATATCCGAAGGTGACATTTTTCAGTTCAATGTCATATTTGGATACATCTTTGTCCACGCCCTCCATGGTGGGCGTGGTCAGCAGGGTACGCATACGGTTGGTAACAGTCCCCAAGTGAAACAGAGAGGTCAACTGCGAGAGAATGGCAAGGATCGGACCGTAAATTTGCGTAGAGAACATCAGTAGAACCAGTAAAGAAAGCAGTTCAATTTTACCGTTTGTTATCAGCACCGTTCCAATGAAAATAGTAATGCCAAGCCCTGCTTGCAGGATCAGGCTGGCTCCCTGAACCAGAATACCGGAGGCCAGTTCTACCTTGATGGCGATTTTTCTCATAGCCTGGAGTGCTTTATCCAACGCATCGAAGCGGGAACCGCCAAGACCACAGGATTTGATAATTTTGATACCTTCCAGGTATTCCTGAATCTGGCTAGATGCCTCCAGTTTCACATCCACCTGTTTGTCAAACAGACGAAGTTGTAGCTTGCGCCCGCACAAGATGATAAGGAATGTAACCGGCATTGTGCAGAAAATCGCAAGGGCCATTCTCCAGTCAAAAAATGCCAGACAAACGCAGGTCAGGGTAACAGAGATGATATTTGCAATCAGCGGCGGGATGGTACTGCTAAGCATGGATTCCATGCTACTGCAATCTGCCATCATGTTGGTGGTAATATCGGACAAATCTTTTGTGTTAAAGAAGCTCATGGGGAGCTTGCGAAGATGCTCCGCGATCCGAAGTCTGGTCGTGCTGGCCTCCTTATAGGAAGCAATATAGGTTTTCCTATAATCGTTTTTCGCGGCCAGGAATACCAGAATAGCCGCCACCAGCCCTAGGCCCAGCAGCTTCCACAACGCGGCCCACGAAATTGCTTCTCCCGTAAACGGCTTTAACAGCTCCCAAAAGATCAGGCAGGCTACCATTGATGGGAGCAATAACGCGATATTGGTTATTGTGCAGGCCGTAATTGCTTTTTTCAGGTCGGAATAGCCTTTCTCCGACAGCATTAGCTTTTCTTTCAGCTTACTCATAGATCACACCGCCTTTCCTGTGCCAATTTTCCAGTTGATCGACTCCGTATAGCTGCTCCACATCTGCGCGTATTTTCCGTCCTTCTTCAGCAGCTCGTCATGGGTGCCGGATTCAATCAGGCAGCCCTTTTCCATGACAAGTATCTGGTCAGCATTACGAATCGTGGACAGGCGATGGGCGATCATTACAACTGTTTTATTTTGGATCAGCTTTTCAAAGGCTTTTTGAATCAGGTACTCGTTCTCCGGGTCACTGAACGCAGTAGCCTCGTCCAGAACGATGATGGGCGCGTCTTTTACGATAGCCCTTGCAATGGCAATCCGCTGACGCTCACCACCGGAGAGATGGACGCCGGTACTGCCGATCACAGTCTGATAACCGTTTGGAAGCTGCTCAATAAAATCATGGCATCTTGCAGCCTTTGCCGCCGCAATCACCTGTTCTTCCGTTGCATCTGGATTTCCCATACGGATGTTATCCAGGATGCTCTGTTTGAACAGGAACGTATCCTGAAATACGAAGCTGACCTTATCCATCAGCGCATCCAGAGGAATATCCCGAATGTCAACGCCGCCGATCTGAATACTTCCGTCCGTCACATCATAAAACCGGGAGATTAGGCTGGCGATGGTACTTTTACCGCCACCGGAGGGGCCGACAATGGCTGTCACCTTGCCCTGATCCGCAAAGAAAGAAACATGAGACAGGGCCTTGACCTGGGAATCGGCTTCGTAGGAAAAGCTGACATCCCGGAAAGCAATCCCATAGTTTTCGATTGCTTGCGCCGTACTCTTTTCGGGCAGGGCCGGGATACGCAGGATTTCATCCATACGCTCCACGCTGCCGTCAATCTGCGTAAAGGACTCAGAGATATACATGATTTTATTCAGGACACCGGAAATCGCATACATTCAAATCAATTCCTCCTTGTAAAAAAGAAAAGGCACTTATCATTCTCAATCTGAAAATGGCAAGTGCCTGTTAAAGTTCCATATCCTGTTGTTTGTGTTTCGTCTGCGCCGGGGCGTTTTTCTGTGCTCTCTTCTCGTCAGCCTTATCCTGCAAGACTTCTTTGAGGGGCTGCTTCTTGGGCGGCTCTTTGCTTTCCTCTGTGCCGGGTGTGGCTTTCCGTACCCAGTAGCGGATGTCCCACAGCTTCTTCAAATCTTCCTGCACCTCGGTCAACGGTACTTTCAAGTCTGCGATTTCGTCCACAAGCTTCGCCTGTTCCTGCAAAAGCTCCTTTTTCGTGCTGTCCTTATCGTCCGGGTGCTTGGCAAGGTAGGCACTGGCTTTCTCAAACCGGGCAACCTCCGGGTGTTCCAGCTTGAATTTTTCCTTAGTTTTCTTGAAAAATATCTTCTGGTATTTCTCATAAACGGGCTTACATTCCTTACAGTCCGTCCGGGCGGCAAGGATAGCGTCAATCACGTTGCTGCGGGTTTCCTTTGGCTTCATCTGCTTTCGGTAGTCGGCGGCAGATTTCCCGGACGTTTCTATAAAGTTTTCCAAATCCTCCACGGTGGAAAGTCCCTTTCTCTGGAGATAGGACAGGGCTTCGCTGACTGCCTTTAAGTCTTTGGAAGTCCCCCGGCTTTGTCCCGCCCGTGTCCAGCTGCTCCGTTCTGCCTTTCGTATCTCCATATACTTCATCAGCAGATTGGGAAGAAAGACCGCTTCCTCCGCAGCTTTTTGGGCAAGCAGTTCATTCCGCTTTTCGCTAAGCTCCGCAATCCAGCCTTTGAGATTTTTAATAAGCTGCCGGATGGACTTCATCAAACTATTGGCGGCTTTGATTTCTCGGTTCAGGTTGCCGATGTTCGTCTGAATCCCACGCTTTTCCATCTGCCGGACAGCAGCCCCTTCATGGACGGTAGGGATAATATCAAGCCCCTGTCTTTCGTAAGAACGGAGATCTACTCGTTCCGGGCGGTTGTTGGCTTCCAGATAGCGGTTTTGGATGACCTCCCATTCATGCCGCCAGATTTCGCCATATTTGCGGTCGTTCCAGTCAACCGTATCTTCCTTGTGGCTTTTCCACCTGCCGGACGGGAGCTTGATTCGTTCCCCGTTCTTATCAAGTTCATAGACCTTGCGGCTCTTGGGAAGCCATTTCCCACGCTCATCCATTGCCCGCATGGTCAGCATGACATGGGCGTGTGGGTTTCCGTCCCCTTTGTCATGGATGGCAAAATCCACGCACATTCCTTTGGAAACAAACTGCTGGCGGCAGAAATCCCGTACAAGGGCGGCGTACTGGTCGGGCGGTATCTCTCTGGGAATGGAAAGCACCCACCGCCTTGCAAGCTGGGAGTTCCATTGCTTCTCAACAGCTTCGGCAGCGTTCCAGAGGGTGTTGCGGTCTGTGTACTCCAGGGGAGCGTTTGCCGGGAGCAGGATTTCATTGTGGACGATACCACGCTTTTCCGGGTAGTGTTTTACTTCCTGGTCATATTCACAGAACAGCTTTTCGCCGCTCTGGTAAGCAGCGGCGGCAACCGCAGACTGGCGGTGGCTGCGCTGCACAATAGAGATTTCGTTGTGTGGACAGGGCATTTTGTGTTCCTCCTTTCCGTTTTTGGACATAGAAAAAGCAGGATACCTTTTCAGATTTCCTGCTTGTTGTGCCGCTGGGGGCGGCGGGTATTTAGTAATACATTTACATAGTTTTGTGCAAGTACCAAAGTCGCACAATAAATACAATTTGTCCAATAGCATAAGCCCCAATAATAGTGAAACATGGGACTACTGTCATATATCCGGTGAAAATCAAAGCAAAAATAGAAACAGCAATCGTAACATTCATTACCTTGAAGCCACTTGCCATAGCAGCATTACTAAGCGAAATATTTCTCTCGTCATTTTCCTCTATTTCCATTTCTTTGGTTTTCTTAACGAACAAGTCGCACACACCAGATACAATCAGCAAAATTCCAATGAGAGATGTACCTACTACTATTAAGTCGGGACGTGGCACAGGTATTATTTCATGTACTCCCAAACCGTATGTTAGCAATCCTCCCAGTAGAATAATCATTCCTGTAACTGTCATTAAAATCAACAACCTTTTTTTCATAATCAATCCTCCTCGTAAATAAAAATTTCTTCAATACTCATGTTGAAATATCTGGCAATCTTAAATGCCAACTGAATAGATGGGTTATAGCGTCCGTTTTCCAAAGAGCCGATGGTCTGTCGTGATACTTCCAATGCATTTGCTAAATCTTCTTGCTTTATGCCTCGTTGCTTTCGTAATTCTTCCAGGCGATTTTTCATGTCATCCTCCTCTCTTATGGAAAGTTAACTTTCCATGCTTCCATTATATCACATAGTTCTTTTATGTCAAGTTAGCTTTCCATTTGCATTATATTTTATGAAACTTATCGGCTGGGAACAGCTTGCAACGCAAGGTGTCCCCAGATGGCAAGTCCACAAAAGGGTAGCTGGCGGCAGCCAGCGCAGGGGAAGTGTAGCGTCCCCTGTTTGATTTGGAGCAGACCGTGGCTGCGGAAAATCACAGCCCTCCTGCAAGGAGCCTTCGGAGAACGCAATGCACCAACCTCTGGGTGGTGTATAATTGCGCCCTTAGTAAACTAAGGGGTTTCCGGCTTCTCCCGTTCCAGCAGTTTTTTCAATATATCTTGCGTGTCCTGCCTGTGAAAAATGAGTTTCAGCAACAGCATGACATCATCGTCCGTCAGGCGTTCCGGCTCTTGCAGAAAACTTTCCAGCATACCGCCACGAGTACAGAGCCGGTGCGTCCGTTCCTTTCGGGTAAGCTGCTTCAACTGGTGCTGCAATGCCTTTTCATCATTGATGGCTTTCCGCAGTTTCTTTTCGCTTTTCTCCAACTCCCGGTTGAGCTTTCCCAGCTTTGAGGTATCAGGCAAGGGTAGCGCCCTCCTTTCCCGGTATCAGCACATAAATCCTGTTCGGTTCTCCCACGCCCTGACGCACCCGCATGATAAGTCCGGCGGTTTCCAGTTCATTCAAAGAACGCTTGACCGTCATGAGGCTGCGGGACAGGACTGCGGCAATGGCTGTGATAGGGAAGCAGACAAAAAGAATCCCATTCTCGTCCGCCTGCCCTCTGAAAAGCATAGCGTCCAACATCCGGCAGTACATGACCTTTGCGGTGCTGCTGACTGGAAATCCTGTCAACGCTCTGGGAAATGGCATACAGGGCGGCAATGGTGTGTCTATCGTCATAAATTCAAAATTCATTCGGTGTGTTCCTCCTTTTTCTTTGCTCGTTTGGATAAATAACGGGGGCAGTCAATCACAACCGCCCGGAAGCTCTGCTTGCACCCATGCTGGCATTTCCGGCATAATTCGTTGTAAGTGACACGCCCCCGGTCATTGAGGTAAAAGGAAAGCTCATGCTTCCGCTTTTTGCTCATTCTCGGCATGTTACGTTTCCTCCCGTTTTCGTGTATGGTTTCGGGGCGATTTTCGGCAAAATTACAGCCATAGAGCCGCTTAAAATCTCCCGAAGTCTCAGCGATAGGGTAGACTATCTCCCTATCAAATTGTCGTGTTTCGGTATCATTTCGGTGTCAGTTCGCCAGTTCTCCCCGGTGTCGTTCCTCCCCTGAATCTCACAGCGGCGTATCGCTCCCTTTGGTACGCTCGTTTCGGTCAGGGTTCCTCCATATCCCTGCCAAAAGTCATGGCGCTACATCGCCGGGGAAGCATATCCCACACAGGCTGGTCATTCGATTGGAATAATCCATCGATGAACTACCTGTATCATAGAACATTTTTGTGCCCTGTGCCGTATATCCACAAAGTAGGAATCAGGGGGAAAATCAGAAATTTCCACGATTGCGGAAAGTGTGATATAATCCAGTTAAACGGCAGAAATAAAACCACCGGAAAGGAGCGTGCGCCCATGAAAGTTGCAACAAGCATACAGGAACGCCTTTGGGAACTCCGCAAAGACAAAGGCTTAAATCTGGAAGAACTATCAAAGCTGACGGGCATTTCTAAATCAGCCCTTGGCAGTTATGAAAAAGAGGATTATAAGGAAATCAATCATGGCAACCTTATCACGCTGGCAGACTTCTATGGGGTTTCCGTCGATTATCTGCTGTGCCGGACAGAGAACAGGGAGCAGATCAACACGCCACTGACGGAGCTGCATTTGAACGATGAGATGGTGGCACTGCTGAAAAGCGGTCGGATTAACAACCGTCTGCTCTGCGAACTTGCCACCCATAAGGACTTTATCAAGTTTCTTGCGGACATTGAGATTTATGTGGACGGGATTGCCACCATGCAAATCCAAAATCTCAACTCCCTTGTTGATACCGTCCGGCATGAAATTATTGAACGGTATCGCCCCGGCGAAGATGACCCGCATTTGAAGGTGCTGCAAGCCGCACATATCAGTGATGATGAGTATTTCAGTCACATGGTTCTGGATGACCTCAACCTGATTATCCGGGATATTCGGGAATTCCACAAAAAGGACAGCGAGAGTGCGCCCCAAACTACCGTTGCCGATGAACTGAAAGAAAATCTGGAAGCGGTCGAAAATTTCAAGGGCAGTCGAGATGAAAAACTGGTTATCCTTTACTGCAAGCAGCTTGGTATCAACTATAAAAACCTGTCAGAAGAAGAATTTCGCTGGTTCATTCGTATTCTCAAAAAATCAAAGAAAATGGGAACGCCTATCAGCCAGAGGAAAAAACGGTAAAGGAAAACCGCTGTTGCATGGTTTGTTGGATTCCATGTAGCAGCGGTTTGTGCTGTGGTTATTATTTCATTCGTTTTCTTAATATTCGGCGATAATTTGTTTCTCCCTTTGGTGCGTCCTGTATAATTTCCAACACACCATCTTCAAGCATTTTATCAATGCGATTGGAAATCCATACATCACTAATTCCAAGTTGATATTTTCCTAAAACATTACCTATGACAATAGCCATTTTGAATTGCTCTGGCTGTTCCGCAATTTCACGAAGAATGAAACTATCATATATATCTTCTGAAACGCTTTGCAATTTACCATTTAACATTGCACGCAAAGGTGCATTTTCATTTTGAAGTTGATTCCATTTCATAGTACAAGCTGAAAGAAATACAGGATTAGCTTTCTCTTGTAGAGTTATATAGTTTCCCCATTCGCCAGGAGAGACCTCGCCCCATGCTATTTTGGATGTCATAGTATTTTCTTTTCCATATTCCCATGTAGGTAACTTAACCAAATAAATTGTTGTCTGGCAGTTTAATGGTTGAAGTTGTTTCATAAGCCAATACATACCACAAAGCTCATCTGGATTATAGCTATACCAAATGCGAATTTCTTCCCCAGCTACATATCGTTCAATCACTGAGGTCAATGTAGTTTTAATTTTCTGTATTTTTTCTTCAACCTGATAATCTAAATCCTCTACAAAGCAGACAGACAGCATTTTCTTGAAAATATTTTTCCGCTGTTCGCCAATTCCATTATCAGAAATATCTCCCACACTAAGAGCCATATCAAAACAATAAACATCACTGCTCTTGCCTCCCAATGGAATAGCATTCTCCCAAGCAATGCGTTCTTGTTCCTGTGCTTGAAGCTGTGCCTTTTTCATTTCATCTGAAGATGGAACACTCCCGTCTTCGTGCCTCATAAATATTGAAACAGCACTTCCTCTATACTTTCCCTTGCCGTAAGTTTGGGCAATTTTCAAACTTCCACAGGCACTTTCACCAAATACAATTTCAATCATCTTATATACCTCCGATTTAATTGCTCCCGTTATGAATAAATCATCTCATACAAAACAATTTCTTCTGCCCTGTTGTGAATGTTATTGCAACGCTGCACCCATTCCATTTGTCGGGTACACTTCAATTCCTCTGTCACGCCCTCGGTAGCTTTCATCTGCTCCATGATAGTGTCTAACCGTTTTTGTGCCTGTTCATTCAGGTCTGCAAGATATGTCAACAATTCTCCGGTCAGTATCAATGTATTCAATCTGGCTGGGTGGACTTCTCTTAAATATTCCCGGTGCATTCGTCCGTACTTTCCGATAGGGCGGTGTTCCTCCGGCAGTTTCAAGCCTGGAATGTAGTAATCTCCGACAAGGATATAATCAATTCCGTTTTCCGTTATTCTTGGTTTCAATTCGCTCATGTTCCTTACCTCCTGTGGAAGCAGGCTCGTCTGGTACTAACTCAATCACATCAGTAATCTCACAATTCAGAGTTTCACAGATACGGGCTAATGTATCCATGCTGATGTGCTTTCCCTCTTTGCTCATGTTGGCAATCATATTTGTTGTCATACCAGCAGCAAGCCTTAAATCCTCTTTTCTCATATCACGCTCTAACAGTGTGTGCCAGAGTGGTTTATAGCTGATGTGCATATTGTTTTCCTGCCTTTCTATCCATACCACCGGGGCGGTTGCCCCGGCAGGAACTTTTCTCTTATTATAACACCAATCTTGTGAAATCACAATTTATTCTTGTAGCCTGCCGCTGATACCGTCTGGATTGTGCATTCCCTTTCTTTTTGTTCCCTTTAATTAGCCATGAACTGCTTGATCCCTTGGCTCTTGCTTGCCGGGTTGTCCGCCCCGTATCCCTCCAAAAGATTGACGCCGCCCCATACGCAAAGCGCTCCGCCGAGGCCCACAACGATGGTCTGCAAAGTATCAACTGCACTATTGAAAAATTCCATAAATTTACCTCCATAAATTCAGATTGTGATGGTGTTTGGGTGCAAAAAAGCCGCCGTTCATAGCGGCAGCCTCACAATCCGCAGACGGCCCGGAGTTACTGGCCGTCCCGCCATTCCAGCACAGCCAGCGAAAAAATCTCGCCCCATGCTTCACACAGTCTGCGGTCTATTTCCCTTACAAGTTCTTCGGCTTCCCCGTCCGTGGGCGGGGTATCATGTCCCGCGATCCACTGGCACAGCACCGCAGCGGAAATGATCGCCCGGTAGATTTCTTTCTCATACCTGAAATAATCCGCAAATGTCCATTCGTCCGAGTGTCCCATCGGTCACGCTCCTTTCTCTATGGCCGCTTTATTCCGCGGCAAAATCTTCATCCGACAGCTCAATGTCGTAGAGGTCAAAGGGTTCGTCCTCCGTTATCACGCGCCGCTTTTTCCGGCGCAGGGACGATAGGTAGCTGTCCACATCAAAGGTATTCTTTTTGTCGGCGTCCGAGAGGTATTTATAGCGGGGGTGGCGGATGATGTCGTATTTCTCACTGAAAAACGGCCTCACGCCGCGCACCTGCAAAATACACTTGCCTCCGTCCATCGTTGCAATTTCGTCTTGGCTCATCAGCTCCTTTCCGAGTTTTTGGTAGTTCAGTCCGTGGGAGGTCTGCGCGCCCCGGTTCTCGCTCTGGTTGGGCTTCACAAAGAACCGGGTCTTGCCGCTGCCGGAACCGCCGATCACCAGCACATTTTTATTCCGGGCGGTCTTGGGGTCTTTGGGCCGGTTGTTCATGGTGAGGCGTTCCGTCTGGGTCAGGAGGATAGCCGATGCCGCTCACGTGATAGAAGCGGATTATTTCGGCGTGGAATCCGGGAACAGGACTGCCGACAAGTTTACCCGCAGCGGCCTTACCGTCAGCAAAGCCCAAATGGTAGACGCCCCTGTTATCAACGAGTTCCCACTTTGTCTCGAATGTGAATTTGTTGAATATCAGGATGGCAAATATGGCTGTGGAGTGATTGGAAAGGTCGTCAATGTCACTGCGGATGAAAGCGTTATGGAAAACGGCAAGCTTAATATGTCGTTGGTAAACGCCATCGCCTTTGATCCGTACACTCATGGGTATTACAAGGTGACGGAGCGTGTTGGTGATGCATTCAAAGATGGTCTGAAACTGAAAAAATAAAGTTAACGCCCGCTGGAAAGCAAACACTTTTCAGCGGGCGCTAATTTCCTTATGGGAGTTCTTCCGACAGCGGAAGCCTTTTTGTTCTATATTCTTCGCACACAGCACGGCAAAGGCGGCGCGCCCGGCCTATCCCCCCTGCTTTTGCCTGGCACGCGCGGCATAACGGCCGGGCGGCATGCCGTATTTGCGCCGGAACATGCGCGAAAAGGAAAACACATCCGGATATCCCGCCTGACGCGCCGCTTCTTCCTGAGACATGCCGTGCTCCGTCATGAACTGCGCCGCTTTTGCCAGACGGCAGGACACGATGTACTCTTGCGGAGAAAGGCCCGTCTGCTGCCGGAAGAGCCTGCAAAAATAACTGCGGTTCAGGCCCAGCCCCGCGGCGATATCCTGTACCCGCATAGGCTGGGAATAATTCGATTTGATGTAGTTCACAGCCTGTCCCACATAGTTGCCGCCGTGCCCCTGCGCCGGGCCGCGGGCCGCGTCCAGCTCCGCAAACAGCTCATAGAGCTGCGCGCAGATGCGCCACTCCTTTGCAGGCATATCTCCGCAGCCTGCAATGCGCGAAAAATTTTGCAGCGCGCCGGGCAGGCGCAGCACGTCCTGCTCCAGCAGCGCCGCAAAGGGCGGCGCGCAGTCAAATCCGGCCCACATGTATTCCCACGGGTCGCGCATATCCGCTTCGTAATATGTCACCTCGCCGGGGCGTATCACGAATATTTCGCCCGCCTGCAGTGTGTACTCCCGTTTCCCGCGGCGGAATATTCCCTTCCCGCGCACAACATAATGCAAAAGAAAGTATTCCCGCACCGCCGGGCCGAAGGAATGCCCCGGCGCACACGCCTCCACTCCGCATATCCTCGGATTGATGTCTGCCATGTGCAGATTGTCCAGAAGCGTATCCTTCATTTCTCCCGCCGCCCTTCCATCAGTCACATTATGCCAAAAATGCAGCGCAGTTTGCAATACCCTTTCCCATATTTTTTTGCTAGACTGTGTGTAAGGAGGCGGTACAATGATAAAGATCACATTTATGGGCGCAGGCAGCACGGTCTTTCTGCGCAACGTTTTGGGAGACTGCATCTACACGGATGCGCTCAAGGGCATGGAGATCGCCCTGTATGACATCGACGGCCAGCGTCTGGAACAGAGCGCAGCCATTCTGGAGGCCATCAACAAGGGCAACGGCTGCCCTGCTTCGATCCGCTCTTATCTGGGCGCAGAGAACCGCCGGAAAGCGCTTTCCGGAGCGGATTTCGTCATCAACGCAATCCAGGTGGGCGGCTACGATCCCTGCACCATCACAGATTTCGAGATCCCTAAAAAATACGGCCTGCGCCAGACCATCGGCGATACGCTTGGCATCGGCGGCATCATGCGTGCACTGCGCACCATCCCCGTGCTGGAGGATTTCGCCCGTGATATGGAGGCGGTATGCCCCAACGCATGGTTTCTGAACTATACCAACCCCATGTCCATGCTCACGGGATATATGCTGCGTTATACAGGTGTGAAAACGCTGGGCCTGTGTCACAGCGTACAGACGTGCAGCAAAACTCTGATGGACGCCATCGGCATGAGCGACCGTCTGGAGGGACGCCGGGAGCTGATCGCCGGCATCAATCACATGGGCTGGCTGCTGGACATCCGCGACCGGGACGGCAACGATCTGTACCCTGAGATCCGCCGGCGTGCAAAGGAGAAAAACGCCTCCGAGAAGCACCATGATATGGTCCGCTTCGATTACATTGAAAAACTGGGTTATTACTGTACGGAGTCCAGCGAACACAACGCCGAATACAACCCATTTTATATCAAGGCGCGTTATCCGAAGCTGATCGACCGCTTCAACATCCCACTGGACGAGTATCCCCGCCGCTGCATCCGGCAGATTGCCGAGTGGGATAAGGAATACGCGGACCTCAGCAGCAAGGGCGTGCTGCCCCACGAGCGTTCAAAGGAATACGCATCACGCATTATCGAGGCTATGGTTACGGGCCGCCCCTATAAGCTGGGCGGCAACGTGCTCAACACAGGCGGGCTGATTGAAAATCTTCCCCGTGAGGCCTGCGTGGAAGCGCCCTGTCTGGTGGACGGCGCCGGCGTAGCCCCGTGTTATGTGGGCAGGCTGCCCGTACAGCTCGCGGCCATGAACCAGACGCACGTCAATGTACATCTGCTCACCATTGAGGCCGCCGCGACGAAAAAGCGCGAGCACATCTATCATGCCGCCATGCTGGAGCCGCACACCGCCGCCGAGCTCTCCCTGGACGACATCATCCGCTTGGTCGATGACCTGATCGAGGCCCACGGCAGTTGGCTGCCGCAATACCGGTAACGCCGTCTGCTGTCCCGGCGAAGCCCCCCCGGCAAAGTCTGGGGGCATATCCGGGCAAAGCCCTATATTGCCAGCATACGCGCCAGATGGCGCAGGCAGGGTCCGCCGGCCACGGAAATTTTACTGCCGGCGGCCCGCAAGCGGGCTTATTTCAGCATCGTCGGCGGCTCTCCTGCTCTGCCTTTCTTCATCTGATGTTCGACGCGCTCCACGATTTTTATCGCATTCTTTCCTGCTGTGTTTGCGTAATATCCTCTGCGCCAGAATTCCCGCCTTTTTTCTCCGCAAAAGGCTTTCCTGCGATATTTTGACGCAACCGTAATATGATATTTGCAATTCCAGCCTGTATTCGATAAATTATTCATCTGAACGGCCCGCCCTGTTTTTTCGTTTGTGCAGTTGGCCGGTCGCACTTCCCTATCCTGTCACAGGGATTTTTCATCGTCAGCATTATCCTTCTTTTGTACCGCTCGCCCAGCGAGTGGTTTTCTGCATGCAAAAAGGGAGGGGCTTAGGCCCTCCCCTTTTTTATTTTCTCCCTTATTCCGCCGCCGGCAGCTCCCGCGTAGCCACGACGTCCACGCCCGTGCCGCACACGTCCGCCAGCACCACGTCTCCGCAATGCACAGGCGCGTGCAGGCATACGCCGTCCAGTGCGTCCATCACGGCAAACATTTTCTCCTTGGGCACGCTGCCCGCGGTTTTCACCGGGCAGCGGCAGATATCCGCGCCCTCCACACGCACGGTGCTCGTCACCACACGCACCGGGTGCGTCAGCTCGTTTTTGCCGTACTCCGCGCCCCGCGGGCAGCCGTTCCCCGTCACAGCCAGCGTGTTTTCATCCACCGTCAGGCGGCAGCCCTTGGGGCACACGATACAAATGATATTCGCCATTTCTCATGCCTCCTCCACGCTGACGGTGATGCAGCCGTCCGCCTTTTCCAGCAGTGCCCTCGGCACGCTGATGCGCTCCATCTCGCCGGGGGCCAGATGCTCGCGCTTGTATGCCGCCAGCTGTTCGCTGCCTGCCGTCACGCGGATAACGGAATTGCCGCACACGCGGTTCACACGGAAAAATATCTCCACGGCTTTATCCACATTGGCCAGGCGGATCTTTCCGGGCACCGTATAGGTGACGGACGCACCGTTTTCCACCTCCAGCACGCGCCCCTCAGGCGCAGGACCCTGCCGTGCGAACCGGGCCGCGGCCGCGCCCGCGCGCTGGCTCTCGCCCGTGACAAAATCCACAAGGTCATGTACATGCACCACGTTGCCCGCCGCGAAGATGCCCGGCACGCTGGTCTCCATGTTTTCATACACCATGGGGCCGTTGTGGCGCCGGTCCATCTCCACGCCCGCGCCGCCCGAAAGCTCGTTTTCCGGAATGAGCCCCACGCTCAAAAGCAGCGTGTCGCAGTCGAAATGCATCTCCGTGCCGGGGACGGGAGCGCGGTTTTCATCCACCTTCTGCACGGTCACGCCCGTCAGGCGGCCCTCCCCCTCGATCTTCGTCACCGTGTGGGACAAATACAGCGGGATATTATAATCGTGCAGGCACTGCACGATGTTGCGCGTCAAACCGCCGGAATAAGGCATCACCTCAACGCAGGCCAGCACCTTCGCGCCCTCCAGCGTCATGCGGCGGGCCATGATAAGGCCGATATCGCCCGAGCCCAAAATCACCACGCGGCGGCCCACCATGTAGCCCTCAATGTTCAGATACCGCTGGGCCGCGCCCGCGGTGAATACGCCAGCCGGGCGCGCGCCCGGGATGGAAATGGCGCCGCGCGTGCGTTCGCGGCAGCCCATGCACAGCACGATGGACGCGGCCTCCAGCACAATGTAGCCGTCCTTTTCATTGACGGCGTGGACGCGTTTTTCCGGCGTGACGGCCAGCACCATCGTGTCCGTCTTTACCTCTATGTTCGTCTTGCGCACCAGCTCGATGAAGCGGCCCGCGTACTCGGGGCCCGTGAGCTCTTCTTTAAAATAATGCAGGCCGAAGCCGTTGTGGATGCACTGGTTGAGGATGCCGCCCAGCGTGTTGTCGCGCTCCAGGAGCAGGATGGGGGCCCCGCCCCCCCTGTGGGGGGGCCCCGCCGCCGCGCAGGACGGCTACCCGCGCCGCCCTTGTGCGCGGCCTCGGCCGCCGCCAGCCCGGCGGGGCCTGCGCCGATGACGATGACGTCGTACCGGTTATTCTCCATGATGCAGGCCCCCTTCCTTCGTGGTGCCGGTGATGATATAGCTGCCGGCCCTGTCCTTCAGGACGTCCTGCTGGGGGATGCCAAGCTCCCGCGCAATGATCTCATGCACCCGGGGGCCGCAGAAGCCGCCCTGGCAGCGGCCCATGCCCGCGGTGCAGCGGCGTTTTACGCCGTCGATGGTGCGCGGCGGGATGGGGCGGTGCAGCGCGTCCACGATCTCGCCCTCCGTCACGGTTTCGCACCGGCAGATGACACGGCCGTACAGCGGATTTTCCCGGATGGCCTCCGCCTTCTGCTGCGGCGTCATTTCGTTGAATCGTTTTTTGGTGCGGGTGTGGACGAAGCTCTCCTTTTTCTCCAGCGTCACGCCCGCGCCCGCAACCAGCGCCAGCGCGTCCTCCGCAATCGCCGGCGCGCTGGAAAGGCCCGGGCTTTTGATGCCGCCCAGCGTGATGAAGCCGGGCGCGGTCTCCCCAATGATAAAATCGCTTTGGTCGGTATTGGCGCGCACGCCCGCAAAATTGCGGATATTTTCCCGGAAGTTTACGCCCGGCACGCTCTTGACGGCCTTTTCCCGCACGAATGCCAGCGCGTCCGCCTGTGTGGAAACGTCCTCGCGGCCGCTGGGCTCCGCATTGGGGCCGACGATAAGGTTGTAGTGAACCGTAGGCGAAACGAGCACACCCTTGCCGTCGCGGTTGGGACACTGGAAAACAACGTGGTTCACCACATAGCCCTGGCTTTTGTCCAGAAGGTAGTATTCACCCCGGCTGGGAATCGTGGTAAAGCCCGGTTCACCCGCCATCGCGGCCACCAGATCCGCCTCCACGCCCGCCGCGTTCACCACGGCACGGGCTTCAAAATCGCCTTTTGCAGTATGCAGCCGCCAGCCGCCGCTGATTTTCTCCGCGCCTGTCACAGCTGTTTCCAAATGGAGTTCCACGCCGTTCTCTACGGCGGCCTCGGCCAGCGCCAGCGCCAGATCCCACGGCTCCACAATGGCCGCACTGGGCGCATACAGCGCGCCGCACACCGCATCGGAAAGATTCGGCTCCATGGCCAGCGTTTCCTCCCGCGTCAGCACGCGCACGCCGGGCACGCCGTTCGCCACACCGTTTTCGTACAGGCGGCGCACGGTTGCCATTTCCTCATCGGAAAAAGCCAGCACCAGGCTGCCGATCTGGCGATATTTGACGTCGAACGCAGCGCACTGCTCTTTCGTCAGCGCACTTCCCCGCACATTCAGCCGCGCCATGGCGGTGCCCGGTTCAGGGTCGTACCCCGCGTGCACGATGGCGCTGTTGGCGCGTGTGGTGCCCATGGAGACGTCGTTCTCCTTTTCAAACACCGCCGCGCGCAGCTTATGCTGCGACAGCAAATAGGCCACGTTTGCGCCCACGATGCCGCAGCCGATGACGGCCACATCCAGCATATCGTTTCCCTCCGCAGCGGCCCGCCGGCGGCACAGCGGACCAAAACCGCCCGCACCGGGGGACACGCCTTTATTTGCCGCACGCGCTTTGAGGCGCGCCGGATTTTCCGTTGCTCCAGGCAAACTATGTTTCCCATCGCGCACTTCGCGTACCGCTCGTGTTCACTAAGAAACATGGTATCTATGCCGCCAGGCTCATGCTTCGCCTGCGGCTCGCATTCACCAACCGGACATATTATACCACAGAACGGGAGAAACCCCAAGATGGAAGCTGCTAAAAAAATCTTTACCCGCGCGCATATCATCTGGTTCCTGCTGCTCAACTTCGGCCTTGTGCTGCTGGCGGCAGGCATCCATTTTTTCAAATCACCCAATAATTTTGCAATGGGCGGTACGTCCGGCATCTCCATCATCGCGGCCACGCTGCTGCCGCATATGGATGTGGGCACGTTCATGTTTATCATCAACGGCGTACTCATCGTGCTGGGGCTGGTGTTTCTGGGGCGCGCGGTCATCGGGGCCACGCTTTACTCTTCGGTGGCGCTCTCGTTCTATGTCTGGGTGCTGGAGCGCGCCGTGCCCATGGCCCGCCCGTTTACGGACGACACGTTCCTGGAGCTGTGCTACGCCGTTATCCTGCCTGCGGCGGGCAGCGCTATTATTTTTAACATCGGCGCCTCCAGCGGCGGCACCGACATCATTGCCATGATCCTTTCCAAATACACGAGTCTGGAGATCGGCAAGGCGCTGCTCGTTTCGGATTTCTGCATCGCGCTGTTTGCCGGCGGGCTGTACGGCGTGCGCACAGGCCTGTACTGCGTGCTGGGCCTGCTGGCCAAGGCCTTTGTAGTGGACGGCGTCATCGAAGGCATCAACGTGCGCAAAAAGGTCACCATCGTGTCCCGCCAGCCGGACAAGATCAATGAGTTCATCATGGGCACGCTGCACCGCGGCGCTACCGTATATACGGCCCACGGCGCCTTTTCGGGCCGGGACGAGCAGGTCATCACCACGGTGCTGAACCGGCGCGAAGCTGTCTCCCTGCGCAATTACATCCGCCGGACGGATCCCGGCGCTTTCATCACCATCGTCAATTCCAGCGAGACCATCGGCAAGGGCTTCCGCGCCATCTGAACGGCGCGCCTGCCTGCTTGTCCTTTCACATAAAAAACCGCTCCGGCGCTTTGTTGCATACCGGGGCGGTTTTTTGTAATTTTCCCATCTGATTATACAGAAAGTTCAGCTTTCTCTCCCAGCAGCGCGCGGTTTTCCTCCAGAAGCGGGCGGATGCAATCCGCCAGGAATTCCTCCACCTGTGCGGCGCTGCGGCCCGTGAAGTCCTCCGGCTTGAGGATGGCCTCAATCTCCTCGTAATCCAGCCCGAAAGAGGAGTCGGCGCAGATGCGCTCGATGAGGTCGTTTTTGCCGCCCTCCTCTTTCACGACCTTTGCCGCCTGCTGCGCATAAACACGGATCTTCTCGTGCAGTTCCTGGCGGTCGCCGCCTTTCTTGACGGCGCTCATCATGATGTTTTCGCTGGCCATGAAGGGCAGCTCCGCCATAATGCGGCTTCGGATGACCTTTGGGTATACCACCAGGCCGTCGCACACGTTGAGCATGATGTTCAGAATGGCGTCCACGGCCAAAAAGCCCTCGGCCACGGCCACGCGCTTGTTGGCGGAATCGTCCAGCGTGCGTTCAAACCACTGTGTGCCCGCGGTGAACGCGGGGTTCAGCACGTCGATCATCACGTAGCGGGCCAGCGCGCAGATGCGCTCGCACCGCATGGGATTGCGTTTGTAGGGCATGGCGGACGAACCGATCTGGTTTTTCTCAAACGGTTCCTCCATCTCCTTGAAATTGGCCAGCAGGCGCATGTCGTTGCCGAACTTCATGGCGCTCTGCGCAACGCCGGACAGCGCGGACAGCACATTGTAGTCCACTTTGCGGGAATACGTCTGGCCCGAAACGGGAACCACTTTTTCAAAACCCAGCGCGGCGGCGATGTCGGCCTCCACCGCCTTGATTTTTGCGTCGTCGCCCTCAAACAGCTCCACAAAGCTTGCCTGTGTGCCCGTGGTGCCCTTGCTGCCCAGCAGCGCAAGCCCCTTGATGCGCGTCTCGATTTCGGCGTAATCCATATACAGCTCGCCCAGCCACAGCGCGGCGCGCTTGCCCACGGTGGTGAGCTGCGCGGGCTGCAGATGTGTGTAGGCCAGCGCGGGCATGGCCTTGTATTCGTCCGCGAATTCTGCCAACAGGGCCATCACGTTCAGCAGCTTGCGGCGCACTACCTCCAGCGCCTCGCGCATGACAAGGATATCGGTGTTGTCGCCCACATAGCAGCTGGTGGCCCCCAAATGGATGATGCCCTTTGCCTCCGGGCACTGCACGCCGTAGGCATAGACGTGGCTCATCACGTCGTGACGGCACTCCTTTTCCCGGGCGGCGGCCACATCGTAATTGATGTCGTCCTTGTGCGTCTCCAGCTCGGCGATCTGCGCGTCGGTGATGGGCAGGCCCTGCTTCTGCTCGGCCTTCGCCAGCGCGATCCACAGCCTGCGCCACGTCTTGAATTTATTGTCCTCCGAGAAGATGTACTGCATCTCTTTCGACGCGTAACGCGTCTGGAACGGGGAAGTATAGGTATCGTGTGCCATTGTGCTCTCCTCTTACAGTTTGAAGTAATCCACGCCGCCCTCAAACAGCTTCTGGTATTTGTTGCCGTCCACGTTCTTATACAGGTTGTCGCCGCTGCGCTCGGAATGGCCCATCTTGCCCAGCACGCGGCCGTCCGGGCTGGTGATGCCCTCCACGGCATAGTAGCTGCCGTTGGGGTTGTGGCGCACGTCCATGGTGGGCTTGCCGGACAGGTCTACATACTGGGTGGCGATCTGCCCGTTTTTCACTAGGCGGTCCAGCGTTTCGGCTCCGGCCACGAAGCGGCCTTCGCCATGGCTGACGGCCACCGTGTGCACATCGCCCGGCTTTGTATACTGCAGCCAGGGCGAAAGGTTCGACGCCACACGGGTGCGCACCAGCATACTCTGGTGGCGGCCGATGGTGTTGAATGTCAGCGTGGGGCAGGTATCATCCGTCTCCACGATATCGCCGAAGGGCACAAGGCCCAGCTTGATGAGCGCCTGGAAGCCGTTGCAGATGCCCAGCATCAGGCCGTCGCGCTTTTGCAGCAGCCCGCGCACGGCCTCGGTGATGGCCGGGTTGCGGAAAAACGCCGTGATGAACTTGGCGCTGCCCTCCGGCTCGTCGCCGCCGGAGAAGCCGCCCGGCAGGAAGATCATCTGGCTGCGCCCGATGAGCTCCTTCACAGCAGCCACGCTCTCGGCCACATGGGCCGGGGTGAGGTTGTTGATGACGAATACCTCGGGCTCGGCCCCGGCGCGCTCCATGGCGCGGGCGGAATCGTACTCGCAGTTTGTGCCCGGGAACACCGGGATCAGCACGCGGGGCTTTGCTGTGCCCACCTTGGGCGCCACGCGGTTCAGCGCCTCGTACTTCAGCGCGGGCGCCTCCTGCGCCGGCCCGGCTGCCTCTGCCGTACGGTAGGGCAGCACCGGCTCCAGCTTTGCTTCATAGGCTTCCTGCACTTTGGCCAGGTCGGCTGTCTCGCCGTTCAGTTCCCACACATAGCGCGCTGTTGTCTCGCCGATGGGCGTGCCCACGTCGATGTCCTCCGCCAGCTCCAGCACGAAGCTGCCGTAGGCATAGCCGTACAGCCTTGCGGCGTCGAAGCCCGGAGCAAAGCGCACTCCCAGGCGGTTGCCCAGGCCCATTTTGAACAGTGCCTCGGCCAGACCGCCCATGGACGGCGTGTAGGCAGAAAGCACCTTTTTCTCTTTGATGAGCGTCTCTACCTGCGCCCACAGCAGCTTCAGACTCCCGGCATTGGGCAGCAGGCCGTCGCGCATGGCCGGGCTCAGCAGCACCAGCTTCGAGCCGGGCAGCTTGAACTCCGGGCTGACGACATTGTCCGTATTGCCCGCGGCAACAGCAAAGCTGACCAGCGTGGGCGGCACGTCGATGTTTTCAAACGAGCCGGACATGGAGTCCTTGCCGCCGATGGCAGCGACGCCCAGTTCCACCTGCGCGTCCAGCGCGCCCAGCAGGCTGGCCATGGGCCGGCCCCAGCGGGTGGGGTCCGCGCCCAGGCGCTCGAAGTATTCCTGGAACGTGAGATAGGCGTTTTTGGCGGAAAAACCGGTGGCCACCAGCTTGGAAACGCTCTCGGCCACGGCCAGGTAGGCGCTGTGGTACTCGCTCTGTTCGGCGATGAAAGGGTTGTAACCCCAGGCCATGCTGGAGCAGGTCTTTGTCTCTCCGTGGGGCACGGGCAGCTTTGCCGCCATTGCCTGCACGGGCGTGAGCTGTGTCCGGCCGCCGAAAGGCATCAGCACCGTGCCCGCGCCAATGGTGGAATCGAACCGTTCGGACAGTCCTTTTTTGCTGCAGGTGTTCAGATCGCTCATCAGCGCGGTCAGTTTTTCCTCAAGCGTGCCCTCCGGCACTTTGCAGGGCGCCACGCGGCGTGCCGGCACGCGCACGTCCATATGCTTCTCCGCGCCGTTGGAGTTCAGGAATTTGCGCTTGATGTCGCAGATGATATTGCCGTTCCAGCGCATGACAAGGCGCGGCTCCGCCGTCACCTCGGCCACGACGGTGGCCTCCAGGTTTTCCCTGTTGGCTGCGGCAATGAATTTCTCCGCGTCCTCTTTCGCCACCACAACGGCCATGCGCTCCTGGCTCTCGGAGATGGCAAGCTCGGTGCCGTCCAGCCCGTCATATTTTTTCGGTACGGCGTTCAAGTCAATGGAAAGGCCGTCGGCCAGCTCACCGATGGCGACGGAAACACCGCCCGCACCGAAGTCGTTGCAGCGCTTGATCATCCGCGTTGCTTCCTTTGTGCGGAACAGGCGCTGCAGCTTGCGCTCCACAGGCGCATTGCCCTTCTGCACCTCTGCACCGCAGGTCTCCAGGCTCTCCAGCTTGTGGGCTTTGGAGGACCCTGTCGCGCCGCCGCAGCCGTCGCGGCCCGTGCGGCCGCCCAGCAGGATCACCACGTCTCCGGGGATGGGCTGCTCACGGCGCACGTTTGCCTCGGGCACCGCGCCCACCACCGCGCCGATCTCCATACGCTTGGCGATGTAGCCCGGGTGGTACAGCTCGTCCACCATACCGGTGGCAAGGCCGATCTGGTTGCCGTAGCTGGAATAGCCCGCCGCGGCTGTCGTCACCAGCTTGCGCTGCGGCAGCTTGCCGGGCATGGTATCCCTGACGGGCACCAGTGGGTCGCCCGCCCCGGTGACGCGCATGGCCTGGTACACATAGCCGCGGTTGGCCAGCGGGTCCCGGATGGCGCCGCCGATGCAGGTGGCCGGGCCCTTGCGCTGCGCGGATAGCGCCGCCCAGACAGGTCGAAGCACCGCCGAACGGCTCGATCTCGGTGGGATGGTTGTGCGTCTCGTTTTTGAACAGCAGCAGCCAGGGCTCGTCCGTACCGTTGTTGTCCACGGTGATGCGCACGCTGCAGGCGTTGATCTCATCGGATTCGTCCATGTTCTTCAGCACGCCGGTCTTTTTCAGGTACTTTCCGCCGATGGTGCCCAGATCCATCAGGCATACGGGCTTGTTTTTGCCCGCGTGCACCTCCCTGCGCAGCGCAAGATAACGCTCCCATGCGGCCTTCACCGTCTCGTCCTCGATCTGCACGTCGTCCAGGATGGTGCCGAAAGTGGTGTGGCGGCAGTGATCGCTCCAATAAGTGTCGATCATGCGGATCTCGGTGATGGTGGGGTCCCGTCGCTCGCTTTTGAAGTATTCTTGGCAGAAGGCGATGTCGCCTTCATCCATGGCGAGGCCGTAGTGCTTTACAAAATCCGCGAGGCCCGCTTCATCCAGCGCGGTGAAGCCCTCCAGCGTTTCCACGGTGGTTGGGATGGCGTAATCGGTCTTCAGCGTGGCCTTCTCCGCAAGGGACGCCTCCCGGGCCTCTACGGGGTTGATGACGTATTTTTTAATTTCAGCCAGCTCCTCCGCGCTGGGCGCGCCGTACAGCAGGAACACGCGGGCGGACTGCACGTCCGGCCGCTCGCCCTGGCTGATGAGCTGGATGCACTCGGCGGCGCTGGCCGCGCGCTGATCGAACTGGCCGGGCAGGAACTCGGTGGCGAATACCGCGTCCGCGCCTTCGGGCACGGCCGTATAGGTGAAGTCCAGCTGCGGCTCACTGAACACGGTGCCGCAGCACTGGGAAAACAGCTCTTCGGAGATGCCCTCCACGTCGTAGCGGTTCAGCAGGCGCAGGCCCGTCACGCTTTTGATGCGCAGCAGATGACGGATCTCGGACAAAATGCCCCTGGCCTCCACTGCGTATTCGGGACGCTTTTCCACATAAATGCGATATACCATAACGTTTCCTCCCTGTGGCTCACAGCGCGGCAAGCGCCTTCTGGCCGATGTCCGAGCGGCGGTGCAGCCCCTCAAAGCCGATCTGGTCCGCCGCGCCGTAGGCCGCGGCCACGGCGTCAAACAGCGAATCCGCCACGGCGGTGACGCCCAGCACGCGCCCGCCGCTGGTGACGAGCACATTGTCCGCAAGGGCCGTGCCCGCGTGGTACACGGTGGCCCCGCCGCCCGGCAGCTGGCCGTCCGCGAGGCCCGTGATGGGCTTTCCTTTTTCATAGTGCTGCGGGTATCCGCCTGAAGCCAGCACCACGCACGCGGCGCTTTGGCCGCTGAATTTTACTTCCGTCTGCGCCAGCGTACCGTTGGTGGCGGCCTGCATCACAGCCAGCAGGTCGCTCTCCAGAAGCGGCAGCACCACCTGGGTCTCCGGGTCTCCGAAACGGCAGTTGTACTCAATGACCTTCGGGCCGTCGGGCGTAAGCATCAGCCCGAAATACAAACAGCCTTTGAAGGGCCGGCCCTCCGCGTTCATGGCCGCAACGGTGGGTTTGAAAATCGTCTCCATGCACACCTGTGCGATCTGCGGCGTATAATAGGGGTTGGGCGCGATGGTGCCCATGCCGCCGGTGTTCAGGCCCCTGTCGCCGTCCAGCGCGCGCTTGTGGTCCATGCTGGACACCATGGGCACGACAGTTTTGCCGTCAGTAAAGCTGAGTACAGAAACCTCCGGCCCCGTGAGAAACTCCTCGATGACGATACGGCTGCCCGACGCGCCGAACTGCCTGTCCTCCATGATGCTTTTCACAGCGGCCAGCGCCGCGGCCTCGTCCTCGCAGATCAGCACGCCCTTGCCCAGCGCAAGGCCGTCCGCCTTGACGACAAGCGGGTACTTCCGGTTGGCGCGCACATAAGCCGCGGCCTCGCCCGCGTCCGCAAACGTCTCGTAGGCGGCCGTGGGGATGCCGTACTTCTTCATCAGGTTTTTGCTGAACACCTTGCTGCCTTCCAGAATGGCGGCGGCCTTGTTGGGGCCAAAGGCGGGAATGCCCTTTTCCGCCAGCGCGTCCACCATGCCCAGCACCAGCGGGTCGTCCGGCGCGACGACCACATAATCGATGCCCTCCTGCACGGCAAAGGACACCACGCCCGCCACGTCGGTGGCGGCGATGGGCACGCACACGGCGTCGCTGGCGATACCGCCGTTGCCCGGCGCGGCATACAGCGCGGGGCGCCGCGGGCTTTCCTTCAGCTTGCGGATGATAGCGTGCTCCCGCCCGCCCCCGCCGACAACCAGAACCTTCATAGGTCAACCTCCCTGCTTTCGCCGCCGCGCCGCCAAACGCGGGCAGAGCCGTGCTCCGCCCCGGCGCGGCCGCGCGGCGTTCTTTTTAATGGTGGAACAGGCGGATGCCGTTGAACGCCATCACAATGCCGTATTTATCGCAGGTTTCAATGACCTGCCCGTCCCGGATGGAGCCGCCCGGCTCCACGATGGCCGTCACGCCGGAACGGCGCGCGCGCTCGATGTTGTCCCCAAAGGGGAAAAATGCGTCGCTGCCGAGACAGACGCCCGTGACCTTGGACAGCCATTCTTTTTTTTCGGCGGGCGTCAACGGTTCGGGACGTGTGGTGAAGGTCTCCGCCCACACGCCGTCGCCCAGCACGTCCTCCCATTCGTCGGAGATATACACGTCGATGGCGTTGTCGCGGTTGGGGCGGGAGACGTCGGGACGGAACGGCAGGCCCAGCACCTTGGGGTGGTGGCGCAGCTGCCAGATGTCCGCTTTGTTGCCCGCAAGGCGCGTACAGTGGATGCGGCTCTGCTGGCCCGCGCCCACACCGATGAGCTGTCCGCCCTGGGCGTAGCACACCGAGTTGGACTGGGTGTATTTCAGCGCGATCAGGCACAGTGTCAGGTCCCGCTTCTGCTCGTCTGTCAGCGCCCTGTTCCGTGTGACGATATTGGAGAACGTATCGTCGCCGAACTTCAGCTCGTTGCGCCCCTGCTCAAACGTGATGCCGAACACATCCTTGTGCTCCACGGGCGCGGGCTGGTAGGATGGGTCGATGGCGACAATGTTGTAACCGCCCTTGCGCTTGGTTTTCAGGATGGCCAGCGCGGCTTCGGAATAGCCCGGCGCGATAACGCCGTCCGACACCTCGTGCTGGATGACCTTTGCCGTGGCCTCGTCGCATTCGTCGGAAAGGGCGATCCAGTCCCCAAAGCTGGACATGCGGTCCGCGCCGCGGGCGCAGGCATAGGCGCAGGCCAGCGGGGAAAGCTCGATGTCCTCCACAAAATACATCTTTTTCAGCGTATCATCCAGCGGCAGGCCCAGCGCCGCGCCGGCGGGGCTGACGTGCTTGAACGACGCGGCCGCGGGCAGGCCCGTGGCCTGGCGCAGCTCTTTTACAAGCTGCCACGCGTTCAGCGCGTCCAGGAAATTGATATAGCCCGGTTTGCCGTTCAAAACGGTGATGGGCAGCTCGCCCTCCCGCATGAAGATGCGCGCGGGCCGCTGGTTCGGGTTGCAGCCGTATTTCAGTTCCAGTTCTTTCATATCCTTAAAAACCCCCATTCGATGTCCCCGGCGGCCCTGCCGCACACGGGGCGGCGCGTTACACTTTTTCGTATTTGTTCACGATGCGGTCCTGCGTTTTGCCCGTGGCAAGGTCGATATACCGCACAAACAGCGAAACCTTGTTGTCCTCGTTCAGACTGTTCCACACCATCCGCGTGAACGTGTCGATATCGCCCATCAGGCGCACGTGCTCCGGCTCGCCCGCGAAGCTGGGGATGGGGCTGCCGTCGCAGCGGTAGGTATGGATAAAGCGGCCCTCGCCTGCAACGGGCTGGTCGTATTCAAAGAAGAACCGTTCCACGGAATCCGCGTTGCCGCCGTCGGATTTCAGAATGGACAGCTTGTACTTCATTGCGCCGCCCTTCACCTTCACAATGCCCGAGATGCGCGGCGTGAAGTTGGGGGAATCCGGCTCAAAGGTGCGCGTGCGCAGCGCCTTGGCAAAGCCCTTGCCCGCGGTCAGGTGGTCGTATATCGTATCCGTCTGGTCGCCGTTGGTCACGATGGTTGTTTTGCCCAGCACGCGCACGGGCGCGTAGATGATGAGGGACGGGTCCTCCAGCTTGGAGGGGTCCGCCGCTTCGGTAATGATGCCGCCGTCCTTCGCGGTGAACACGCGGTTGCGGCTGTTTGCGCTGCGGCCCATGATGAAATAGGCGATGACGGCGCTTTTGCCGTCCTCCGACCTTCCCAGCACGATGCCGCGGCCGGGGTATGTATTTACGGCAAGCTCCGCCGCAAGGCTCAGATGGTCCATATCCTTCTCCTCTTTCCGCGGCGCGGCGGGTCCGTCCGCCGCGTCCAATTCTTCCGTCAGCTGCGCCAGCGCACGGGGCAGCAGCTTCCATTCCGCCTGCTCCATCACGCGCTTCTGCAGCGTTTCCGGCGTATCGCCGGGCAGCACGTCCACGGCCTGCTGCAGCAGGATGCGTCCTCCGTCCGGCACTTCGTTCACAAAATGCACCGTCGCGCCCGTCACCTTCACGCCCTTTGCCAGCGCTGCCTCATGCACCCGCAGGCCGTAGTATCCCGCCCCGCAGAAGCTGGGGATCAGGCTGGGGTGCACGTTCAGAATGCGTTCGGGATACGCGGTGATGACGCTGGGGCCCAGGATGGACAAAAAGCCCGCCAGCACCACCACGTCGATGCGGTGCTCCCGCAGCGCGGCCAGCAGCGCCGCGTCGTATTCCTCCGGTGCGGCATAGCTTTTGCGCGCCACCACAATGCCGGGCACGCCCGCTTTGGACGCGCGCTCCAGCGCGTACACGCCGGGCTTTGAGGCCAGCACCAGAGCGATTTTCGCATGGGGCAGCGCGCCCGCGGCCTTTGCGTCCAGAATGGCCTGCAGATTCGTGCCGCCGCCGGAAACCAGCACCGCTACGTTCAGCATAGCTCTACGCCCTTTTCCGCACCCTTCGCGATCTCGCCCAGGATGTACGCATCCTCGCCCGCTTCCTTCAGGATGCGCACGGATTCGTCCGCCCTGTCGCCGGGCACGACGACAGCCATGCCCACGCCCATATTGAACGTATTGAACATGTCCCGCTCGGGAATTTTGCCAACCTTTTGCAGCAGCGGGAAGATGGGCGGCATGCGCAGGCTCTTTTTCTCGAGCTTCGCCACGCAGCCCGCGGCCAGCGCGCGGGGGATGTTCTCATAAAAGCCGCCGCCCGTGATGTGGCTCACGGCGCGCACATCCACCTGCTCCATCAGCGCCAGCACGGGCTTGACGTAAATTTTTGTGGGCGTGAGCAGCGTTTCGCCCAGCGTGCCGGAAAGCTCGTCGTAATGCTGCCAGATATCCGCGTACTCCACATTGAATATCTTGCGCACAAGAGAAAAGCCGTTGGAGTGCACGCCGCTGGAGGGCAGCGCGATGACGGCGTCGCCCGCCTGCATCTTCGTATTGTCAATGATTTTGCTTTTTTCCACGACGCCCACGGTAAAGCCGGCCAGGTCGTATTCCTGCTCCGGGTAAAAGCCCGGCATCTCGGCGGTCTCGCCGCCCACAAGCGCTGCGCCCGCCTGGACGCAGCCCTCGGCCCCGCCCGCCACGATGGAGGCGATCTTCTCCGGGTAATTCTTTCCGCAGGCGATATAGTCCAGAAATACCAGTGGCTTCGCGCCGCAGGTGATCACATCATTGACGCACATGGCCACACAGTCGATGCCCACGGTGTCGTGCTTGTCCATCAGAAAAGCGATCTTCAGCTTCGTGCCCACGCCGTCCGTGCCGGAGACCAGCACCGGGTGGGTGAGGCCCGTCATATCCAGCTCGAACAGGCCGCCGAAGCCGCCCAGCCCGCCGATGGCGCCCGGCGTCATCGTACGCGCCACATGCTGTTTCATCAGCTCCACCGCGGCATAGCCCGCCGTGATGTCAACGCCCGCTGCCTTGTAGCTCTCGGAAAAGCTCTTCATATCGTTTCTCCTATTCCCGACGGTCAGTCGTTGATATTTTCGGAAATTTTCTTTTCAAATTTGCTTTTTTCAGTGCTTTTGGGCGGCTCCACCGGGTATTTGCCCGTAAAGCAGCCCGTGCACAGGCCGCATTTACAGCCCTCGGCGATCTTCTTCACTCCGTCCACGCTCAAAAAGCCCAGGCTGTCCACACCCAAAATCTCCCGCATCTCCTCCAGCGAATGGTTGGCGGCGATGAGATTTTCCCGGCTGTCCACGTCCACGCCGAAATAGCACGGATACAGAAATTCCGGCGCGGAGGACAAAAAGTGCACTTCCGTGGCCCCGGCTTCCCGCAGCATCTGTACGATCTGCCGCGAGGTGGTGCCGCGCACGATGGAATCATCCACCAGCACCACGCGCCGGCCCTTCACGGTGTCCGCAATGGGGTTCAGCTTGATGCGCACGGTGTTCTCCCGCAGCTTCTGGTTGGGCTGGATGAACGTTCGGCCGATGTATTTGTTCTTCAAAAAGCCGATGCCGTAAGGGATGCCGCTCTGCTGGGAATAGCCCAGCGCCGCGTCCAGGCCCGAATCCGGCACGCCGATGACGACGTCCGCCTGCACAGGGTGCTCCAGCGCCAGAAACGCGCCGGCTCGCCGGCGCGCCCGGTGTACGGAAGCGCCGTCCACAACAGAATCCGGCCGGGCGATGTACACGTATTCAAACACGCACAGGCCTGTGGGGCAGCCGCAGTGGGTGCGGATGGAGCGGCAGCCGTTTTCGTCAAACACCACGATCTCGCCCGGCT
>OBZS01000123.1_pt1 | contig 40925 bp, 30 predicted proteins | sample 1476981 | NCBI WGS metagenome assembly OBZS01 (sample SAMEA2580254, study PRJEB22360) | human gut metagenome | biome: human gut; feature: human-associated habitat; material: faeces | place: Denmark | collected 2008/2010 | reverse complement strand
CCATCGGCAGGTTCGCGGTCAGCTGTTGCAGCTCATGCAGGGCGTCGGATGCGTCGGCGGGCCGTGCCTCGACGGCGCGGGCGGTCAAATGCGAGACGAAATCGGCGACCTGCTGGTTGATGCCCGTGCAGGTCGAGGTCAGGGACGGCACGTCCTCATGCACGTGCTTGAACACCATGGTGACGGGATTGTCCGACGTGAACGGCACGTCGCCGGCGAGCATCTCCCAAGCCATGATTCCCACGGAATACAGGTCCCCCTGCATGGTCGCCTTGTTGTCCTCGATCATTTCAGGCGCCAGATACGCGGCGGTGCCGAGCAGCATGCCGGTGGTCGACAGTGTCGCCTGCGACGCGGCCTTCGCCAGGCCGAAATCGGTGATCTGCACGTGCCCGCGGTCGTTGATCAGGATGTTCTCGGGCTTGATGTCGCGGTGGACGACGCCCACGCGGTGCGCCGCTGCCAGTCCGTCCAGCGTCTCGGAGATGACGCGCAGCATCTCGCGCACGCTGAACGTGCCCTGCAGGTTCATGTCGTGACGCAGGTTCACGCCATGCACGTATTCCATGACCAGATAGTCCAGCCCATTGAATTCGCCAGTGTCATACACCTGCACGATATGTGGGTTCGCGATCGCCGCGGCGGACTTGGCCTCGCGGTGGAACCGTTCCACGAACTGCTCGCGGTGCGCTCCCTGCGCCAGCTGCATGTGCATGATCTTGATGGCGACGCGGCGTTCGAGCCTGGTATCCTCCGCCTCGTACACGGTCGCCATGCCGCCTTCGGCGATTTTGCGTATGACGCGGTACCGCCCCTCTATCATTCGTCCCTGCGGCTCTTGCGACGTGGCTGCGACTTCACTCATGGTTGTATCGTAAGGTTCTTTCTGCTGGAAAACGGCATTTCCAATACATACGTTGGCGAAAACTCTACGCTTTGATGATCGGGATGAACCTCATGCATGCCTCGGTGAGCGTGCGCTCGTCCTGCGGTGAGAGCCGCAGGTCCCCTATGGCATGAAGCGTGCCCTGCCACAGTGCGCGGATGCGCCGGCGGGATCGGTCGATGGCGCCGGTGCCTTCGAACAGCTCGATGCACCGGCGTACGTCGTCGTCGCCCCGCGACTGCGACGAGAACATGTCGATCAGTGTGCGGCGCTGCCTCTGGTCGGCGCCGCTGATCGCGTCCGCGAGCAGCACGGTGCGCTTGCCCTCCCTGATGTCGCCTCCCACGGGCTTGCCGGTGGATCTGCTGGATCCGATGACGTCCAGCAGGTCGTCGGCGAGCTGGAACGCCTGGCCGAGCGGCAGTCCGATGGCCATGGCGTCGGCATGTGCCCGCCTGGGGTCTCGGCCGGAGGCGAGAAGCGCGAATTCGAGGGGCGCGATGGTCGTGTAGCTGGCGGTCTTCCATCGGAACACGTTCATGGATTCCCGTGCGAGCCGTTCCGGCTCGTCCAATGGAGACAACTCAACTGCGAGGTCGAGCACCTGCCCGATCTCCACCTCGCGGTGCATGCGCAGGAACGTCGAGACGATCATGTCGGGCCGGGGCATCCGTTGCGCCGCGGCATGGGCGATGTCGACGCTGGCGGTGGCGAGCAGGTCTCCCAGCATGATGCCCAGTCCTCGGCCGAGCGACGCGCTGTGCGACGTCGTGCCGAGCGCCTTGTGGGCCGCAGGTTTGCCCCGTCGCAGGTCGGAGTCGTCGATGATGTCGTCATGGACGAGCGCGGCGGTCTGGAAGACCTCTATCGCGCAGGCCAGGTCGAGCACCGCGTCGCGTCCGCGGGCATGGGCGTCATCGTCGTCATGCCCCTGCGGGTCGGTCGCGTCGAAGGCGTGGAGGGCCAGCAACGCCCTGAGCCGCTTGCCGCCTTCGCTGGAGACCAGGGCCTGACGCGCGAGCTCGCGGGATATGGTCAAGCACGGGCCTTCGATGGTGTCGTCGGCGTCGAGCGCCATGAAACGGTCCACCGCGTCGGCGATGCGGGACTCGATCAGGGCCAAATCAGATGAAACAGTCATACCTAGAGGTTATCCACAGGGTTTTACGAATACAAGAACTGCGGATTTGCAAGCCTGACAAGCCTTCGACCACATAGGTTGGATTTCGCCCTGAAAACCGGCCCGATACGGCATAGTTGATGGTATCCCGTCGCGGGGGCGGCGGTCGCCGGCATCGTGCGCCGGCGGTGGATGAGACCGGTAAGGGGGACCACGATATGGGACAGGAGACGAACACGCAGGCCGTCCGGTATGCGGAGGCGGTCGCGGACGATGACATGCTGCGCGAGGACGATCTCAGACGCATGCGCGATGAATACTGCGAGCGCCGCAAGCTCAGCGGCACCGTGGCGGCGGACGCGCAATGGGCCGATGAGCCGTTCGACCATTGGCTGGCGGGCCTGTCGGCGCAGCCGCGGGCCATCGATGACGCCTCGATCGCCGCGCTGGTGGTGGGAATGACGGTGACGTTGTCGATCAGGGACGCCCTGATCATGTCATTGGTGGCCGGGGACACCTGCGCCGACAAGCGCACGATGATGGATTTCGCGTCGCGCTCGCATGCGCCGGATGTGCAGAGCCGCATGTGCAGGGAGCTGCAGGGCGCGTTTTTCGACGAGCGACGTCGGCCCGACGAACCGAGATGCCGGGCCGGCGCCGACATGCTCGTGGCCATGGCCGATCGCGTTCCGGAGAGCTTCAGCGTGCAGCCGCTGGCCGTGCTGGCGTATGTGATGTGGTGGATGGGCGACAGTCGAGCGGTGGCGTTCGCGTTGCGCTGCCTGATGCTGGATGAGGATTGTTCGCTGGCGGCGATCGTGTGCTCGGCGTACCAGCGCGGCGTGATGCCGGCGTGGATGGGTACCGGCCCGCATCACGACGCCGCATGACGGCTCGCGGGAGACCATCGGTTCCACGCCGCAACGAGCCGTGGGAATAATCGTCCTTGGAAGATGGTTAACTCACATAGTTGACGATTTGCTCTTGCCAGAAGTGCGCCCGATGTGGTATAAGCACGCTTGGCATGATGATGCAGGAGGATGAGTTTGGCCACGAAGGATACGATGGCGACGACAGTCCCGGACGATACGGACGCCAAGACGAAATCCGAGAAGAAGGGAACCGCCGCGCGTACGGCCTCTACGGCAGACAAGAAGACCGCAGCGGGCAGGAAGTCCGCCGCGGGCAAGAAGACCTCGTCGAGGTCCGCCGCGTCCAAGTCCACGGCACGCAAGTCCTCGGCGAAGGCAGCCGCGCCCGCGAAGCCCACCCGCAAGCGCGCCGCGTCCAAGTCGGCGAAGGCCGTCAAGGACGAGACCGAGGAGATGGCGAAGACCGAGGAACTCGCCAACGAGGATTCCTCGGACGATCTCGACGACGTCCAGGTCGATGAGGATGGTCTGGAGAACCTTGACGACGATCTCGACGATGTCGATGACGGCGGTCTGGATGGCGATGATGATGACATCGATGACGAATCCGGTGAGGATGACGACGTTCCCGAGGACGAAGAGGACGACGAGGGGACTGAACCCGGGCGCAAGGAGCCTGAACAGCCCAAGGAGAAGGGCGCGTTCGTGGTGCGCGACGATGACGACGACGAGAACCTGACCCCGTCGGGCAATCCGAAGCGCCGCGTCATCGCTGCGGGCGCCACAGCGGATCCGGTCAAGGACTATCTCAAGCAGATTGGCCGTGTCAGCCTGCTGAACGCCGAGCAGGAGGTGGACCTCTCCGAGCGCATCGAGGCCGGCCTGTACGCCCAGCATCTGCTCGATACCGAGAGCGACGGCATGGACTTCAAGCGCAAGCGCGAGCTCAAGTGGGCGGCGAATGACGGCAAGAAGGCCAAGGACCACCTGCTGGAGGCGAACCTGCGACTCGTGGTGTCGCTGGCCAAGCGCTACACCGGCCGTGGCATGCTCTTCCTCGACCTGATTCAGGAAGGCAACCTGGGCCTCATCCGAGCCGTCGAGAAGTTCGACTGGAAGAAGGGCTTCAAGTTCTCCACCTATGCCACGTGGTGGATCCGTCAGGCCATCACCCGCGCCATGGCCGATCAGGCACGCACCATCCGCGTGCCCGTGCACATGGTCGAGGTCATCAACAAGCTGTCGCGCGTTCAGCGCCAGATGCTGCAGGATCTGGGCCGCGAGCCCACGCCGGACGAGCTGGCCCGCGAGCTCGACATGCCGGTCGAGAAGGTGCAGGAGGTGCAGAAGTACGGCCGCGAGCCGATCTCGCTGCACACGCCGCTGGGCGAGGACGGCGATTCCGAGTTCGGCGACCTCATCGAGGACACCGACGCCATCGCGCCGTCCGACGCGGTCGCGTTCTCGCTGCTGCAGGAGCAGTTCAAGCAGGTGCTGGAGACTCTGAGCCCCCGCGAGGCCGGCGTCATCAAGATGCGTTACGGTTTGGAGGACGGCCAGCCCAAGACGCTGGACGATATCGGCCGCGTGTACGGCGTGACCCGTGAGCGTATCCGCCAGATAGAGTCCAAGACGATGTCGAAGCTGCGCCACCCGTCGCGCTCCCAGACCCTGCGCGACTTCCTTGATCAGTGATCGCGCCGCTCGGCAGCGCGATCACGCGAGGAGGGGCGGTCCAGTGGACTGTCCCCCCCCCCGACGGAGCCATCCGTTGATAGCTCCCCTCGATGAGGAGAGCCGCGAGTTATACAGAAAATAGGATTTGTATGCCCAAACAGGAATACGGTGCCGATAGCCTTACCGTGCTCGAAGGCTTGGACGCGGTGCGCAAGCGCCCTGGCATGTACATCGGCACCACCGACAGCCAGGGTCTGATGCACTGCCTGTGGGAGATCATCGACAACGCGGTGGACGAGGCGCTTGCGGGCGCCTGCGACCATATCACGGTGACCCTGCACGACGACGGCTCCGTGGAAGTGGCCGACAACGGCCGTGGCATCCCCGTCGACGTCGAGCCGAAGACCAAGCTCACCGGCGTCGAGGTCGTGATGACCAAGCTGCATGCCGGCGCGAAGTTCGGCAACGCGTCCTATAACGCGGCCGGCGGCCTGCACGGCGTCGGCTCGTCCGTCGTCAACGCGCTGAGCTCGCGTCTGGACGTCGAGGTCGACCGCGACGGCAAAACCCATCACATGGCCTTCCACCAGGGTCATCCAGGCGTATATTCCGACACCGATCCCGAGCATCCGTCCCCGGACGCGCCGTTCAAGCGCACCCGCAAGAACCGCCCGACCGAACTGGAGATCATCGGCAAGGTCAGCCCGAAGACCACGGGCACGCGCATCCGGTACTGGGCCGATCCCGAAATCTTCAACGACACCGCCGAATTCAGCTACGAGCAGCTCATCGACCGTGTGCGCCAGACCAGTTTCCTGGTGCCGGGACTGCGGATCACCGTCATCGACGAGAACGTGCCGGAAACCGGCGACGACAGCGTCGACGAGATGATGGAAATCGACGCCGCACAGACGCCCGCCGACGATGGAACCGGCCTGATGGACGCTGCCGACATCGCCTCTGCGGCCGACACGGCCGTCGAAGATACCGTTGAAGCGGGTGAAGCCGAAGCGCGACCTGCCGTAGTCTCCGCCGCGGTCGAGACGGCGAAGGTGGACGCGGCCCGCCACACGCACGCCCGCGTCGAGGAATTCCGCCACACCGGCGGTGTCAAGGACTTCGTCGATTTCCTGTCCGCGGGAGAGGCGGTATCCGACATCTGGCGCATCACCGGCGAGGACACCTACGAGGAGGAGACCCAGGCGGTCGGCGAGGGCGGCGAACTGCACGCCCAGAAAGTCACCCGCAAATGCGGCGTCGACATCGCAATGCGGTGGACCAACGGGTACGACACGACGATGCGCAGCTTCGTCAACGTGGTCGAGACGCCCGGCGGCGGCATGCACGTCGACGGTTTCCTCATGGGGCTCACCAAGCAGATCCGCAAGGCCGTTGAAGACAACGCCCGCAAACTCAAGGTGAACCTCAAGGACTCGAACATGCGCGTCGAGCGCGACGACATCCTGGCCGGACTCGTGGCCGTCGTCACCGTGCGCATCGCCGAGCCGCAGTTCCAGGGGCAGACCAAGGACGTGCTCGGCACCGCTCCCGTCAAGCCCATCGTCACCAGGATGACCGACAAGCAGTTCGGCGAGATGATCACGGGCTCCAAACGCGGCTACAAGGAGCAGTCCGGTCGTGTGCTGGAGAAGATTGTCGGCGAGATGCACGCCCGCATCCAGGCGCGCAAGACCAAGGAGGTCACGCGCCGCAAGAACGCGCTCGAATCCGCCGCCATGCCGTCGAAACTGTCCGACTGCCAGCCGGGCAACGACGATGTGGCCGAGCTGTTCATCGTCGAGGGCGACTCCGCGCTCGGCACGGCCAAGGCTGCGCGCAATTCCGGATTCCAGGCGCTGCTGCCGATCCGAGGCAAGATACTCAACGTGCAGAAGGCATCGTTGAGCCAGATGCTCAACAACAAGGAGTGCGCCGCGATCATCCAGGTGGTCGGTGCGGGATCCGGCGCCGGTTTCGACATCGAGCAGTCCCGCTACCACAAGGTCATCATGATGACCGATGCCGACGTGGACGGCGCCCATATCCGCATCCTGCTGCTCACGCTGTTCTATCGGTACATGCGCCCGCTCATCGAGCACGGGTACGTCTACGCCGCCGTGCCGCCGCTGCATCGCATCGCGCTCGCCGGCTCGCACAAGGGCGAGTTCATCTACACGTACTCCGATGACGAGCTCGCCGGCCGTCTGGCGGATCTCGAACGGCGACACATCTCGTACAATCCCGACATCCAGCGCTACAAGGGTCTGGGTGAGATGGACGCCGACCAGCTCGCGGACACGACGATGGATCCGCGCACGCGCATGCTGCGGCGCATCCGCATGGAGGATGCGGCACAGGCGTCCGAGATATTCAGCCTGCTCATGGGCGACGATGTGCCGCCGCGCAAGGCGTTCATCGTCGACAACGCCGACGATTTCGACCGCTCCAAGATCGACACCTGATCCGGCTTTCTGCCGGCTGTGCACTGTCCGGGCCGCCGTCGGCTTGTATCAGGCCGGCGGCGGCCCGAGCCGATATCCGTCTACTGATGCTCCCGGCAGGTCTGGCCGAGGCGTCGCGACAGGGCGATCGGGTCGAGCAGCTCGTCGAGCGTCGACGCGGGCAGGTCGGTGCGCTCGCCGGCGACATCGCGCACGGTGCGATTGTCGTTGGCCGCTTCCTGGGCGATGTCGGCCGCGTGTTCGTATCCGATGGCGCCGTTCAGTGCGGCGGCGATCGACGGGGAGTATTCGGCGTAGCGGCGCCCCGTCGAGGCGTTGATGGTGATGCCGGACACGCAGCGCTCGCGGAACATCGCCATCGCGCGGGTCAGCAGCTCGATGCCGTTGAGCAGTTCGTGGATGATCACCGGGTCGAAGGCGTTGAGCTGCAATTGCCCTTCGGATGCGGCCCATGTGACGGTCGTGTCCATGCCGAACACCATGAAGCAGCATTGGTTCACGCATTCGGGGATGACCGGGTTCACCTTGCCGGGCATGATGCTGCTGCCCGCCTGCCGTGCCGGCACGTTGAGGTCGTCGAATCCGGTATGCGGGCCGGAATTGAGCAGCCGCAGGTCGTCGGCGGCCTTTTTCAGGTGTATGGCGAGGTTCTTGACTGTCTGCGACGTGGCGATGTATCCGCTCATATCGGTCATGGCCGCCACGGGATCCGACGCCGCGGTGATGGGCAGCCCGGTGATGGCGGCCAGATGGCGTGTGGCGGTCGTGCGGAACCGCAGGTCGGCGCAAATGCCGGTGCCGATGGCGGTGGCGCCGAGGTTCAGTGTGGTCAGTTGCGGGACGACGTGTTCGAGGGCCAGGAGGTCGCTTTTCAGGAAGCTTGCGAATGCGTGGAATTCCTGACCGTAGGTCATCGGCACCGCATCCTGCAGCTGGGTGCGTCCGATGGTGACGTCGTTCGTATGCTTGTCGGCGAGGTCGTGGAACGCCCGCGTGAGTTTCTTCGTCTCTTCCGCGAGCGGCCCGATGGCGTCGATCAGCGCGAGCTTGCAGGCCGCGGGGTAGGTGTCGTTGGTCGATTGTGAATGGTTCACGTCGTCGTTCGGGTGGATGAACCCATAATCGCCTTTGGGATGCCCGCCGAGCTCCAACGCCCGATTGGCGATGACCTCGTTCATGTTCATGTTCGTCGATGTGCCGGCGCCGCCCTGCAGCACGTCGACCGGGAACTGGTCGGCGAGCTCGCCGTTCTCGACGTCGTAGCATGCGGCGACGATGAGCCGTGCCTTGTCGTGGTCGATCAGTCCGAGCTCGTCGTTGGCTTCGGCACAGGCGCGTTTGACGGTCGCATAGGCCCGCATCAGCTGGGGATGGGTGGAGTCCGCGATTCGGGAGACGGTGAAGTTACCGAGCGCCCGCTGCGTATGGATGCCCCAATACACGTCTTTCGGCACATCCATGTAGCCGATGCAGTCGTGCTCCTTACGCGTGACCGTGTGTATCGTGTCATTGCCGACCATGTTGCCGCCTTTTCTCGTTCAGGTTTTCCGGGTCAATCATCTCGTTTTTATTCGAGAAACGCTATGGTTGCGCTGAGCGCGAATGACCATGCGTCCGTGAACGGGTCCGGAGCGCGGCGGACCGGAGCGCTCGTTCGGCCTGCGAGAACGGATATCCTGCGGTTCGCCTAGCATGTGTACGAACGTACATACCACTGGGTAATACCGGGAGAATCATGGCCAATTTTCTGCTCGCCGCCCCCCCTCCCTACGGATTGGGCGCAGGCGGCGTCGATGCGGCGCTGAACAACTGTGTGGCGATCCATTACGCGAGTCGTCACATGAGCTGGCTGTACTGCATGTGGGGGATCGGCGCTTCCGCGGCGGGGCAATGCGCCATGGTCGTGGTGTCGGGCGACGTCGTGCAGGCCGACCCGAAATTCGCTCCGTCGCGTTGGGTGTATGCCGTCGCGGGCATACTGGGCGTGGCGTGCGTCGAGGAGGCGATGGTGCCGCTGTGGAATCTGCTGACGTTGGTGGGCCGGCTTGACGTGTTCTCCAGCCGCGCGGTTCGCTGGGTCGATGCGATCATCGCATGCGCGGCGGTGGAGGCGGCGCTGGTGTTGTTCGTGACGCTGTACGGAGATCTCGCCCATGCCGAATACCGCGACCCGGCGTCGGGTGCCTATGTGGATGTCGCGCTGGGGGCTCCGGGCGTGGTCCTGCTGGGCGCGGTCGGCCTGCTGCTGCTCGCGGCGTTCGTGCTGCTGATGCTGGTCATGCGCTCGTCGTGCTGGCCGCCATCGCCCAGCACGACGAGCTGGAGGCGGTGATCTGACATGGCGATCCGAGTGAACCTCGACGTGATGCTCGCCAAACGCAAAATGTCGGTGGGGGAGCTGGCGGAACGTGTCGGCATCACGCCGGCGAATGTCTCGGTGCTGAAGAACGGGCGGGCCAAGGCCATACGCTTCTCCACGCTTGACGGCATCTGCGAGGCGCTGGAGTGCCAGCCGGGCGATGTGCTGGAGTGGGTCGAGGAGTAGGTCGCCCGTCTTCGAGCGGTGTGTCGTGGGTCTAGGCTGAATCGCATAATCGAATATATGTACGAATGTTTGAATCTGTTCTCGGGTCCTACAAGGGCATGGTTCAAACATGCGTTTGATGTACCTACTGCGGCGCAGAGCCAGGCATGGCCGGTCATCCATGCCGGGGGCAATGCTCTGGTGGTCGCGCCCACCGGCTCGGGCAAGACATTATGCGCGTTCCTCTCGGCCATCGACCGCCTGATGACGGGAGAGGCGGATCGTCTGAACGGCTCCGGTGCCATGATCGCTCCGAAGGGCGCGGCTGACGTTTCCGGAGAGCGGCGTCGGACTCGGCGTGTCAAGGTGCTGTACGTCTCGCCGCTGAAGGCGCTGGCCGTCGATGTCGCGAAGAACCTCCGCGCTCCGCTCGACGGCATCGCCGCCGAATGCGAGGCGTCCGGCCTTGCCGCTCCCGATATCGGCATCGCCATACGCAGCGGTGACACGACGACACGGGAGAGACGCGCCATCGCCTCCCATCCGCCGGACATCCTCGTCACGACGCCGGAATCGCTGTATCTGCTGCTGACGTCCAAGGCGCGCGTCATCCTGCGCGATGTCGAAACGGTGATACTCGATGAGGTCCATGCCGTCGCCGGCACCAAACGGGGCGCGCACCTGGCCGTGAGCCTGGAACGGCTGGATGCGCTCGCCGGGCATGCGACGCAGCGCATAGGGTTGTCCGCCACGGTAAGGCCTGTCGACGAGGTCGCGAGATTCGTCGGCGGGATCCATCCCGTGACCGTCATCAATCCGCAGGAGAGGCCCGCGATGGATCTGCGCGTCGTCGAGCCGCTGGAGAACATGAGGGACCTCCAATCAGCCAATGTGCCCGGCCGTGCGGGAGGCGTCGGCGCGTCGGCGGCATCGGCCCCGCATATCAGCGGCGTGACCCCGGCCATGAGACGGCTCGCCGAACGGCGTGGCCTGCCAGTGTCGCCGGATCGACGGTCGGTTCTGGTTTCGCCGGAGGATTCGCAATACGATTCGCAGGCGATCACCGGCGCCGCGGGGGATCGGGCGGGCGGATCCATATGGCCGGTGATCGAGCGGGACGTGCTGGATCAGGTGCTCTCCCACCGCACCACGCTGGTGTTCGTGAATTCGAGGGGCCTGGCGGAGAAGCTCACCGCCAGGCTCAACGACCTGTATGCACAGGATCATGGCACCGATGCCGTGCAGGCGCAGTCACCGGAGGGGCGCAGTGGGTTTTCCCGGCATTACGATCCCGTGGTCGGCTCCACGACGATGCTGGTTCGGTCTCACGATGACGGGGACGTCATCGCGATGGCCCATCACGGGTCGGTGTCCAAGGAGCGGCGCAAGCGGATCGAGGAACAGCTCAAACATGGCCTGCTGCGTTGCGTGGTGGCCACCAGCAGCCTGGAATTGGGCATCGACATGGGGTCGGTGGATCTGGTGATACAGATATCGCCTCCGTTGTCGGTATCGTCAGGATTGCAGCGCGTCGGACGCGCGGATCATCGTGTCGGAGGGGTGTCCCACGCGCTGATCTACCCTCTGACCCGGGAGCAGATCATCGGGGCGGCGGCGAGCGTGGAAAGCATGCGGGCCGGCGACATCGAACCGATATCGGTGATCCGCAACCCACTGGATGTGCTCGCCCAACAGACCGTCGCGGCCGCATCGATGGAGGACCTCAGGCCGGACGACTGGTATGCGACGGTATGCAGGTCGGCACCCTTCCGCGACCTCGACCGCGGCACGTTCGACTCGGTGATGGGCATGATGACGGGGGCCTACGACAGCGAGGACTTCTCCGCCTTCCGCCCCTGCCTGATGTGGAACCATGATGAGGACCTGATCTCCGCCTGCCCCGGGGCGCAGCGGCTCGCCGTGACCAGCGGCGGCACGATTCCAGATCGCGGACTGTACACCGTGGTGCTGCCCGAGACGGATGGGGGTAAAGGGCCTCGAAGAGTGGGGGAACTCGACGAGGAAATGGTGTACGAGTCCCGTGTCGGCGACATCATCACCCTGGGTACATCCACATGGCAGATTCAGGAGATCACCCGCGACCGCGTGATAGTCACCCCGGCACCGGGCAGGACGGCCCGTCTGCCGTTCTGGCATGGGGACGGCAGCGGCAGGGACTGCGGGTTCGGTACGGCCGAAGGCGCTTTCATCCGGCAGGTCTGCACTGGGCTGACGGATGCCGCAGAAGCGGGCCATCCACGGTTCGACACCGCCACGGCAGACCGCCTGCACGATGACGGGCTGGACGACAACGCCGTGGAAAACCTCGCCCGACTGCTGGCGGAGCAGAGGAAGGCCACCGGCGTCGTGCCGGATGACCGCCGCATGGTGGTCGAACGTTGCCCCGACGACGAGGGGGACTGGCGGGTCATCATCCATTCCCGATATGGCCGTCGCGTGCATGAGCCATGGGCGATGGCAATCACCGCGCGTCTCAAGCAGCGTTATGGATTCGACGGCCAGGCATACGCCGCCGATGACGGCATCGTCCTGAGGCTTCCCGCCCAGGAGCATGACATCGATGTCCCGGATCTCATCAGGTTCGACCCTGACGACATGCAGCGCATGATCGAGACGCAGGTGGGGGAGACGGTGCTGTTCGCGGCCCGGTTCAGGGAATGCGCCGCACGCTCGCTGTTCCTCCCCAGAACCGATCCCGGCAGGCGCGTGCCGCTATGGCAGCAGAGACTGCGTGCCGCGCAACTGTTGAACGCCGCGCGGCTGAAACGCAATTTCCCGCTGCTGCTGGAAACCGCCCGCGAATGCCTGCAGGACGATTACGACATGCCCGCGTTGCGTCGCATCATGACGGACATTCAGTCGGGAAACATCGGTCTGGTCGATGTGACGACCGACATTGCGTCCCCATTCGCCGAGAACCTGCTGTTCGGCTATGTGGGCACCGTCATGTACCAGTACGACGTGCCTCAGGCGGAACGATCGGCGCAACTGCTGTCGATCGATCCCGATGTGCTGGAACGGCTGCTGGGGCAGGCCGATTTCTCGGCGATCATGGATCCTCGGGCCGTGCATGAGGTCGAGGAGGAGCTGGGGCGCAGGACGTTCTGGAACGAGCTGCCGGACGATGACATCGATGGCCGGGTCGCAAGATACGCCAAGACGCATGGGCCTTTCACCGTCGAACGGATGATGGCGGATCTGTCGATCGACGCGGCCGGCGCGGTGCACGCCTTGGACATGCTCAAAGCACGAGGAGAGGTCCTTGACGGCATCGCCGCCGAGGACGGAGGGAAGGCATGGCTGCACAAGGAGGTGTTCCGACGTATCCGGGCCAGGTCGCTGGCCAAGGCCCGAGCCGAGACCAAGCCCGTCGGATTGAGCGAATACCAGACATTCCTTATCGGGCTGCAAGGTGTCGGGCCGGTGGGCGGCGAACGATATGACGGCGAAGACGGGGTGATGCGTGTCATCGAGCAGTTGGAAGGCGTCGCCCTGCCTCCCTCGGTATGGGAATCGTCCGTATTGCCGGCACGGGTGCGCGACTATCGTCCGGCGATGCTCGACGGCCTGCTCTCCTCCGGCGAGATCGTCTGGGTGGGTTCCAAGACCACCGGCAGCAAGGCGAAGGAACCAGGACTCGTCGCATTGCATCCGGCGGACTCCCTGCTTCTGACAGTGCAGGATGGGGAGAAGAACGGCGAAGCCCCCGGGGAGCCGGTCACGCTGCCGGATGCGGTGATGGCCGTGCTGGCACCGGGCGGGGCATATCATGCGAATCAGCTCGCAGGGCTGACGCGCGCGGCATGGGACGCGTCGTCGGAATGCGTGGACGAATCCACCGGCGAGATATTGCCCCACCCATGGTCCGACTCCCAGTTCGAGGAGGCCCTATGGTCGCTGGTCTGGCAGGGGAAGGTCACCAACAGCTCGTTCGATCCGCTGAGATCCCTCGGAGCGTCATCCCATGCGGTGAAGACCCCAGCCCGTGCATCACGGCGCAGGGTGCGGGTCAGGGTCAGTGTCCCGGCGAACATGACGGGACTATGGTCCGCCGTACCTCATGCAGATATGCAGGAGGCGTCCGCGGAGCGGGTCGCCATCGCGCGGGTTGAGGCGTTGCTGGACCGTTACGGCGTCATAGCTCCGCCCATGATCGACAAGGAACGTCTGGCCGGCGGATTCTCGGGCCTGTATCCGGTGCTCAGACGCATGGAAGAGCATGGCGCATTGATGCGCGGCATGTTCATCAGCGGATGCGGTGCCGCACAGTTCGCGTCGCGTCAGACCGTGGATGCGCTGCGGGCATGCGCGGCGGAACCCTCCGCGGTCGTGTTGGACGCCACCGACCCCGCCAACCTGTACGGAAGCGTCATCGCATGGCCACGAACGATAGGCGGGTTTTCGATCAGGCCGGCGCGGCGCTCCGGCGCATCGGTCGTGCTCCGGGGCGGACGATTGCTGGCATACGCGGTGCCCCGAAGCCATCATCTGTTGCTCGCGCAGGACGCGGATCCCGCATTGCAGCAGGCCTGCAACGAGCTCGCCTACGCATTGCAGCGAAACCTGCGTGACGGGGGTATTCGCGGGGGTGTCACCTTCTGTGATGCCAACGACGAGCCATTGACTGCGCGAGGCGAGTGGTCGCGCATGTTGCACGTCGCGGGATTCGTCCCCGTACCCCAAGGCATGAGGCTCTACTGCTGACAGCCGCCGCCGGTCTCCGATATGTTCCGCCGCCAGCGCCAGGTCACCGGCGTATCTACGCGTGAGGTACGCCATCCGGCATTGTGCATCATCCGACACGGCGTGCCATCTGATATTGCGCGCCTGCAGGAACTGCGCGTCTGCCGAAACGTGGACGGCACCCCCCCCTACGCCCCACAGGTGTGTGTGGGGCGATGCTCGCTGAAGGCACCGGCCCCGAAACAGCCTCATCCGCAGAAGGCGACAGGCGCGGCCAGATCGACACCGGATGCGTCGCGGCGCATGTCGGGCTTGGGCAGCTCCACCGGCGAGCCTCCCTCGGTGGAGGCGTGCAGCGGGTACATGCCGACGCGGGCGAAGATCAGGGTGTTCTGGCCCTTGAGGAAACGCTGCGACCTCACTCCGCCGGTGCCGCGACCCTTGGTCGGGTACATCTCCAACGGCGTCACCTTGGCCGCGCCGTTTTCGGTGCCGGGCAGCGCGTCCTTGTCTCCGGCGACCGTCAGCACGACGGCTCCGGACGCGGAGAACATGCCGTTGTCGCCCTCTTCGTACGTCCACGCGATCTTGCCTGCGGGCACCACGTTGAACGTGATCGCCGTGCATCCCTCAGCCAGACGGATTCCCGCCATGCCGCCGGCGGTGCGACCCTGCGGGCGCACGTTCCCGGCATCGAACGTCAGCAGCGAGGAGTCGGACGCGATGAACACGAGGCGGTCTTCGTCCGCCGCGTCGGCGGCGAACAGCACGGAGTCGCCGTCCTTGAGGTCGATGACGCTCCAGGAGTCCATCGTGGTGGGGGCCTCACGGTTCCAGCGTTTCACCACGCCGGCCCGTGTGCCGATGGCCAGGGGAGCGGGGGTCGGGTCGCCGTCGTCGCGCTGATCCATGGGGATGGCGGCGACGACATGCTCGCCGGGAATCGGATCGGTGCTTTTGGTCATGCCGATCAGCTCGTCGGCCGGTATGCCTCCGGCGACGTTCGTCTGCGGCGATGCGGCGAGCGCGGGCAATTCGACCACATGGGCCAGCACCAGACGCCCGGCGGACGTGACCAGTCCGTACGAGGACCGTGTGGTGGTGCGGAAGATGGACACGATGTGGTCGTCCTTCGTACGTTCGTCACTCGTCGACCGCGACTCCCAAGCATCCAATGCGGCCGGGGTGGAACGCGCTATCGTGCCGGACGCGCCGAGCATCACCGTGCACGGCTCGTCGTCGATTTGCAGCGCCGCGACTGCCGCGGCATCCTCGCCGGCCTTCCTGGCCGCGGCCGCGGCGGCCACGTCCGCTTCGGCCGACGACAGGGTGGCCGCGGCTGCGGCGGCCTTCATCGCGGCCGCGTTCACGCTGTCGTCTCCATGAGGGGTCACCGGCGTCAGCGTGCCGTCCTCGGCCTCGTCCAGCAGCACGGTACGGCGAGGCATCCCGTATTCGGCAACCGCCTGATCCATTTCGTCGACGACCACGCGGTCCAGTTCCTGCGCGGAGGCCAGTATGCGCTCCAGCTCCTCGATACGCCGCTTGAGGTCGTCGCGCTCCGCCTCCAGCTCGATGCGGCTCATGCGTGTGAGCCGGCGAAGGCGCAGGTCAAGGATGTACTGCGCCTGCACGTCGTCAAGGTCGAAGACCGCGATCAGCCGCGACTTCGCGGCGTCGGCGTCATCCGAGGTGCGGATGACCTGGATGACCTCGTCGATGTCGATCATGGCCAGCAGCAGGCCCTCGACCAGGTGCAGGCGCTCCAGCGCCTTCCGGCGGCGGAATTCGCTGCGCCGGCGCACCACGATGCGGCGGTGGTCGATCCACACCTGCAGCATCTCCTTGAGACCCATGGTGTGGGGTCGGCCATCCACCAGCGCGACGTTGTTCATCGTGAAATTGTCCTGCAGCGGCGTGTGTCGGAACAGCTGCGCGAGCACGGCGTTCGGGTCGAAACCGGTCTTGATCTCGATGACCAGCCTGGTGCCGTTATGGCGGTCGGTCAGGTCGATGGCGCCGGAGATTCCCTCCAGCTTGCGGTTCTTCACCCCTTCGGAAATGCGTTCCAGCACCCGTTCGGGGCCGACCATGAACGGCAGCTCGGTGACCACGATGGCCTTCTTGCGCGCCGTCACGTTCTCGAAATGCGTCATCGACCGCGTGGTGAGTGTGCCGCGGCCGGTCTCGTACGCTTCGCGGATGCCGTTTCGCCCGATGATGATGCCGCCACCCGGCCAATCGGGGCCCGGCACGTAGCGCATGAGCTCCTCCAGCGTGGCGTCGGGATGCGCCATCAGGTGCTTCGCGGCCGCGACGACCTCGCCGAGATTGTGGGTCGCCATGTTCGTGGCCATGCCGACAGCGATGCCCGAACCGCCGTTGACCAGCAGGTTGGGGATCGCGGCCGGCAGCACGGTCGGCTCCTTGAGCTTGTTGTCGTAGTTCGGCGTGAAATCGACGGTGTCCTCGTCGATGTCGGCGTTCATGCCCAGCGCCGCGGGCGCCAGACGGGCCTCGGTGTATCGGGAGGCGGCCGGGCCGTCGTCCAGCGAGCCGAAATTGCCATGGCCGTCCACCAGCGCGAGACGCATCGCGAATGGCTGCGCGAGACGCACCATCGCCTCGTAGATGGCTGAATCGCCGTGGGGGTGGAGCTTGCCCATCACCTCGCCCACCACGCGGGCCGATTTCATGTACGGGCGGTCGGGCGTCAGGTTCATCTCGCCCATCTGGTAGATGATGCGGCGCTGCACGGGCTTGAGGCCGTCGCGCGCGTCAGGCAGGGCTCGCGCGTAGATCACCGAATACGCGTATTCGAGGAACGACTTGCTCATTTCCTCGTTCAACGGCGTTTCCACGATATGCTCTTGGACCTGACGCGGGTCATAGGCCTGATGAGTCGTGGTGCGATGTGCCATAGGTGCCATTCCCCAATCTGTGCTTCGGCCATCCGCATGGCGCGAATGGCCGAAATGGTGCCGTTGAAAAATCCAATCGTCCATGATAGCGAACAATCATGCCAAGAATCCCGCCCAGCCGTGTCCTTTTCCGACGGACGGTGCTTGAATGGAAAACATGAACGCTGAAATCGCGAGCATGGACGAATTGCTGCAGACGATACCGACCGTTCGGTATGGCGACTGGCGGCGTGACGCCGTACGCGGCGGGGCGCTGCACCTGTCCGCCGTGCTGCCGGCGGTCAGCGCGGCGATAGGGCATCCGGTCGCCACGCGGATCCACCATGATCCGGAGGCCTTGCGCGTCGCCCTGGGGGTTCCCAAGGCCGACAGTGTGATCGTGGCGCTGGTTGACGGTCTTGGCTACTGGAACCTTCGGATGCGCGTCGGACACAGTCCGTATCTGCGCGCATTGCTGCGCGACGAGTCCAACGACAGGCCCATCGCCACATGCGCGCCGAGCACCACCGTCGCCGCGATGGCGGCTTTCGGCACCGGCACGTGCCCGGGCCTGACGGGGATGGCGGGCTACACGCAGCGCAACACCCAAACGGGGGAGCTGTCGCAGCTGATCCAGTTCGACAACGCGATCGCGCCTCTGGACCTGCAGAGGGAGCCCACGGTGTTCGAGACCCTGCGGGCCGCCGGCGTGCGGGTCACCAGCTGCGGACTGCCGAAGTTCGCCGACTCCCCGCTGACGAAGGCTGCGTTGCGCGGTGCGGACTACAAGGGCGATATGCGGCCGCTCGGCCGCGTGAGGGCCGCGTGCGAGGCCTCGAAGACGCCGGGGCTGACGTACCTGTACATCCGCGACGCCGACAAGGTGGGGCACGCCTACGGCTGGGAGTCCGAGCAGTGGACGGCCGTGTTCGAGCGGGTTGACGAACAGCTGGCGCAATTGCACAGGCTTGCGCCGAGGGGCACGCTCATCGTCATCGTGGCTGATCATGGCATGGTCGGTTCGGATCCGGACCAGCGCGTCGATATCGCCGAGAATCCCGAGCTCGCCCGGGGCGTGGCCCTGGTCGGCGGGGAGCCCAGGTCTCTGATGCTGTATGCCGAGCCGGATTGCGACCCGAATGACATCGCGCGTCGATGGCGCGATCGGCTGGGTGACGCCGCTCTGGTGCGTACCCGGGATGAGGCGATCGATCAGGGCATGTTCGGCGTCGTCGAGCCGCGTGTCAGGCCGATGCTCGGTGACGTGCTGGTATCGGCGGCCGGGAGGGCGACCTTCGTGGATTCGCGCATCCAGACCGACAAGGCGACGCGTCTGCCGGGTGTGCATGGCTCGCAGACGGCGCTGGAAATGGACATTCCCTGCCTGATTGACGTGGCGTGACCGTTTCGATGCCGAACGTGTCACGCCGATGTCTCATTATCCGGACGGCCTGTCGCGTTTTTTCCGTAAAAAAGGATTGACGTGTCTCGCTGGACAGCGACGGCGGGCCAGACGATCCTACTCGCCGAAGAGAATCTCGTCCCAGCTGGGCACGGCGGAGCGACCCGAACGGCGTTTCGCAGGCGGCGTCTGCCGGTCGGAGCGTTCGGCAGACGTCTTGCCGGATTCGGATTCGATCTCGGGCACCGTCTGAGCCGCGGAAGCGGACGCGTCCGAATCCGGTGTCGGCCGCGGCGGTTTCGACTCGGTGGCACCGAGTGCGGCCTCGCCGGCCTTCGCCGGAAGCGCGCCGGTGTGCGGGATGTCGATTGAGGGGCCTTCCTCGGATGGCGCAGGCTCGGTGCGCACGTCCAACGGGGACGCTGAACGCGGCATCCGCGCTTCGGGGCGAGCCGCAGGCAGTGTCGGGGCAGGGGTGTTCCACGCCGACACGGTGCGCTCTATCCTCGCCGAGCGTACCGAATCCCCGGGCAGCGTTGCGGGCAGCATCTCAGAGGGCGTGCCCTCGGTCCCGTCGCCGCGCGCGCTCGTCGCCGTTCCCAGTAGCTTTTTCGCCGTGGAGTTCAGGCATGCCACCGCGTTGTCGTGCATGTTCCAGGACCATTCCGCCCTGGCGGTGCGCCCCGCGGCTTCGAACGTCGCGGTGATCTTCCACGGTTCGAGTCCCCGGCGTGTCGCCTTCCACGTCACCGATTCCATGCCGATGCCGGACAGCGCCAGCGCGCGCTCCACCACGTCGGCGGTGGTCCGCCCACGGCTCTCCTTGGGGGCCGGCACGGTGAGGAACTGCTCGATGGCGTACTGCTTCTCGACCTCGACGGCGGACGAGAAACGCCGCACCAGCGCCTCGCTGAGACGGTATCGTTCCGCCACCCGCGCGGGATCCGCGCCGGCCCGGATAAGCGCCTGAATCTGCGAGATCGGTAGCGTAGCCGAACTGGATGCGCTGGGAGCCGACCGGGACTCCTCGCGGATCTGCTTCGCTTCCAGAATGGCGCGTTCCAGCGTTTCGTCCACATCGACGAAGAAACGCTCGTCGCCTGACGCGAACACGAGACGACCCGCGTCGTCGACGTGGTCGAACCGGGCTTGTGTGAGCGGGTTCTCAGGCATGTTCACACCACTTTCCTCAGAAAATTACAACTTCTTCTATTGTGCCCCACGTGTCGTATTTTACGAGTATTTCAAATCGTGTATCCTATGCCGAGTAAAAGTCATGTATTCTATGGCGCAGAACGTGCCACCATGATGAAAGGATTCAGATGGCTCAGGATTATGATTCCCCCCGAAATAAGGACGAGGATGAGGAATCGCTGCAGGAGTTGGGCAAGGGCTCGCGCAGCTCTTCAACCGATATGGACGACGACGAGAACGCCATCGCCGAGGATTACGAACTGCCCGGTGCCGATCTGAGCAACGAGGACGCCTCCGTGACCGTCATCCCTATGCAGAACGACGAGTTCATCTGCTCGGAGTGCTTCCTGGTCAAACATCGCAGCCAGCTGGCATACGTCACCGACGACGGCCAGCCGGTGTGCGAGGAATGCGCGGCCTGATGGCGTTCGACGAGACATATGACGAGCCCGAATACACCGAGGTCCTGGTCAAATCGCTTGATCCCGGCCATCCGGTCGAGCTGCGGTACGCCCACGCCGGGGACGCGGGCGCCGATCTGGTCGCCGCCGAGGACGTGACGCTCAAGCCGTTCCAGCGCGCCCTGGTGCCGACCGGCATGGCGATCGCCCTGCCCGCCGGATACGTGGCGCTGGTGCATCCGAGGTCCGGACTCGCCGTCAAGTACGGCGTGACCGTGCTGAACGCGCCCGGCACCATCGACGCCGGGTACCGCGGCGAAGTGAAGGTCCCTCTGATCAACCTCGATCCGGAGCATACGATGGAGTTCCATCGCGGAGACCGCATCGCGCAGCTGGTCATCCAGCGTTACGTCGAGGCGAAGTTCGTCCCGGCGAGCACCCTGCCGGGTTCCGACCGTGCGGAACGCGGTTTCGGCTCCACCGGCGTGTCATCCTGACGGACGATCCTGGCCGACGGTGCGAACACGGCCGTCACGGCCCGCAAGCCAAGGCATGCGGGAGACCGTTCACGGTGGAAGATGCCGCGTATGCTTTTTCATTCGCGGCGGGTAGGATGTGATACCAAATACCTGAGAGGGAGGCAGACATGGCCAACGATGAAGCCGAGCATAATGCCGCCCGCATGCTCGGCTGCGAGATCAGCGACGACCCGCTGAACCCGCTGCTGCCGATCATGCAAGCGTGCAGGAACCATCACCCCGACGAGGATCTGAGCATTCTGGAGCGTGCCTATCGTCGGGCGGTCATCCAGCATTCCTCACAGCGCCGCAAATCCGGCGAGCCGTACATCATCCACCCGCTTGCGGTGGCGCAGATTCTCGCCGACCTGGGCATGGGGCCGCTGGTGGTCGCCGCCGGTCTGCTGCACGACACCGTCGAGGACACCGACTACACGCTGGACGAGTGCCGCGCGGAATTCGGCGACACGGTGACCGGTCTGGTGGACGGTGTCACCAAGCTCTCCAAGATGGAATACGGCGATTCCGCTCAGGCCGAGACCATCCGCAAGATGGTCGTCGCGATGAGCCGCGACGTGCGCGTGCTCGTCGTCAAGTTGTCCGACCGTGTCCACAATGCCCGCACATGGCGGTACGTCAAGTCGTCCAGCGCCCAGAAGAAGGCGCGCGAAACCCTTGACGTGTACGCGCCGCTCGCCAACAGGCTCGGTATGAACGCCATCAAGACCGAGCTTGAGGAACTGAGCTTCAAGGTGCTGTACCCGAAGATCTACAACGAGATCGTGGTGCTGGTCGCGCGGCGTGCCGGCCAGCGCGACGTGTATCTCGCGCAGATCCTCGCCGAGATCAACGAGGATCTTGACGTGCAGCACATCAAGGCGTACGTGACCGGCCGCCCGAAGGACTACTTCTCGATCTATCAGAAGATGATCGTGCGGGGCCATGATTTCGCCAACATCTACGATCTGGTCGGCGTGCGCATCATCGTCGACACGATTCGCGACTGCTATGCGGCGCTCGGCGCCGTGCACGCGCGTTGGAGCCCCGTGCCCGGGCGCTTCAAGGATTACATCGCCATGCCCAAGCTCAACATGTACCAGTCGTTGCACACGACGGTCGTGGGGCCGGGCGGCAAGCCGGTCGAGATCCAGATCCGCACCTGGGACATGCATCGGCGCGCGGAATTCGGCATTGCCGCGCACTGGAAGTACAAGGAGAACGGGCAGGCGGGCCGCGCCCTGAGCGCGCCCGACAAATCCGATCTCAAGCGCGGTTCCGACGACAACCAGGAGCTGAGCGAGACCGACAACCTCAAATGGATCCAGCAGCTCGCCGATTGGACCAGCGAGACCCCGGACTCGAACGAGTTCCTTGGCTCGCTCAAGGAGGATCTGGGCGCGGCCGAGGTCTACGTGTTCACCCCGAAGGGCAAGATCGTCTCGCTGCCGGCCAATGCCACGCCGGTGGACTTCGCCTACGCCGTGCACACCGAAGTCGGGCACAGGACGATGGGCGCGCGCGTCAACGGCCGTCTGGTGCCGCTCGACACCAAGCTTGAGAACGGCGACACCGTCGAGGTGCTGACCTCGAAATCCGACAACGCCGGCCCCTCCCGCGACTGGCTGAGCTTCGTCAAGAGCCCCAAGGCCCGCAACAAGATCCGCCAGTGGTTCTCCAAGGAGCGCCGCACCGAGGCCATCGAGGAGGGCCGCGACGAGCTGACCCGCGCGATGCGCAAGCGTAACCTGCCGATCGGCACGCTGCTGACCACCCAGGCGCTGGTCGGCGTCGCCGACGAGCTGAATTTCCCCAACCCCGACGCCGTGTTCGCGGCGATCGGCGACGGGCAGATCTCCACGCAGAACGTCATCGCGCATCTGGTCAAGGACGCGGGCAGCGACGAGGTCGATGAGGAGGTTGAGCAGGAGGCGCTGCCGCTGCGCGCGGTCGAGAACGCCAAGAAGAAGACCGGCTCCCTCGGCGTGTCCGTCAAGGGCGTAGACGATGTGTGGGTCAAGCTGGCGCGCTGCTGCATGCCGGTTCCCGGCGACAGGATCGTCGGCTTCATCACGCGCAATCAGGGCGTGTCGGTGCACCGCGCCGACTGTCAGAACATGATTGACCTGCAGCGCCGTCAGCCCGAGCGCGTCGTGGATGTGGCATGGACCAGCACCAAGGGCCTGTTCATGGTCAGGATTCAGGTCGAGGCGCTGGACCGCCAGCATCTGCTGTCCGATGTGACCCGCGTGCTGGCCGACCACGGCGTGAACATCCTGTCCGGCTCCCAGGCGACCGGCTCCGATCGCGTGGCGATTAGCCAGTTCAGCTTCGAGATGGCCGACCCGCAGCATCTGAACCGTCTGCTCGCTGCCGTGCGCAAGATCGACGGTGTGTTCGACGTGTACCGCGTCACCGGCGCGAAGGATTCCGCCGTGCCACGCCTGCGCAAGATGCAGTAGCCGGGTTCGTTCCAGCGATCGTCCAAGTCTTCCGCCCGTCGCGCTGCCGGTTCCGCGTGACCTTTGCAAGGCCGGACGGCCCCGGGGATGACGGGCGTGCGGAAAATCACCCTTTCGGACGAGGGCATGACGGCACGATCCGGTGTGTAATCGATAGTGTCATCGATTGGCGGGATCGCCGATGGTGACACGATGAATATCGACCGGCGCCGGACATCAGAGGGACGGCGCCCATACGGGATCGAGGCAGGCATGTTCTTCCTTCAGCGTAGACGTCGCCCGGCTTTGTCGCGGGTGGTTCGCAACAGCAATGCGACTCTCTGGCGATACGGTCGCCGGGAGTGTGACATGGAGGCCGGCGCGGATGGTCGGACGGCCATGACGTCCCCGATGGAACGACCCTCCTGGACGGATTGCAGCGATCGCCGGGCGCCGCATGCCGTCTCGTCGACGTTGGACGCCGTTCTGGGGCGTGTCCATGACATCCCCCAGTCGGCGATGTCGCGTCTGAGCGGCTCTCCCACGGTGTACGCGCGCTGACGGTGACGTGCCCCGCTTACGGGCGCGGCGATGCTGCCGGCCGCGTCGGGGCGTTCTGCAGGACTTGACCGCTATGAGTACGATTATCATGCGCACCTCGCATGATAATCGCACGTGGTCGTTTTCGGCTTTGTTCCAAGTTTTTTCGATTTTGGGAAACCTGCCGATTACCCTCGTTTCCCACGAGGCGCCTACAGGCACCCGAAAATAATCCGGGAGCACTCCACCGTCCCCGCCGGAGCCTGGCATCTTCGCCAGTCCCCAAAATCACCCACCATCCTCGCATTGCGCGGCATCACGCCCGTGACGACACCGTCGGAAAACGCGTTGCGCAGAATACGCCGACAACCAACAATCCATTTCGTTCATCGAACACAAACATCGACATGCAGATAATATCCAGGGAGAAAAACCGTTGGCCCCGCCATCATCATGAATGCGACTGGCGGTGGGGCGGGACGTCGCCCGTAGCATCAAGACCGGCATCAAGGTCGTTCGCGTCACGCAACGACAGCCTGCCGAAATACTTCAGCAAGTCACCATTGCCGAACCAGAAACGCTGCGAGCATCTCGCCACGGATGGCTTGTACAGACCCTCCTGACGCCAGTCAAGCAACGGAACGTCACCCGGACCGTTCCATGTCGTCACGCTGGTCACCTTGACGACGATGCCCGAGACCCGATCCTCCTCGACCCTGGTGACGATGACGGGTCTGACCTTGCCCACGCCGGGATGATCGGGGAACTCGACGCGCATCAGCCACACGTCGTACACTTCCGGCTCACGCATGATCGTAGATGTCATCCGCCGGATCGTCCCACTCCTGAGGCAGCACGATATTGCCCGTGCTCTTCGAACGCTCGAAACGATACGCGTCGTGAGTCGGAGGAACCGGATACCCGTCGGATCGGACCGGCCTCAGACTCGGCGTGAACGGCATGCCCTTGTCACGGACCGCCTGCCGCAGGCAGATCTCCGTGAACGAGCTCAAGCTCAAACCCATCCGCTCAAGCACGTCCGTCGCCTCGCGCTTGACCTCCGGATCCAATGCAATGGTCGTCCGTTCCTTCACAGCCATAGCAACCTCCCATCCCCTCAATAGGTTACATAATAATTATGTAAATTATATGCAATATAAACACACGTCACAAGCCACTCACATACATTCCGCTTGATTGGCATCATCGCCCGGTCTCAAGCCCATGAGACACTTGGGACCATGACTACCATCATCATGCGCACCTCCGAAGGTGACATCACCATCAACCTGTTCGACGATCAGACGCCCGTGACCGTGAAGAACTTCCTCGGTCTGGCGACCGGCGAGAAGGAATGGACGGACCCGTTCACCGGCCAGCCGTCCCATGAGCCGTTCTACAACGGCCTGACCTTCCACCGCATCATCAAGGACTTCATGATCCAGGGCGGCTGCCCGCTGGGCAATGGCACCGGTGGCCCCGGCTACGACTTCGACGACGAGATCGTCCCCGAACTCACGTTCGACCGGCCGTATCTGCTGGCCATGGCGAACGCCGGCCTGCGTCGCGGCCGCGACGGCAAGGCGCATGGCACCAACGGCTCCCAGTTCTTCATCACCACCGTGCCGACCCCGTGGCTCGACGGACACCACACGATCTTCGGCGAGGTCGCCGACGACGAGTCCAAGGCCGTGGTCGACAAGCTTGAGGCCGTGCCGACCGACCGTTCCGACGCGCCGCTCGAACCTGCCGGCATCATGTCCATCGAAGTGGTGAAGTAAGCGCGGCGGCAATTCGAAGCCGACACTCCGATACACATGGAAGAGCCCTGAACCCTCGTCGGGTCAGGGCTCTTCATATGCGTGCCGGGTCTGTTACCACCCTCCGGCGCTGCGCGCCACCTCCCGCCAGCGGGAGGGGAGGGAGCTACAGGACGTTGAAGTGCTTGAGCGCGTTCATGATGCCGTCGTGGTCGACGTCATCGGTGATGTAGTCGGCCGCGGCCTTCGCCGGTTCGGTCGCATTGCCCATCGCCACGCCGATGCCGGCGAAGGCGAGCATGTCGGCGTCGTTGCCGCCGTCTCCGAACGCGATGGTCTGCTCGCGCGTCCAGCCGTAATGCCGCATGAACCGCTTCATTCCCTCGGGTTTGCCGCCGTCGGCGGGAATCAGGTCGGTGAAGTCCGGATGCCAGCGCACGCCTCTGACATTGCGACACATGCCGGACAGCTTCGCTTCATCTTCAAAGCTGATGTACGGGCTGATCTGGAACGTCTCATACTTCAGCGCCCTCTCGTGCGGATCGTCGATGTTCACGGTCGGTGCGGTCTTGCCGAGTTGGCGCCACGTGGCCCGCATCGCGTCGGTGATCTGGTTGAAGTAGACGTAATCCTTTTCGCAGTAGTTCGCCACCACGTCGGGGTGCTCGTCAAGCCAGCGGGTGATGGTGACGATGTCCTCGGGCAGCAGCGACTCCTTCTCCAGGAGCCCGTGGTCGTCGAAGCAGTACTGCCCGTTCAGCGCGATGATGCCGTCGAAGTGCACCGGCATCATGTCGAGCACGACGGTCATGTGCGACGGCGCCCGACCGGAGCAGATGAACACCTTCACCCCGCGATCCTGCAGCTCGTGCAGCGCGTCGATGGAGGACTGCGGGATCACATGCGTCACGAAACTCGTCAGCGTGCCGTCGATGTCGAAGAACGCCGCCTTGATGTCGGCTCGCACGGTGGCCGTCGCGCCTCCGGCGCCCGCTGTCATGATGTCGTCCGATGCCATGTACGCAACCTCCGCGATACGAAATTCGGTCATCCCCAGTGTATGAACAGCGCTGGATGGCATCCCGTAACGCGTTATCAGACCCGCCCTGCGACTGCCGCCGTCGCTGCCGTATGGTGGGCGTTGTCAACCAATCAGAGGGGGGCGAACCATGACAGCAGCAACACAACAGGCGGGCTCTCCCGACAATGAGCCGGTGCGCGTCAACCATACCGTGCGCAACATCGTCATCGCACTCATCGTGGTGGCCTTGGTGGCGATCGGCGGGTTCTTCGGGTACAGGGCCGTCGCCCACGGCAAGGACTCCGCGGCGAGGGGCAGCGAATCCAACCCGGTCAGAATCGGCGTGGTAGGAGCCACCGACCCGCGCTGTCCACCAATCCCGAGATACTGCTGGCCGACGAGGCGACCATCGTGCTCGTCACCCATCAGATGAACGTGGTGCAGCAGGTGGCGAACCGGGTCGCCGTGATGAGCGCCGGCCGGGTCGTGGAGCGCGGAGATGTGTGCAACGTGTTCGCGGCACCCCAGCCGGCGGTGACCAAGCGGTTCATCGACACGGTATCCGGTTCGGCCATCGGCTCGATCACCTACGAGTTCTCGGGCGACGATGCGCTGGTGCGCGACTTTCTCGGGGGAGCTGTCACGTTCCAGCGATGTCATCGACTTCGGCACGGCGGCGGACCCCATAGGCTACGAGGACGCCATCGCCGCAGCCGGATTGGATGCCGTCCGCGGCAGACAAGGAGGAGACGCGATGAGTCCCTGGTCCCATGCGTACGACATCGCCGGCCACCAGACCGACTGGACGGTTATCAGAAATTCGACCAGACGGTGACCTGGACGGCCGTGATCATCATGATCGTGCTGGTCCGGATCGTGCAGGGCATCGCGAACGCCATCGCCAAGCGTATATTGAAGCGACAGAGGTAACATGGCATGACATCTCGCGGGGAAGGAACGTAAATCATGGTCGAACATGTCGGGGTCACGGACGAGCTGATCGGCATACGGCATTATCTGCATCAGCATCCCGAACGCAGCTTCAAGGAGGTCGAGACCAGCGCGTATCTGGCCCGTCTGCTGCGCGGGCATGGCATAGACGTGCTCGACACGACGTTGGAGACCGGCGTCGTCGCGCTCATCGAGGGAGAGGTGCCGGGACCGCGCATCGCGCTGCGCGCCGACATCGACGGCCTGCCGATCACCGAGGACACCGGCCTGCCGTTCAGCTCGCTGAACCCCGGCGTGATGCACGGCTGCGGCCATGACCTGCACATGACCGGGCTTTTGGGCGCGGCGTTCTGGCTGGCCGATCACCGCGACCGCATCGCAGGCAGCGTGAAGATCGTCTTCCAGCCGGCCGAGGAGGTGGGCCTGGGCGCCCGCACGGTCGTGGAATCCGGCGCGACGGATGACGTGAAGGCCATCATCGGCACGCATAACAACCCGAACTACGCCCCCGGACAGATCGCCATCGGCCCGCAGCCGATGATGGCCGGCTGCGTGAAGTTCAAGGTCACGCTGCACGCCCAGGGCACCCATGCCGGGTACCCGCAGAAGGGCACCGGTCCCATCGAGGCGCTCGCCTCGATGATCCTCGCCCTGCAGACCATCGTGAGCCGCAACGTCTCGCCGTTCCACGCCGTGGTGCTGTCCATCACCGAAGTGCATGGCGGGCACGTGTGGAACGTCGTGCCCGCCGAAGCGGGATTCCAGGGCACCGTGCGCTTCTTCGACCAGGACGACGAACGGCTGGTCCACCGGCGTTTCGTGGCGGAGGTCGAGCACACGGCCGAAGCGTACGGGATCGCGGCCGACGTGGACTGGGACTGCATCCAGGTGCCGCTGGTCGGCGACGAGGAGCTGTCCGAGGCGGTCGCGGCCGACGTGCCCTCCTACGCGGCGCTCAAGCCGATACATCCCAGCATGGCGGGGGAGGATTTCGTGGAGTTCTCGGGATGCGGGGCCCGTCTGGTGTTCGCGTTCATCGGCTCGAACGGGGAGCCGGGGTGCGCCGACTGGCACAGTCCGCACTTCGTCGGCGTGGACGGCGCGATCGGGACCGCCGTTGACTTCTATGTCAACGCCTCGCTGCGGGTGCTCGCCGAGCTTCGCTGACGGGCGGTGGGGCGGATCATCCCGCGTGACGGCATGTGCCGCCCCTGTCGTCCGTCATCTCGGCTGGGTACTATAGGGCACTATGACCCATCTTCGTTTTGCCCTTGCCCAGATCGACACCTGCGTCGGCGACCTCGACGGCAACGCCGACAAAATCATGCACTACGCGCATCTCGCCGCGCATGAAGGCGCCCACGTCGTCGTCTTCCCGGAAATGACGCTGACCGGATACCCCATCGAGGATCTGGCGTTGCGCCGCACGTTCCGCAAGGCGGCGTGGGACAAGGCGAACTGGCTGGCGACCGAGCTGGAGGCCGACGGATTGGGCGACCTGTATGTCGCCGTCGGCACGGTCGGCACCGACCACGCGTCCGACAAACCTCGCAACCGCATGGTCGTGCTGCACGACGGCATGGTCTGGGCCGGCTATGACAAGCATTTCCTGCCGAACTACGGCGTGTTCGACGAGTTCCGCATCTTCGCGGCCGGCGACCGCACCGTCGTGCTCGACATCGACGGCGTGCGCATCGGCGTGGCGATCTGCGAGGACATCTGGCAGGACGGCGGGCCAGTCGCCCGGCTCGTCGACGAGCATATCGACGTGCTGATGACGATGAACGGCTCGCCGTACGAGGAGGGCAAGACCCATACGCGTTACGACCTCGCGGTCAGGCGTGCGGCCGAGGTCGGCGCCCCGATGATCTACGTGAACCAGGTCGGCGGTCAGGATGACCTGGTGTTCGACGGCGGCAGCTTCGTTGTCGACCGCGACGGCACGCTGCTGGAACGTTCCCCGATGTTCATGGAGCATCTGGGACTCTTCGACCTCGACACGGACGCCGAGCATCAGACGACGGGCGACATCGCGGACCTTCCCGACCCGGACGAGGAGGTGTACACCGCCTGCGTGCTGGGCCTGAAGGACTACATGGCGAAGAACCGGTTCTCCGGCGTGTGCCTGGGCCTGTCCGGCGGCATCGACTCCGCGCTGGTGGCGGCGATGGCCGCCGACGCCTGCGGCGGACACAACGTGCATGGCATCTCGATGCCGAGCATGTATTCCTCCATCGGTTCCAAGGACGACGCCGCCGACCTGGCGGCCAACATCGGCGCACATTACGACGTGCAGCCGATCGAGCCCATGTTCAATGTGTACCAGGGGCAGCTCAAGCTCGAAGGCGTGGCCGCGGAGAACCTGCAGGCCCGCATCCGCGGTGTCATCGTCATGGCGTACTCCAACAGCCTCGGTCTGCTCGCCGTCGCTACGGGCAACAAGTCCGAGCTGGCGTGCGGCTATTCGACCATCTACGGCGACGCCGTCGGCGGATACGCGCCGATCAAGGACCTGCTCAAGACCCGTGTCTGGGAACTGTCCCGCTGGCGCAACCGGGCCGCTGCCGCAGGCGTCGGCATCGGCGGGCTGCGCATCGTCGGCAATGAGAACGGCGATGCCGGAACGCCGCTGCCCGGCGGCGTGATGATTCCGGTCAGCAGCATCGAGAAGGCTCCGAGCGCCGAGCTGCGCCCGGGGCAGAAGGATTCCGATTCGCTGCCCGAATACGAACTGCTCGACAAGGTGCTCGCCGCATACATCGAGCATGCGCACGGTCGCGCCGACCTGCTGGCCGACGGCTTCGACGAGAAGACCGTCGACACGGTGATGCGACTGGTGGACCGCGCGGAGTGGAAGCGCCGCCAGTATCCGCTCGGGCCGAAGGTCACCGCGCTCGCGTTCGGCCGCGACCGGCGTCTGCCTGTCACCAACGCGTTCCGTGAGTAGGGGAGCGCTCGCCCGGCCGCCGCATAGGCGCGGTGCCGGGCGCCGCGGCGCGCTACCATGGGTGCGGGGAGGACACCATGACCGACAAGCAGTGGTATTTCAACACGAAGACCGAGCAGCCCGAGTTGGGCATGCTCTCACCGAGCTCCCACCGCATGGGGCCGTACAAGGCCCGCGAGGATGCCCTTGAGGCGTGGAAGATCGTCAAGGAACGCAATGCGCTGTGGGCGGAAGCCAATCGCAAGTGGCGCAAATGGGGCGAGAACACGCCCTCGGGTGGCCGCGACGACGGCTTCGACGACTGACGACACGGCGTGAATGTGAGATAAGTCACGCCGTCTCTCAGCCAGCTCACATCGACCGGCTAGTAGAATCATTTCTTGACAACAACGTGAAGATGCGTTGCACGACACAAGGAGTGAATATGACAGCAGTTGATGCGACCGCTCTTACTGCCGAAGAGCTTCAGGCCAAGGCCTGGGACGGCTTCGTCGAAGGCGACTGGCAGAAGGACATCGACGTTCGCGACTTCATCCAGAAGAACTACACCCCGTACACCGGTGACGAGTCCTTCCTGGCCGACGCGACCGACAAGACCAAGCACCTGTGGAAGTACCTCGACGACAACTATCTGGCGGTCGAGCGCAAGCAGCGCGTCTACGATGTCGACACCCACATCCCGGCCGGCATCGACGCCTTCCCGGCCGGTTACATCGAGTCCCCCGAGGTCGACAACGTCGTTGTCGGCCTGCAGACCGACGTCCCCTGCAAGCGTGCGATGATGCCGAACGGCGGCTGGCGCATGGTCGAGCAGGCCATCAAGGAGGCCGGCAAGGAGCCGGACCCGGAGATCAAGAAGATCTTCACCAAGTACCGCAAGACCCACAACGACGGCGTCTTCGGCGTCTACACCAAGGACATCAAGATCGCCCGCCACAACAAAATCCTCACCGGTCTGCCGGACGCCTACGGCCGCGGCCGCATCATCGGCGACTACCGCCGCGTGGCCCTGTACGGCGTCGCCGCGCTGATCAAGTTCAAGCAGCGCGACAAGGATTCCGTGCCGTACCGCAACGACTTCACCGAGCCGGAGATCGAGCACTGGATCCGCTTCCGCGAGGAGCACGACGAGCAGATCAAGGCCCTCAAGCAGCTCATCAACCTCGGCAACGAGTACGGTCTGGACCTGACCCGCCCGGCGCAGACCGCGCAGGAGGCCGTGCAGTGGACCTACATGGGCTACCTCGCCTCCGTCAAGAGCCAGGACGGCGCCGCCATGTCCTTCGGCCGCAACTCCGCGTTCTTCGACTGCTACTTCGAGCGTGACCTGCAGTCCGGCAAGATCACCGAGACCGACGCCCAGGAGATCATCGACAACATCGTCATGAAGCTGCGCATCGTGCGCTTCCTGCGCACCAAGGACTACGACGCGATCTTCTCCGGCGACCCGTACTGGGCGACATGGTCCGACGCCGGCTTCGGCGACGACGGCCGTCCGATGGTAACCAAGACCTCCTTCCGTCTGCTCAACACGCTGACGCTGGAGCACCTCGGACCCGGCCCCGAGCCGAACATCACAATCTTCTGGGACCCGAAGCTGCCGGAAGGCTACAAGCGCTTCTGCGCCAAGATCTCGATCGACACCTCGGCCATCCAGTACGAGTCCGACAAGGAGATCCGCAACCACTGGGGCGACGACGCGGCCATCGCCTGCTGCGTGTCCCCGATGCGCGTCGGCAAGCAGATGCAGTTCTTCGCGGCCCGCGTGAACTCCGCCAAGGCCCTGCTGTACGCGATCAACGGCGGCCGTGACGAGATGACCGGCATGCAGGTCATCGACAAGGGCATCATCGAGCCCATCGCTCCCGAGGCCGACGGCACGCTCGACTACGAGAAGGTCAAGAACAACTACGAGAAGGCCCTGAACTGGCTGTCTGAAGTGTATGTCAAGGCTCTGAACATCATCCACTACATGCACGATAAGTACGCCTACGAGTCCATCGAGATGGCGCTGCACGACAAGGAGGTGTACCGCACCCTCGGTTGCGGCATGTCCGGCCTGTCCATCGCCGCCGACTCCCTGTCCGCCGTCAAGTACGCCAAGGTCTACCCGATCTACAACAAGGACGCGAAGAACCTTGAAGGCCACGAGTACGAGTACGTCGAGGGCGCCGATGACGACCTGATCGTCGGTTACCGCACCGAAGGCGACTTCCCGATCTACGGCAACGACGACGACCGCGCCGACGACATCGCCAAGTGGGTCGTCTCCACCGTCATGGGTCAGGTCAAGCGCCTGCCTGTGTACCGCGGCGCCGTCCCGACGCAGTCCATCCTGACCATCACCTCCAACGTGGAGTACGGCAAGAACACCGGTTCCTTCCCGTCCCGCCACAAGAAGGGCACGCCGTACGCGCCGGGCGCCAACCCGGAGAACGGCATGGACTCGCACGGCATGCTGCCGTCGATGTTCTCGGTCGGCAAGATCGACTACAACGACGCGCTGGACGGCATCTCGCTGACCAACACGATCACCCCCGACGGCCTGGGCCGCGACGAGGATGAGCGCATCGGCAACCTGGTCGGCATCCTGGACGCCGGCAACGGCCACGGCCTGTACCACGCGAACATCAACGTCCTGCGCAAGGAGCAGCTTGAGGACGCCGTCGAGCACCCGGAGAAGTACCCGCACCTGACCGTGCGCGTCTCCGGCTACGCGGTGAACTTCGTCAAGCTCACCAAGGAGCAGCAGCTCGACGTGATCTCCCGTACCTTCCACCAGGGTTCGGTCACCGACTGACAGACGGTGACGACCAGACGATGAAGGGGGCGAGGCCGACCGGCTTCGTCCCCTTCTCATATGGCTGGGCAGGGCGGCGCGCTTGGGAATCCGCGTGATGATCCTCACACGACATGAAGTCCATAGCGGGCGGATGCCGCGCAAAACGTTTGTAGTATGAAATACAGGAAGTACTTTCAAGGAGGACGATGATGTCTGATATCGCGCAATTCCGCACCACACGGCCGCATATGCTCAAAGCGTCGAAGGAATACGCCTCGCAGACCCTGATGGGAGGGCTTTCCGGCTTCGAATCGCCCATCGGCCTCGATAGGCGCGACCGCATCCACGCGCTCAAAAGCGGCGACATCGGCTTCGTCCACTCGTGGGACATCAACACGTCGGTCGATGGCCCGGGCACGCGCATGACCGTCTTCATGTCCGGATGCCCCCTGCGCTGCCAGTACTGCCAGAACCCCGATACATGGAAGATGCGCGACGGGCAGCCCGTATACCTCGACGCCATGATCAAGAAGGTTGACCGGTACAAGGACCTGTTCAAGGCCACGCATGGCGGCATCACGTTCTCCGGCGGCGAGTCGATGATGCAGCCGGCGTTCGTCTCACGCGTGTTCCACGCGGCCAAGGAGATGGGCGTGCACACCTGCCTCGACACGTCCGGCTTCCTCAACACCAACTACACCGACGAGATGATCGACGACATCGACCTGTGCCTGCTCGACGTCAAGTCGGGCGACGAGGAGACCTACCACAAGGTCACCGGGGGGCTGCTGCAGCCCACCATCGACTTCGGACGACGGCTGGCGAAGGCCGGCAAGAAGATCTGGGTGCGGTTCGTGCTCGTGCCGGGGCTGACCGACTCGGAGGAGAACATCGAGAACGTGGCCAGGATCTGCGAGAGCTTCGACGGGGCCGTCGAACACATCGACGTGCTGGGATTCCACCAGCTCGGGCGCCCGAAGTGGCATGAGCTGCGCATCCCGTACCCTCTTGAGCATCAGAAGGGCCCGTCCGCCGCGTTGAAGAAGCGTGTGACGGAGCAATTCCAGTCGCACGGATTCGTCGTGTACTGATAGGGAATCGTTCTCTGCGGTGTCGGACTCGAAAACCTACACAATCTTGCGTGTGGAAATACCGTAAAATCTTCGACGACACCGTAGCCTGTATATATGGCTGAAATCTTCGCGTTTCCGAGGGGCTCCGCAACGATGCGGCACCCGGACGCCGACATGCCTGAACGCCCGGTCGGCGTGCCGGACGCGGTCTGGTCGGCGGTGGAATCGGTGCGTTCCATGCCACGGGTGACGGGCATGCGCTACCGTGAGCTTCCCGTGCCCTCGACGCTGGCCGACTACGGCATCGGCGTGGAAATGGAGTGCGTCGCGGATGACGACTCCCGTTCGTTCGGCGACGCCCACATGGCCTCGGGCTGGATCATGCTGCTGTACGTCGAGCGTGAACGCGAGGACTGGCACTCCCACTGGCGTTGCGTCGCCTACGCGCAGCTGCCGTTGCCGTCCGACGAGAACGATGGCCTCGCCCCGAGCATGTACTGGGACGGGATGCGCTCGTTCGTGGATGACGCCTCCTTAGGTGACGTGTCGGGTACGGTCACCGTCACGCAGAACACGTCGTTCGGACTCGCTCAGGAAGGAACCGCCGGCTGCGAGATGCGTGTCTCATGGACACCCCTTGCTAGCATGGATGGCGGTTTGGACGCGGGCGGCCAGGTGCAGTGCTGGGCGCGATTCGTGCAGTCCGCCAGCGAATGCGAGGAGGAGCCGTCAGTTGACCGATGAGCCGAGGCTGCAGGCGCAGCCGCGAGGTGGTGTTCCGGGTGTGACCGACACACTTGAAGGATTTCGGGAGGTATGCGACCGTCTGGCCGGGGCGGCCGGGCCGTTGGCCGCCGACGCGGAACGCGCCTCCGGATTCCGGTACGGCCACGAGGACTGGCTGGTGCAGTTCAAGCGCGAAGGCGCCGGCATAGTGCTGCTCGACCCCGTCGCCCTGACCCGCGCCGGTGCCGACTGGGGCATGTTCAACGACGCGGTCGGCGATGCCGTGTGGATATTACACGACTCGTTGCAGGACCTGCCCGGATTCGCCGACATCGGCCTGACGCCGCAGGCCCTGTTCGACACCGAGATCGCCGCGAGGATGCTGGGGCTGCACCGGTTCGGTCTCGCCGCGGTCACCGAGCATTATCTGGGCGTCACGCTCGCCAAGGAGCATTCCGCCGCTGACTGGTCATATCGGCCGCTGCCGAGGGACTGGCGCAATTACGCCGCATTGGACGTCGAACTGCTGATTGAGCTGCGCCGGAAGATGCAGCGCGAGCTGAAGGTGCAGGGCAAGGACGGATGGGCCGACGAGGAGTTCCGGTATGCGCTGCAGACCGGCATGGGACCCAGACGGGAGCATCCGGTGCCCTGGCTGCGCATATCGCACATCAACACCGTCAGCCAGGACCACCAGGGCCTCGCCGTGGCCAAGGCGCTGTGGGAGAAGCGAGACGAGCTCGCCCGCGCCTATGACATCGCGCCCGGACTGCTGCTCTCCGACGATTCGATAGTCGAGGCCGCGTCGCGAAAGCCCCGCAACGCCCGCGAATTCAGGATGATCAGGTCGCTCAACGAGCGCGTGCGCATGCGCACCGGCGGCGAGCAGGACAAGATGTTCGAACGGTACGCGCCGATTCAGCGCAAGGTCAAGCCCTCGGTATGGCGAGAGACGATTCGGCGTGCGCTGGAGCTGCCGCCGTCGCAATGGCCGGTGATGCCGGCGCCCGTGGCCGACGAGGAGCATGCGAACGCACCTCGCTCGATGAAGCTCTGGGCCACCAGGCACCCTCAGCGTATGCGGCTGCTGCAAGACGTGCGCAAAGTCGTCTCCCAGATCGCCGACGACACCCGCACCCCCGCCGAAATCATCGTCAAGCCGCAGATCCTGCGCAACCTGTGCTGGACCGACGAACCGCGCAAGCGCGATGTCGCGGAATTCCTCAAATCGCAGGGCGCCCGTGACTGGCAGGTGAATCTCATCGCAGCGTCCGTAAGTCGCGTTATCATGTAGAGGTTGCCTACCGGCAGATGAAGTAGAATAAACGACTTTCAGGAGCGCAAGCGTGAAAATCAGCGTTAGGAATCTCGAACCCACCAAGGTCAAGCTCACCATCACCGTCGACCCGGAGGAGTTCAACCCGTATCTGGATGCCGCCCGCAAGGAGATCGCCAAGCAGGTGAACATCCCCGGCTTCCGCAAGGGCCACGTCCCCGGCAAGATCATCGACCAGCGCATCGGCTTCGCAGCCGTCGCTGGCGAGGCCGTCAACAACGGCGTGCCGGAGCTCTATTCCAAGGCGCTTGAGGAGAAGAAGATCCATCCGATGTCCCAGCCGGAGATCGACGTGCAGGAAGTGCCCGAATCCGCCAAGGACGAGACCAAGCTGAAGTTCACCGCGACCGTCGAGCGTCGTCCCGACATCGAGCTGCCGGAACTCGACGGCCTGGAGATCGACGTGCCCAAGGCCCAGGTCACCGATGAGGACGTGAACAACCGCCTCGAATCCCTGCGCCAGCGCTTCGGCACCCTGGTCGGCGTCGACCGTCCGGCTGCCAAGGGCGACTTCGCGAACATCGACCTCGACGCCCAGATCGACGGCGAGTCCGTCGACTCCCAGGAAGGCGTGAGCTACGAGCTCGGCTCCGGCACCATGCTGGACGGTCTGGACGAGGCCCTCGAAGGCCTGTCCGCCGGCGAGGAGACCTCCTTCAACAGCAAGCTGCAGGGCGGCGAGCACGAAGGCGAAGAGGCGCTCGTCAAGGTCAAGGTCAACTCCGTGAAAACCGAGGAGTTGCCGGAGCTCGACGACGACTTCGCCCAGGACGCCTCTGAGTTCGATACGCTGGATGAGCTCAAGGCCGACGTGCGCAAGGCCGCCGAGCGCGACGCCGAAGGCCGTCAGGCCACCGAGGCCCGCGACGCCTTCATCGCCAAGCTTGAGGAAGGCGCCGAGATCCCGGTGCCGAAGGGCGTCAAGGCCGACATGCTTGAGCAGCAGCTCAAGAACGTGACCGCCGATCCGTCCAAGGCCACCGACGAGCAGAAGGCCGACGCCGAGAAGCAGGTCGTCAAGGAGCTCACCGACCAGATGGTGCTCGACGCCCTGGCCGAGAAGCTGGACGTCAAGGTCTCCCAGGCCGATGTCACCAACTTCCTCGCCTCCATCGCCCAGCAGTACGGCATGGACCCGTCCGCGTTCATCCAGGCCATCGTCAAGAACGGCCAGCTTGGCTCCGCCGTGCAGGAAGTTGGCCGCTCCAAGGGCCTGCTCGCCGGCATGCGCGCCGTCACCTTCAAGTCCGAAGGCGAGACCCTCGACCTGAGCTCCTTCCTCGGCGAGGCCGCTGAGGACGAAGAGTCCGAGAGCGTCGAAGCCGCCTCCGCCGCGGCCGCCGTCGCCGACGAGCTCGCCAAGAAGGACGACGAGAACACCGCCGACGCCGAGTGAGCGTAAATCGCGCGGCATCGCTGCTATCGCGGCGTGCCCGTGATGCAGAATGACTGACTTGACCCGGAACCGCAAAGGTTCCGGGTCAAGTCGTATATACGGTGGGATATGCGCGGTGAGGAGCGGGTGTAGGATGCCGCGGGTAGGCTGACATGGGCGGGTCTCCCGTTCCCGGACGTTCCACTCGCCATCGAAGAGGTGCATCATGGAGAAGACCGACTGGAAGCGCATCGGCTGGCTGACCGCGGCCACGCTGGTGCTCGGCGCGATCATCGGCGCATGCGCCGGCCTGCTGACGCTGCTGCTGTACGGCGTCGAATACATGATGCTCGGATTCATCGAAAGCGAGTTCATTCCCGGCGCGTTCACCGTGCCGGCGGTCCGCCGCATCGCCTCCGTCACGTTGGGACTGGGCGTCGCCGGCGTCATATGGTACCTGCTGCGCACGAAGACCGAGAAGGTGCCGTCCGTCAAGAAGGCGGTGAACGGGGGCCGCATGCCGTTCTGGCAGACCATCGTGCATGTGGTGCTGCAGATATTCATCGTCGGCTCCGGCGCCTCCATCGGGCGCGAGGTCGCGCCGCGCGAGCTGGGCGCCATGCTGGCGCAGCGGTTCTGCGACATCTTCCATATCGGTGACGGCGAAGGCGACGCGCATGGCGTGCTCGATCGCCGCATGGTCGTCGCCGTCGCCACCGGTGCCGGTCTGGGAGGCGTGTACAACGCGCCGCTGGCCGGCATGTTCTTCGCGGTGGAGATACTGCTCGTCGACGTGACGTTGGAGAAGGTCGCATTCGGATTGGGGATGTCTGCGACTGCGGCGTTCGTCGCGACCGCCATCAAAGGCGAGCACATGTTCTACGACATCGGCGCGATGCAGATGAACAGCACGCCGAGCCTGATGCTGTTCGCGCTGCTGTGCGGAACGGCGTGCGGCGTCGTCGGCGCACTGTTCCGCAAGGGCTCGCAGTGGGCCGAATCGCACAAGCCCACCGGACGGTCGCTGATGTGGCAGATGCCGATCGCCGGATTGGTGACCGGTCTGGTCTCTATCGTCGTGCCGCAGGTCATGGGCAACGGGCGTGCCGCGGCGCAGCTCGGCTTCAGCACATTCATCCCCGAAACGGCCGACACTTCCGGTGCGGCGCAATCGGCCGCGTCCGCAGCGGCCTCGCCATGGACGTTCCTCGCCGGCTCGGGCGGCGCTCCGGGCTCGGTCGTCAACGCCGGGACTCCGCTTGAACTGAACCGGCTATGGATGTTGCTGGGCGTGCTGGCGCTCACCTTCGTGGCCAAGGCGCTCGTCACGCTGATGACCATCCGCTCCGGCGCATCGGGCGGCGTGCTTCAGCCCGGCATCGCCTTGGGATCCACGCTGGGTACGATGCTCGGACTGCTCTGGCTGTTCGTCTTCCCCGTAGATTCGGTCACCGCGTGCGCCCTGATCGGGGCCGCCGCGCTGCTCTCCGCATCCCAGCAGGCTCCGCTCATGGCCATGTGCCTGGTCATGGAACTCACCGAGGCGCCGATTGAGTTCTTCGTGCCGGTCGGTATGGCCGTGGCGGTATCCGTCTTCGTATCGTCCGGGCTGCTGCACAGGTTGGGTTGATTGCTGCTGCGGATAATGTGATTGCGGCTCTCATTAGAAAATGTCCTGAAATAGCAAACATGGTTCGATATTTCAGGACATTGACTACAGATTAGCCATGAGGACTTATCCATACATTGTTGAAGAGCATCGTGCTCTCATCTCATGATGTTGGTCTCTTGGCAGGCATGTCGCAATGATGAATTGATTGTTGGGCGTTGATTCATCACCGTGGTAATTCTCATTTGATCAGAAAAAGTAGCTATCTTCGGTTCTCTGGGGGGTATGCGAAGATGACTTCGCTCCTATTGTCGATAGTGATTGAATCGATATCGTGTTGGGTGAAAGATACGGTAGTGCGCAAAACCTCGGGCACTACCGACATGGTAAGGACGGCAAATTGATTTTCAATAGAGCAAGTATTCCGCCCTCCCGCTATGCGGGTAGCCGAAAAAGGGCGGTGCAGGGCGCTGCCGTCGGTTCGGACAGGTAGAGTGAATTGCTGTAACGTATTGTGAGACACAACGTACTGTGAGTCAAGGAGATAAGGTGGCAGATTTGCTGACATCATCCCCGGTGATGGCGGACGGCGACATGCCGTCGATGCCGGATCCGATTTTCAATCGTCTGTTGAAGGACCGCATCATCTGGATGGGTGAAGAGGTCAAGGATGACATGGCCAACCGCATTTGCGCACAGATGCTCATGCTGGCCGCGGAGGACCCGAAGAAGGACATCTGGCTGTATATCAACTCGCCCGGCGGCTCGATTACCGCAGGCATGGCCATCTACGACACCATGCAGCTCATCCAGCCCGACGTGGCGACCGTAGGCCTGGGCATGTGCGCGTCGATGGGCCAGTTCCTGCTGAGCTCCGGCACCAAGGGCAAGCGGTTCCTGACCTCGCATGCCCGCGTGCTGATGCACCAGCCGTCCGGCGGCATCGGCGGCACCACCACCGACGTGCGCATCAACGCCGAGCTCATCATGGATATGAAGAAGACCATGAGCGAGCTGACCGCCGAACAGACCGGCCACACGGTGGAGGAGATCTACCGCGACAACGAGTACGACCACTGGTTCACCGCCACCGAGGCGCTGGAGTACGGGTTCGTGGACAAGATCATCACCACGCACGATTCGATGACGAAGGGAGAATGATCGAAATGGCATCCGAGGAAGCTCAGTTCGCAGCCCGCGCCGACCGTCTCGCCGGCCCGCGCGGCGTCGTCGGGTTCATGCCCGCCGCAGCCCGCGAGAGCGCGCTGCGCGGCGGCGCGGCTGTCTCGCCGCAGAACCGTTACGTGCTCCCGCAGTTCTCCGAGAAGACGCCGTACGGCATGAAGACGCAGGACCCGTACACCAAGCTGTTCGAGGACCGCATCATCTTCATGGGCGTGCAGGTCGACGACACGTCCGCCGACGACATCATGGCCCAGTTGCTTGTGCTCGAATCGCAGGATCCGAGCCGTGACGTGATGATGTACATCAACTCGCCCGGCGGCTCGATGACGGCCATGACCGCCATCTACGACACGATGCAGTACATCAAGCCCGACGTGCAGACCGTCTGCCTCGGTCAGGCCGCCTCCGCCGCGGCGATCCTGCTGGCCGCCGGCGCCAAGGGCAAGCGCCTGATGCTGCCGAACGCACGCGTGCTCATCCACCAGCCGGCCATCGACCAGGGCTTCGGCAAGGCCACGGAGA
>OBZS01000117.1_pt1 | contig 42189 bp, 30 predicted proteins | sample 1476981 | NCBI WGS metagenome assembly OBZS01 (sample SAMEA2580254, study PRJEB22360) | human gut metagenome | biome: human gut; feature: human-associated habitat; material: faeces | place: Denmark | collected 2008/2010 | reverse complement strand
AGGCCGCTGAGTTCGTCCGCGCCGTGGAGCACTCCCAGGACCTGCCGGTCTCGGTGCCCGAGGAGATCGCCTGGGAGAACGGCTGGATCACGACCGAGGGGCTCAAGCAGGCCGCCGAGGCCTACGGCAAGTCGGTCTACGGGCAGCACCTCAAGAAGGTCGCCGCCGGCGAGATCGTCAACAGCCCGCGCGAGTACTAGGAGGAACCCCTCATGTCTGAGATTTTTGAACCCAAGAACATCATCGTCACGGGCGGCTGCGGCTTCATCGGCAGCAACTTCGTGCACTACGTCGTGAACAACCACCCCGGGGTGCACGTCACCGTCCTGGACAAGCTGACCTACGCCGGCAACCCCGAGAACATCGCCGGGCTGCCCTCCGACCGCGTGGAGCTCGTCGTCGGCGACATCTGCGACGCGGAGCTGCTCGATGAGCTAGTCCCGGGCCACGACGCCATCGTGCACTACGCCGCGGAGAGCCACAACGACAACTCCATCGCCGACCCGGAGCCGTTCCTGCGCACCAACGTGGAGGGAACCTTCCGCCTGCTGGAGGCCGTCCGCAAGTACGGCGTCCGCTACCACCACGTCTCCACCGACGAGGTCTACGGCGACCTGGCGCTCGACGACCCGGCCAAGTTCACCGAGGAGACGCCGTATAAGCCCTCGAGCCCCTATAGCTCCACCAAGGCGAGTTCCGACATGCTCGTGCGCGCCTGGACCCGCACCTACGGCCTGCGCACCACGATCTCCAACTGCTCCAACAACTACGGCCCCTACCAGCACGTGGAGAAGTTCATCCCCAGGCAGATCACCAACATCATCGACGGCGTGCGCCCCAAGCTCTACGGCCGCGGCGAGAACGTCCGCGACTGGATCCACACCGAGGACCACTCCTCGGCCGTCTGGGACATCCTCACCAAGGGCCGCACGGGGGAGACCTACCTCATCGGCGCCGACGGGGAGAAGAACAACATCACGGTCCTGCGCATGATCCTGGAGGCGATGGGGAAGGACCCCGAGGACTTCGACTGGGTCGCCGACCGCCCCGGCCACGACCGCCGCTACGCCATCGACTCGACCAAGCTGCAGCGCGAGCTGGGCTGGAGGCCGGCCCACACCGACTTCGCCGAGGGGCTCAGGGCCACCATCGACTGGTACGTGGAGAACGAGGCCTGGTGGCGCCCGGCCAAGGAGGCCACCGAGGCCAGGTATAGGGCCCAGGGCCAGTAGGGGAGACTAGCATGGCAGACATCGCATTCGAGAAGGACCTCTCCGTCACGGAGACCGGCATCGGGGGCCTGAAGGTCGTCGACCTCGCCGTCCACGGCGACTCGCGCGGCTGGTTCAAGGAGAACTGGCAGCGCGCCAAGATGACCGCCCTGGGCATCCCGGACCTCAAGGTCGTCCAGAACAACATCTCCTACAACGACAGCCGCGGCGTCACCCGCGGCATCCACGCCGAGCCCTGGGACAAGTTCATCTCCGTGGCCCGCGGCTCGGTATTCGGCGCCTGGGTGGACCTGCGCGAGGGCAGCGCCACCTACGGCAAGGTCTACACGACAGTCCTGGACCCCTCCAGGGCCATCTACGTCCCGCGCGGCGTGGGCAACTCCTTCCAGGCGCTCGAGGACGGCACCGCCTACACCTACCTGGTGGACGCCCACTGGTCCCTCGAGTTGAAGAAGACGTACACCTTCGTGAACCTCGCCGACCCCGAGCTTAACATCCAGTGGCCCATCCCGCTCGAGCAGGCCACCGTCTCCGAGGCGGACAAAAACCACCCGATGCTGAAGGACGTCGTCCCCATGGCGCCGAAGCGCACCCTCGTCACCGGCTGCAACGGGCAGCTGGGCCGCGCGGTCCGCGCGCTGGCCGAGGAGCGCGGCGTGGCGAAGGACTTCGACTTCTGCGACATCGACACCTTCGACATGTCCGACCCGGACGCCTACGCGCAGTACGACTGGTCGCTCTACGGCACCGTCATCAACTGCGGCGCCTACACGGCGGTAGATAAGGCGGAGACCCCCGAGGGCCGCGCCACCGCCTGGAAGGCCAACGCCACCGGCCCGGCCCTGCTCGCCCGCACCTGCTCCGAGCACGGGATCACCCTCGTGCACGTGTCCAGCGACTACGTCTTCGACGGCACCGCCGAGGTCCATACCGAGGACGAGCCCCTCAGCCCGCTGTCCGTCTACGGCCAGACCAAGGCCGCCGGCGACATCGCCGTGGCCGGGTGCCCGCGCCACTACATCATGCGCTCCAGCTGGGTCATCGGCGAGGGCCACAACTTCGTGAAGACGATGAAGGGGCTGTCCGATCGCGTCGCCGACCCGGACGACAAGCTGGACAAGGTCACCGTCGTGGACGACCAGCTGGGACGCCTGACCTTCACGCGAGACATGGCCGAGGCCATCTTCCACGTGCTGGGGACGCACGCCCCCTACGGAACCTACGACTGCACCGGCTCCGGCGCCGTCAAGTCCTGGGCCGATATCGCCCGCGCCGTCTTCGATGCCGCCAACGGCAATGGCGACAGGGTCGTGCCGGTGTCGACCGCCGACTACTACGCGACCGCCGCCGGCCCCGTCGCCCCGCGCCCGGTCCACTCCGCGCTCGACCTCGCGAAGCTCGAGGCGACGGGCTTTTCCATGCCCGACTGGGAGGAGCGCCTCGTCGCTTACATGCGGCGTTCTTCTTTGTTAGCGGCTTACAGCTCTCCTAACTATTATTAAGGTGGTGATTGAGTGTCGAAACCAACTGTCGGCGTAGTTATATTGAACTACAACTCGCATGATTTGACTCTTGCGCTTGCAAAGCGTACTGCTAGCTTGCCGAGCGTCGATTTTGTTTGCGTTGTCGACAATGCGTCGGGCGACCATTTCGATGGAGAGTTTTCGGAATCGAATATCCATTACATAAAGAGCCGAGAGAACGGTGGCTACTCCGCCGGGAACAACATTGGCCTCCGTTGGCTCGTTGAAGAGCGCTGCTGCGAATATGTCTTTATCGCAAATCCGGATGTGGAGTTCGGAGACGATGCGATTTCGGCCGTCTCCGAGGTTCTCCACAGCGACCCATGCGTAGCCGTCGCTGCCACGCGGCGCTTCGGCCATGACGGGGCACGAGTCATGCAGTGGTACGACCTGCCGAGCCTTCAGGACGCGATTGGCTTTTGCTTCGCCGTATCGCGGAGACGCGCCGAACGACGCAGACTGGCTGCCCAGAACGATAAGGTCGCTGGTGGGGGGTTCGTCTATGTTGACGCCGTCCCCGGCGCTTTCCTCGGGATGCGCTCAAGCTTCCTCGTCGACAATGGGTACCTCGATGAGAGTACATTTCTCTATGGCGAGGAACGCATCCTCGGCAAGCAGGTCGAACTAGCGGGCCTCAGGGAGGCCCTTGTCTGCGATGCGACATACGTGCACGATCACGCTCGTGGGCGTTTCTCGAGTGTCGACACCTTCGAGAGAGACCATCGCTCAATCGTCCTTTATTTCGAGAGGTTCCGGCTTGCTGGGCCGGTTGGGCTTGCGCTCCTCCGCCTCTGCACGGCCCTCGGCAGCGCGGAGTACAGGATTGCCTGCAGCATACATGGTTTTCTCAATCGGGATCCCGCCGCAAAGGAACCGTGTGGTGGGGCTGCATGATTGCCGTGTGCCGAAACATGACGAGCAGTTCTCGGATTATTACCGAGGTGGTCGCATATGACGTGCTCCGCCAACGGAATCGTGATCCTGAACTACAAATCGCACGACTTGACGCTTGCTCTCGCGGAGCGTGCGGCGACGTTCCCGAACGTGGATTACGTCTGCGTGGTGGACGATGCTGCTTCGGACGACTTCGCTGGGGATTTCTCCAACCCGAAGATTCACTACATCAAGAGTTAGGTGAACGGCGGGTATTTGGCGGGCATCAACATAGGTTTGCTGGCTCATCGAGGAGAAGGGCTGCGACTACGTTTACATCGCCAACCCGGATGCGATTTTTGGGACGATCCCATTGCGGGCATAGTCGGCCTTTTCGACTCAGACCCTACTGGGGGTATAGCCTCCGCGAGGAGGAGTGGTCATGCCGGGGTTAGCATTCACTGGGCTTCGACTTCCCGACCTTCGGCAGCGCACTGAGGTCCTGCTTCTCCCTCACGAGGAAGAGGTCAGAAGCCGAGCGGCGGGACCGTCAAAACGCTCGGGGCGAGGACGGGGCAGCCGAGCTCTGGGGCGTGTGGTGCGCCTTGATGGGCGACCCGCAATCCCGAGACCTTACGAGGATCACCCCTGCGTCGAGACCTTCGACGCCAAAACGAATGAGATAATCCGCGCGATTGAGGTGGAATAATTTGCCAGCTACCGTAAGCATAGTAGTTCCCGTCTACAACGTCGGCAGCTACGTCGACTACTGCGTCCGCAGCGTCCTCAGCCAGACCTTCCCTGACTGGGAGATGGTCCTCGTCAACGATGGATCGAGCGACGACTCCGGAGAGCGATGCCGAAGATGGGCCGAGGCGGATGCGCGCATCTCTCTTGTCAATCAGGAGAACGCGGGCGTCTCCGTCGCCCGGAACAACGGGCTCGCCAGCTCGACTGGTCCTTATGTCATGTTCGTTGACCCCGACGACTGGCTTGAGCCCGATTCGCTCGAGACCCTTCTCTCGGGGATGGGGGACGGCGTCGAGATTTGCGTTGGTGACTGCCTCTTGGAAAAACACGGGCAGACCAAACTGATTCCCATGATCAACTGCGATCAGCGCGACTTCGACAGCAACGATAGACAACGCCTCATGGCGCTCGCCCTCAACGGCAGGGGCTTCGAGTCCGCTAACGACGTTATCCTCGGGTCGCCTTGGGGCAAGCTGTACCTTCGGTCCTTCCTCGACGAAAACGGGCTGCGTTTCAAGCCCGGGCTCAAGAAGGAGCAGGACGTTCTCTTCAACCTCAACGCCATCTCCCGCGTAAATCACCTGCGGAGGGTCCCGAGGGCCGTCTACCACTATCGGGTCAACGAGGGCTCTGTCTGCAACAGGTACCTCCCCGACTTCGACTCTATAACCGACGACATCCTCTCGTCAATAAGGGACCTCATCGACGAGAACGGATACTCGTGGTTCGAGGGTGAATTCGACTTCAAGGTAGTCAAGATGTACGCGAAGTGCCTGAAGAGGCAGTACCTCCATCCCGAAAGCCCTCTCACAAGCCAGCAACGCGTGGAGGCCGCTCGTCGCCTCGCTGGCGCCCCCTTCTATGCCCCCACGTTCGAACGGATGGAGCTGAAGGGCATGCCCCTATCTGTTGTCGGGCTCGTGACGCTCGTGCGCATTCGGGCCTTCGGGGCCATCACCCTCATTCTCGGCAGAATGGATATCTGATATGGCTGACAGGATAAACGTCCTATGGGTCTCGAAGACGGCCCCGTATGACAACGTCCCACATGCGGGCGGCAAGGTGCACAACTATTACCTCAAGGCGCTGCACGCCGACCCCCGCTTCGACGTAAGGCTGGTCACGTTCGCCGACTCCTTGTTCTATCGGGAGGCGAATGACGATCTCTCCGGCTACGGGATCGAGCACGAGATAATCGAGCATAAGACCGAGGGCCTCGCTCATGCCCTCTGGGCCGGACTGAACATGGAGACCAGACTGAACCCTTGGAACCGCTACGGAGGTTTGACGTATAACTTCGAGGCGTTTAAAGCGCTCTCCGCGATCAGGGCCATCGCTGGCTCTGGCTATGCGCCCGACATCGTCATTCTGCAGTGGACCCAGATGGGTCTGCTCGTCGACAAGGTGAGAGCGATCTTCCCGGGGGCTAGGTTCGTCCTCATTGAAGAGGATGTCGCCTACCAGGGCGCCGAACGCGCCGCCGATATATCTGGGAGTTCGTTTTTGCGAGGAAGAGCCGCGACTCTAAAGAAGGCCGAGCTCGCCGCACTTGGTGACGCGGATCTCGTCATCCTCAACAACCGCAAGGACCTTGCACTCGTGCGCGGCGAAGGTGTCAAGACCGATTTCTGGGTTTGGTGCCCCTATTACCAGTCGCTTCTGGGAAGCGAGCGAGCATATGACGGTCGGAGGGAGATTGTGTTCTACGGTGCCATGCGCAGGCGCGAGAACTGGTCTGCCGCGCTCTGGTTCCTCGACGAGGTCTTCCCCAGCCTCGAGGGCGATGGCTACCGTTTCACCGTCGTTGGTGCCAACCCTCCTGAGCAGCTAACCTCTCGTGTGCGCGAGGGCGTGACCTTCACCGGTTTTGTTGACTCTGTCGAGCCCTATTTTGCCCGTGCGCTTTGCCTTGTTGCTCCGCTGAGCATGGGCGCCGGCATCAAGGTCAAGGTTCTCGAGGCGATGTCCGCAGGGCTTCCCGTCCTCACGAACGACATCGGGATCGAGGGCATTCCCGCCGAGAACGGCGTCAGCTACCTTCATTGCGAGGCGCCTTCGGACTATTCAAGCTCAATCACGGCGCTTGCCAATAACCCCGGCCTTCGCGACCGTGTCAGCTGCGCCGCGAGGGGCTTGATGCGCGGATCATTCTCCTTCGAAGCGGACGCCAAGGCCTTTCCTAACCGGGTCTTTGCTTTGGCGGTGGGCATATGATGTCTCGTTCCTTCTCCACAAGCAGTCTCATTAACACCAAGATCACCTTCGGAACGGTCCTGCTTGTTGTTTTTGGCTTCTCCTTCATGATGCCCGACATGTTCGCGACCTCATTGACTTATCAGACCGGAAATCTCGCGCTTGTGGCTACGGTTATCTATCTCGTAGCTCAGCGATACAAGCCCTCTCGTGTTGCCATTTGCTCCATAGCCTTCTACCTCTTTCTCGTGACGGCTAGCGCGCTTCACTCTTCGCCGGGCTTTGGCTTGAGCTTTGTCGTTTCGAGGGGCAGGACTGTTGTGTTTGTCTGTCTTGTCGACCTCATGCTGCGACGAGAAAAGAGGTCTACCCTCGGCCTTCTCCTTTTCATGCTCTCCCTAGCGGTCTTTGCAGACTTCATCTCGCTCGTCTTGTTTCCCGACGGACTTTCTTATGGCGTGAACACTACCGATGGGGTCGGCTACGAACACTATTATTCTGAATGGGTTCTTGGCAACAAAAACAACCGCATGTACTGGTACATGGCCCTCGTTACCGTGGCTTACTGGCGCCATAGGCTCTCTCCGAGCTTCTTTTCGCGTCTTGGGCTCGTCGCCCTGTGTGTCGTTTCCCTGATGGGTGCGGCAATTTCGGAGTCAAGCACCTCGATTGTCGCTCTTTCTATCATGTCATGTGGCGTCCTCATGGGAATCTGGCCGGAGCTCCTTCCTTTGCCCAGAGTCAACGGCTACGTCCTCGCCGGGGTCTACCTGGCTTTTGCCGTCGCGATGATTGTGGGGAACGTCGGGTTTCTCGGTGACTTTGTGCAACAAGCATTCGGGAAAGATTTAACGTTCACGGGCCGCGCAGACGTTTGGACAAAAGCATTGGCGCTGATTGCCCAGCGGCCCTTGTCTGGCTGGGGCTACTATGACCCTGATTCGGCGTCGATTCTGTATGGCCGATGGGATTTTGCTAACGCGCACAACCAGATTCTGGAATCCCTTGTCGAGGGTGGCCTGCTTTTCCTGCTGATCTCGTCTGCCCCCATTGTCTGCATATTGCATTCCTCTAGAAAATGCCGATCTTCGAGAGCCGGTGACTTCACCACTCTCGCGATACTGGCGCTTCTCGTAGATATGCTTCTGGAGCAAATACTTGGCATGAAAATCGTTTGGGTCCTACTCCTGCTCTTTGACAGCATGCTCATCGATGATGAGTTGAGAGCCGAGGGGGCAATTGAAGCCGTCCCTGATCTTCCCTTGCGTCGCCCAGCATCTCCTTTGCGGAATGGACACATGGCGTTAGGAGGTAGCCATGCAGACTGGAAATAGCCCCTCGCGCGCACATCGGCTGGTTGTCACCATGTTGACGACAGGTGTTGCTACGCTTTTGGCCTTCGCAATCAATTTCCTACTGACACCCTATATTACCGAGAGGCTCGGCGTCGAGGCATACGGGTTCATAACGCTCGCGAACACGTTTGTGAGCTATGCGATGATTGCCATGACTGCGCTCAACTCATTCTCCACCCGTTTCATTGCCGTCGAGTACCAGAGGGGTGACAAGAAGGCCGCAAGCACTTATTTTACTTCGCTATTCTTTGCTAATGCGGCAGTTAGCCTTGTTATCTTCCTCTGTATGCTGCCGGTCATAGCGAACATTGATGGCGTACTTGATGTCCCTGCCAGACTTGTCTCCGACGTTCAGTACTTATTCGTGCTCGTGTTCGTCAACTTCCTTGTAACAAACGGTTCAAACTCCTTCTCCTCAGCGGCCTACACGAAGAATAGATTGGATATTTACGGCTTGTTCCAGGTCGCCTCGTACGTTGTCGAGGCCGCCATCCTCGTCGCTCTTTATGCTGTTTTCGATGCTCACGCCTACTTCTATGGGCTTGGACTGCTGGCTGCCGGTCTCGTTCTCTTCGCCGGCAATATGTGCATATATAGGCGGCTGACTCCTGACATAAAACTTCGTCCAAGCCTATTTTCGTTAGGCGCAATGAAGACCCTGTTCGTGAACGGGATCTGGAACTCGATTAACAATTTAGGAAATTTGCTTATCAGTGGGATTGACCTTCTGCTTGCGAATGTGCTTCTAAGCGCGGTCGCGATGGGCCAACTCTCGCTATCGAGGACTTTCAGCAGTGTCTTCAGCAGGCTCTACCAGCTTGTCTCCCAGGCTTTCCAGCCATTGTTCTTGGAGAGCTACTCCTCAGACAACAGAGAAGCTCTCCTGTCTCGGCTTAAGCTATCAAGCAAGATGTCGGGCTATTTTGCCAGCTTGGTCTTCGCTGGGTTTTTTGCTCTCGGTATTCCCTTTTTCGAGCTTTGGATCCCGGGTCAAGACATCTCACTTGTTTACAGCCTCACGATGATCGGTATTGTGGGTTCCTTCTTCGAGGGTTTAGTCAACCCCCTCTACTACATCTATACACTGACGCTGAAAAACAAGGTTCCTACCGCCATTACCGTTATCGGCGGGGTGGTAAGTGTCATCGGAACAGTTGTACTCCTCGAGTTTACGGATTTGGGTGTCTACGGCTGCGCGATAACCACGACGGCAGTCACCAGCTTGATCGCTATCGTTACGAATCCACTTTACATGACTCATGTTCTCGGGATTTCGCACATGACTTTTTATCCCACTTTCGCTAGGAGTTTTCTCGCTTGTGTCCTCATGAGTTTCGCATTCTCTGCCGTTTCCTGTCTTGCAGCACCAGTGAATTGGGCGTCTTTTATTCTGTGCGTCCTTTTGTGTGGAGTTCTAAGTGCTCCTATTTACATTCTGGCTGCCCTCAATCGCAACGAAAGGTATTCGGTCGCTTTGATGTTGAGGAAAAAATATTCGGAACGAAATTCTTGAACGCTTTAATTCAAATAATGAGAGGGAAATTGAAAGATGAAATCAACCATCTGCAATTTTGATGATTGGGCTTCGAGTGTATCTGCGGGGGAGCGGGACGCTATCGAGGCCATGTCCGCCTCCGAGCGCAAGGACGCGTTCTACCGCGACCTAGCATTCGGCACTGGCGGCCTGCGCGGCAAGCTGGGCCTGGGGTCCAACCGCATTAACTCCTACACCGTGGGCAAGGCCACGCAGGGCCTCGCAGACTGGCTGAACGCGAACCTTGAGGGCCCGACGGTTGCCCTGTGCCGCGATACGCGCCACGGCAGCGAGGAGTTCGTGCGCCGCGCGGCGTCGGTGCTGGCGGCCAACGGAATCAAGACATACATGTACGAGCGCGTGGAGCCCACGCCCGCCCTCAGCTTCGCCGTGCGCGAGCTGGGGTGCTCTGCGGGCGTCAACATCACCGCGAGCCACAATCCGGCCGCCTACAACGGCTACAAGGTCTACGGCGCGGACGGTTGCCAGATCACGGTGGCGACGGCCGAGGCAATCCAGGCGGCCATTGACGCCGTGGACCCGTTCGAAGACGTGAGGGCCATGCCCTACGACGAAGCCGTGGCAAGCGGCCTTGCGCTCACCATCGACGAGGCAGTCATCGAGAAGTTCGTCGACCTGGCGGCCGCCCAGGCGACCGGCGTGGACTGTTCGGGCCTGTGCGTCGTGTACACGCCGCTGCACGGCGTGGGCCTGGAGTGCGTCTCCGGGGCCCTCGCCAAGATCGGCGTGACCGACATCCGCGTGGTCGAGGAGCAGGCCGTGCAGGACGGGGCGTTCCCGACCTGCCCGTACCCCAACCCAGAGGTGCGCGAGGCGCTTGAGCTCGGCCTCGAGCTCTGCGAGGAGACGAAGGCTGACCTCCTCTTCGCCACCGACCCCGACTGCGACCGCCTGGGCATCGCCGTGCCCCACGGGGGCGAGTGCGTGCTCCTCTCCGGCAACGAGGTGGGGCTGCTGCTGCTCGACATGCTGGCCGAGCGGGCCGCCGGGAGCGGCGAGGACCTCTCGCGCAGAGTCGCCGTGACCACCGTGGTCTCTGCCCCCATGGCCGACGACCTCGCCCGCGCGTACGGCCTGGAGCTGCGTCGCACGCTCACCGGCTTCAAGTTCGTCGGCGAGCAGATAGGCCTGCTCGAGTCCCAGGGCCGCGAGGCGGACTTCCTATTCGGCTTCGAGGAGTCCTACGGCTATCTCGCCGGCACCTACGCCCGCGACAAGGACGCCGTGGTGTCGTCCGTGCTGGTCTGCGAGCTCGCCGCCCACTGGAAGGCGAGGGGCCTGGACCTCTACGAGGCCATGCAGAGGCTCTACGCGGAGCACGGCTTCTGGGCGAGCGCGCTGCTCTCCAAGACGTACGAGGGCCCGGAGGGCGCCGCGGACATGGCCGCCATCATGGCCGGCCTTCGCGCTAACCCGCCCGCGGAGCTCGCCGGCGTGTCCGTCGACCAATTCGTCGACTACGCCGTTGGCGCCGAGATGCCCGCCGTGAACCCCTCCGACCCGAAGCCCCAGCAGCTCCCTCGGGCCGACGTCCTGGAGCTGCTCCTGGCCGGCGGCTCCCGCGCGATCGTGCGGCCCTCCGGCACCGAGCCGAAGGTCAAGGCCTACGTGTACGCCACGGAGGCGACGGTGGAGGGGGCCGACTCCCTTCTTGCATCCATATCAGCCGAAGTCGAGTCCATCCTAGGGGGAACGAAGTGATCCACCTTATACTGCTCTCCGGCGGCTCGGGCACGCGCCTGTGGCCGCTCTCCAACTCCTCGCGCTCCAAGCAGTTCCTGAAGGTGCTGCGCGATTCGCAGGGCAACCACGTATCCATGGTGCAGCGCGTATTCTCGCAGATACGATCTGTGGACGCCGACTTAGACGTGACCATCGCCACCTGCGCGGACCAGGAGTTCTCCATCCGCTCGCAGGTCGAGGGCGACTACGCCCTGGTGCTCGAGCCCGAGCGGCGCGACACCGCCCCGGCCATCATGCTCGCTTGCACCCACCTTGCCATGGAGCAGGGGGCCGATGCCGGCGACACCGTGATCGTGATGCCCATCGACTCCTACGCCGACCAGGCCTACTACGACGGGGTCGTGGGGCTCGACGATGCCGTCCAGTCTGGCTTCGCCGACCTGGTGCTCCTCGGCGTAGAACCCACCTACCCGAGCGTGAAGTACGGATACATCGTGCCGGGCGACACCGAGGGCAGCCCCCGCAGGGTGGTACGCTTCACCGAGAAACCTGACGGGGAGGCCGCCAAGGCGCTCATCGCCCAGGGCGCGCTCTGGAACTGCGGCGTCTTCGCGTTCAGGCTGGGCTACCTCACCGCCATCTCCGATGGCTACCTGAAGTCGGGCTCCTTCGACGAGTTCCGCTCGCGCTACGCGGAGCTGCCCAAGAACTCCTTCGACTATGAGGTTGTCGAGAAGGCCTCCTCAATCGGCGTCGTGCCCTATTCGGGCACCTGGAAGGACCTGGGCACCTGGAACACCCTCACCGAGGAGATGACCGACCGGGCGGCCGGGCGCGTCGTCGTGGACGGGGCCACGTGCTCAAACGTCCACGTGATCAACGAGACGGGCCTCCCCATGGTGGTGGCCGGACTTTCCGATGCAGTGGTCGTTGCCACGCACGATGGCATACTTGCATGCGGCAAGGAGGCCTCTGCCAGCATCAAGGGCCTCGTGGGCTCCGTCGCCGAGACCCGCCCCATGTACGAGCGCCGCCGCTGGGGCGAGTACCGCGTGCTCGACAGCTCCGCCTACCCTGGAGGCGCCAAGTCCCTCACCAAGGAGCTCGTCATCGCGAGCGGTAGGCAGATCTCCTACCAGCGCCACTCCTACCGCTCAGAGGTGTGGACGGTCGTGGCCGGCGAGGGCGAGGTCGTGCTCGACGGGCTCGTGCGGCAGGTGCGCGCGGGCTGCGTTGTGAACATCGAGGTCGGCCACATGCACGCCGTGCGCGCCATGTCCTCCGACCTCCACATCATCGAGGTCCAGCACGGCGACGTGCTCACCGAGGAGGACATCGAGAGGTTCGGTGACTTCTGGAAGTAGAAGGACGTTTTCGATCGAAGCGCAATGAAACCAACGGATTTAGAGCTATATGGAGGCAATATGAAAATCTCAGTTGCAGGCACCGGGTACGTGGGCCTCTCACTGGCCGTGCTCTTGGCGCAGCACAACGAGGTGTGCGCGCTGGACATCGTCCCCGAGAAGGTCGAGAAGCTGCACAACTACGAGTCGCCCATTCGCGACGCCGAGATCGAGCGGTTCCTGGCCGAGGCCAAGGCCGGGGAGCGGGATTTGAACCTGAGCGCAACAGCTGACGCGACCGAAGCGTATGCAGGCGCCGAATACGTCGTGGTCGCCACGCCCACCAACTACGACTCGGACAGGAACTTCTTTGACACTTCCTCCGTCGAGGCCGCCATCGCCGCCGTGCGCTCGGTGAACCCGGATGCCTGGATCGTCATCAAGTCCACGATCCCCGTCGGCTACACCGCGGGCCTGCGCGAGAGGCTGGGCGACAGCAAGATCTTCTTCAGCCCGGAGTTCCTGCGCGAGAGCAAGGCGCTCTACGACAACCTGCACCCCAGCCGCATCGTGGTGGGCGCGCCCAAGGACGACCCCGAGGCCGTGGCCGCCGCCGAGCGCTTCGCCGGCCTGCTCGCACAGGGCGCCGACCCCGCCGAGCTGGAGCGCGAGAATGCCGACGGCACCGTGGGCATCCCGGAGCTCGTGCTGGGCACCACCGAGGCCGAGGCCGTCAAGCTGTTCGCCAACACCTACCTGGCGCTGCGCGTGGCCTACTTCAACGAGCTCGACACCTACTGCGAGGTGCGCGGCCTCAACACCCGCGACGTCATCGACGGCGTCTGCCTGGAGCCGCGCATCGGCAGCCACTACAACAACCCCAGCTTCGGCTACGGCGGCTACTGCCTTCCCAAGGACACCAAGCAGCTGCTGGCCAACTACAGGGACGTGCCGCAGAACCTGATCGAGGCCATCGTGGAGGCCAACCGCACCCGCAAGGACTTCGTCGCCGACGAGGTGCTGCAGATGGTGTGGGACCGCGTGTACGAGGGCAAGGAAAAGCCGGTCGTGGGCGTGTACCGCCTGACGATGAAGTCGAACTCCGACAACTTCCGCGCGAGCTCCATCCAGGGCGTCATGAAGCGCGTGAAGGCCAAGGGCGTGCCCGTGGTGGTCTACGAGCCCACGCTGGACGCGCCGGAGTTCTTCGGCTCCGAGGTGACCCACGACCTGGAGGCCTTCAAGGCCGGCTGCGACGTGATCGTCGCCAACCGCTGGAGCGACGAGCTCGCGGACGTGGCGGACAAGGTGTACACGAGGGATCTGTTTAAGAGGGACTAGTTATTGATGCGGCGCTGGTTTGATGCTGGCGCCGCGTTTGTGTTTGGGCATGGGGCGCGCGATGAATCTGAATACTATTAAGAGAATTGCATATGCTTCTTCGGTTATGCTTGCGCTTCTGGCAACGCCGGGATTGATTGCTGTCGATCATTTTGTTTCAGACGGTAATCAAGTTCACGTTAAAGCCTTGTTGTATTTTCTTTTAGTAGCGGGCTCCGTGGTCCTGATTGTTGTCCATGAGTTTTCGAAACAAAGGATAAAGCGAGCTAATTTTGAATTGGAGTCAAAGCTTTTCAAACAGAATGTCCAGCAGATCGTTGTTTCGCAGCTGGTTAGGCGTAACGAACGAAAGACAGATCTGATAAAGGAAAACACTTATTCACTTCACCTGCATCCCAGAGATTTTCCTTACTGTTACAACGTCCATCAGTATCTCAGGGAGATATGCGGCTCAATGGAGTCTGTTGTTTCGGAAGTCATTTCGGCGAATATTAATAACATCGACGTTTCGCTTATTTACCGTTATCCCGATGATGCGAATGATAGTGATTGGAAGTGGATTGTTGGAAGGTCAGGTCTTAGTGGTGGCGCTGAGTTAAAAAGATTTATTGAAGATCCATCCACTCTGTACTTTAATTTAATAAATTGCAGATGTGACAATCCTATATTTTGCAACGATAAGTCCGCCTCTTCATTTTATGCTCCAGGTAGACGTGACCGTCTATTTGGGTGTCAGGGGTCCTATTTCGCCATTAATCTAGAATGCAGAAATGCATCTTCCGTTCTTCTCGAGGCAGTGTTATTGCTTTCAACTTACGGCATTAATTTTGTCCCCATAGACGGTGATTCTGTAAATGTAGATTCATTTAAGTTCACGCTTCAGCACGTTATCATCCCTCCTTTTGTATCTCTTTTGCAGACGGAGTTTGCTGCTCTTTATATGCGCCATAATTGGGATAACGTTAAGCGTGTTAATTTTGGCGGATTGGACTACTGTGTCGAAGAAAGCTGACGAGGAAAGAATAGGTGCGAACTCTGGCCTTAAAGGTAGCCCGGCTCTGCTGTGCTTTGTCAGCTTGACGATCATTGTTTTTATTCCAATTGCAGTGATGCTGCTGTATTCAGTCGACTCGCCAAATGTTATAAAAACTCCCTGGAGTGCAGGGGATATGCTTGGGTATTGCGGAACGATGGGTGCAGCCTTCATAGCCTTACTCGGTATCGTTTACGGCGTATTTGACGCTTGGGAGCAGCAACGGGTGCAGAGCAGGAAAAGCATCGCGCCGCATTTTTCGATGGTGATCTTGGCTCAGAAGAATAGGAAAGGCTTATCTTCTATGCTTCCCTTTGGCAGCGACGATGCTGTCGAATCGCACACTAATGATGCTGGCTATAGGGAAATCTCCAATGAGTATTGTGAGGCTGATGAGCGCGAGACTTACGTAATAATCGGCAATAAGATTGAGTATGAAGATGGACTTAACAGGCATCAGTGGGAGTGCGTGAAATCTAAGTATATGCGTATGGTTGTGAACGGCCTTGAACTTTCATTACCCAACCAAACCATTTATGCTCCTTTGAGATTTACAAATACTGGCCCAGGTTGTGCGACCAACGTTAGGGTCGGTGTTTACTCTAAGGGCGAAGAATGGCGAGGAATCAGAGCGATGACGCTCGATCATGGTGAGAGCTTTTACCTTGGGATTTATATCGACACCGAAAAATGTTCTCCAGTTGGATACTATGAGCTGGGAATTGCTTACTATGATTGCTTCGGTTACAGGAATATGCAAACTTTCGACTTAAGTGTCGATAAGGAAGAAGATGGATCCTATGTTTCCAAATTGGAATACGTAGGCAGAAAGGCCATGATTGCCGACCCTTCCTCTTCGAATTAGGCTTCGGCTAACCTCATTTGAATATGGGAAATACTGTCCTGCATTGTGTGCGAACTGATTAACGTCATTGGTTCCGCGCTCTGTTCTTCTCTGGGTTTTCACGTTGACAAGGCGTTTTGGCTTCCGTTTTTGGTGGGGAAACCGTTCATGATGATTTTGAATGGAGCATGAACGTAGTCCAGTGGAACGAACGAGCGTAGATGGCCGTTTTGTAATGAAAGAGATGGCTCCACTAGGTTGATATAATCCGGTGGGTAAAGATCGCCCCATGCGTCCATCGCGCTAAACCGGCAACCTCTTTTGGGAGGTACCGTCAATATACTTTCGCAAATTGATTTAGCCGTCCTCGGCCCCGTCCTCTTCTAGCCCTCTGCCTTTCCCCTCAGCTCGTCCATCTCCTCCAGCTTCGACATGTCCAGGTACCTCCTCTTGCCCCACTCGTGCTCCACTATGTACTTCAGCCTCGCCGACACCAGCATGAGGGCCGAGTTGCCGTCCGGGAAGGTCCCGACGACCCTCGCCCTCCTCCTGATCTCGCGGTTGATGCGCTCGATCCCGTTGTTCGTCCTGATCCGGCGCCAGTGCTCCGGCGGGAATTCCGTGTAGGCCAGCGTCTCGGCGAACCCGTCGCGCACCGTCCTCGCGGCCGCCCCGAGCCGCATCGACTCCAACTCGTCCGCCACCTCCCCGGCCTTCCTGCCGCATGCCTCGCGCGATTCCTGCGCGTGGATCGCCTTCAGCATGCGCGCCGCGGCCTTCCGCCTGGTCACGGGAACCCTTCCCAGCACGTTGCGGTAGAAATCACCGCGCAGTGCCGGCGGCGGGCCCCGGGGAACACCTCCCCGAACGCACCGAGCATCCTCACGCACTTGTTTCGACCTTTCCGGCTCCAATGGCGAGCTTTCTGGCGTACCGGACGCTGCGGTAGGCCTCCCGGCCCGCCGTCCCCTCGTAGCGCTCGGCCCCGACGAGCTCGACGCCACCTCTTCGAGCGGCTGGTTGAGCGTCTCCTCGATGGTCTTCCCCACCAGATTTTTAATGTCCCTGCGCAGCGACTCTTCGTCGACTGACACGTTGTTCGCAGACGCGGCCCGTGCCCCCCCCCTCGTCAATGATTTGTTGTTTAGCCGCTAGAAATCATTGACGGGGCGCGGGCCGTGTTCCGCTATACGGTTGTCAATTTGCGAAAGAAATTATGCGTTACTCAGCTTCGTCGTTTGGCTTGGAAGTGTTGTTAGGGTGCGGCTATCATTATTGATGGACATCGGATGGACATCTTAATTGATGCAAAGATTTCTTGGCCGTTAAACCATATTGCGGGGTCGAAAATTACGATGGAGGAGCGAGGCTTATGAGAAACCCTCTTAAAGAGCTTTGCAATGCAAACAGCGCTGTGGAGCATTCGATTGATCGACTTGAATTTGAGGGCAGGTCCGCTGTTTCAAGAGACGTTGTGGGTTACCTACGTCATCTTGTTGAGCATATTGCAATGTATGCAACTTACGGCAATAAGCCCATCGAAGGCGATTATTTTAAATTATGTTCAGCTGTTATTAAAGATATGAACAAAAGCAGCGAGACCCGGTTTATTGCTAAGTTCCATCATTATTTACAGAAGGTCGTTTCGCACTATGTTCCAAGCGAAGATTCTGCAGAGCGCCTTTTGTTGAAGTATTACGAGAATTTGCTGTGCTTAAAACGTTACGCATTCGATAAGCTTGGTCTTACAATTCTTGCCAACTTGAGTAAGATTCCCCTAGACACCGATCCCGGTTTGACTAAATACCATGAAGAGATAGCTCATAAAATCAATGATTTCATGAACGCCAATGCTGTTGAAATTGAGAAGGACCGTTTTTACGTTAGAGCTGCTACGCCTTTCTTTGTTGGGGATTCTGTCTATTATGAGACGACACTTGTCCCCGCATTCGATTCTTGTAGCAAATTTGATCGTATACTTGTTTATTCATCTTTCAGAATGCCCACTAATTATTCAGTGGTGGTTTCGACTAAGCGCACGAGTATCGACGGTCTTGGCTTTACTCTTCCTGTTACGATTGTTGATGCATATGCGGTTTCAGTACGCCCCTGTGAGTTGAATAATCTTATAAAGATACTTAGAGGCCCTGATGCAGTGTGGCTTACTGGCCAATACACTAGCTATAGATCACTTATGAACCTAATGACCCATACCGGGATGACGCTTTGCGACATTGCTCTACTCCCTGATGACGAGTTTATTTCTGTGATGGGGGAGATAGCATCTTCGGGAAATGCCTGTCCGGTACACACCTTGCTTAGCTCTGCGCATGAGTTTTTGAGTGCTGGCTCAAATGGATCTAATGTTCTAAAGTATCTTTTGTCTAAACCTCGTAACAGGGTTATAGAGGAACAATTGAATGTAAGTCCGAATAGCCGTCTCGGTGATCTTTATTTGAAAAACGGCTGTGCCCCCTTTGATCGGCAGCCGTATTGCACGAGTCTTATTGGGCATGTAGTCGCTGTCGAGGATTTGTATCAATGTATTGATCCAGATCCGTATGAAGATAACTTTCTTGCTCGTAGGGTGACCGCGGAGACAATCGATTCTAATGCTCTGTATCTTAGGGATACCGAAATTACAACCTTCTCGGATGTTGATGAACTGATTGCTTCATTTAATAGCGCTTTGTATTTTAGACATCATTCAAGGGATCTCGTGCATGAGAACGGGCATCTATTTGTTAAGGGAGTCGAAGACGAACTCACTTGTATTATACGCGGGCTTTTAAAACTGTCTGGTGCCGGGGTCAAAGGCTATACTGCTTTATGTGAATCATGGCTTAAAGATCCAAGCTGCAAGTTGGATGATTCAGAAAAAATAGATGCTCTAAAGTCCATGTTTGCCGAAACGAGAGTCGCGTTCATCTACGGTTCGGCTGGTACCGGAAAAACAACCATGGTCAACATCGTTTGCGCTTTTCTGCAAAATGAAAGCAAACTTGCTATCGCTAATACAAATCCTGCCGTAGATAGTCTTAGAAGAAAAATAAATGATAAGAATTGCGAATTTATGACCGTCGCGAAGTATTTGAATCGTGTGCCAGATTGCGACATCTTAATCGTTGACGAATGCAGCACTGTCTGCAATAGCGATATGAGATCTATTATTGATTCTAATCGGTTTAAACTGCTATTGCTTGTTGGCGATGTGAGACAGATTGAGTCCATTAAGTTTGGAAACTGGTTTTCATTGGCTCGAGACTTCTTGCCTGATAAGTGCATCCATGAATTTGATAAACCATGGCGCACGAAGAATGATGATTTGCTAAAACTATGGCATGCTGTCAGGAATGTGAGTCCTGATATCGCTGAAATTCTTATTTCTTGCGATTTTACGTCGAATCTTGATGACTCTGTAATTAGCAGAATGAATGATGATGAGATTGTCTTATGTCTCAACTATGATGGCCTCTATGGCATTAATAATATGAACAAAATCTTGCAGTCGGGAAATAAGAACGAGGCCGTTGTCTGGAATTATCATACGTATAAAGTCGGCGACCCAATTTTGTTCAATGAGTCTGAGCGGTTTTATCCGTTGTTATATAACAATCTAAAAGGGCGTCTTGTGGGAATGGAAGCAATTTCCAAAGACGAGATGCAATTTACGGTTGCTGTTCCCATTATCGCCTCCGAGCTTTCCGTTCTTCATTACGACGGGTTGGAGTATTTAGATTTTCGTGATGGAGAGACGTATCTGCGCTTTTCAGTTAAGAAAGCCAAGGATCGAGACGGTGAGGATGTTGGCGAGGACTGTATCGTGCCGTTTCAGGTGGCGTATGCGGTGTCTGTCCATAAAGCGCAAGGACTAGAGTACTCATCCGTAAAGCTGATTATTACGAAGGACGTTGAGGAGCGCATTACTCACAGTGTGTTTTATACGGCAATAACGAGGGCGCGAGAAAGACTTCATATTTATTGGTCGCCTGAATCACAGAATAAGATTCTTTCTAGTTTCGAAATTTCTAAGGAGCATAAAGATGCTTACCTCCTTAGTAATCGGAAGGGCCTTAAGATCCAGCGGAAATAACGGCTGGCCGTCTGTTTGCCATTGCCTTGAGCTAAGATGAAACTTGATAAGTAATTGCGCGTTTGAGTGCTATTGATAATTGCGAAACGGTACCGACATATTGCGCTTAGGCACCTGGGCCAGCAGGGGCTCCGTTGCCGTTATTTGCTAACAGCCGACCTTACGCCGTGATTGGATGCCGGTCTCTGCCATGTCAACACATGCCGCACTGCGTGTGATTCCGTTCGATGAAATCGACAGTTCTGATGCTGCTGATTCCTATTGCGTAGCTTCGAGATTAATTATCCGGTCGCAAACCTCAAGCGCTGCAGGCCGATGCGTGACGATGATCACGGTGCGGCCAAGATTGCGCATTCGGTCCAGCATTTCTCGTTCGGTCTTGGGGTCGAGTGCTGAGGTGCATTCTTCGAGCAGGAGTGCTGGGGAACTGGAATAAACCGCGCGCTACGGCGAGACGCTGCATCTGGCCCTCGGACAGTCCGGAGTCTTTTTTTCCGAGCATGGTTTTTGTGCCATTTAGCAGCTCGTCAACAAAGGTCTCCGTACCAGTTGTCGCTGGTGTCGTCCCAGGTTAGGTCCATCTGGCACCATTTGCCGTCGATCTTTACGGCGTTCCAGGTGTGGCCGTTGCCGATGATGCGGCCGTTGGCGATGTCTGCGGCGTCAAGGAGCTTGGAGTAGATGCGCTGGTAGCTCTCGCAGGTGCCCTGGTGGCGCGTGAGGCCGCTTTCGGCCGAGCACCAGTTGAGGCTGTGGTCGTACTCCAGCTGGTCGAGTGTCCAGTCGTGGAGCCACAGCGCCATGTCGTATTCCGAGCCGTTTGTCTCTTGCCTGCACAGGTCCACGGCGTTGCTGACGATCTGCGTGACGCTCGGGCGGGCGGCGTCGTTTACGGTCACCTCCGCCGTGGTGCGCAGGTAGTAGATCCCCTTGTCGTTTTGGGGGTCGTATCTGTCGTTGTCCATAAAGTAGAAGTAGATGCGGTACGTGCCCGATGCCGTGAAGTCAAAGGTAAAGTCGTGGCCCGCGGTGCCCAGGCTGTAGTAGCTGCCCCATGCTGCGCGCGACGGGTCGCAGACGCTTTCCTGGCTGCCGCCGTCCCAATAGGTGGGCACGTCCATGCGCGCCTTGGCCTGGGACGAGCCGTTGGTCTGGGTTACGTGGAAGGTCGTCGCGGTGCCCGCGGGGGCGTCGTTCCACGAGACGGTGAAGGTGACGCCGTTTTGGGTTGCCGTGGCGGAGTGGGCGTAGGTGGTTTGTGACGTGGCGGAGATTGCCTTGGGCTCGGGGTTGGTTTGGGCGCGGAGGGATGGGGTGGGGCTGTCGGTTGCTGCGGTGGTGCCGGCATTGGTGGCGTCGGCGCTTTCCGTGTTGACGGCGCTGGTGCCGGTGGATGTTGCGGTGCCGTCCTCTACGGTATTTGCTGTCGCTTTTGTGTTGGTGCCGCTTTCGGCTTTGGCTGCGTTGCCGTTCGTGGCGTCGGCTTGCGCCTGCTGCTCGGCTGTTGCCTGAGGCTGCATGGCTTCCGCAATGGCTGCCACGGGCATCGTCGCGCTGACCATGGACGTGCACGCGATCGCGCAGAGCAGGTAGTAAAGGGGTCGTTTCATAGCGGAGCCTCTCGGTGAGCAGCCAATAGGGACCGAAGGCAGCTCCAGGCCAGCACTCCGCACATATTTTGTTTGGGATTATTTTACGGGAACCCCAGTCAGCATCAGCGAACTTTCTGGGGGAATGTTGGGGAGGGGGAAGGGGTGGTTGGTTGCTCGGTGACATTGTAGATCGCGTTGGGTTGGCTATGCTCGATCCGGCAACTCCAGCATGAGGCCGTCTCGCGCTTCTTCGAGACTCGCCACCGAGACCTTCCAGGAAAAGTTCGCAAGGCTGCTGCTTAGGTCAAGTTCTGCGTGGTCGTATTTTTCAATTTTGCAGCCTGGGTGATTCTCGTCTGGTAAAAGGCGACATTCGACCGGTCGCGACCCGATGATTCGATACTCCTTCTGATATGCGTACTTGGGTGTTTTGATAACGAGATTGTGCGGGATGCCCTCAAAGATCTCGCGTATCAGTTTTGGCCCGGGAACGCCGTAGGAGATGGGACCGTGGGCGTAGATGCTTCCGTCGTCGGTGGTGTGTCTGTCGGCGAGGCACGCGAATCTGCCGTACTGTAGGCAAGCATATCCGTTGAGGCATACCAGAGGGGTCGTACTCTTCTCTGGGATGTTATGTTTGCATAATTAATTAAGACAATATAATTGGTGGCAATTAATAAATGCAACGAACGTTTGTGCTTGCTATCGTTGCGCTGTTCATTCATGGATCGGAGATTGATCACGGATGTCTGATTACAATTTCTACTACGACGAAAGCCAGCATAGCCGCTTACTCAATCTCGAGACCATCAAAGCCGATGAATTCTATGATGGATTTGTTGTTGCAATAGTAGGGTGGGATTCTCAACGGGAGTCCGATTTAGCTGCCCAGTATTGTGAATTCGAGAAAAAGTATCTTTCTCCAAACGCTAAAGAGTTAAAGAGCACTTGTCTTAAAAGGAGCCAGTTCAAATATGGATTTAAATCTCTGTCTCAATATAACGCGCGTTTGATCAGTGATTATCTCGACCTGTTTGATGAAGAAATGTATGTCTATTGTTCCTTCTCAAGTAAGGTCGAATTGCTTGTTGATAGACTGTTCAGTCAATATCAAAACCAGCCCTGCTTTAATGCCGATCTAATGAAATACTCTCTTGCAAAGCTGTTAGTTCAATATAAACCTAATGAAGTTGTTGAATCGATATATAAATCGCCCGACGATTTATTAGACGCTTTGCGGGACTTTCTCCTAAATAGAATCGAAGATGACAAAGCGAATCCCGAACTTAAGTGGACCGAAATGGATCAATTCAGATCGATTTTGGAAGTTATGGACCACGTGATGCCACTGGATGATTATCAGTGGGAATACTATTCGCCTCTTGCGGGATTCGGACTATATCTGAGCGAGCATAATGAGATTGATAACTGCACGCTTATCATTGATCAAGAAGAGAATACTAGAGCTGCTGCAGAACGGCTTGGCTTTGATGGGGTGCGTGAAGCGGATTCTTCTGAGTGCTTCGGTGTCAGAATGGCTGACATGCTTGCTGGAATAGTGGCAAAACTCATGAAAGCTATTCGCGATGAACTGACCTATCGGTCGCGAGAAGATGAGATTAAAAAGAACCTTTTTGATGCGGAGTGGTTCAACCTAAATGATGAGCGCCTCGAACTATACAAAAAGTTATGTCGAGTGTTGATTCAGTATGATAAATGCTGGTACAAGGTTTATGGAAGAGGTTTCTCTGATGATCTTGTCGTTTTAATTGCGCTGCTAAAGTACTTCAATAATTTTGATAGCGCCGCTCAGCTCCGCGAGCTTAGCGCTAATAATGCGGAAAGATTCAACACCTTCTGCTGCCAGAGTCTTTCGGAGCATTTTCAAGTGCTGAGCGATGACCCTTTGTATACGGGCGATTTGAGCGATCCTAAAATCTTATTTCGCCCCCGTCTTAGGATCACCGATCAGCCCAGAACCTATAAGGTGATGGATGTTAAGTTTGGCGAAGATGGTGCCCCAGTGGCTCTGATATCTGAGAATGGTTGCGAAACTGCCTGTCTACTACCTACCGACCTTGCTGGATGGGTCGGTATGGTGCTTTCCAGGGATGAATGGAAAGATTTATTGTTTCCAGGAAACGTGAAATTCCAGTATTCTCAGGGTCGATTCTGCGCCGATTTTTTATAGAAAAAGAGATTAGCGCTTCTGAGAACTTAAGAGGGGGGGTCATGGCTGATTAAACTGAAGGGCCATGTGTACCAGCGCCCTGGATTTCATTTACTCACTGTGACAGATTTTATTGCGTAGGGGGTTATGGTCTGTAAAGTTGGAATCGATACCGTTGGTTAGTATTGTTATTTCCTGTTTATGTTTGACTTTCTACAAGCAGCCCACGCGTTTGACTTAAGGAGATCGTTGTATAGGTGGAATCGGTCATATTACTTTGGATTGTCTTCTACGTCTTTATTGGTTTGTCGAGCGTTCAGCTTGTCTACTATGCTGGACCCTTGGCGATTGGAGGGCAATACACCGTCGACGAACTGTATTCCACCGACGAGTCGGGCAGACTGAACGTTGCCTACCGAATTCTCGCTCCAACAATTTGTTGTCAGCTTCCGGTGTTTATTGTTGCTGCGATTTGCGATGCACTTTCAGTTCCGGGTCCTTCGCTGCGATGCATGCCCACCCTTTTCTATTGGTTATTTCTTGGGGTTACTAAGCATGCAAGGGGTAAATTGCGGTACCGAACCCTTCCTTTCTTGTTTGAAGCGTTCATGTCTCTTTTACTTTCTGTTGCATTTGATCACTTTGTTATCGATGGTTATCTCGGAGGTCAGGGGTTAGATGTGCTTGATACCTCGAGTATTGCCTTTGAGTTTGAGTTGGCATTATTTGGTGTTGTGACCTTTTGGATTTCCACCCTTTTTAAACGTTACCAAATTAAGTGCACTAGTGTGCACTCAAATGTCCTTCCATCATATGTCGTTCCTTCGGACTCCGTATTTGGTTACTCTTCAATTGATACGGGCGAGGCCAGGCTCTTTGCATACGAGCGCGAATATGGTGATCTCTTGCCTCAGCGGTTTTCAAGCGATCTTCTGTTGAGAAGTGTTTTCTTTGCAATTATGGCGATTGAGGATGGGAATCGGCCCGAGTTTATCCGAACGATCGAGCGCATGGCAGCTCATTTCCATTTGGCAAAAACCACTGGAATAATGCAGCAGACGAGCGATGCTCCTTTGTCTGATATGGATAGCGTTAAACTCGCAATTCCCTATATTGAGCGCATGTGGGATCAGTTTCTTGTTGAATTCGCCCGTTCTGCCGAAGGGGCAGGGGGAGACGCCCTACGAATCTTCAAGTGTTACTACACCTACGATTACTGTATGTTGTCGCGGACTATCCGCAATCATTTTGCGCCGTTTTACGGGGACTATTGTGGAACGAGATTACTTAATGCTAATCGCGTATTTTGCGATGTTCTTGAATTTGAGGAAAGGCAGCGCTACGGATTGCTTCCGAAGACGGTTTCTGCGACTGGATCGATATGCGCCACTGAGCTTGGATGGCTTTCTGGGGAGTACTGTTATTGGGCCGATTACAATACGGTTGTATCCTGCCTGAGTGAAAATGATGCCAATGGCGCTAAACTGGTCAGCAAAAATGATGTGAATAAAACTCGGATAACCGAGACGACCTCAAGGCTTAAGGAGCAAGGTGTTTCCGTTCTTGAGGCCAAGTATGTGCCCGGCGCTTCGGCGACCATCGTGTGCATTGGCGATTCCTCTAAGATTTCGAGTACAGCCGGTAGTGACTGGATAGTTGTTGGCTAGGGGATTTAACTCCGCTTTTTGCAAATATTGAAATCGCTTTTGTGGACAGGGCGCATAAATGTGACGTTCACTTGATGATGGAACTTGGTACAACGTTGCGGCTCTGCTGATGTTTGATTTGGGTCTGGTTTAGGACTGTCGCTATTTGTGGTGACGACAAATATAGTCAAGGGCGAGTGCGTATGTCTGCCATGGTATTTAAAGACGGCCAATATCAAGCCTAAGACACATATTGATGGTAAAGTTACTTGAGACAAGGTCGCAGCTAGTCATTGATTGCCCCGATTGGAGCAAGTCCTCTGTTAAAGATGGACTGAGACGTTTTTACCAATTCGAGTCCGTGCATATGGTCATTCCATAGTCACGGACCCGAAACCGTGCCTACGGAATGACCATATGCACGGACTGTGCGGCCTTGTCCTTATTGGAATCGAGGTGCAATGCTCTGCGACTGTATCAGTAAAACTGATTTGAATATTCTTAGAAATCATCTGAGGGTTAATCGTGACGTTAATAAACTGCCCTTGTTTATCTTTCCCTGCGGCGGTGACCAGAGCCTGTATTCCTCTCGACGTTTCTTTAGAGCTTATGTGTCCAACAATCACACCAAGGCTTTAAAAAACGTTTTTTGTCTTACTGCCGAAGACGTAGCGGCGGAAATGGACGGTTCGAGACTTAATTTACTTCAGCAAGAGGCCATGCTTGCCGACATATCTGACTGGATATTGATTTTTGCAGAGAGCTGTGGATCTTTTTGCGAGTTGGGTGCTTTCTCCGCTTTGCCTCATGCTGCTTGGATTACCTCTGTTGCTGTTGGAAAGCAATATAGGGGCTCTCGGAGCTTCTTGATTGATGGGCCAGTGAAAGAAATAGCTACGGGCGACTCTTCGCTTAACAAAGTCTTTTACTTAGACTTAAATAACCCGATGTCTTCGCCTGACTTGTGCCGCTTTGTTTCTGAACTAAGACCCCTTATTGGTGTTAATGCTACTAAGCGGGGCAAGGCTGGCTTAAAGGCCGCTAGAAAGATGATCAATCGAGATGAGTCCAAGATTAACGTGGGCTCGCTCGTCCATGAGTTACTTGATTTGCTCCAAATATTGGGCCCCATGTCAGAGACCGATTTACGAACGATATATTGTGCGGCCAAAGGCTTCCGTGCTAGTAAGCTCAAAATATTCTCGCCCATTTTAAATGCAGACATGAACAATGCCGGTGTTCCGATATCTTGGTCGGATGTTTGCTGCATGATGAGAGCTACCGGTCTTGTTTCTAAAGTGAGATGCAATAGGGGTCCGGATTATCTGATTAAAAGCACGATACACCTTGATTCCTATTTCATGTTTAAGAGATACGAAGACCGAGATTTCTTAAATATGAGGGCGCGGGTAATCCTTCGTAAGAGATCAATGGGGTATGGAGGCGTTGCCGGTGTCTATTGCGGATAGAATTTGCTTCGACCTTGGAATGACAAATTGTCAGCTATTGGGCCTTGTAAGCTCAACGACAGATAAGTACCACAGTTTTTTAGCCGGTGGAAGAAAGATTGTTGCGCCTCGGCCAGATTTGAAGCTCGTCCAATGTTGGATTTCGGATTATATAAATACTGAGTTTGATATAGATCTTCCTTACGCTACAGCCTACGAAAAGGGCTCAAGCGTCTGCCGTAATGCCGGGCTCCATGCTAAGAGCAGCCATTTTCTTCTGCTTGATATTTGCCATTTCTTTGAGTCCTGCACTCAGCAAATGGTTAGGAATTTGTTTTCAGGGGGAACGTATCGGTCGACAAACGCTGAATCTCGCTCGCGTCTTACTGCAGACGATGTCGATCTTCTCGTAGCTTTATCATGTTATCGGGGTTCTCTTGCAACGGGTTCTCCGTGTTCGCCCTTTATTGCCAATCGTATAATGGCTTCGTTTGACCATGAGATTGCAGCTAGACTAGGCGAAAGATTCGTCTACTCGCGATACTCTGACGACATCTGCATTTCATCAACTGAATGGATAGACTCTGCGGAGATTTTAGCTATTGTCGATGACCGCCTAAAGCAAAAGGGTTTTAATCTGAATAAGGACAAAACTCGCTGTTTTGGACGAGGGCACCTACGTAAAATCACGGGCATCTATCTCGACTGCGATGGCGTCCTTCGACTGGGGCCTCAAAGAAAAGCAGAGCTAAAGCGCTCCTTATACCAGGTGCTTATGCGCGAGTGCGATCGTAATCACGCCCATCGCGTTTTAGGCCACTTGAGCTTTTGTAAACAGGTTGAACCGGAGTATTGCAATGCACTTTTAGCTAAGTACGCGAGCTATGGTAAGGCTGTGTCTAGCGGAGGCGTTATGCCAGCGTTAGTGGAGCTCGCCTATGGGTAATTGTTAGGTGACCCTCTGTGGGGGTCACGTGACGGTTGTTTCGGTTAGCTTTTTGAACCACTCTCGAATCGGTTGCATATTCTATATAGCAATATACAAAAGCTCTTTGGGAGCTTTAAGGGTGACGCCTTCTGTTAGAGAGTGTTGCCCTTTTTTCATGCATGTAATGTGTGACGTGCTAGCTAAACGCCATTCCGACAATGGGATGGTCGAGTATGCTCGGTTTGGCACCGTGCGCCTGCTGTCATTGGTGTGGCAAGCACTTGATTTAGACTACTTAAAGTCTATAATCAAAGAAAAACTCTGATATATCTTTTCAAAATAATGAAAGGAATGTTGAGTACCATGCTTTGTCAGTTCACCTTTAAGAACTATCGGTCCTATCGCGACGAGGCTGAGCTTTCCATGCAGGCGATGCCGATGAAGGAGTTTGAGCGTTCCCTCATCGAGTGCTCCGACGGGCAGAGTTTCCTTCCGGTGGCTGCGGTGTACGGGCCCAACGCTGGCGGCAAGTCTAATCTGCTCGAGGCTCTTGACTACGTTCGTTCGGCGGTGGCCAGACCAATTAGACTGCTGTCTGCTAGCGCTGATGCACCAGAGAGTGATCTCCCCTTGATAGCCCGTTGTTCGGCGTTTGAGTTCGATGACGTGTCTGCTGCCGAGCCCACCGAGTTCGAGCTCTATTACCGCGCGGGTGAGCATGAGTACCGCTATGTTCTGTCTGTACACGCCGATGAGATCGTGTCCGAAGGGCTGTGGCGGCGTAAATTGGGAGCGTCGCGTACGGCGATGCTGTTCGAGCGCGAGGATACAAAGGTTGAACTCGGCCCCACACTGCGTAAGCTTGTGACGGCTGCGAGGTTCAACCCGAGCCTGCCGTACCTATCGTTCCTTTGCATCAACTTCGATGCGCCGGTGGTCCAGGAGGCGGCCAGCTGGTTTCTCGACGCCGTGTTTCTCAACTACAACAGTTCCTACCTGGAGCGGATGCTCGAGCAAATGCTCGACGAGGGCGACTCGCGCGAGGTCACGCGTTTTTTGCGCGCCGTTGATGTGCGTATTGATGGCTTCAGAGTGGAGAGGGCGCCGGAGTGGCGCGGCCAGCGCGTCTTCGTGAGGCACAAGGTGAGCGGCAAGGCGTACGAGCTGCGTTTATCCGAGGAATCTGCCGGTACCCAGAAGCTCATGGGGTTGGCTGCGTATCTGATGACAGCGCTTGAGCGTGGTGGCACCGTTGTGGTAGACGAGCTCGACGCCAAACTGCACCCGAAGCTTCTTCGCTATGTGATTCTGCTGTTTAAGGATCCTGAGGTCAACAAGAGTGGCGCGCAGCTCATCTTCTCGTCCCAGGATGTGTCAACCATGCGAAACGATGTCTTCCGCCGTGACGAGATATGGTTCGCTGCACGCGGCGAGGGGGAGGCGAGCCAACTGTGGTCTCTCGCCGATATCCACGAGGCAAACGGTAATCTGGTAAGCAAGAACGCGGCTTTCGACAAGCAATACCTGTCCGGTCGCTACGGTGCCGATCCGTACCTCACCCGCATCGAGGAGTGGGATTAGCATGGTGGCGAAGAAGTCGAAGGGCTGGCGTAGCGGCAAGCGAGAGGGCCGCTCGCGCATGGTTCAGATGACGCGTCATCTTGTAGTGAGCGAGGGCAAGGAGACCGAGCCTCGCTACTTTGAGGGCGTGCGTGCGGCGTTGGGCGCGGCGAACGAGCGCAAGGTTGCCATTGTCGTTAAGGGGACCGGCAGACACACGCTTGACCTGCTTGACTTCGCCGTCGAACACTGTCGCTATGCGCCCGAGACGTTCGATCACGTGTGGCTCGTGTATGACAAGGATGACTTCCCTGCGTCCGACTTTGATGCGATGGAGCGCAAGTGCAACGAGCTCTCTGATGGTTCGAGGACTTTCCACGCGTTGTGGTCCAACCCCTGCTTCGAGCTGTGGCCTCTTCTGCACTTTCGCTACACGACCGCGCATATGTCCGCGTCCGACTGCCAGCATGCCCTCGCGCAGGAGATGTTGAAGAACTTGGGTATCGAGTACCGCAAGAACCTGGACGGGATGTTTGGGGCAGTGGATGATAGGCGTGGCGAAGCATTGCAGCGTACTGGGCGCCTCGTCACATACCATAGGGGGCTGGGTAACGTTAAACCATCTGCGCAAAACCCTGCAACCAAGGTGGGCGAAATTTTCGATGTAATCGGGCCGTATCTGGTTGGATAGGCGAGTCGCTGGATTGGCTTTCCGGTTAGTGCGATTGGCGGATTGTACTGCGCTATTGCGAGTCCGGTGCGTAGGAGAAGTGCGGGGAAAATCGAAACTCGCCGAGCGCACACCGATTTTTGCCAGCAAAACTGCAGGTCGCGGATGCTCAAAACAGGGGCCTGTTTGACAGATCTCGGTTTTTCACCGCACTTCTGGATTGGGTGCTCATTTAGCACTCTCGATGTCCCCACATCCCCTAAAAAAGTTCTTAAAACAGCCTTAAAGGCGCCTTGGCTCGCGTTGACAGCGTACAATACGCATGTTTGACTATGACAAATGTGGAATTAAGGGGAGGGGTGCGCCATGGAGGTGCTGGTTGTTGGCAACACCGCATATGTTGACGATGACTTTTGTGCCAAGGCGTTCCCCGGGGACCATGTGCAGGTCGTAGCCGCGCAGGACGCGTACCGCGACGAGTCATCGCCCCATGCCTCGTGGAAAGAGCTTCTGCAACACCTGGATCAGGCCTACGAGTTCGAACGCGTGATTTACCTGTCTAATTACCTTACCCCGCATATCGATAGCGTGGGCGATATCGAGCTGCTGCGTTCGGTCTTTCGCGCGTGCATGGGTCGCCGGATCCAGCTGTTGTATATAGCAGGGCCCGCAGGTGCCGAGGGCGCCGCCGATGCCGTGGGGCGAACGGGCAAGGGCATTATCGCGCGCGCAGCCAACGACCTGTGCCGCTACTACGCTGCTCGCGAGGGCGTTCAAACCAAGATCCTGCGCGTGCCGTTCCTGTATACCGCGTCTGCCGCGCTGGAGGACCCGTTTTTGGTGCCGCTGCTCGACGCGTGCTCAACCGGATCGGTCGCTCTGCAGGGCGCGCAGGATGCGGCGTTTCCCCTGCTGTGTGCCGAGGAGCTTGCGGTGTTGGTACGCCGTATCTTCGACAGCTGGGATGGTAACTTTGAGATGCTCGACGTTGCCGATACCTTCCATCACACGTCAGGTGAGGTTGGCGACGCCCTCAAGGCACTGTTCCCCGGCCTTGCCGTTGCCTATGGCGATTCTGCCGGCTACGCCCTGCCCGTCAGCGGCGTCGTTCGCGTGCGTTATGGTTGGTTTCAGCGCTACGACCTGCTGCGCGATCTTTCGACCATTCAAGCGCGTTGGGATGCTGGCCGCGCAAAGAAGGTTAACCCCTTGCGCGCCGCCATCGACCGCATCCAGATGCGCGCGCTGCCTATTAAATGCCTGGAGACGGGCGTTGCCTGGGTCCTGTTCGAGGTGCTGGAGCATCTGTTCTCCCAATCGGCCCAGCTCAACGTGCTTGATTATCGCCTGCTCTACGTGGTGCTGATCGGCACGCTGTATGGCTTGGACTTTGGCCTGGTTGCGGCGCTGCTGGCGTCGGTGGGTTTGGCCGCGAGCTACTTTACTCAGTACGGCTATACCTTCCAGGGCCTGTTCTACGAGCCGTCCAACTGGCTGCCGTTTATTGCGTACTTTGTGGTGGGTGCCGTGTGCGGCTATGTGCAGCTACGCAACAGCGAAGCCATTAGGGCGGAGCGCGATCAAAATGAGCTCGTGCGCAACCGCAATATGTTCCTTACGCAGCTCTACCACGACGCGATCGAGGACAAGCGCGCGTACAGGCGCCAGATCGTGGGTCGCCACGACAGCTTTGGCAAGATCTTTGCCGTGACGCAGGAGCTCGACGTGCTCAACCCACGCGACATCTATCGCAAGTGCTGCGAGCTTCTGGGCGAGATTCTCGAGAACGATTCGGTGGCGATCTACCATGTTTCGGGCGGGGCATTTGCACGCCTGGTGGCAGCAAGTCCCGCGATTGCCGAAGATGCCGCACGCTCGCTCACGCTTGAGCAGCTTGCGCCTCTTTTGGGCGACGGGGGTCGTTCGAGCCTGTGGGTGAATCGCGAGCTGACGCCGGGGCTTCCCATGTTTGGATACACGATCGAGCGCGACGGGGCACCCGCCGTGTTGATTTTTGTGCGTAGTGCGGCCGAAAACCAAATGACCCTCTATTATCAAAACCTGTTCCGCATCTTGTGCGGCCTGGTCGAAAGTGCGCTGGGCCGTGCTTTTGACTATGAGGCGGTGGCGCAGGATAAACGCTGCGTTGACGGTACTTGCGTGCTCAAGCAGGCTGCCTTTGGCCAAGAGCTCGCGGCGGAGCAAGCGCTGGCAGATAGCAAGATGGGGAGTTTTTTGCTCCTGCGCGTGGTACCGGGCGGGGAGCCTGTTGGCGAGCTGGTGGGCGCAATTGGGTCGGCAATCCGCGAGAGCGACGCGGCGGGCTTGGTCGACGGCGACGTGCTCTATCTGCTTATGCGCCAGGCAAAGGCGTGCGATCTGCCCATTATCCGCGAGCGCCTGAGCGCCAAGCAGATTGCGGTGGAGCCCGTCGACGGCGAGGACATCGTGGCGCTGCTGCAGCACATCTCTTACACCGGTGACGGCGAGGGGAGTGTCGCTTGATCTCGCTTGTCGTTGCTGCCGTCCTGTTGCTGATTCATGCGCTGGTTTGCCTGATGCTGTGGACGCTCATGAAGTTGGGCCTGCTGCCGGTGCGCGGGCACATGCTGGCTGTGATAGTGCTGGTACCGCTGTGGGGCCCGTTGCTGGTGGTTCTGCTATCGGTCCGCAGTGCGGTGTTTGGCGAGGGGCTGAAAGAGTCTGCGCTGGAGTCGCTGCGCTTCAACGACGACCTGCATCGCAGCATCCTGGTTCACGACCGTGACGCCGATGCGGGCGTGGTCCCGCTCGAGGAGGCGCTTATCGTCAACGACCCGGCATACCGGCGCCGCCTAATGCTCTCCATGCTCACCGAGGAGCCCGACGCGTACCTGGCGCAGCTGCAGGCGGCTAAGCTTAACGACGACGTTGAGGTGGCGCACTATGCCGCGACGGCGGTGGCGCAGATTTCCAATGAGTCCGACCTTAAACTGCAGCAGCTGGAGCGTGCCTTCAAGACGGACCCGAGCGCGCAAAACCTCAACGAATACTGCGATTTTCTTGGTGAATATTTGGGCTCGGGTTTGGCCGAGGGGCGCGTGGCTCAGATTCAGCGCCAACAGTACGCGCGCCTGCTTGCGCGTCGCTGCGAGCGCGAGGACACCTTTGATCTGCGCATTCGATATGCGACGGCGCTGGCCGATGTCGGACAGATCGACGAGGCGCAGGCCGTGATCGACCAGCTGGTGATAGACGTGCCCGAGGAGCAGGAGGTTTGGATGCTTTGCCTGCGCCTGGCCGTGATACACCGCGACGGTGACGAGGTCCACCGTGTGATCGATGCGATTGACAAGCAACATGTGTATTTGAGCGCCGACAACCGCGAAAAGTTGGCGTTTTGGCGCGACGGGGAGGAGGCCAGATGAGCGTGGCGCAACATATCCGAGATCGTGCAGGCCGCTTTCGTTGGATGGGGCTCCTCGTGGTGTGGGCGGTCTTTATTGTCATGGCCGCCGTGCTGCTGGTGGAGCGTGCCGGCGTGCAGTACAGTGCGGGCCAGCATAAGCTGGGGATGCTTGCCGCCAACGATGCGGTGCCGGCCTCCTCGGCAATCTTTGGTCAAAAGCCCACGTGCCTGGTCATTACCGATTCCGATCAAGCTGGCGTCGAGGACGTTAAAGACCAGTTCGACCAGATTTTGCTGGACATGAAGATCGCCCATCGCGATGTTGATATTGCCGCCGACGGTGCGGACGCGATCCCATCGCTCACGTCGTTTGATCGCGTGATTGTGCTTATGCCCTCGCTTGACGGACTGGGTACGCATCTGACCGATCTGATGAGTTGGGTGAGTGCGGGCGGCTCACTCATGCTGGGCATGACGCCAGATAACTCGAACTACCTGCAGGCTGTTGCTTCCAAGCTTGGGATCGAATCGGCCGGATATGACTATGCGGCAGCCGAAAGTATCGTTCCGAGCAATGACTTTATGTTGGGCGGAGGAGAGCGCTACGAGTTCTCGGATCCCTTCGATTCTTCGCTTTCGGTTTCATTGCGCGAAACGGCGCACGTATGGGCAAAGACCGGTGACGCGGGCACGCCGCTCATTTGGTCTAACGATTGCGGCAGTGGTCACACCGTGGTGTGCAACATTGGTATCTACGACAAGGTCATGCGTGGGTTCTATGCTTCGGCCATAAGCTTGCTGGGTGATGCCTCGGCCTATCCGGTCATCAACAGCGCCGTGTTCTATTTGGACGACTTTCCTAGCCCCGTGCCCTCGGGCGATGGTACTTATATCAAGCGTGACTACGGCCTTTCCATTGCGGATTTTTACACCAAGGTCTGGTGGCCCGATCTGCAAAAGCTTGCGCAAAAATACGGCATTCGCTATACCGGCGTGATGATCGAAAACTACGAGGACGCGGTCAACCAGACCGAGCCCGCGCGCCAGGCCGATACCACGCAGTTCCGCTATTTTGGCGGCATGCTGCTGCAGATGGGCGGAGAGCTGGGCTTTCACGGCTACAACCATCAGCCTCTGGCGCTCTGGGATACCGACTATGGCACGCTGTATGACTACAAGACCTGGAAGAACAAGGAAACGCTCGTCGCTTCGCTCAACGAGCTTATCGCCTTCCAGGACGAGGTGCTGCCCAATGCGCACGGTTCGGTCTACGTGCCGCCGTCAAATATCCTTTCGGCCCGCGCACGCAAGCTTATCGGCACCGACGTTCCGCGCATTAAGACTATTGCCAGTACGTACTTTGAGGACGGTACCGACCTGCCCTACGTGCAGGAGTTTGGCGTGGCGAGCGATGGTATTGTGGAGCAGCCGCGTATTGTCTCGGGCGGCATGGTCGACGATTCCTATATGCGCCTGGCTGCCGTGTCCGAGCTCAACATGCACTACGTGAGTACGCACTTTATGCACCCGGACGACCTTTTGGATCCCGATCGCGGCGCCAAGGAGGGCTGGGAAGTCTACAAGGGCGGCCTGACCGACTACCTGGACTGGCTTACCAAGTCTGCGCCCGACCTGCGCCGCCAGACCGGCTCGGAGTGCTCCGGTGCCATCCAGCGCTTTTCGTCGGTTACGGTAAGCGTGGATACAAGTGCGGATGCCTGGACGCTCAGCCTGGGCAATTTCCACGACGAGGCGTGGCTCATGTTCCGCGCCAATAATGGCGAGCCGGGTGCAGTCACGGGTGGCGAACTGACGCACCTTACGGGCAATCTGTATCTGCTCAAGGCAAATGATAAGACCGTGACGATCGAGCGCAAGGAGGGTGGCGATAAATGAGAATCTGCTTGGTACTCGAGGGTTGCTACCCCTATGTGCACGGCGGCGTATCTACCTGGATGCATGGCTATATCCAGGCCATGCCCGAGCACGAGTTTGTGCTGTGGGTGATCGGCGCGCATGCTGCCGACCGCGGCAAGTTTGTCTACGAGCTGCCCGGCAACGTGGTCGAGGTGCACGAGGTGTTCCTAGACGATGCCCTGCGGCTTTCGGGCGAGCAGCACGAAGCCAGTTTTAACGACCGTGAGCGCGAGGCGCTACGCCGTCTGGTGTCGCTCTCCAATCCGGACTGGGACGTGTTATTTGGTATCTTCCACCGCCGTCGCGTGCATCCGCTCTCGTTTTTGCAGAGCCGCACGTTTATGGATATCTTTCGCGACGTGTGCCTGGCCGAGTATCCCTATACGCCCTTTGCCGATGCATTCCACACCATGCGCTCCATGTTGCTGCCCGTGCTCTACCTGTTGGGCAGCGAGGTACCGGTGGCCGATGTGTACCATGCCATCTCGACCGGCTACGGTGGCCTGCTCGCCTGCCTGGGCTCAAGCGTTCACCATGCGCCGGTGCTGCTGACCGAGCATGGCATCTATACCCGCGAGCGCGAGGAAGAGATCATTCGCGCCGATTGGGTGGTGCCGTCGTTTAAGGACCGCTGGATTCGCTTTTTCTATCTGCTTTCTGAGGAGATCTACCGCCGCGCCTTCCGCGTGACCAGTTTGTTCCATAACGCCCGCAAGACGCAGATTGACATGGGCTGCGACGCCGATAAATGCCTGGTCATTCCCAATGGTATTCAGTTCGACCGCTTTAAGGATATTCCCTTAAAGTCCGATGACGGCTGGGTTGACATTGGCGCGGTGGTGCGTCTGGCGCCCATCAAGGACGTCAAGACCATGATCTATGCCTTCTTTGAGCTGCATGAGCGTCTGCCCAAGGTGCGCCTGCACATTATGGGCGGCGTGGACGACGAGGAATATGCGGCCGAGTGCCATGCGCTCGTCGATACCCTGGGCGTGCGCGACCTGATATTTACCGGCCGCGTGGACGTGGTCGAGTACATGCAAAAGCTCGACTTTACGATTTTGACGAGCATCTCCGAGGGTCAGCCGCTGAGCGTGCTGGAGTCGCTCGCCGCGCGTCGCCCCTGTGTGACGACTGAGGTCGGTTGCTGTCGCGAGCTGCTGGAGGGCGCACCGGGCGACGACTTTGGCGTGGCTGGTTTTGTGTGCCCGGCTATGTATCGCAAGGGTTTGGCAGACGCCATGGAGCGAATGTGCACAAGCCGCGCCCGTCGTATCGAGATGGGGGAGCGCGGCCAGCGCCGTGTGGCCACGTTTTACCTGCACGAGCAGATGCTCGCCAACTACCGTGCGCTCTACGACGAGACGGCGCGCGCGTTCGGTTTGCCCAAGAAGGAGGTGTAGCCCATGGCTGGAATCGGTTTTGAGCTCAAGCGCCTGTTTAGGCGCAAAGGCCTGTTTGCCACGATGCGCGCTTATGGCTACGCCGGCATCGTGTGCACGGGGCCTATGCTCCTGGGTGTGTTGCTGCAGGTGGGTATTCTGGTGCTGTGCGGCCTGTGGGGCGTGGGACGCGCCAGCCGGGATCTGCTTGTGTGCATGGTGACCTATACGCTGCTGGCGTCGCTTACGCTCACAAGTTTTTTCTCCATGCCGGTCACGCGCTTTTTGGCCGATATGCTCTTCGCCGAGCGCGAGGATGAGATCCTGCCCTCGTTTTGGGGCTCCAATGTCATCATGCTCGTCGTGGGCACCGTGCTCTACAGCGTCTTTTTGCTGTTCTCGGGCGCCACGCTGCTGCAGGGGCTGCTGTGCCTGTGGCTGTTCAATATTATGATCGTCAACTGGAACGGCATGGGCTACCTTACGGCCATTAAGGACTACCGCGGCATTCTGCATAGTTTTGCCTGCGCGATTGCCGTGGCTTGCGTATGTGCGCTTGTTGCGCTGACGTTGGGCCTGCCGCCGGTGGAGAGTTTGCTGGCTTCGATCGCCGTGGGCTATGGGGTGATGCTCGTCTGGGACGTGGTACTGCTCTACCGGTATTTTCCGCAGAGCGACTGCGGCTCCTGGCTCTTTTTGCGCTGGCTGGACCAGTATATGCCCTTGGCGTTGACGGGCTTGTTTACCAATCTGGGACTCTTTGCGCACCTGGTGATTATTTGGGCCGGTCCCATTGGCGTGCAGGTCAAGGGCTTGTTTTATGGCGCGCCCTACTACGATGTGCCGGCGCTCATCGCGTTTTTAACGATCCTGGTCACGACCGTCAACTTTGTGGTCTCGGTCGAGGTCAATTTCTATCCGCGCTATCGCGACTACTACAGCCTGTTCAACGACGGCGGCGTGGTGGGCGACATTGTGGTGGCAGAGGAGGGGATGCTCTCCACGCTCAACAGCGAACTGCGCTTTTGCGCGCTCAAACAGTTGTTTGTGACCGCGGTGGTCATCTCGCTCGAGACCACGGTGCTCTCGGCCCTGCCGCTGGGCTTTAACAACCTGATGCATGGGTATTTTCGCACGCTGTGCGTGGGCTATGGCCTGTATGCCGTGGGCAATACGGTGATGCTCATCTTGCTTTACTTTACCGACTACAAGGGGGCCGTGCTGGCTTCGGGCCTGTTTGCCGGTGTGGCCGGGCTGGCGACTGCCGTTTCGTTGCTTTTGCCGCAGCAGTTTTACGGCTTTGGCTTTTTGTTGGGTGCGGCGGTGTTTTTTATCGTGGCGCTGCTGCGGCTCGATACCTATACCGCCAACTTGCCGTATCGTATCCTGAGCCAGCAGCCCATTGTGGCGACCGACAAGACGGGCTGGTTTACCGAACTTGGCCGGGTGCTCGACCGTGTTGAGCAATGCTACGAGGACAAGCGCGCGGGCGGTGAGCCGCGCAGTGCGTTTGAACGTATGGTGGTTCGCCTGTACCAAAAACATTGGGGAGGTTCTGATGATCGATAAGTTGATGTCTCGCCGCTGCCTGATCGAGGCGGCTGCCGGCGCGCTGTTGCTTTCGGGCTGTTCGTCTCAGGACGAATCCTCGACCAAAAAGGTCAAAAAGCAGGACAAGATTAAAAAGGCCGAGTCCTCGGACGGTACCAAGCACCTTCGCGACAAGGACGAGCTCTACGAGGTCTACGACGACTCGGGTATTGTGACCATGTACCTGACGGTCTCATGTGGCAACAGCTCCGAGAACACTGATCATAGCTGGGCCGAGATCAACACGTACTCGGTGTATGACTATGCCGACATGGGCGTGACGCGCTATCAGGTTATGGGTCTGCTGCAGGCGGGCGACGAAGGCGGCCCGGTGGCCGGCGAGGTTGGCTATGGCGAGGAAGCGCCGAATGCCACCGTGCAGGTGCGCGGTCAGACATCGAGCAATAACTCGCAAAAGAATTACAAGGTGGAGCTCAAAAAGGGCAAGGGCACCTGGCGCCAACAGCGCGCGATTGCACTCAACAAGCACATGGGCGAGGGCATGCGTTTTCGCAACAAGATGGCCTACGACCTTATCCGCGGAATCCCCCAGATGATGGGCCTGCGCACGCAGTTTGTGCATCTGTGGGTGTGCGACCAGACCGAAAAGTCCAACGACACCTTTGAGGACTACGGCCTTTTTACGCAGGTGGAGCAGCTCAACAAGACGGCGCTTAAGGCTCATGGCCTGGATAAGAGCGGGCACCTGTACAAGGTGAACAGCTTCGATTTCCATCGCTACGAGGACACCATTAAGCTCGCCGACGATCCCGACTACAACCAGGCAAGCTTTGAGGGCATGCTCGAGATTAAGGGCGATTCGGACCACACGAAGCTCATCGAGATGCTCGATGCGCTCAACGACGAATCGCAAAAGATCGACGACGTGCTCGACACCTACTTTGATACCGAGAACCTGGTCTATTGGATGGCGTTTCAGATCCTTACGGGCAACTGCGATACTCAGAACCGTAACTGTTATCTGTACAGCCCGCTTAACTCCAAGGTCTGGTATATCCTGGATTGGGATAACGACGGCATGTTGCGTAAGCTGGAGCTTTCTCTTGCCGGGTTTTCGGACTACGCGAGCTGGGAGCGCGGTGCAAGCAACTACTGGGGCAACGTGCTGTTTAACCGCGCATTGCGCAGCAAGTCGTTCCGCAGCGAACTCGACTGTGCCGTCAAGGACTTGCGCTCGTATTTGACCGAGGCACGCCTGACCAAGATGATCAAACACTACCGCGAGGTGACTGAATCCCTGGTCTTTGCTTCGCCCGATATCGACAATCTGCCTGTCACCAAGGACCAATACGAGCAGATCGCCGCGGCGATTCCCTCCGAGATCGAGGAGAACTACAAGAGCTTTCGCGAGAGTTTTAAAAAGCCCATGCCGTTCTACATCGGCGTGCCGCAGATCGATAACGGTAAGCTGCGTATTAACTGGGATGCGTCTTACGACTTTGAGGCGCGTGACATTCGCTATACCGTGGAGCTGGCGCACGACTATGCCATAAGCGACGTGGTTTTTAAGGCCGAGGACGTGCTGCTTCCCGAGGTGACCTGCGATGCGCCCGATACCGGCCAGTATTTTGTACGCGTGCGTGCCACCAACTCCGACGGCTATACGCAAGATGCGTTTGACTACTATGTGACCGACGACGGCAAGCACTACGGCATGAAGTGTTTTTACGTGCAAGACGGTGGCAAGGTCGTGGAGGACACGTATGAGGAGGGCTAGCGCGCTGCTTGAGCGCTTGGCGGCCCCGCCTGTGCGTACCACGCAGGAGCGTTACCGCCACGAGCTCAAATATCTCATTAACGAGGGCGAGCACGCTGCGCTTGCCTGTCGCATGGCACCGGTGTTTAAGCTGGACAAGCATGCGCGGGCGGGCGGTTACACTATTCGCAGCCTCTACTTTGACGACTACTGCAACTCGGCCTACGAGGAAAAAGACGCTGGCATTCTCATGCGCAAAAAGTATCGCGTGCGCATCTATAACGGCAGCGACAAGTTGATTAAGCTCGAGCGAAAAAAGAAGTACGGCTGCTGGATCTACAAGGAGGACGCGCCGCTCACGCGCGGCGAGTTTGAGCAGATTCTGGCCGGCGACTACGGCTTTTTGCTGAGGAGCCCCTATCCGCTCTGCCGCGAGTTCTACATCGAGTGCATCTGCAACATGATGCGCCCGCGGACCATCGTGGACTACGAGCGCGAGCCGTGGGTGATGGATGAGGGCACCGTGCGCATTACGTTTGACATGAACGTGCGTGCCGCGGTGGGAAGCTTCGATATCTTTGACGCGACGCTGCCCGCGCTGCCGGTCCTGGAGCCCGGCAAGCTGGTGATGGAGGTCAAGTTTACGGAGTTTTGCCCGCAGCTGGTGCGTGATATGGTGCCGCCGGGAGCGGCCGAGCTTACGGCGGTTTCCAAGTACTGCCTGTGTTACGAAAAGACCGCCTACCTGCGCGGATTTAATTACTGGGAATCGGATTTTGAGAACCGAGGGGATATTTAGACCATGAGCACCAGGGACTTTTTTAAGAACTCCGTCTTGGAGGCGTTTGGCCAGGTCGACCCTGCCAAGATCGGCCTTTCGCTGCTCGTGGCGCTCGCCATGGGCATCCTGATCTATTACGTGTACAAGCGCTTTTTTACCGGCGTGGTGTATTCGCGCAGCTTTGCCGTGACACTCGTGGGCATGTGCGTGCTTACCTGCATGGTCACGCTCGCGATTTCGACCAACGTGGTCATCTCGCTCGGTATGGTCGGTGCTCTGTCAATCGTCCGCTATCGTACGGCGGTTAAGGACCCGCTCGACTTGCTGTATCTTTTTTGGGCCATTACCACAGGCATTACGGCAGGCGCCGGCATGTACGCGCTCGTGGGGCTTACGGCAGTGGTGATTGTGGTGATGATTGCCGGCTTTGCGAGCCACCAGGACAAGGCGCGCGTGTACATGATGGTCATCCACTACACGGGGCAGACCGCCGGCGACGATATCGTGCGTGCATTTGGGCGCACCAAGTTTACCGTCAAGTCCAAGACCATGCGCGGCGACAAGGTGGAAATGGCCGTCGAGGTGTTCTCGGACGGTGTTGACATGCCCTATGCGGACGCCATTCGCGCGCTCGACGGCGTTGAAGATCTGACGTTGATCCAATACAACGGCGAATATCACGGCTAACTATGTTCCGGCGTTTTAATAAACGCCGGACCGCTCGACGCTGCGCGGGCATCTGCGCGGGCGATCTGCCGCTCAAACCATCGCTCGCGTACATAAAGTACGCTTCGCTCCTCTTTCGCGGCACCTCGCCACGGCAGCTGCCCGCTCGCTCATATGACCCAATCCGCTGTCAAGAGCCACAATGGCCCCGCCGACCGCTTGCAATCGGTCGGCGGGGCCTGCCGTTGAACCCGTCCCGGTCCGCCCCCGGCATGTCGTCGACGCCTTCGGCTCAGTCTCATATCCGCGGATACCGCTCCGGCGGCCCGCAATCCTCTCCTTCGGCGGGGTTCCCCTAGTCTGACTTCGCGCATGCGGCGGTCGCCGCGCGCACAGCGAGAGCGGGGGTGTCCCCGAAGGCTGCCCGGCTCGCCGGGACGGGGGCTATGTCTATTCGCCGGCCTCCCGGCACATCGTGCCGAGGGCCCACAGCCATCTCACGAGCTCGGCGGCGGTGGCGGCGTTCGCCTTCGCCTGGGGCATGCCCCTGGCGAGCATCTCCTCGCGTCGCCGGAGCAGGCGCTCGGACCCCTTCCTCCCGTGCATCCTCACCTCGAGCGGGACGCCGCTGCCCTTGGGCATCAGCTTCGGTTGGTGGCTCGCCTGGACGTAGCTCCAGGACCCCTCGACTGCCAACCTCCTGACGAGCGCGTCGCCGGCCCCGCTGATCCCGCCGAGGCGCACGGAGTCCGCGCTCGACCTCTGCTTCGGGGCGAGGCCGAAGTAGGACGTCACCTGCCTGCCGGAGCGGAACCTCGAGAAGTCGCCGACCTCGGACGCGAAGGCCGCGGCGAGCGCGAACCCGCATCCCTTGATCGACTGGAGCGCCTCGACCTCCGCCGAGAGGGGGCCCGCC